>Ga0180215_1004308_pt1 | contig 12739 bp, 9 predicted proteins | sample eDN3rd37CBELigBY_FD_128871 | JGI IMG/M metagenome (GOLD analysis project Ga0180215, IMG submission 128871) | Enriched backyard soil microbial communities from Emeryville, California, USA - eDNA 3rd pass 37_C BE-Lig BY (version 2) (version 2) | ecosystem: Environmental > Terrestrial > Soil >...
CAAACTGGTCCAATTCTGCGGGGGCACGTCACCTGTGGTACGATCTGGACCGGGTGGCAACTCGTTTGGTGTGACGCCGCGCAGGCTCGTGTGCGGCGGGTGCCGGCGCAGTTGGGGATACTGTGCGGAAGGTTCTCCAAAGAGATCTGAAGAAAGAGAGGCAGCCAGTTAGCTGATTGGGCGGCCATGGCACGGTGGTGACATTGCGATCACCGTCGGGCGACGCCCGCTACGCCACAAATAACTTCAGCTTTCGGGAAGTCGCAACTGCCAGTCGAACGGCCGGAATGGGGGCGCATTGCCGCCGCCCCAGTGAGCGCCCATGCACGAGACAGCTTTCAGGAACTCGCTCTCACGGTGCGAACGACCGAAATGGCGCCGGCACCCCCCCCCCACACACACTCGATCGGTCGACATCTGAATAGCCCCGATTTTCGTGGACACCCTCGGATTACATGTCGTGCTGCCGTTCGAATTAGACGGGAGGTAGCATCCCGTTCCTGACGTACTTGCGCTTTAAGTTGTAGAACATATCGATGCAGTGCAAACGTCCTGCCTTTTCTCCTCTCGTACTCGGTAGGTCCTGCGTCGTATCCATTCGCGCTTGAGAAGATTGAAGAAGCTCTCTGCAATAGTGTTGTCGTGGCAGTTTCCGTGCCGGCTCATCGAATGTTCAAGATTGTGGTGCTCCAGGAAGTTCGCCCAGTCCATGCGGTGAATTGCGAACCCTGACGGAATGGACCAGAACGCTGTTCTTCGGCTTCGACGCCTCACCGCCATTGGCAGTGCCTGCAGCACGACATTGGTGGCCTGCCTGCTCTGCAAAGACCAGCCGACGGCACGGTGCGAGAATCAAGTCGCTTACCACAGCCAGGAAGGCAAAGTTTGCCCGATCGGGTTGTGCCTGCCTCCGACGGCTTATTTGCGACCGAACTTGGTCTTGTAGTAGGGGGACCAATTGGCTTGGGTCAGCCACGGCTTCAGCACGGTTAGTTCGCCCGCGTCCGCCCGCTCCTTGGCGTTCAACAGGAGCCTGGCCATCTCATCGATCACCGAGGACGTTATCATGGTAAGCTCCCCGAGGTCGCGGTTGGTCAGGCGCCGCTTCCGGCCGTAACGGCTCGCCACATCTGCCTTGCCCGAATGGCCCATCAGTCTGCGTCGAGTAGCGTCCTTGATGTCGGAGTTGTCGATCAGATCGGCAAACCAATGGCGGGACGAATAGAGCGAGACGTCGAATCGATCGATGCCAACTTTTTCCTTGAGATACTGAAAGCTTTTCGTCAGGGGCTGTCCCCATCGCATCTCACCGTTTGGCTTTGGATAGGGTTGCCACTCAGGAAACAGCACGGGGCAGCCGATCGACCGCAGGTCCTCGATCCGGTCAAGGAGTCCCAAATCCAGAATGAGGGGATGCAGGGGGATGGTCCGGTGCGACGCCTGGGTCTTGAAGCGCTTCACATCCTTGCGTGCGACACGACCTTTCTTCGGATCGAACCCGCGAAGCTGAAGGTAATAGATCCCATCCACCGCTTCGATGTCGTCGAGCTCAATCTGTCCGAGCTCTCCCGGCCGCACGCCGGTTAGAAACGACATCACGTAGCCCCAGTAGAGGTGGTTCTGAACGAGGCAGTCGCCCTTGACCCACATACGCTTCGCACTCTCGCAGCCCGTGAACAGGGGGAGCGAAAAGATCTTTCTCACCTCGTCGGTCGAAAAGGCATCTCGTTCGATCGAGACGAGGTTCTCGTCGCTTGTCCTGGAGAATTCCGGCTTGTCCAGCAGGTAGAGCTTCTGCCCGATCAGCCAATCGAAGAAGCGCGACAGGGCATTGTGATACCCGTTCCGAAGCCTCGCCTCCGTAAGGCGCTTGAGCTTTGTCCATCCATGCTCCTGCGCGTAGTCGTATCGAGCAGCCAGGCTAACCGTATGTTCGCGCGGGATGTTCTTGCGGTCGGGAATATCGGGCAGCATCGCGTCGAGACGCGCCGCCGCCTCCTTGTCAAAATCGGCAAGCAAGGGGTCTCCCAGCTTATCGATGATGAATTGGACGATGAGCTTCACGATCGACCGCGCGTCCGCATTGCCCTTGTTCCTGATGTCGGCCTCTTCGTAGGCGGCAAGCGCTTCCGAGAACCGAAGGGGAGCCTTTTGAGGCTCAGGTCGGTGCTCGATTCCCACGGCGCCCTCGTCTCGCCTTTCGACCTCATCCGCTTCAAGGTCGGTCAAAGGTTGCGGCGCAACGACCGAAGCGACGCGACGAGGCGTCGGTGACGGTTGGGAGAGGTCGGTCGGCTGGTCTCGCTCCTCTGGTCGCGCTAGATGGCCGGCACCGAAGCCGTGCGGCTCGACCGTGGAGGTGTCATGGGCCGAGATGGAAAACGGTTCGGCTGGGTAAGTCGAACGATTCCGGAGCTCACGCGGATGCGCCGGAACAGTGCTGACGTGTTGAGGCACAGCTCCGAAGGCGAGAGCCATCTGCATGTCTGCCCGTCCACGTTCATATTGCCGGACACCCTCAGCCCGCTTGTGCCATGCTTCGACCTCCGTATTTTCCCACACGAAACGCTTGAACAAGGGCCGGTAGTCGGGGTTGAGCATGTCAATGTCCCACCCTTGTGCCTCGACGCGCCGGGTCAGGTTCTTGAGGAGCTCCTCGTAGTGGCGGCGGGCTAGTAGACGTTCTTCGGAAAAAGGGACGGCGTCAGACAGGTAGATACGAAGCTGAGCGACGTTCTTCTCGATCAAGTCCGGGTAGTCGACGCTGTCGTTCATCCGATAAATCCACGCCAGGCATTCTGCGAGCCGAAGCCGTGCCTGACGATAGTCGCAGGTTCTTAACGACGCCCTGTAGAGGGGCACCCCGATCAGCGCGGCCAGCGGCCGGGCGAGTCGAACCTGCAGGTAGTAGCGTCCTTCACGCCGGGACATATAGGAAGGCAGCGCCATTGCATCTCCGCGTACATCTGCGTGAGATGTCTCACAGTCGCTCGAACCTCCGTTCTAAGCTAACTGTTTGATTTTTCTGGCAAGAAACAAGTGGTAGCGGAGGAGGGATTCGAACCCCCGACACAAGGATTATGATTCCTCTGCTCTAACCGACTGAGCTACTCCGCCCCGGCCACCCGGTTCGGGCGGCGAATGGCAGCGGCGGTATAGGGGGAGGCCACCGAGCCTGTCAAGCACATGTAGGCCTCCATGACACGCAGGACGAACAGGTATTCGCGGCACGGGTGGCTAGCGACGTTCCGGGGCCGCTCAATGCACGACGTGATGCCTGTCTCAGGTCCGGTCGGGGTTGGACATTGCCGGGACGCGCTCTCGAAGCTGGCCGAAACCAACAATGCAGCGGAAAGGCGGCAGGTCGGGAGCGGAACCGCCGGCCGGATTGCTTCGGGAGCGCGGTGGTTCGGCGGCAAGCGCGGCGATTCGCGACGGGGAGAAGGCCGCAGGAGATCGGCCACGGGCCGAACCGCAACTGAACGCGGGCTGCCATCACCGCCGCGGCAGGCAGGAGGCTGCGAAGGTGGCCCCGATGGCGGCCATCGCCACTGCTGCGCCGATCCATACACCATAGAGCCCCATGCCCAGAATAAACCCTGCCAGAACCGGAGCGGTGATGTCGGTCACCGCAACCAATGCCTGTCCCGCCCCCATGACGACGCCTTGCCGCTCGGGTGGGACGTGCACCGACAGCGCCGCGAGGTAAGTGGGCTTGGCCAGGGCGTCGCCGGTGCTGATGCAAAGGACTGCAAAGGCGAGGACAGGAATCGTGCCCGCCAAGCCTGCGCCGACGAAACCGGCACTCATGAGGGCAAAGATCAGGACGATCAGCTGGCGCTCCGACAGGAACCGGCCGAGCCATCCGATCAGGAAGAGCTGCACGAGGATGTTGATCACGCCGTCGGCGGCAATGATGTAGCCGAACTCGCGCGGTCCCACGGGCTGGCCGTTCCACATGAACCGGTCGGCGAGGAAGTTCGGGAGCTGCGAGGTGTACATGCCAAAGGCCAGGAAGTGGCACAGCATCACGATGACCAGCACGCGGACCACCGGCGAGCCGACTATCGCCCGGAACGAGATTGCCTCCCTGTCCGGCGAGTCGTCAGCCCGGCTCGACGCCCTGCCGCCCTTCAGGCCGAAGGCCGCCACAAGCGCGCCGGCAGCAGATAGTCCCAGCGCCATGTAGATCGGCGTGGTCAACGAGGCTTCGGAGAGAAGGCTGGAAATGCCGGCCCCGACGATCGTGCCGAGCCCGTGGCCGGCACTCACGATGCCGATCGCCTGACGTCGGGTACCTGGCGAGCTGTTGTCCGCCGCATAGGCGATCGCAGCCGAGAAATTGCCGGCCGTGAGACCGAACAAGAAGCGTGCCAGGAGAACCGTGAAAATGCTTTGCGCCAGCGCGAGCAGGAGCAGGCTGACGATCGCTATCGTCTGGCTGGCCAGCAGGATCCGCTGGCGGCCAAATCGGTCGGAAAGCTGGCCGAGCAGCGGCGAGGCCGCCGACTGGCTCGACGCTTCCGCGGCAAGTACCAAGCCAAAAACCAGCGGGCTCGCCCCCATCTCCCGGAGATAGAAGGGCAGCACCGGCAGAACTGCACCGATGGCGGCGGCGTAGAAGCCGATGATGGCAAAGACCGGCAGCATCCGCAGCCAGTCCAGGCGCTCCACCTCGCCAGCAAGGCGTCCCGGCAATGGGTCGGCGGTCATGTCACGTCCTTCCGCCGTTCATCACGAAGAGGGGGCGGCAGGGGCCGATGGGGGCCGCAGGGGGAAACTGCCCGCCAATGCCCTCGTGGGCGCCAGATGCCCAGGCCTGACGACGGGCTGGTCGCGGCGGTGCTCGCCACGGTCGGGTGCCCGTCGGGAGTCTGCCACGGGCGCGGGCATCTCGCTGCAACCCTGGGCTGGTCGGCGTCGCAACTATCGCGACCCTCATGCCGGTTCTCCCGGAAACGGAACCAGCCCGATGTACTCGAGATATCGTTCTAGGCTTGCGACGTGCTCGCCATCGAGGATCGCGTAAGCGCCGATATAGCCGTCCGGGCGAATGAGCACACATTCGCCCTCCTCCAGCCCATAGGCATTCCGGAAGTGACCCCAGGCATCCACAAACTCGCTCTCCGGACCAACACGGTGGATGCGCAGCCCGGGGCGCGGCCTGATGGCGTGATGCGCACCCTCGTGGACCAGAAGCGTGCAGTGGGGGCCCTTGTACAGCTCGAACAATCGGGAGGGCTGACCCGCAGCGCCCCTGATCGGGGCATCGGGTGCACGGTCCCCTGCCCGCGGAGTGCCGTTGCGCTCCGCCAGGTGCCGGGACAGAGGCGAGTCCGGATAGCCGATGTCGAGCTGCCGCACCTCGCGCCCGCGGCGCATCTGGCCCTGACGCTGCTCATCGAGGAGCCGTGTCGCGAGGCCGAGCATCCCCGCCGCCACGGGCCGCCGCTCCTGCTCATAGGTGTCGAGGAGAGCCTCATCCGCGCCGCGCAGCACGGCTGCGAGCTTCCAGCCGAGATTGTAGGCGTCCTGCACGCTGGTGTTCAGGCCCTGCCCGCCCGTCGGCGGGTGGATGTGCGCGGCGTCGCCGACGAGGAAGGCTCGGCCGACCCGGTAGCGGTCGGCAAGCCGCGCGTTCATCGCGTAGACGGATGCCCAGGACACCGAAGACACCCGGATATCGTGACGTCCGGTTCGCCCGGCGATCATTCGCTCCAGCCCCTCCGCCGACACGTCGATTTCGCCCTCGTGTGGAACCGGCGCCTGGAGCTGGAAGAGATCCGTGCCGGCGAGCGGGCAGATCGCGACCAGCCGTTCCATGTCGCCGTCGTTGAACTGGTGCCAGGCGCCGCGGGATAGGCCGGCGAGGCTGACATCCGCCACGACCGCGCGCGCGCCCAGCGTCTTGCCGGGAAAATCCACGCCGAGCGCATGCCGCACGAAGCTGCGCCCGCCATCCGCACCGACGAGATAGCGGACGCGGATGCTCTCCTCGCCGTGCGGGCCCGTCAGGCAGGCCAAGACGCCGTCCCCCTGCTGCCCGAACCCGACCAGTTCGCATCCGAACTCGACGGCGTGGCCGAGTTCGGCGAGCCGTTCCCGCATGATCCGTTCGGTGAGGAACTGCGGGGCCATCAAGGGGATGTGGTACGGCTCCGCCGGCGTCGGATCGCTTCGATCGGCAATGTCCTTTTCGACGTAGCTGCCGTCATCACGGTAGAGGCGCATCGGCGGATAGACGCCGCCGGCCGCGACGAGCCTGTCGAGGATGCCGAGATCCTCGAGCACCTCCTGCGTGCGTGGCTGGATGCCCTTCCCGCGTGAGCCATGGAAGGGTCCACGCTGCTTCTCGATCAGCCGGAACGACACGCCGCGGCGCGCGAGTTCGATCGCCAACGTCAGGCCAGACGCTCCCGCTCCGCAGATGAGCACATCTGCGGCAAAATTCTTTGCCATGTCCGTCTCCTTATGTGTATATTGCACATAATAGGAGACCCGGAATGCCGTCAAGAAAAAATGTGCATGATGCACACGATAATGTGCACGATACACCTATCGAACGCGCCCGGATCCGCGAACTGCACGACGCGCTGATCGACATCGCCACCCTGATGAACCAGCCTCAGCGGGACGAGGAACTCGTGCGGGCGGCCGGCATCTCGCTGGACCGCGCCCTGTTTCCCCTGCTGGTGGGCATCGAGCGGCGGGGCCCGATCGGCATCGTCGAGCTCGCCGAAGGCGTCGGCCGCGACTACACGACCGTGAGTCGCCAGGTGGGCAAGCTGGAAAGCCTCGGCCTCGTCGAGCGCAGGCAGAGTGCCGCCGACCGCCGCGTGAACGAGGCGGCGATCACACTGAAGGGCAGGTCATTGACCGACAGGCTCGACGCGGCGCGCGAGCGCTACGCCCGCGCCGTCTTCGAGACATGGGACACGCGCGAGGTCGACGAACTTGTGCGGCTGATGCGCAAGTTCGCCGACGCCGTCAGGAAGGTACCGGGAGCTTCGTAAAGCGATCCCGCGACAGGGAAGGACGGGTGGCCACGCGTCGCGGCCACCCTGCCCCGGCCCGGGGGTCGATCCCTGCTCGGGCCGGATGCGTGCGTGAACGGCGTCCTGATGCTGCTCAGTACGTGTAGGCCGTCTTTACCGTCGTATAGAACTCGGCGGCATAGCGGCCCTGCTCGCGCGGGCCGTAGCTCGATCCCTTGCGGCCGCCGAAGGGCACGTGGAAATCGACGCCCGCCGTCGGAAGATTGACCATCACCATGCCGGACTGGGCGTTGCGCTTGTAGTGCGTGGCGTACTTCAGGCTCGTCGTGCAGATGCCCGACGACAGGCCGAAAGGCGTGTCGTTGGCAACCGCCAGCGCCTCGTCATAGTCCTTGACGCGGATGACGCAGGCGACGGGGCCGAAGATCTCTTCCCGCGCGATGCGCATCTGGTTCGTCGTCTCGGTGAACAGTGCGGGCTGCAGGTAGAAGCCGGGCGTCTCGCGATTGAGCCTCTCCCCACCGAAGACGAGCCTGGCGCCTTCGTCCCGGCCTATCGCGATGTACTTCTCGTCCTGTGCGAGCTGGGTCTCGTTGACAACGGGACCGATGTCGGTGCCGCTCTTAAGGGCGTTGTCGACGGTCAGCGACTTCAGGCGCTCGGTCAGCGCCCCCACGAACTGATCATGAATGCCCTCCTGGACGATGAGCCGCGAGGAGGCCGTGCAGCGCTGGCCCGTCGAGAAGAAGGCCCCGTTGACGGCGCATTCGACGGCGACCTTGAGGTCGGCGTCGTCGAGAACGACGAGCGGGTTCTTGCCGCCCATCTCGAGCTGGACCTTGCGCATGTGTTCGACCGAGGCGAGGGCAACGCGCTTGCCGGTCTCGGTCGAGCCGGTGAAGGTGATTGCGTTGATGTCGGAGCTGTCGAGCATCGTCTGCCCGACGACCGAGCCCTTGCCCATCACGAGGTTCAGGACGCCCTTCGGCAGGCCGGCCCGGTGAAGGATGTCGACGATCGCCCACGCGCACCCCGGGACCAGATCGGCCGGCTTGAAGACGACGGTGTTGCCGTAGCAAAGCGCCGGGGCGATCTTCCAGGCGGGAATGGCGATCGGAAAGTTCCACGGAGTGATCACGCCCACGACGCCGACAGCCTCGCGGGTGACATCGACCGTCACGCCCGGCCGGATGCTCGTTATCGTTTCTCCCGACAGGCGAAGAGCTTCGCCGGCAAAGAAGTCGAAGATCTGCGCGGCGCGGACGGTCTCGCCGATCGCCTCGGGAAGGGTCTTTCCTTCCTCGCGCGCCAGCAGCCTGCCGAGTTCGTCCTTGCGGGCGAGGATTTCATCCGACGCCTTGCGCAGGATCGCGTGACGCTCGAGCAGGCCGGAGCGCGACCAGGACGGGAGCGCCGCCTTCGCCGCTGCGATCGCAGCCTCCGTGTCGGCTTTCGACGCACGGGCGTACTCGCCGACCACGTCGCCGGTATCCGAAGGGTTGATGTTGGGGATCGCGTCCCCTCCAACCCATTCGCCGTCGATGAGGTTCCGGTGCAACTCTCCCATGATGGGTCCTTTCAGTGTCTCAATAGAGAAGTCCGCCCTTTCGGGCGGACTTGCGATGCTGGCGATAGGCCTTGGGGACGATACGCACGGAACCGTCAACCAGCAACATGGGCAGGATGTCGGTGTACTCGAATGCGCCGTAGCGTGTCCCTACGGATACGGCGGCCGCGGTGTCGTGGATCGTCACGCTGACGATGCCGAATTCCTCCGCGCCGGCGCCCTCGTGATCGGGAGCGTGATGAAGGCGATCCACCGGTCCCGCGCATCGAACTGAACTTGCCGTCGTCGAGGCCACCGATGTGGGCGTTGGCATCGACGAGCTGGCGCAGCGCTTCGGCAGGGCACGACCGAAGCCGTCATCCGGTCACGCCCGCACCTCCTGGCGCTGGAACACGACGTAGCCCAGCGTGAACAGCACCAGCATCGCGGCCACCAGCCCGGAGATCTGCGGCCAGACGATCAGCAGGCTCTGCATGGTCGGCAGTGGCGCACCGATGACGGCGCCCTGAAGCTGGAAAGCGAACAACGGGCCAGCCGCACGTGCCGAAGGATCCATCAGCAGCCGGGTGATCTCGCCGTAGAGCGTCTGCGGCGAAATGCGGGCAATCGCCTGCTGCCACTCGAACAGGTTGATGACGGTCAGCGGATCGAACGGATCGATGGGCGCGATGGCGCCCGCCACCAGCGGCGCGATCATGCCCCAGAACACCGTCATCACCAGCCAGACCGACAATGCGGCGAGGGCCGAGGTCGCAGGCGAGCGGATCACCGTCGAGAACGCGATTGCCAGCGCCAGCCACACGCCGCCATAGGCGAGCGTCGCCGCCAGCCAGCACACGCTGCGCACAATATCCGCGCCGGATGGCGGCAGGCCAAGGAAGATCATGCCGAGCCCCACCATCATCAGCCACAGCGTCACGAGCGCGATGGCGATGACCAGCAGGCCGCCCAGGAACTTTCCGAAGAGAACGGCGTCCCGATAAATCGGCTGCGCGAGGAGCCGGCTCATCGTGCGGCGGTTGAACTCGCCGTTGATCGCATCGAAGCCGAGCGCGATCGCCACCAGCGGCAGCAGGAAGCCGAGGAACACCGCGAACGAAGGCAGCGGCTCGCGCGCCACCGTGAACAGCTTGAGGAAAAGGTAGGCGTCCTCGGCCGTCGTGTCGCGGATGCGGTCGATGGCGCCGTAGACCGCGCCGATCGCCGTCAGCAGTACCAGCAGCATGATGAGATGCATGCGGGCGCTGGTCATGTGGTCGGCGGCTTCCTTGAGCGCGACCGTGCCGACACCGTGGAACGGAGAGCCTTCACGCCGCATTGGCTACCTCCCTGAAATAGCGGTTGTAGGCCTCGTCGAGGCGGGCGCGGCGCAGGTCGAGGTTCTTCAGCCGGCCGCCGGCCTCGACCACGAGCCTGGCGAGGTCGGCCCGCACGTCGCTCGTCGCTTCCACCTGCCAGAGGCCGTCAGACGGAGCGGCCACCGAGGTGACGCCCGCAGCTCCGCCGGCAAGCGCGCCGAGATCGACGCCTTCGGCCTCCACGTCGATGACGAAGGAGCCGCGCCCGATCCTCGCCGCCAGCTCCTCGACCGTGCCGAAGAAGCCGATGCGCCCCTTGTTGAAGAGCGCGACCCGGGTGCAGATCGACTGCACGACGTCCAGCATGTGCGACGACAGCAGGATGGTCATGCCGCCGCGCGACAGTTCGAGGATGAGGTCGAGCAGCTCCTGCGTGGACTGGGGATCCAACCCGGAGGTCGGTTCGTCGAGGATCGCCACCTTGCAGTCGCGCATCAGGAGCTCGGCGATGCCGAGACGCTGGCGCATGCCGCGCGAATAGGTGGCGACGCGCCGGTCCGCCGCTTCCGTAAGTCGCACCTTATCAAGTGCCGTGGCGATGCGCTCACGCGCCAGGTCGCGCGACATGCCGGCAAGCTTGGCGGTGTAGGTGAGGTTCTCCCTGCCGCTCATCGTGTCGTAGAAGCCGACGGCGTCCGGCAGGTAGCCGACCTCGCGCTTGACCTCCAGCGGCTGGCGCAGCGGGTCCTTGCCGAGGATGCTCACCTGGCCCTCACTGGCCTCGGTCAGCCCAAGCAGCATCAGGATCGTGGTGGTCTTGCCGGCCCCGTTGGGACCGAGCAGGCCGATCACCTCGCCCTGGTTCACGGAAAGGTCTATGCCGGCTACGGCGACCGCGTCGCCGTAGCGCTTGGCAAGCCCCTTCGCTTCGAGAACGACCGTGCTCATCGCCGTCCGAACCTCATGACTGCGCCGCCGAGCACGAGCGCCGCAACGGCGATCACGCCGAGGCCCGCGGCACCCCACAGCGTCGAGGTATTGACGGTGACGCGGTACTGCACGCTCTCGGAAACCGGACCGCCCGACGCCCGCACGGTCACCATGTAGTCACCCGCGATCGCCTGCTCGGAGGGGGTGATCTTGAGATTCACCTCACTGGTGCTGTTCGGCGCAATCTGCGCAACCTCCTTCGGCTCGAACTCGGCCTTCCAGCCGGCGGGCGCCGTGGCCGTGAGCTCCAGATCCGTGGCAGGCGCTGTGCCAGTGTTGGCAAGTGTGAAGGTGAAGGTCGACTCCTTGCCGGCAACGGCCTCGCCAGACAGGCGCTACTGCGGCCCGACGATGACGATCTGCGGATCGCCGGTCACTTCGAGGCTTAGCTGGGTGTTGCCGGAGAGCCCTTCGCCGGAGACCTCGAACCCAGCTTCATAGCGCCCCGCGGCCACGGAGCGCGACGGGATGACTTCCATCGTCACGGTTTCCGACGCGCCGGCGGCAATCGGCAGGCTGGTGATCTCCTCCGAGCCGTAGCCCTTCTTGAAGCGTGTCTGGAAGCCGCTCGGGACGTTCGCGGCCAGATTGAACAGGCCGTCCTCCTCGCCCTCGTTCTTAACCTTGATCTTGAAGGAGAAGGTCGTTCGGGCCGTACCGCGAAGCGCCGGCAACTCGGGCTCAAGCGTAAGGCCGGCCGCCTTGTCCTCGGTTTCCGTCAGGCGCACGACCAGCGGCAGGGTCACCGTCTCGTTGCCCGTGCGGGCGCGCACCTCGATCTTGTGTTCGCCGCCGATCGGGGCGTTGTTCGGCGGGGTCAGCTCAAGCGTCAGCCGCTCCGTCGAATCGGGCGACACGATGGCCGCCGTCACCTCCCGGCCCCCGCCCTTCAGCTTCCATTCCCAGTCGTCCGGGACACCCGACACCTCGATGCTGGCGCGCTGCGGCGGCAGGTTCTCATTGCGGAGCGTCAGCGAGACGGACTCCGTTTCGCCCGGCTTTATGGTCATCTCCGGCCAGGATGTGGTCAGCCAGAAACCGGTGAGTTCCTGCTTGGCCGATCCGGATTCCTGCGCGGAAAGCGGCAATGGAACCAGCAGCGAAACGCCGAGAGCGGCGGCCATCATCGTTCTGGTGAATGTCCTCATCGTGTTCTCCCGTTTGCACAATGATCAGTCAGCAGAGCGGAAGGCGCGGCCTGTAAGGCGACGGGCAGGAGCCGCCTTCCTCCGCAGAATCGGTCGAAAGGGGCGGGGCCGAGCGCATGGCCCGGCGCCCTGTGCAGTTCGGCCACCCTTTCGGATGGCGGATGAACAGGTCTGGTGATCGGATCGACGGTACTGTTCGCTGCAATGGCGACAGTCTGGCCCGCGTGACGGGGCGGAACTGCGGTGTTCGGTGTATCGGCAGATGGCTGCGCCGTGGCGGGCAGCACGGAGCCCGAGAATGACGGGATAGACGCGGCGACAATCAGGACGAAAAGCCGTTTCGCTCGTCTGGACAAGCAAACGATCATCTCGAACTCCCGACGAACTCCGCTCTCGCTTCGCCGGGGATGGCTATCGGGTGACCGTCCTCGGCAGGTTGACCAACGATCTGCGCAACTATCGGGGCAAGCTGGCTTCAGCGGGCCGTCGCGCGCGTGAACGAACTGGGTTTTCGATTTCGCACTTTCAAGAGGCTGTTCGGAAAATATTCATGAGCGGGGTGAGTCTCTACAAATAACTGACATCACTCCCCAATCTGCTCCGCGAGACCCGTTCCCGGCCTGGAAATTCCGGAGGCAACCTGCGAGCGAATATGGTCGGCATCCTGGCCTGCCGTGCCGCCGAGGAGGCGGTCGACGGTGATCGCGCCAGATGGTCAGGCGCCGGGGCAGGAGCGACAAG
>Ga0180215_1004311_pt1 | contig 12728 bp, 10 predicted proteins | sample eDN3rd37CBELigBY_FD_128871 | JGI IMG/M metagenome (GOLD analysis project Ga0180215, IMG submission 128871) | Enriched backyard soil microbial communities from Emeryville, California, USA - eDNA 3rd pass 37_C BE-Lig BY (version 2) (version 2) | ecosystem: Environmental > Terrestrial > Soil >...
ACTGGTGGCGGCGGTCGGCCGCCCCAAGATGGTCAAGGGCGACTGGGTGAAGCCCGGCGCCACGGTGATCGACGTCGGCATCAACCGCATCCCCGCGCCCGAGAAAGGCGAGGGCAAGACGCGGCTTGTCGGCGACGTCGCCTTCGCGGAGGCCGAGAAGCAGGCCGGCGCGATCACGCCGGTGCCCGGCGGGGTGGGGCCGATGACCATCGCCATGCTGATGGCGGCGACGGTCACATCCGCCTATCGCGCCGCCGGCAGGACGCCGCCGACCTTCTAACCTTTCAGAGCGCCAGCCGCGTCCAGGCGCCGTTCTTCTTCGAGGAGCGCACGCAGGCCTCGACGAAGGCGACGCCTTCGACGCCGTCGCGCACGGTCGGGAACACGACGTCCTTAGCCGGCTTGCGGCCACGGCGGGCGGCGCGTATGGCGCGGGCGGCCTCGGCATAGATGTTGGCGAAACCTTCGAGATAGCCTTCCGGGTGACCGCCGGGCACGCGGCTGACGCGGGCCGCGGCCGCGCCGGCACCCGCGCCGCCGCGCGTGACCAGGCGCTTCGGCTCGCCGAACGGCGTGTACCAGAGATGGTTGGGCTGCTCCTGCGCCCACTCGATGCCGCCCTTGGTGCCGTAGACCCTGAGCTTCAGCGCGTTCTCGTTGCCGGGCGCGACCTGGCTCGCCCACAGCATGCCCTTCGCACCGCCCTTGAAACGCAGCATGACATGCGCGTTGTCGTCGAGCCGGCGGCCTTCGACGAAGGAATCGAGGTCGGCCGCGAGGCTGTCGAGCGGGAGCCCGGTGACGAAGCGGGCGAGGTTGTAGGCGTGCGTGCCGATGTCGCCGGTGGCGCCGCCGGCGCCGCTGCGGGCCGGGTCGGTGCGCCACTCCGCCTGCTTGGAGCCGGCGGCCTCGGCCTTCACCGTCAGCCAGTCCTGCGGATATTCGGCCTGGACGAGGCGGATCTCGCCGAGCTGGCCCTTCTCGACCATCTCCCGGGCCTGCCGCACCATCGGATAGCCGGTGTAGTTGTGGGTGAGCACGAAGACCTTGCCGGAGCGCTCGGCGAGTGCCGCGAGCCGCTTGGCGTCGGCCAGCGTCGAGGTCAGCGGCTTGTCGCAGATGACGTGAATGCCGGCCTCCAGGAAGGCGCGGGCGGCCGCGTAGTGGACATGGTTGGGCGTGACGATCGCCACCGCCTCGATGCCGTCGGGGCGGCGGGCCTCGGCCCTGGCCATCTCGGCGAAGGAGCCGTAGGAGCGGCCGGCGTCGAGGCCGAGCTCGGCGGAGGAAGCCCGCGCGCGCTCGGGATCGGAGGACAGGGCTCCGGCTACCAGCGCGAACTCGCCATCGAGCCGGGCGGCGATGCGGTGCACCGCGCCGATGAAGGCGCCCTGCCCGCCGCCCACCATGCCGAGCCTGATCGGCCCCTCGTTCCGGTTGAACCTGTTGCCGGTGACCATTGGACGCTCCTTCGTCGCTTGGCAGTCGGCAGTCGGCAGCCGGAAGAACCTGGCCAAGAACGGCCCCGGCCTCGTGGAATCCCGCCCCTACTGCCGACTGCCGACTGCCTCAATCTATCCCCATCATCTTCCGCAGCGCCGCGCGGTCCGTGCCGGAGCCGGCGAAGTCGTCGAAGGCCTTCTCCGTCACCTCGATGATGTGGTGGGCGATGAAGGGGGCGCCTTCGGCGGCACCCTGCTCGGCGCTCTTGATGGCGCATTCCCATTCGAGCACCGCCCAGGAATCGTAGCCGTATTGCGCGAGCTTGGAGAAGATGCCGCCGAAATCGACCTGCCCGTCGCCCAGCGAGCGGAAGCGGCCGGCGCGGTTCACCCAGCCCTGATAGCCCGAATAGACGCCCTGCCGGCCGGTCGGGTTGAACTCGGCGTCCTTGACGTGAAACGCCTTGATGCGCTCGTGGTAGATGTCGATGAAGGCGAGATAATCGAGCTGCTGCAGCACGAAATGCGACGGGTCGTAGTTGATGTTGCAGCGCTCGTGACCGCCGAGCGCGTCGAGGAACTTCTCGAAGGTGGCGCCGTCGAACGTGTCCTCGCCCGGATGCAGCTCGAAGGCGAGGTCGACGCCCTGCTCGTCATAGGCGTCGTGGATGGGCTTCCACAGCCGGCCGAGCTCGGCGAAGGCCTCCTCGACGAGCCCCGCCGGCCGCTGCGGCCAGGGATAGAGATAGGGGAAGGCGAGCGAGCCGGTGAAGGACACGCAGGCGTCCAGCCCGAGATTGCGCGAAGCCTTCGCCGCGAGCTTCATCTGCTCGATCGCCCATTCCTGCCGCGCCTTGCGATTACCGTGCACCTGCGGCGGCGCAAAACCGTCGAATTGCGCGTCGTAGGCGGGATGCACCGCCACGAGCTGGCCCTGTATGTGGGTCGACAGCTCGGTGATCTCGACGCCGGCATCGGCGCAGACACCCTTCAGCTCGTCGCAATAGGTCTTCGAGGAGGCCGCCCTGGCGAGGTCCATGAATTTCGGCTCGCCGCTGGGGACCTGGATGCCGCTGTAGCCGAGGTCGGAAGCCCATTCCGCGATCGTCGGCAGCGCGTTGAAGGGGGCCGCATCGCCCGCGAACTGCGCCAGGAAGATCGCCGGACCCTTGATGTTCTTCGCCATTCTCACACTCCTCGTCGGGCGGCGGCTTGTTTTGTCGCATGATGTTTTCCGAAAGGTCTGCAACTTTTCGGCATCATGCCCTAGGCGCGCCGCCGGTATTCGAAATAGCCGAAATCGGCCGGCAGGCCAGCGCCGCTGACGTCGAAGGCCGCCATGCCGACGAAGGCGCCGGTGAAAGAACCGTGCTCGCCGCGCCCCGCCTCGTCGGAGATCAGGCTGGCGTCGAGCTGCGGGCCGAGCGGCGTCCACTCGCCCTCTGTGCGCCAGAAGAACCGCAGTTTCTCATGATCGACGTCGGCCGCGAGCCGCACGGGCTTATCGCCCGGCAGCGGCACCGGCTCGTCGGGAAAGAAGCTCAGCCGCCCGTCCGGCCATTCGCCGAGGCAGGACATGACGCGCAGCACGCGGCCACGCTTCGGATCGTGGGTGACGGCCGCGAAGTGGAACTTGTGGCGGTTGTAGTAGTGCGTCAGCCCCGCCGCCTGCTGGAAGCCCTGCGGCCGGAACAGCACCTCCGTCTCGGCGCGGAACGAAAAATCCTCCTGCCGGCGCGCGACCAGCGCCTGCTCGAACCAACTTCCTATCGACTCGCGGCCATAGAGCCGCAGGCTCCCCGGCGCGGCCGTCAGCGAGAAGATGCGCTCGGGCTGGGGCGTGCGCAGCCACTGGAAGTCGAGCGGCAGGTCCGGCCCGTCGAACTCGGCCCGCACGACCGCGGGCTTCGGCAGCGTCGCGGCACTCCCCGGCGCCGGCACTTCGAGCGCCGGCACCATGCCGCCTTGCGCCAGCCGCGGCCAGCCGTCGTCGCCCCACACCACCTTCTGGATCGCCGTCTCGCGGCCGAGCGGCGAGCGGCGGATGCCGGGCAGCGGCCGGCCGGTGAGATGGGTGTGGTAGAACTGTCCGTCCGGTGTCTCTACGATCTGGCCGTGGCCGGCGCGCTGGAGCGGCGCGTCGGGCGCATCGCGGGACGAGATCAGATGCGTGTCGGGATGCATCTCGTAGGGGCCGTCGAGCTCGCGCGCCCGTGCCCAGGTGACGGCGTGGTCGTAGCCGGTGCCGCCCTCGGCGGTGACGAGATAGTACCAGCCGTCTTTCTTGAACAAATGCGGCCCTTCGACCAGCCCGCGCTCGCTGCCGAGGAAGACGTTCTTCACCGGACCGACGAGCCGGCCGGCCCCGGCATCGTATTCCTGCAGCAGGATGCCGGCGAAGGAGGGGTGCTTGGGGTTGCCGCCGACGCCGTGGGACACGTGGTTCCACAGCATGTTGACGAACCATTTCCTGCCGTCGTCGTCATGGAAGAGCGAGGGGTCGAAGCCGCTCGAATTGACATAGACCGGGTCCGACCACGGCCCCTCGATCGACGGCGCCGTGACGATGTAGTTGTGCGTGTCCTTGAAGTTGCCGTCGAGCCGCTTGACGTCGGTGTAGACCAGCCAGAACAGGCCGTCGGCATGGGAGAGGCACGGCGCCCAGATGCCGCCCGAATCCGGGTTGCCGCGCATGTCGAGCTGGGCGGCCCGCTCCAGCGGCCGCTTGACCAGCTTCCAGTTCACCAGATCCGTCGAGTGGTGGATCTGCACGCCCGGATACCACTCGAAGGTGGAGGTGGCGATGTAGTAGTCCGCCCCGACCCGGCAGATCGACGGATCGGGGTTGAAGCCCGGCAGGATCGGGTTGCGGATCATGGGTGGGCCTTTCGCGCCATTCCTACTTCCTTCCCGGCCCCTTCCGCTCCGACGACGCCGCCCAGAGATTGATGTCGGCCTCGCGGGCATAGGTGTCGATCTCGGCGAGCTCGGCGTCGGTGAAGTCGAGCTTCTTCAGTGCGCCGACGGAATCGACGACCTGCTCCGGCCGGCTGGCGCCGATCAGAGCCGAAGTGACGCGGCCTCCGCGCAGAACCCAGGCGATCGCCATCTGCGCCAGCGTCTGGCCGCGGCGCTGCGCGATCTCGTTGAGCTTGCGGATGTTGGCGACGTTCTTGTCGTCGAGGAAGGCCGGCCGCAGCGACTTGCCCTGGCTGGCGCGGCTGCCCTGCGGGATGCCGTTCAGGTACTTGTCGGTGAGCATGCCCTGCGCCAGCGGCGAGAAGACGATCGAGCCGATGCCGAGCCCGTCGAGCGTGTCGAGCAGGCCGTCGTCCTCGACCCAGCGGTTGATCATCGAATAGCTCGGCTGGTGGATCAGGCAGGGCGTGCCGAGCTCGCGCAGGATGGCGGCGGCCTCGCGCGTGCGCTGCGAGTTGTAGGAGGAGATGCCGGCATAGAGCGCGCGGCCCGAGCGCACCGCCTGGTCGAGCGCCATCATCGTTTCTTCCAGCGGCGTGTCGGGGTCGAAGCGGTGGGAGTAGAAGATGTCGACATAGTCGAGCCCCATGCGCTTGAGGCTCTGGTCGAGGCTGGAAAGCAGGTATTTCCGGCTGCCCCACTCGCCATAGGGCCCCGGCCACATGCCGTAGCCGGCCTTGGTCGACACGATCAGCTCGTCGCGGTAGCCGGCGAGGTCGGTGCGCAGGATCTCGCCGAAGGCGGTCTCGGCCGAGCCGGGCGGCGGGCCGTAATTGTTGGCGAGGTCGAAATGGGTGATGCCCAGGTCGAAGGCCGTCCGGCAGATGGCGCGTTTCGTCTCGTGCGGCGTGTCGCCGCCGAAATTGTGCCACAGGCCGAGCGACAGGGCCGGCAGCTTCAGGCCGGAGCGCCCGCAGCGCCGGTATTGCATCGTCTCGTAGCGGTTGTCCGCAGGCTGCCAGCCCATCTTCATCTCCTCATGCTGCGCGGCGCGGCCGGGTTGCCGGCGCCGGTCCGGCAGGTCTTGCCATCAACGCCTTGGCCTCGGCAATGCCGAGAGCGGCCGGGCGCTCGCAGGTCGTGCGCATCTCCACGAATTTCCCGGTCTCGCCGGAGCGCAGGATGCCGGTCATGACGTCGATCGCGTGCAGCGCCAGCTCCATCGAGCAGCGGTGCGGCCGGCCTTCCGCGATGGCGATCGCCATGTCGGCGAGGCCGGAGGTGCGGTAGTTGGCCATGGCGCCCTGCGGATGCTCCTGGTTGGGCACCAGGAAGGGGTGGTTCCAGCGCGGCGTCTTCTTCACCGGGTCCGACTTCTTCGTGTAGCGCACCTCGCCGCCGAAGAAGTTCGGGTCCGGCACGAACAGCGTGCCCTGCTCGCCATAGAGCTCGATCGGCGCATGGCCATGCTTCCAGACGTCCCAGCTCGTGTTGAGCGTGACGACCGCGCCGTTGTCGAATTCGAGGATGGCGTGGATCGTCGTCGGGGTCTCGACCCTGATCTTCTGGCCGAAGCGCGGCTTCGACGTGATCGTGCGCTCCGGCGCGGGGATGGTCGCGAAGGCGGCGACGCGCTTCACCGGGCCGATGAGCTGGACGAGGTCGGTGACGTAATAGGGCCCGATGTCGAGCACCGGCCCGCCGCCCGGCTGGAAGAAGAAGTCCGGGTTCGGATGCCAGTGCTCCATGCCGTGGCTCATCACGTAGGCCGTGCCGCTGGTGATGCGCCCGAGCGCGCCGCTATCGACCAGGTGCCGGGCGAGCTGGTGGGCGCCGCCGAGGAAGGTGTCGGGCGCCGAGCCGACGCGCAGGCCCTTCTTCTCCGCCCGCTTCTTCAGGTCGAGCCCGTCCTTCACCGACAGCACGAAGGGCTTTTCCGAATAGACGTGCTTGCCGGCGTCGAGGGCCGCCTTCGACACCTCGTAGTGGGCGGCCGGAATCGTCAGGTTGACGACGATGTCGACGTCCTTCGCCGCCAGCAGGTTGGGCACCGTCTCGGCGCGGGCACCGAACTCCTTGGCGCGCGCCTGCGCGGCCTTCATATCGAGATCGGCGCAGGCGCGGACCTCCATGCCCCTGAACAGCTTCGACAGGCGGAAATAGGCTGCCGAGATGTTGCCGCAGCCGACGATGCCGACCCCGAGTTTCCTTGCCATCATTGTCTCCTATGGCGGTTCCTGCGGAATCCGCAGAGCCGCGCTATCTGTTTGTTTTGCCGCATTTCCGGACGCAAAACCGCTGCGCACTTTTGCTGGAAATGCTCTAGAGTTTCCGCGCCGCTTCGAGCGACCGGCGGGCGAACCGCGCGTCGTCGTTCGGCTTGTCGTGTTCCATGACGAAGATCTTCGCCGGCGTCTTCTTCACCTCGGCCCAGATCGCCTTCCACGGCACGGTGCCGTGGCCGACGTCGGCCCAGCCGTCCTCGTCGGCGTTCTGGCCGGCCGGCGCGATGTCCTTGACGTGCACGGCGGTCAGCCGGTCGCCATAGCGTCGGATCCAGTCGATCGGGTCGGCGCCGCCGCGCACGATCCAGGCGACGTCCGCCTCCCAGGTCAGGCCCGGTGCTGCCTCGAGGATCAGCGTCATCGGCAGGGAGCCGTCCGGCAGCGCCTTGAACTCGAAATCGTGATTGTGCCACCCGAAGATGTAGCCGGCATCCCTGTAGGGTTTCCCGGCCTTCTCCAGCCGCTTGCCGAAGGCGCGCCAGCCGGCCGCGGCGGTCGGCCGCTGGTCGGGCATCAGATAGGGACAGTAGATCGCCTTCATACCGACCGTGCGGGCGATGTCGAGCGCCTTGTCGACCTCGTTTTCCAGCATGTCGATGCCGAAATGGCCGGAGGTCATCTTCAGCCCGTTGCGGTCGAGCGCGGCCTTGAGCGCCTTCGGATCACCGTAGACGCCGCCGAAGCCCTCGACCTCGGCATAGCCGAGATCGCCGACCATCTTCAGCGTGGCGTCGAGCGGCGGGAAGTTGCGGGAGGAATAGAGCTGGTACGAGAACGCGGTCATGTGTGCTCCTGCTGTCGCGTTGCAGTGTAGGGGTCGCGGGTGCCGGAGAGGTCGATCTCCGGCATGCGCTGGCGTTTCTGATCGGATATGACTGTCATTGCCGCATGGACGGGTCCGGCCCGCCCCTTTCCTGCCCGCCGCCTGCTAGAGCCGCATGTCCGTACCGGCGTCGAAGATTGAGGCGCGGCCGGGGTCGAAGCCGATGCGGATCCTGTCGCCCGGCCGCGGCGCCTTTTCCGAATCGGCGCGCATGCTCAGGTTCTGGCCGCCGAGCGACGTCCAGGCCAGCGTGTCGGATCCCATCGGCTCGACGATCTCGACCGACGCCTCGGCGCTGAAGGGCATGGCCGAGGCCGCCTCACCGGTCGCCACGTGCTCCGGGCGCACGCCGAACACCGCCTTGCGGCCGGCTTCGGGACGGCCCTCGAACGAATAGCGCGAAAGGTCGATCCGCGCGTCGCCGGCGCGGAAGACCGGCTTGCCGCCTGCCTCCCCGATCGTCCCGTCGATGAAGTTCATCCCCGGCGCGCCGATGAAGCCGGCGACGAAGCGGTTGACCGGCCGCGCATAGATGGCGTGCGGCGCGTCGAGCTGCTGGATGATGCCGCCGCGCATGACGGCGATGCGGTCGGCCAGCGTCATCGCCTCGATCTGGTCGTGGGTGACGTAGATCATGGTGTTGGCGAGCCGCTGGTGCAGCCGCTTGATCTCGACGCGCAGCTCGTTGCGCAGCTTGGCGTCGAGGTTCGACAGCGGCTCGTCGAACAGGAACACGTCGACGTCGCGCACCAGCGCGCGGCCGATGGCGACGCGCTGGCGCTGGCCGCCCGACAGCGCCGCCGGCTTGCGCTTCAGGAGCGGCTCGATCTGCAGGATCTCGGAGGCGCGCTTGACGCGCCGGTCGATCTCGTCCCTCGGCAGCCGCGCGTTCTTCAGGCCGAAGGAGAGGTTCCCCTCCACCGTCATCTGCGGGTAGAGCGCGTAGGACTGGAACACCATGGCAATGCCGCGGTCCTTCGGCTCCTCCCAGGTGACGTTCCTGCCCTCGATGAAGATCTGTCCGCCGCTGACGTCGAGCAGGCCGGCAATGCAGTTGAGCAGGGTCGACTTGCCGCAGCCGGACGGGCCGAGCAGGACGATGAACTCGCCCTTGCGGACGTCGAGATTGAGCGATTTCAGCACTTCGACCGCGCCGAAATTCAGCGAGACCTCGCGGACGATCACGCTTGAATTCGTCACACCCATCGGCATCACCCCTTGACCGCGCCCGCGGCGATGCCACGCACGAACCACTTGCCCGACACGAAATAGACGACCAGCGGCACCAGGCCGGTGAGGATCGTTGCCGCCATGTTCGTGCTGTATTCGACCGTCCCCGTCGACGTGCGCACGATATTGTTGAGCTGGACGGTCATCGGCAGGTTGTCGTGGCCGGCGAAGACCAGTCCGAAAAGGAAGTCGTTCCAGATGCCCGTCACCTGCAGGATCACCGCGACGACGGTGATGGGCAGCGACATCGGCAGCATGATGCGCACGAAGATGCCCCAGAAGCCGGCGCCGTCGACACGCGCGGCCTTGAACAGCTCGACGGGCAGCGAGGCGAAGAAATTGCGGAAGATGAGCGTCAGGATCGGCATGCCGAAGATGGTGTGGACGATGACGATGCCGGGCAGCGTTCCGAACAGGCCGACGCGGCTCAACGCATAGATGATCGGATAGACGAGCACCTGGTAGGGCACGAAGGCGCCGAACACCAGGACGGTGAAGAGGAACTCCGAGCCGCGATAGCGCCAGAAGCAGAGCGCGTAGCCGTTGATCATGGCCAGCGCGATCGAGGCCGGAACCGCCAGAACGGTGATCTTGACGGAGTTGAAGAAGCCGGGCGACAGGCCGTAGCAGTCGCGGCCCGTGCAGGCCGAGCTCCACGCCTTCACCCAATAGTCGAAGGTCGGGTGCTGCGGCAGCGCGAAGATGTTGCCGTTGTGGATCTCGTCCATCGGCTTCATCGAGGTGAGGATCATCACCGCGAGCGGCAACAGGAAGAACAGCGCGGAGACGACCAGAAAGGCATAGATGCCGATCCTGCCGGCGGTCAGCTTCCCGGGTTTCGGTCCGGCGGGCTCCACCGCCATCGCCGCGACGCTCATCGCGCCGTCGCCCGACGGTTCGCGCGGGCGCGGAAGGCCACCTGCAGCAGGATGAGGGCCAGTATGGGCAGCAGCATGCACGTCGCCGCCGCCATGCCGTGGCCGACATTGCGCGCGTTGATGCTGTCGATGACGTAGGTGGCGGGCATCTGCGTCGAGATGCCCGGCCCGCCGCCGGTCATGGCGATGACGATGTCGAAGGTGCGGACGACGCCGACCAGCAGCAGGATGACGGCCGTCGCCACCGTGCCGCGCATCATCGGCAGGACGATCCACAGATAGGTGCGCCAGCGCGGGATGCCGTCGACCCTGGTGGCGTTCCAGATCTCGCTGTCGACACCGCGCAGACCCGCGAGCAGGATCGCCATGGTCACGCCGACGCCGTTCCACGTGCTGGCCACGATCATGCCGATGAGCGCCGTCTCGCCGCTGGCGAGCGGGGCGAACTTGAAATCGGTCCATCCCCAGCTACGGACGGCGGCCTGGAGGCCCCAGATCGGATCGAGCATCAACTGCCAGACCAGGCCCGTGATGATCGCGGAGAGCGCGAAGGGATAGAGGAAAATGGTGCGGAAGGTGTCTTCGCCGCGGATGCGCTGGTCCATGAACACCGCGAGCAGGAAGCCGAGCACCAGGCTGAGGCCGATCTGGCCCGCGCCGTAGAACCAGATGTGCTTGACGGATTCGACCCAGCGCGCCGTGGCCCACAGGCGCTCGTACTGGTACCAGCCGACGAAATTGAAGGTCGGGAAGAGCTTGGAGCTCGTGAAGGAGAGCACGACCGTGAAGCTCAGGCCGATGACGAAGACGCCGACCGCGACGACGATCATCGGCAGCGTGCCGATGATGGAGGGCAGCTTGCCGAGCTGCCGACGGCGCCGCGCCCGCGACTGCAGCCGCCCTTCGGCAATTCCCGCATCCTGCACGATAGCGCTGGTCAACAGGCTCCCCCGGGGCTTGGCCGCCACACGTCTCAGTGCACGTCATCAAACAAGGCGGCGACCCGGAGAGCCGGGTCGCCGCGAGACGAAGGAGCCTTACTCGGCGTTCTTCAGGAGATCGACGAACTGGGCCTGCGCCGCTGCCGGCGTCGTGGCCTTGTTGTAGATCAGGTCCGAGAAGATGGCGTTCTGCGCGGTCGTGAAGGCCTCGTTGCGCCACTGGTTGGCATCGGGCACGACGGAGCCCGGCTGCTTGAGCACGTCGATGGCCTTCTTCATGCAGTCGTTGGCCAGCGACAGGTCGACGTCGTCGCGGACCGGAGCCGAACCCTTGGCGGTGTTGAACAGCGCCTGGGTGCGGGGATTGACCATCAGCGAGGCGAGCGAAAGCTGCGCACGCTCGACGTCGGCATCCTTCTGCTTGAAGAACACGAAGATGTCGCCGCCGGTGCGGACATATTTCGCGTCGGGAACCAGCGGCCCGAGCAGGCAGGCATAGTCCACGCCCGGCTTCTGGCCGGCGACCTGGAACTCGCCCTGGGCCCAGTCGCCCATGACCTGCAGCGCCGCGCTGCCCTTGATGACCAGAGCCGTGGTGTCGCTCCAGCTACGGTTGGGCGAGCCGTTGTCGGCATACTCGCCGAGCGACTTGAGCGTCTGGAAGGCCTTGAGCACTTCCGGACCGCCGGCGAGCTCGAGGTTCTTGTCCTTCCAGATCTTCTCCACGACCTCGGCGCCGAGCTGGGCGAGGATGAGCTGGTTGGCGAGCAGGCTGATCTGCCAGCCGCCGCCGTCACCGCCGACGGCGAAGGGGATGACCCCCGCATCCTTCAGCTTGGGAAGGTCGGCGAGGTACTGGTCCCAGCTCGTCGGAACCTCGAGGCCCGCCTTCTTGAAGGCCGCCACAGAGGCCCAGGCCCAGTTCTGCATGTGGATGTTGACCGGCACGCACCACCAGTGCCCGTCGATCTTGCACGGGGCCTTGATCTGGTCGGGGCGGATGAACTTGTCCCAGCCCTCCTTCTCGGCCAGCGGCGTCAGATCGAGAAGCAGGCCGGCGGAGATCAGGTCCTCGTACTGGCGGCCGGGGTTGAACTGCGAGGCGTCCGGCGGATCGCCGCCCAGCGCCCGCTGCATGACCGTGGCACGGGCGGTCTCGCCAAGGGCGATGGCACCGTCCACCCAGCGGTCGCCGGTGGCGTCGAATTCCTTGGCAAACACCGACACGGCAGCCTGCTCGCCACCCGACGTCCACCAGTGGACGACTTCGAGGTCGGCGGCCAGCGCAGTGCCGGAAGAAAGTGCGACCGAGGCCGCAAAGGCGGCGGCCACAAGCTTACAGCGCATCACAGTTCCTCCCTGAATCTGTAACGTTGCAGGCGAACGTTATGCGAATCGATTCAGTTCCGCAACCGCCCGACGCTCCGGCGAGGCATTTTTTTCGCGGTCCGAAAATAAAAGCAGGCGCGCTGGTTTTCTTTGCGGCGCGCAATTTTCTATGTGCATCGCAGCATAATTGGGCCGAAACGAATCCGTTTGGCCAGGAAAACGTGGACGTTGCGGCAAGCCCGGCAAGTTTGCTGCGGTGCCCTGCATCGACACAGACGCGCTGGCCAACCCCCTCGATTCACACTGCCCGACGGTTGAAAAAGTGGAACTGCAACGTTGCAGGTTCTTGTCATCATTGCCATCTGGCGTCATTGATCTCGGGGAAGCGGGCGATGCGGAGACGGACGGGAATGGCCGGAAAACGGGAAGGGGGCGCGCCGCCCCCAGCGGCTGCCGGCGACGCGCGGCCGACGCTGAAGACGATCGCCTTCATGACCGGGCTCGGCGTGACCACCGTGTCGCGCGCGCTCAAGGACGCGCCCGACATCGGCGAGGACACCAAGCGGCGCGTGCAGCTCATCGCGCGCCAGGTCGGCTACCGGCCCAACCGCGCCGGCGTGCGCCTGCGCACCGGCAAGACCAATGTCATCTCGCTGGTGCTCAACACCGACGAGCAGCTCATGGGCTTCATCTCGGACATCATCTCGGGCGTCACCGAGGTGCTGGCGCCGACGCCCTACCATCTCGTGCTGACGCCCTATTCGAGCCGCAGCGACCCCATGGACCCGGTCCGCTACGTGGTCGAGACGCGCTCGGCCGACGGCATCATCATCTCGCAGACACGGCCCGAGGACGCCCGCGTCCGCTACATGAGCGAGCAC
>Ga0180215_1004312_pt1 | contig 12728 bp, 10 predicted proteins | sample eDN3rd37CBELigBY_FD_128871 | JGI IMG/M metagenome (GOLD analysis project Ga0180215, IMG submission 128871) | Enriched backyard soil microbial communities from Emeryville, California, USA - eDNA 3rd pass 37_C BE-Lig BY (version 2) (version 2) | ecosystem: Environmental > Terrestrial > Soil >...
CGCATGGCGGCCGCCATCCAGGCGCTCGGCCACCGCCGCGAGGACTTCGAGGCGCTGATCGGCCAGCAGGTGGTGCTCATGCGCGGCGGCCAGGAGGTCCGCCTCTCCAAGCGCAGGGGCGACATCATCGAGATGGCCGAGATCCTCGACGAGGTCGGCCCCGACGCCGCCCGGCTCACGTTCCTGCTCCAGACGCTCGACACGAAGCAGGTCTTCGACTTCGACCTGGTGGTCAGCCAGTCGAACGAGAACCCGGTCTTCTACGTGCAGTACGCCCACGCCAGGATCGCCTCCATCGGGCGCCGTGCGGCGGAGTGGGGCATCGAGCGGGCGCCCATCGAGGAGGTCGACCTCTCGCTGCTGGTGCACGAGCGGGAGGACGAGCTCATCCGCTCGCTGGCCGAACTGCCCGACGTGGTGCGCGACGCCGCGCTCCTGCGGGCCCCGTCGAAGGTGACCACCTGGGTCCGCGAGCTGGCCGGCGCCTACCACCGCTTCCAGCACGATTGCCCGGTGCTGCAGGGCGTCGACCCGGCCCTCACCCAGGCGCGCCTGTGGCTGGTGGAGGCCACGCGCATCGGGCTGGCCATCGGCCTCGATCTGCTCGGGGTCAGCGCACCCGACTCGATGTGACGTCGGCGTGATCCCCCTCCCGCGCCACCTGCTGCCCGACACCGCCGAGGTGGGGCCGGACGGCCACCTGCGCATCGGCGGGTGCGACGTGCTGGAGCTCGCCGCCGAGCACGGCACGCCCCTGTTCGTCTACGACGAGGCCCACCTGCGGGCCCGCTGCCGGGAGGCGGTGGAGGCCTTCGGCCCCGACGGCGCGGTGTACGCCACCAAGGCCTTCCTCTGCCTGGCCATGGCCCGGCTGGCCCATGAGGAGGGCCTCCGCCTCGACGTGGCCACCGGCGGCGAGCTGCACGTGGCGCTCACGGCGGGCGTCCCGGCTGAGCGGCTGGTGCTGCACGGCAACAACAAGAGCGACGCCGAGCTGCGCACCGCGGTGGAGGCGGGCGTGGGCCGGATCGTGGTCGACTCCTTCGACGAGCTCGACCGGCTGGAGCGGCTGCACGCCGAGACCGGCGGCGCGCACGCGCCGCGCGTCCTGCTGCGCCTCACCCCCGGGGTGGAGGCCCACACCCACGAGTACGTCCGCACCGGCCAGGACGACTCCAAGTTCGGGTTCGGAATCGCCAGCGGCGCGGCCGACGAGGCGGTGGCCCGGGCTCGGCGCTCACCGGCCATGGAGCTCGTGGGGGTGCACGCCCACATCGGCAGCCAGATCTTCGCCCTCGAGTCGTTCGACCTCGCCCTCGAGGTGCTGGCCGGGTTCGTGCGGCCCCTCGACCTCGAGGAGCTGGTGGTGGGCGGGGGCCTGGGCGTCGCGTACCTGACCGGCGAGCACGCGCCCACGCTGACGGCCTGGGCGGAGCGGCTCCGGGCCGGGGTGGAGCGCCACGGCCTCGGCCACCTCCACCTGGGCGTCGAGCCCGGACGGGCGCTGGTGGCGTCGGCGGCCATCACGCTCTACACGGTGGGCACGGTGAAGGAGCTGCCGGGGATCCGCACCTACGTGTCGGTCGACGGGGGGATGAGCGACAACCCCCGACCCGTGCTCTACGGCAGCGGCTACGAGGCCTTCCTCCCCCGGGCGGTGGAGGCGCCCCGGCCGCGGGTGGTGCGGGTGGTGGGCAAGCACTGCGAGTCGGGTGACGTGCTGGTGCACGAGGCCCACGTGCCGGCCGACCTGGCGGTGGGCGACGTGCTGGCCACGCCGGTGACGGGGGCCTACGGGCACTCCATGGGCTCCAACTACAACAAGGTCACCCGCCCGGCCGTCGTGTTCGTGCGCGACGGCGTCGCCCGCGTCGTGGTGCGCCGCGAGACCTACGACGACCTGATCCGCCTCGACGTCCTCTGACGCGGCCGCTGGGGCCGCCGTCAGCGCCGCCGCTGGTCCCGGGCGCGCCATGGCGCGTTCGGGGGTCGTGGGTGACACCTTTCGCGCCATGGCGCGCTGGGGGTGCTCGGCGGCGGGCCGTGGGCGGTGGCCGGCGGCGCCGGGGGCGCGCCATGGCGCGCTGGGGGGTCGTGGGTGGCACCTTTCGCGCCATGGCGCGCTGGGGGGTGCTCGGCGGCGCGCCGGCGGCGGGCGGCGGGCGCGTTGGGGGGTCTGGGCGGTGCGGCCGCTACCGTGCGGGACCGTGTCGGAGGGCGCTGCGGTCAGGATCGGCGTGCTGGGGTGCGGCAACGTCGGTGCCGCGCTGGTCGAGCTCGTCGCCGAGCGCGCCCCGGCCATCGAAGCCCGCACCGGCCTGCGCTTGGAGGTCGCCCGGGTCGCCGTGCGCAACCTCTCCAAGGACCGGCCCGTGGACCTGCCGGACGGGGTGCTCACCCGGGACGCCGCCGGCGTGGTCGAGGACCCGTCGATCGACGTCGTCGTGGAGACCATCGGCGGCATCGAGCCGGCCCGCGAGCTCATCCTGGCCGCGCTCAAGGCGGGCAAGCCCGTCGTCACCGCCAACAAGGAGCTGCTGGCCAACGTCGGCGCCGAGGTGTTCGCGGCGGCCGAGGTGGCCGGGCGCGACCTGCTCTTCGAGGCTGCGGTGGCCGGCGGCATCCCGATCATCCGCCCGCTGCGGGAGTCGCTGGTCGGCGAGCCGCTGCGGCGGGTGCTCGGCATCGTCAACGGCACGACGAACTACATCCTCAGCCGGATGACCGACGCGGGCGTCTCCTACGCCGAGGCGCTGTCGGAGGCCCAGCGCCTCGGCTTCGCGGAGCGCGACCCCACGGCCGACGTCGAAGGCCACGACGCGGCGGCCAAGGCGGCCATCATCGCCTCCATCGCCTTCGGCGTGCGGGTGGTGGCCGGCGACGTCTACCGCGAGGGCATCAGCGGGATCACCGAGGCCGACATCGCCAACGCCCGCCGCCTGGGCTACGTGGTGAAGCTGCTGGCCATCGCCGAGCGCGACGACGACGGCGGCGTCGCCGTGCGCGTCCACCCCGCCATGGTGCCGTTCGGCCACCCGCTGGCCTCGGTGTCGGGGAGCTACAACGCCGTGGTGGTGGAGGGCGACGCCGTCGGCCAGCTGATGTTCTACGGGCGGGGCGCGGGTGGTCGGCCGACGGCCAGCGCCGTGCTCGGCGACCTGGTCGACGCCGCCGTCAACCTGCGCCGGGGCGCGCACGCCACCATCGGCACGCTGGACAAGCCGGTGCTGCGGCCCATCGACGACACGTCGTCGGAGTTCGCCCTCACCATCGAGACCGCCGACCGCCCGGGCGTGCTCGCCGCGGTGGCCGGCGTGTTCGGCACCCGGGAGGTGTCGATCCGGTCGATGGAGCAGGTGGGCCTGGGCGACGAGGCCCGCCTGGTGTTCATCACCCACACCGCTCGCGAGTCGGCCATGCAGGGCACGGTGCACGACCTGCGCCAGCTCGACGCGGTCTCCCGGGTGGGCGGCCTCCTGCGCGTGGTGGGAGCGGCGCCGTGAAGTACGTCAGCACCCGGGGCGGCGCGCCGCTGCTCGGCTTCGGCGACGTGCTGCTCGCCGGGTTGGCGGTCGACGGCGGCCTCTACGTGCCGGAGGCATGGCCGGCGCTGCCCGACCTCGACGGCCTGGCCTCGCGCCCCTACGAGGAGGTCGCCACCGAGGTCATGTGGCCCTTCGTCGACGGCGCCATGCCGGCCGACCGCTTCGGCGCGCTGGTGGCCGACGCGGCCGCGGCGTTCCGCCACCCGGCCACGTGCCCGCTCGTGCAGCTCGACGACGACCTCTGGATGGTGGAGCTGTTCCACGGCCCGACGCTGGCCTTCAAGGACGTGGCGCTGCAGCTCGTCGGCCGGCTGTTCGACGAGGAGCTGGCGCGTCGGGGCGAGCGGGTGGTGATCGTCGGCGCCACGTCGGGCGACACCGGGTCCGCCGCCATCGAGGCCTGCCGCGACCGGGCCAGCGTCGACATCGTGATCCTCCACCCGGCCGGGCGGGTGTCGGAGGTGCAGCGCCGGCAGATGACCACCGTCGACGCGCCCAACGTCCACAACGTCGCCGTGGAGGGCACCTTCGACGACTGCCAGGACCTCGTGAAGGCGATGTTCGCCGACGAGACCTTCCGCACGCGCTGGCGGTTGTCGGCGGTGAACTCCATCAACTGGGCCCGCGTGATGGCGCAGGTCGTCTACTACGTCACGTCGGCAGTCGCGCTGGGAGCCCCGCACCGGCAGGTGTCCTTCGCCGTGCCCACCGGCAACTTCGGCAACGTCTTCGCCGCGTGGGTGGCCCGGGCCATGGGCCTGCCCGTGGGGCAGCTGGTGATCGGTTGCAACCGCAACGACATCCTCCACCGCTTCCTCACCACGGGCACGATGACCGTGGAGGGCGTCACGCCCACGATCAGCCCGAGCATGGACATCCAGGTGTCGTCGAACCTCGAACGCCTGCTCTTCGAGCTCAACGGGCGTGACGGCGGGCTCACCGCTGAGCAGCTGCAGCGGTTCCGGACGACGGGGACGATGACCGTCGAGGCCGACCAGCGGCGCGCCCTCGACGAGGTCTTCACGTCGGCTCGGCTCGACGACGACGCCACCCGCACGGTGATGGCCGACGTGCACGCCACCACGGGCCTCCTGGTCGACCCGCACACCGCGGTGGGGATCGGCGCGGCACGCGAGGCGCGCCGGGCCGGGAGGGTGCCGCCGGGCCCGCTGGTGACGATGGCCACCGCGCACCCGGCCAAGTTCCCCGACGCGGTCGCGTCGGCCACCGGTGTGCACCCCCCGCTGCCGGTGCACCTCGCCGACCTCTTCGAGCGCCCGGAGCGGTGCACCACGCTGCCGAACGACCTCGCCGCGATCGAGGCGTTCGTGGACAGCGTCGCCCGTCGCGCCTGACCCCGCCTGGTTGCCGAGCTTCGCGGCGGCTCGGTAGGGTGGCCCGGTCCGGGCCGCCGGACCCGCCAGTGGCTCTTCCGCCGGCGGTGCTGCTGTTCCCCCCTCAGTGGAGGCGGGTCGAGGCACCTGGACCGCGGGGGCGTGTCGGCGGGCGCGGGGTGCACCGCCCCACTGGTCTCATCGAAGGAAGGTGCCCATGAGCGTCGAGTCCTCGGAGGCGCTGGAGCGCTCCGTGCTCGAGCGCAAGGACCGCGAGGAGCTGCTGGCCATCGCCGACGCCCTCGGCGTCAAGCCCGGTTCCCGGGCGCGCAAGGCCGACATCGTCGACAAGATCCTGCAGCAGACCGGCGTCCTGCCCGCACCCGACGCACCGGAGCCCGCCAAGCCGGCCCGGGGTCGCCGGGCCGCCGGCAACGGGGGTCGACAGCAGACGTTGCCGGACACCGCCGCCGAACCGGCCGCACCCGCCGACGCCGCCGCCCCCGCCGAGGCTGCTGCGCCCTCGCCGGCCGCTGCGCCGGAGCCCGCGGCGCCCGCCGAGGCCGCCGGGCCCAGCGCCGAGCCGGCCGCGGCTCGGAAGGACGCGGCGTCGACGCCGACGCCGGCGCCGGCGCCTCCGGCTCGGCCCACGGCACCAGCCCGCCCGTCGGCCCCGCCCGCGGCGGAGCCCGCCGCCCGGGTCGACGAGGACGTGCACGTCGACGCGGGCCCGGCCGAGCCCGAGGAGGCGGACGACGGCGGGCCCGCGCCTGCCGACGCGGCCCGGCCCGGCGCACCCGCGCCCGCGCCCGCGCCCGGCGAGCCGGGCGAGGGTGGGAGCCGACGGCGCCGTCGGCGGGGCCGCGACCGCGATCGCAGCGACCGCCCCGGCGGCCAGCCCTTCAGCGCCGCGCCGCAGGGCGCCCCCGTACAGGGCGGCTTCCCCCAGGGCGAGCCGCGTGCCGAGGACCAGCAGGGCGAGCCGGTCGAGGTGGCCGGCTACCTCGACCTGCGCGACGAGGGGTACGGCTTCCTGCGGGTGCACGGCTACCTGCCGAGCCGCGACGACGTGTACGTCTCGGTCAAGCAGACCCGCCAGTACGGGCTCCGCAAAGGCGACCACATCACCGGCATCAGCCGGCCGGCGGCGCGCAACGAGAAGAACCCGGCGCTGCTGCGCATCGACTCGGTGAACGGCGAGGACCCGGAGCAGGCCCGTGCGCGGCCCCGCTTCGAGGACCTCACCCCGCTGTTCCCCGATCAGCGCCTGCGCCTGGAGGACCCGTCGAACCCGTTCGACATGACGGCGCGCATCATCGACCTCGTCGCCCCGATCGGGAAGGGCCAGCGGGGGATGATCGTGTCGCCGCCGAAGGCCGGCAAGACGACGGTGATGAAGACCATCGCCAAGGCCATCGAGCGCAACAACCCCGAGGTGAAGCTCATGGTGCTGCTCATCGACGAGCGGCCCGAAGAGGTCACCGACATGCGCCGCAGCGTGCAGGGCGAGGTGATCGCGTCCACCTTCGATCGACCCGCCGACGAGCACACGCACGTGGCCGAGATGGTCATCGAGAGGGCCAAGCGCCGCGTCGAGGCCGGCGACGACGTGGTCATCATCCTCGACGGCATCACCCGTCTGGCTCGGGCCTACAACCTCGCCGCGCCGCCCACCGGGCGGATCATGTCGGGCGGCATCGACACCGGCGCCCTCTACCCGCCCAAGAAGTTCTTCGGCGCGGCCCGCAACGTGGAGGAGGGCGGCTCGCTCACGATCCTCGCGACGGCGCTGGTCGACACCGGCTCGCGCATGGACGAGGTGATCTTCGAGGAGTTCAAGGGCACCGGGAACATGGAGCTGAAGCTCGATCGGCGCCTGGCCGAGCGGCGCATCTTCCCGGCCATCGACGTGGACGCGTCGTCCACGAGGCATGAGGAGCTGCTCTTCACCCGCCAGCAGCTCCAGCAGGTGTGGAAGCTGCGCCGCGTGCTGTCGGGCCTGGCCGAGGGGTCCGGCGCGGCCGGCCTCGAGCTGCTCATCGACCGGTTGAAGACGTTCAAGACCAACGACGAGTTCCTGGCCGAGGTGGCCAAGCAGCCCACCGGCATGTGAGCGGCCGCCGGCCTGGCGGCCAGGATGGCCGCCCGGTGCAGCCCGCCGAGTGGCAGCGGGCCCGAGTTGAGGGAACCCGTCCCCGGCCCGGTACCCTGGCTGGTCCGCTGAACCTGCGTGAGGAGCGGTGATGAAGGCCGACACCCACCCCGAGTACACCGAGACCCGCGTGATCTGCTCGTGCGGGAACACCTTCACCACCCGGTCCACGTCGGGCGGTGAGCTGCGCGTGGAGCTCTGCAACGAGTGCCACCCGTTCTTCACCGGCAAGCAGAAGCTGGTCGACACCGGCGGCCGGGTGGAGCGCTTCCAGCGCCGCTACGGCAAGAGGAACAAGAAGTAGCGGCCCCACTCTCGGCCGACCCGCAGCGTCGCAGCGCGCTGCTGGCGGCCAAGCTGCACGCCCTCGTCCGCGACCACCTCGGTGGCGCGGACGACGGCGACCAGACCCTCGGGACCCACCCGGGCGGCGCCGCGCTGGTGCGCGACGGCGAGGCGTGGGTGCTGGCCGAGGACGAACCGGCCCGGTCACTCGGGGGTGCTCTGGCGTGGGCCCGCCAGCAGCACGTCCGCAGGGTGCACCTGTTGGCCGCGTCGTCCGTCGGCTTGCTGGCTCGGCGGGCGCTGGCCTTCGACGACCCTCCCACGGTGTGGGAGGTCGTGGGCCGGGCGCTTCGCCGGGCCGACCCGGCACCGCTCGAGCCGCCGCCGCCGCTCGACCCGCGCGCCGGCGCGCTGGCCGAGCTGATCCGCCTCGGCGGGGCCGAGCCCGTCGTGGAGCACGGCGTGCTCACCGGCGAGGTCGACGGCCTCGAGGTGTGCCGCGTCACGGTGCACGACGGCGAGGCCCGCCTGGAGGTGGGCGTCGGCGCGCACGACCGGGAGGCCTTCGCCATCATCCACGGCGACGTGCCGCCCGTGGAGGCGCTGGCGCAGGTGGTGGCACAGGTGCGGATGGCGCGCCGCGCCGGCACCGGGCACCCGCTCGAGCGCCTGGCCCGCGCCCGCCACCTGCGCGCCCGGCTGGTCGCCGAGCCGGGGCTGGTGGGGGCCACCGCCCTGCAGCCGGTGCCTCCGCCGGTGCCCGACCCCGGCCTGAAGATCCCCTCGCCGGCGGCCGCCGCGGGCGAGGACGGCGGCGGGCGACCGCTCCTCGTCGTCTGCTCCGTCGGCGTCGACCTCGACCTCGTTCCGTTCGCTGTCGACGCGCGCGCCGCCGACGGGCGCGAGGGCCTGCGCACCGTGCTGGTGATGCCGGCGCGCGACCTGCACCCCGTCACCCGGGCGCTCGCCGAGCGCCTCCGTGAGCCGATGGAGCTCCGGGCGGCCGAGCTCGCCTGACGCCCGGCCCGCCCGCCCGCCTGGCCGAGCGGCGCGGCGCTACGTGAGCAGGATGCGGGCCAGCCGCCGGCGGCTGACCGCCAGGCCGACGAGGCCCATCGCCCCCAGGTAGGCCGCGTGGCCGAGGCTGGCCCAGCTCACGTCGCCGAGGGTCAGCGCCCGGATGAGGGCCACCCCCTGGTAGAGCGGGGTCACCCGCACGACGGCCGCCAGCCCGGGGCTGTAGGTGGTGATCGGGTAGAAGGTCGTCGAGAACAGGAACAGCGGCAGCACCACGAGCGACACGAGCTCGGCGTCGTGCCAGCTGCGGCACCAGGTGATGGCCGCCATGCCGCAGGCCGCGAAGGCGAAGCCCACCAGCAGGGCGGCCGGCACGGCCAGCACCGCCCACGGTGACAGGACGAGGCCCATCGCCAGCATCACGATCAGGAAGGCCAGCGCGTAGAGGGCGCCGCGCAGCAGCGCGAACCCGATCTCGCCGAGGGCGATGTCGAGCACGCCCATCGGCGTGGTCAGCACGGCCTCGTAGAGCTTGGCGTGCTTGAGCTTGTAGAAGATGTTGAGCGTGCTCTCGTAGATCGCCCCGTTCATGGCCGCCGCGGCCATGAGGGCCGGCGCGACGAAGGCCGAGTACTCGAGCAGGCGGCCGTCGGGCCCGGTCACCTCACCCACCAGGCCGCCGATGCCGAGCCCGATCGACAGCAGGTAGAAGACCGGCTCGAAGAAGCCGGAGACCAGCACCACCCAGGTGCGGCGGTAGACGAGGAAGCTGCGTTCCACCAGCCGCAGCGCCATGACGCTCATCAGCTGGTCAGCCTCCGGCTGAAGGTGCGCGTCCCCCAGCGCACGCCGAGGGCCACCAGCGCGCCGAGGTAGGCGGCGTGGCCGAGCGACGGCAGCAGGTCGGCTCGCGCCAGCGCGAGGTCGCGGCACAGCGACACGCCGTGCCACAGGGGCGTGAGCCACGCCACCGGGCGGAGCCACGCGGGCAGCTCCGACACCGGGAAGAACGTCCCCGAGAACAGGAACATCGGGGTGACGACGAAGCGGAGCAGCGCGGCGAAGGGCGCGTCACCGTCGAGCGTGGCCGAGTACGCGGCGATGGGCGCTGCCATCGAGAGGCCGGCCAACGTGGCCGCGGGCACGGCCAGCACCGCCATCCAGGAGGTGACCGCGCCGAAGAGGGCCATGACCACGAGGAACACCGCCGAGCCGACGAAGACCCGAAGGGCGATCCACGACAGGTGGCCGGCGAGCACGTCGACCACCCGCAACGGGGTGGCGATCATCGCGTGGTAGGTGCGCGTCCACTTGATGCCGGCCATCACGGGGTAGGTGGCCTCGCCGGCGGCGGCCTGCACCGCGGCCGCGGCCAGCAGCCCCGGTGCCAGGAAGGCCAGGTACTCCACGCCGCCGAGGGTCTCGGTGGCGGTCCCGCTCTCGTCGACCACCCGGCCGAGGCCGACGCCCATGGCCGCGAGGAAGAGCGTCGGGTTCAGCACCGAGGCGATGGCCGCACCCCGCCAGGCGTGGCGGAAGGCCATCAACCACGTCTCGAGGGCCCGCAACGGCGGCGGCGTGCGCGTCATCGACCTAGTCCACGAGCGAGCGGCCGGTGAGGGTCAGGAACACGTCCTCGAGGGTGCTGCGCCGCACCAGCGAGCTGACCGGGTGGAGGCCGAGGTTGTGGACGGCGTCGAGGGCGGCGTCGCCGTCGTCGGTGTAGAGCAGCACGCGGTCGGGCAGCTCCTCGACCCGCTGGCCGAGCGGCGCCAGGAGGCTGACGAGCACCGAGTCCTGCTGCCCGATCGGGAAGCGCAGCTCCACCACCTCGCGGGTGGAGTAGCGCTCGATCAGCTCGCGCGGGGAGCCCTCGGCGGCGATGCGCCCCTTGTCCATCACCACCAGGCGGTCGCAGAGCTGCTCGGCTTCGTCCATGTAGTGCGTGGTCAGCACGAGGGTCACCCCCTGCTGCTTCAGCCGGTACAGGCGGTCCCAGAGCACGTGGCGGGCCTGCGGGTCGAGGCCGGTGGTGGGCTCGTCGAGCAGCAGCAGCTCGGGCTCGTTGATGAGGGCCCGGGCGATGGTGAGCCGCCGCTTCATGCCACCGGACAGGGGGTCGACCTTGCTGTCGGCCCGCTCCGTGAGCTGCGCGAACTCGAGCAGGGCCTCGGCCCGCTCCCGGATCACCCGGCGGGGGAGGTCGAAGTAGCGCCCGTAGATGAAGAGGTTCTCCCGGACCGTCAGCTCCAGGTCGAGCGAGTCCTCCTGGGGCACCACGCCGAGGCGGGCCCGGATGCGGGGCCCGTCGCGCGCCGGGTCCATGCCGAGGATGCGCAGGGTCCCCTCCGTGGCCGGCGAGACGCAGGCGATCATGCGCATGGTCGAGCTCTTGCCGGCGCCGTTCGGGCCGAGGAAGCCGAAGGCCTCGCCCCGGTGCACGTCGACGTCGATCCCGTCGACGGCGGTGAACGCGCCGAAGCGCTTCACCAGGCCGCGGGCGTGCAGCAGGGGAGGGGAGGCGTCGAGGGGCACCGGGTGGCCGAGGCTACCGGTGCGAGCCGAGCTCACGGCTTGGAGCGTCGGTCAGTAGCCTGGTGGGCCGTGCTGGAGCGACTCGCGGGCCTGGAGGAGGAGTTCCGGGCCGTGGAGGAGCGGCTCGGCGACCCGGATGTGCTGGGCGACCCGGCGCGCCTGCGCGACATCTCCCGCCGCTACAAGGAGCTCGGGCCGATCGTGGCGGCCTACACCGCCTACAAGGCCCGCCTCGACGACCTCGACGCCGCCCGCGAGATGTTCGCCGAGGCCACCGGCGACGACCGCGAGGCCATGCGGGACGAGATCGACGCCGCCGAGGCCGACATCGCCCGGCTGGAGGAGGAGCTGAAGGTGCTCCTGCTGCCGCGGGACCCCAACGACGGCAAGGACGTCATCGTGGAGATCCGCGGCGCCGAGGGCGGCGAGGAGGCCAACCTCTTCGCCCGCGACCTGTTCCAGATGTACCAGGGCTACGCGAGCCGCATGGGCTGGAAGCTCGAGGTCCTCTCGGCCGACCCCTCCCCGATGGGCGGCTACAACGAGGTGGTCTTCGTGCTGCGGGGCGACGCCGTCTGGTCGCACATGAAGTTCGAGGGCGGCCCCCACCGCGTGCAGCGGGTGCCGGTCACCGAGAGCCAGGGGCGCATCCACACGTCGTCGGCCACGGTCACGGTCCTGCCGGAGGCCGAGGAGATCGAGGTGCAGATCGACCCCAACGACCTGCAGGTCGACGTCTACCGGTCGTCGGGCCCGGGCGGCCAGTCGGTGAACACCACCGACTCGGCCGTGCGCATCACGCACAAGCCCACGGGGATCGTGGTGGCCATGCAGGACGAGAAGAGCCAGCTGCAGAACCGGGCCAAGGCCATGCAGGTGCTGCGGGCCCGGCTGCTGAAGCTGGAACAGGACCGGCAGACGGCCGAGCTGTCCGACGCCAGGCGCAGCCAGGTGGGCGGCGGCGGGCGGTCGGAGAAGATCCGCACCTACAACTTCAAGGAGAACCGGGTGACGGACCACCGCATCGGGCTCACCCTGTACCGGCTCTCCGACGTCCTGGCCGGCGACCTGGGCGAGGTGGTCGACGCGCTCATCGCCGACGAGCGGGCGCGCCAGCTCAGCGGGGTCTCCGCCTGAGCGCAACGGGCGACGACGACGACGGCACCGTCACGTGGCGGCAGGTCTGGGTGGAGACCGCCGCCCGGGTGGGTGACGCCCAGGAGGCGCGGTGGCTCTGCCAGCGGGCCGCCGGTCGCGACACCACCGAGTGGGCCCTCGGCCTCGACGACCGCGTGACGCAACGCGCCATGGCGCACCTCGACGCCATGCTGGCCCGACGGGCCACCGGCGAGCCGTTGCAGTACGTGCTCGGCGGGTGGGGCTTCCGCACCCTCGACCTGTTCGTCGACCGCCGCGTGCTGATCCCGCGCCCCGAGACCGAGCAGGTGGTGGAGGTGGCGCTGGCGCTGGTGCGCCGCCGGCCCCGTCCCTGGCTGGCGGCCGACCTCGGCACCGGCTCGGGGGCCATCGCGCTGGCGCTGGCGGCCGAGCTGCCGATCGGGTCCGTGGAGGTGTGGGCCACCGATGTCTCGCCTGACGCGCTGGCCGTCGCCCGGGCCAACCTGGCCGGCCTGGGCCGACCCGCCGCGGCCGTGCGCATCGCCGAGGGGTCGTGGTTCGAGGCCCTCCCCGCCGACCTCGAGGGTCGGTTCGACCTCCTCGTGTCGAACCCGCCCTACGTCGCCGCCCACGAGGTCCTGCCCGAGGAGGTGGCCGCCTGGGAACCGCGGGACGCGCTGGTCAGCGGGCCCACCGGCTTCGAGGCTGTCGAGGTGCTGGTCGGCGGGGCCACCCGGTGGC
>Ga0180215_1004314_pt1 | contig 12726 bp, 12 predicted proteins | sample eDN3rd37CBELigBY_FD_128871 | JGI IMG/M metagenome (GOLD analysis project Ga0180215, IMG submission 128871) | Enriched backyard soil microbial communities from Emeryville, California, USA - eDNA 3rd pass 37_C BE-Lig BY (version 2) (version 2) | ecosystem: Environmental > Terrestrial > Soil >...
CATGGTGGCCGATGAAGCCGTCTGCATCGGTCCCGCGGCTGCTGCCCGTTCCTATAACAACATTCCGGCCGTGATCAGTGCTGCCCTCGTCACCGGGTGCGATGCCATTCATCCCGGGTACGGATTTCTTGCCGAAAACGCCTACCTGGCTGAAGTCTGCCAGCGTGTCGGGCTGAAATTCATCGGACCGCGGCCGGAAGTGATCGAACGCATGGGCAACAAGGCCGAGGCCCGCCGCATCATGAAAGCCGCTGGTGTGCCCCTGCTGCCCGGTGCCGAAGGCGTGGTCAGCAATGTCAACGATGCCCACAGCATCGCCAGCGAGGTCGGGTACCCGGTTGTCATCAAGGCCGTCGCTGGTGGCGGTGGTCGCGGCATGCGCGTGGCCCACAATGAGGCGGAACTGGTGCATGGCTTTTCCATCGCCCAGGCCGAAGCCGAAGCCGCATTCGGCAATGGCGATGTTTATCTCGAACGCTACCTGACCCGGCCACGCCACGTCGAAGTCCAGGTGCTTGGCGACGAACACGGGCATGTTGTTGCCCTTGGCGAGCGAGACTGCTCCCTGCAGCGTCGCCACCAGAAAGTGCTGGAAGAAGCACCAGGACCCCTCCTGAACCGCCGGGTACGGGACAATCTGCTGAAAACCGCGCAAAAGGGGGCACGTTCCGCCGGCTACACCAGTGCCGGGACCTTGGAATTCCTTGTCGATACCGATGGCAAGTTCTACTTCATGGAAATGAACACCCGGATCCAGGTAGAGCACCCAGTCACGGAAGAAGTCACCGGTGTCGATCTGGTCACCTGGCAGATTCGCATTGCCGCCGGGGAAAAACTCGTCCTGTCCGATGCCAACCAGCGAGCCACCGGGCATTCCATCGAGGTCCGCATTACTGCAGAAGACGCCACCAACGATTTCTCGCCCTCGGGCGGCACGGTGGAAACGTTCATCGCCCCCGGCGGTCCCGGTGTGCGTGTCGATTCGCATCTGTATTCCGGGTACACCATCCCGACGAATTACGATTCCCTGCTCGGCAAACTGATTGTCTGGGGCAAGGATCGTGACGAAGCCGTTACCCGCCTGGAACGCGCCTTGCGCGAAACCGTCATCACCGGCGTGAAGACCACCCTGCCCTTCCATCGCGCCCTGCTGGCCGATGAACAGTTCCGGCGAGGCGACGTTCACACCGCATTCATTCCCGAATTCCTGAAGCGCACCGATATCAGCGCATTCGACACTGACGATGTTCACTCCGATGAATCAATCCGAGAAAGCGCAACCACACGGCATGACTGAACCGGACGAATCCACCCCGCAAACACCGCACAACACCAAAAAGCCCTCGCGCAGGAAACGACCGGCTTCCGGTCGCCCGAACCGGGCGGCTGTCGATTACAGCGCAACGGGGCACCAGGCCCGCGTGCTCGCCATGCAGGCCCTGTTCGAATACGACCAGACCGATCATGACCTGGACGATATCCTGCATCGCCTCGAACATCCGACCCCGGTGCTCGATCCCGTGACGGGCGCCCCGCTGCCCCAGGACGAGGAAGAGGAAGACGACGCAGACGATGCCATTCCGCCCAATGTGGCAAAACGCGCGACGCGGCTGGCCCGTGGGGTGCTCGAACACCTGGAGAGTATTGATCCACACATCGCGGAAGCGGCACCGGCCTTTCCGATTGCCCAACTCGCCGCCATCGACCGCTGCGTCCTGCGACTCGCCGTCTACGAACTGACCGCGACTGCCGGCGAAGTTCCCTACAAGGTGGCCATCAACGAAGCCGTCGAGATCGCGAAGCGGTTTGGCGGGGATCGTTCCGGCAGTTTCGTCAATGGCGTACTGGGCACCATTGTCCGCCGCACGATCCAGGCACCGAAGTAGCAAACCGCCAGAAAGCCCCTTGGGCAGTGCCAGTTTTGACAGGCACCGCCCCCGTATACATCAGATGGCGCATTCGGAACCTGGAATTACGGGTAGAGACGCGCCGTTTCGTGTATTATCCATCCGGTACGTCTACCCGATGCATCATGGATCGACGAACGTCCATATCCGGATTTCGTTGGCCAATGCATACACCACATTGTCGTTGGGTAGAAGCGAGAACACATTTCGAGGAGGATTCAGGTTGGCAACGGTACTGGAACGAGTGCGTGGAATCGTGACCGATCGGCTTGACGTTGAAGACAGCCAGGTTGTGCCCGAGGCTGAGTTCATCGGCGATCTCAATGCCGATTCGCTCGATCTCGTCGAAGTCATCATGGCCATCGAGCAAGAGTTCAATCTCGAAATCGAGGATGATGACGCCGAAAGCATCCGCACCGTTGGCGATGCGGTAAAATACATCGAAGAGCACACGCAGTCGTAACCTGCCCTCCAGCAGGGATGATTCGCCAGTGCTTGATTGGAACGGTGCAGCCCTCACCAGGGATGCACCCGAACCGATGCGAGCGTACGACCGACGGCAGCACTCCGGGATTCCCCAAATCCCATGATGTTGGGGTGATCCCGGAATTGCACCCGGCAAACTGACGGGGCAACGGCGGACCGTGTATCCATTCTGGTCGTCCGAACTATCGCTGACACGAACAGGTCTCACCTCGCGCCGAGACACTCCGGAGCACGGAGGACGATTGCGGCAGGATACCGCGATCCCTTCGGGGAGAAAGGACCAGTCATGGCGCGCATGATCAAGGTACCGGCGTGGAAATTCAAGATTCCCCGCCTTCCACAGGTCGACCCTGACGTTCCCGATGTTTTCGAGGAAATGACCCTCCAGGAACATCTCGGGGAACTCACCAGCCGTATCAAGAAGATGGTTATCGCCATCGTGGTCGGGTTCATTGCCGGTTTCATCCTGGCACGCCCCCTGATGCGCCAGATGGTGGAATTCGCCAATCTTGAAGGTACCGGCTTCGATATCAAGAGCCCTGCCGAACCAATTACCCTCTACTTCAAGGTGGCAATGTACATTGCCGTCGCCCTGACGCTGCCCTTCACGATCTATCAGGTCATTGCCTTCCTGGCGCCAGGATTGACGAACAAGGAAAAGCGCATCGTCTATTCGGCGTTGCCCTTTGTTTCGATCCTGTTCCTGGCCGGCGTCGCCTACGGTTACTATGTGGCCGCGCCCAGGGCACTCAACTTCCTGTCGAACTTCATGAACGATGTCATCGATTTCAACCCCGATGGCACCGAAGTCCTCAACTTCTTCCTGACCTTGATGATGGGACTCGGCCTGGCATTCCAGTTACCGGTCATCATGTTCGTGCTGGCCAAGATCGGCATTGTCAGTGCGAAGAAGATGCGCGAATGGCGGAAGTACGCCTATCTCGTCCTCTGCATCATCGCCGCCGTCATCACTCCCAGCACTGACCCGATCAACATGTCCATCGTTGCCCTCCCACTGGTCGTCCTCTACGAAGCTGGTGTGATCATTGCCCGCGTCTTCGCCCGCACCTCCCTCCGCCAGATCGACGAAGACGAAGCGGAAGCGAAGGCGGCCTGACAACCGGAAAAGAGGTATGGCGATGGTGGGCCATGAAACAAGACACCATCGCCATTCATCATGACATCAGAGAATCCTGCACCAAACCGGCGCCGATCCCCAATCGAACCCGTCAGCATTGAACGGCACCATTGCACCCCCGCCGAGCAGGTGCGCATTCTGGCAGCAACACCGTTTTTCCGCACCGTCTCCCCCGATCACATGCTCCGCCTGGCGTCCACCTTCCGGCAAGCCGATTATTTCGCCGGTGCATCGATCCAGCGCAGCGGGGAGCCAGCCGCGCGCTTGTCCATCGTTGCCGCCGGTATGGTGAAACTCGTCCGCCATACGGCCAGTGGGCAGGATGTCCTCCTCGACATCATTGGCTCGGGTGATTTTTTCGGCAGTCTGGCCGATCTGGGGGATCTGACCTACCAGGAAGATGCAACCGCTCACACCGATTGCTGCATTCTCTACACCACAGCCGAAGAATTCCGCCAGGTGCTGCGCACCTATCCGGAAGTGACGATAGCAACCCTTGACCTTGTCGCGGCCAGACTCCGCACGGCGCAGCAAGTCATCGAACACATCAGTGCACATCCTGTCGACCAACGTGTAGCCGCGACACTCCTCCACTTCGCTCGCCGGATCGGTCGCAACGTTGACGAGACAATCCTGATTGACATGCCCCTCTCCCGGCAGGATCTGGCAGACATGACCGGTGCCCAGGTGGAAACGGTCAGTCGTGTCATGAGCGAATTCCGCCGCGCAGGCATCATCGAGAGTGGGCGACGCTGGACAGCCATTCGCGATGTGAAAGCACTGGAAAACATCGCCGGTCACCTTCCGCTCACGACTCGTGCGGTTACTTGATCTGGATCATTCATCTTCCTGGCCCTTCCTCCTACCATGGAATCAGTAACGATTCGATCGGAACCACTTCCGATTTCCAGGAGGACGCAACGTTGAACGCCACACCAAGAACCACCATCCTTCGCAGCCAGGATTTGAATTGCCCATCATGTGTTGGAAAAATCCAAAAGGAACTGCATCGGCTCGATGGAGTCACCAGGGCCGATGTGCATTTCAGCACGGGTCGCATCGTCGTCGAACACGACCCGGAACGGACCACCGTCCCGGCACTGATTGACGCCATTGGCCGGGCGGGGTACACCGCAAAAGCGAGCGCATTCTGATGAACGCGCTCTTGCACCAGGTCACCGATCCTTCGGCCCGCAAACGACTGACCCTGATCCTGGCTGGCGTGCTTATCGCCCTTGGATTCGCTGCCGGACGTTTTCCCGGCAGCGAATCTCTCCGCTATCCATTCATGTTCATCGCCGCAATCATCGCTGGCGTGGATATCGCCCACCGCGCTATCGATGGTCTCCGCCGCAAACAGATCACCATCGAATTGCTGGTAACTCTCGCCGCAACCGGTGCCCTGATGATCGGCGAAGTCTGGGAAGCGGCGGCCGTCACCTTCCTTTTCGCCCTCGGAGGCTGGCTCGAAACGCTGACGCTCCGCCGCACCCGGCGCGAACTCTCCCGGTTGCTCGATCTCGCACCGGAGACCGCATGGGTGATTCGCAACGACGAACCCGTTGAAGTTGATCCCGGTTCCGTCGCAATCGGTGAAACCGTCCTCGTCCGGCCAGGCGACAAGGTGCCGGTCGATGGAATCGTCCTTCGCGGACATGCCGCCATCGACGAAAGCGCGATTACCGGTGAACCAGTTCCCGCCGAAAAAGTGGCAGGAGAACGGGTTTTCGCCGGAACGATCACGCATGATGGTGTGCTCTTTCTTGAAGCAACTGGCGTCGGGGTCGATACCACCCTCGCGCGCATCATTTTCCGGGTGGAAGAAGCGCAGGAGGCAAAAGCCCCCGCCCAGCAAACCATCGAACGCTTCGCAACGTGGTACACGCCAGCAATCATCGTCCTGGCTGTCACTACCTGGATAGCGACACGCAATGTGGAACTTGCGCTCACCCTGCTGGTCATCGGATGCCCGGGCGCACTCGTGATCGCAACACCGGTGGCCATCGTCGCCGGCATTGGCCGGGCGGCACGCCGGGGCATCCTGGTCAAGGGCGGCGAACACCTGGAGACCATTGGCCGGATTACCACCATTGCGGTCGACAAGACAGGCACAATCACCGAAGGAAAGCCGGTACTCACCGATGTCATTGCCTTCCAACCGGCATTGATTCCGGCAGGGGTAAACCAACCGGCCGGAGTGCCCTCAGGGAAGGTGCTCTGGTGGGCCGCGATTGCTGAATCTGGCTCCGCCCATCCCCTGGCTCGCCCGATTCTCGCTGCTGCCAGGGCCATCCACGGATTGGCCATTCCCGATCCGGAAAGCGGGCAGGTGGTACCCGGTCAGGGGGTATTGGCACACCATGCTGGTCACGTCATCGGCGTGGGAACCGCACGGCTGATGGAAGACCAGGGGGTGTGGATCACCCGTGACATGCGCAACCAGGTCGCCGATCTGCAAGCAGCGGGCAAGACCGCAATGTACGTGGCGGTCGACAATGAGGCGATCGGTCTCCTCGCCCTGACCGATGTTCCCCGCGAGGACGCATCCACCTTGCCCAGTCTGCTCCGGAAGGCGGGTGTCGACCGCCTGGTCATGCTGACTGGCGACAACGAACCCAGCGCCCGCATCATTGCCGGCCAGGTCGGAATCGAGGAGGTCCATGCCGAACTTTTGCCAGAAGAAAAACTCTCCTGGATTCAGGCGGCACAGGCCGATGGGAACATTGTCGCCATGGTCGGCGACGGCATCAACGATGCGCCCGCGCTGGCGACCGCGGATGTCGGCATCGCCATGGGTGCGGCCGGAAGCGACATCGCGCTGGAAACGGCAGATGTGGCACTCATGACCGATCACCTGGCACTGATCCCGGAAGCGCTGCGCATTTCCCGCATGGCCATCGGCATCATCCGCCAGAATCTCGGCATTGCCCTTGCCACGGTTGGCCTGCTGCTGGCCGGCGTGCTTCTGGGCCGCATCAACATGGCAGGCGGGATGCTCGTTCATGAAATCTCGGTACTGGTGGTTATCCTGAACGGCATGCGATTGATGCGCGCCTGACAGTGAAAGAAAGGAAAGGCCGTGCGATTACACGGCCTTTCCTTCCGAAACGGTCATCCCGGATTCCCACTGGCACCGGGCATCGCCTTGCCAACGGCTGATTCATCCTGCGGTTTCACCAGGATGGTGCGTTCGTTCCGGTACGTCACCATTCCCGGGCCTCCTCCCTTGATCTTCCGCACGTGCCGCCGCTTCGCCACATCCACTTCCACACTGCCACTGTCCCGCGCGCCGCTGTACCACCCCGCCAGCGCCGCTGCCATCTCAATGGTGTCTTCGGGATCTTCATCCTGCGGATTGCGCCATTTCACGATCACGTGCGATCCCGGCACCCCTCGTGCGTGCAACCATGTATCATCCGGTCCCGCCACCGTGAAGGTGACATGATCGTTTTCCTTGCCGGATCGGCCAACATGAATGGCATTGCCGTCAGCATCGATCAGCACCGGTCCCCGCTTGCCCGTGTCCGATTTCGGTTTCGGCTGCCGCTTGCCGGATTTCTCCTGCTCAAAGCTGTCCCATTCATACAGTTCCGCCCGCAACGATTCCAGCGCCGCGAAACTGTCCGCCTGGGCCACCTGCACCCGCAATTGCTGCAGGTAGGCGAGATCCTGTTCGGCTTCCGCGATGCGCGCTGGCAGGTGTTCCCCCGCCCGCTGCGAACGCCGGTACTTGTCGAAATAGGCTTGCGCATTTTCCTTGGCACTCAGGGCCGGATCGAGCGGAATCCGCAAGTCATCCACGTCCAGCAGTGTTTGCCCTGGTTCGATCTGCCACAGGTAGGCGTAGATCATCTCCCCGGCTGTTCGGAGGTCGTCGACGTCCTCCGCCTTGGCGAATTGCTGTTCCAGCGATGCCAGCCGCGTGGAAATCTTGCCGGCCTCGGCATCGATGATGGCCGTCAGCTGCGCTCGCCGCTGGGCATGCGTCTGCGGCATGTCAGCAACCGGCTCCTCGGCCATTTGTGCCGCTGCCTGTGACATGCTGCTCCAGGCTTTCCCCTCTGCCGTGGCGTCCAGGTGATGGAGCGGCAATGCACTGAAGGCCACCACCACATCATCCCGCTCGTACGTGTGGGGATCCCACGTTCCGGTCAGCAGTGGCTCGAACATCGCGCGGGTATGTGCCGCCACATCCCGCACCTGGTCCGGTGCAACATCCAGTGCGCGCGTCGATGTCTCCCCGGTTGCCCGGAAGGCGATCTCCCGCGCGGTCTGCGGGCTGATCCCGCGCATCGAGCGCACCAGAACATCGCTCAGCTTCACCTTTTCCGCCTGGGCCTGCAGCAACGGCGCAAGACTGGCCGAAGTGACGCGGCGTGGATCAGGTTTGTCCACCGGCGGTGGCGGAACGAACTCCCTTTTCGGTTGCACCGGACGCACCCGGCTCATCGAAGTCGTCACCCGCTTGGCACTGTCCATGATCAGACCATCCTCATCCACCAGGATCAGGTTGCTGTGCCGGCCCATCACTTCAATCGAAAGATCGACCCGCTTTACCCCTTCGGCGGCCCAGATATCGGTTTCGTCATCGTCCGGTTCATCGGTCTCGTCGGTCACAGTCGCCGTGGCCTCGACATTGTGAGGAATCGCACGCTTCGCTATACTGAGGCGCACTACCCTCTCGAGGGGTGGCTGTTCGATCCCGATCAGGAATCCACCACGCACATGCTTGCGAAGCAGCAGGCCAAATGGCGTAATCAGGTTCGGATCGAACGAAGGCAATGTCTCGGCCAGCAGAACGCGCGAGCGTTGCGGATCGGCACTCGCAATCAGGGCACGACGTCGCCCATGCGCGTAGATTTCGGCCGCGAATGTCAGCGGATCCACCAGACCAATCTTTTGGATACGCCCGTCGAGCACCGTTTGCCGCAATTCATCGGTGATCGCTGCAATTGTCAGAACATCAAACATCTCTCGTGCAACTTCCTGCCGGTTCTCCGGTCATGGTTGTGTTGTTGGCATAGTTGTCGTCAGGGAGCACATGCAGCATGGTTACACTTTCGAACGCCCCCACATCGGCCCGGGCCCCCTCGACTCACATGGTACCGGAGGAACCCGTGCTTGACCTGAACGATCCGGAGTGGCGAGACTCCTTTGATTCCGGCAATGCCAGCATCGAAGGTGTATCTACCTTGCGCAAGCCACGTGTCTTCATCATTTCCGGACCGTCAGCCGTGGGCAAGGATGCCGTGCTGGCCGAACTGAAAGAACATTTCATCGATGCCACCTACATTGTGACTGCCACCACCCGCGACCGGCGCAAGAATGAAGTACATGGAAGAGATTACCTGTTTTTCACGGAAGAGGATTTCCGGACCGGTATCGCCAATGGTGATTTTCTCGAATTCGAAGAAGTGTATCCTGGCAAACTCTATGGTGTTCCGCGCGAAACAGTGGTGAACGGGCTTGCCGCCGGCAAGGACGTCATCATCAAGGTCGATGTCAAGGGGCACACGAATCTCCAGAATCGCATTACTGGTGCCACCTCCATCTTTATCGCCCCCGAGTCCATGCAATCCCTCTACAACCGCCTGTTGCAGCGCAAGACTGAAACCCTGCAGGATTTCAAGACCCGGCTCCGCACCGCCGCTGCCGAACTCCAGCAAATCAACAAGTTCGATTATGTCGTTTTCAACCGGGATGACCAGTTGGAAGCTTGCGTCGCCGACATCTGCGGCATCATCCACAGCGAACTCTTCCGCACCGACCAGCCGGACGTGACCGTTTCCTGATCAAGCACCGAGCAATTCCGGAAAATTCCAGCAAGCCGGTAGGGTCGATCCTCATGATCGACCTTTTTTCTGCCGAAACCTGTTGTCCAATGTTGTGCTGATTGGCATAGAATTGGACAAGCAGTTTCAACCCAAAAGGAGCATCCCATGGCCACCCCAATCCGACCTGTCGAAGAAACCATGAAACTCAGTGACACCAAGCAGCAGTTCAGTCGTGTCATCAATCGCGTTGCCAGGGGCGAAGCCAACATCATCGTCGAAAAAAGCGGTCTTCCCGTTGCCGCGCTCGTCTCAATTGATGAGTACCGGCAGCGTAAGGAAGCAGGAGAGGAGGCTGAGGAAGAGGTTCAGGGGGAAACGCTCTACCGTCTCGTCGAACAAGGAGTCATCTCGTCAGATGACCTTGACGACGAAGAACAGCTGGATATCGCCGTTTACCTCGTCAACAGAACGCGGTGGGAGGCAATCGCCAGGAGGCGAGCTGAAGCGAAGATTGTCACCAGAAGGCAGCAGGGAGAATCACCGACTGATCGGGATTTCCGCGATGAAATAGTCAAGGCAGCTCGCGACATTCGTCTCGAATATCTCGAAAAGATCGGCCGCCGCCAGTGATCTCTGCCGTGCTTGACACCAACGTCATCCTGGCCATGGCTGCCGGTCATGATCGAACCGGCAGCGTCATGGCCGTCCTGTGGAATGCTTGGCAAGGCAGGCACTTTCATCACGTCACTTCGCGTTTTGTCCTGATAGAAACAGGACGTCATCTGGCAGAAGGGTATTTCGCCGACCAGGTTTCCGATCATATTCAGCAAATCACGATGCAGCGGCTTCGCACAGACAATGTGGACGTGCAATTCGAGGTACGAATTGGCGTCGCGTCCCATCCAGAGGATGACCGGGTTATGGCCATCGCCCTGCAGGAAAAGGTCAACTTCCTTGTCACCGGGGACAAGCAACTGCTATTGCGTGATGGTTTTGAGGGGTTGCGGATCATCACTCCCAGGCAATTTGTTGACACTCTCGAAGCAGGGCTTGTCGAGTCTCCCGCACACGCTGCTCAAAATCCGATGCACCCCGGGCAATGCGCTTCGAGTTGGACCGCTTGCCACTCCCCGGCCGAGACCCATGCTCTCCCTATCCAAACTCGATCACCGTCTTGATCTCGCTCGACGATTTCGTCTTGATCGCCTCCAGGTCGAGATCCGGTCCGAATTTCAGCCGGGCCGTAATCAGTTGCTGCGTCAGTCCCGGCCACCGCTTTTCGAATTCACCCAGGCTCTTCACCGCATTCTCAAAATCCACCGCACCCGCATTCACACTGCCAACCGCAACCTTGTTCCCGATGACCAGCGATGTGTTGATCCTGTCCGCCGGCAATTCGACCGGATGATGCCCGCCCGTCAGGCTGAGAAGTACTTCCACACCGTTGTTTCCCAGCACCAGCATCGCATCCATGGCAGCCTTCGCACTCCCGGAACTTTCCAGGATAATGTCCAGGTTCCCGGCATCCTTCGCGATCTGCTCCAGCGAATCCTCCTTGACCGAGCGATACGTTCCCCCGCAGGCTTCCACGAAATCCGCCGCCGGGTTCGGCGCCGGTGTCCGCGCAATCGTCACCACCTCCACACCCTTCGATCGCAGCAGCAACGTACCAAGCAATCCAATCGGCCCTGCACCCACCACCAGGGCGCGCTGCATCTTCCAGTACTTCATCCGTTGCTGGATCAGTTCTGCCTGCCGCACCGCCTTTTCCACAACCGTCAGCGGTTCGATCAATACCCCGATCGCCTCCAGTTCAGCCGGTACCGGAATCAGCCACTGCCGGTGCTCGACCCACCGCTCCGACATGAATCCTGGCAGCTTGCTGATCCCGCGTTCCTCGTACCGGAGCCACAGGCACATGTCTGGCTCACCCGCCTGGCACGCCGGGCAGCCATCCGGTCGGCGCACCGTCGATGTCACCAGATCCCCCGCCTGCAAATCGCTGACCGCATCACCAGTGGCGACCACCCGTCCCAGCACCTCGTGCCCGATCACCAGTTCGTCCAGACCCTCCGGCGCATCGCCCAGATCGCCCCGGATGATTTCGCGGTCCGTCCCGCAAATGCCGACGCGAATCGTCTCGACCAGCACCTGATCGGCTTGCAATTCGGGCAGTTCGGTATGGGTCTGGTGCAGGCTTCCCGGTTTGCCGGGATACACGGCGAGGGCGGCGACAGAAGTTGATGTAGTGGTCATGGCAAGGACTCCGATGCGAAAACGCAAGCAGGACAACAACTATTCATCGGACGAAACCGGTCATACGTCAAGGAAACGTGCAACATTGCCACCCGTCCGGGCGCGGGAGGGGCGGATTTGCACACCACCGGGTATCCTGTCGTATACTTTTGCTGGCGGATCAACCAAATCCGTGATGTGTTGTGCCTGCAATGGCCCCTCGCATTCGACCAGCATGAATCAATCAAACGCATTGAAGGTGGTGATGAGTTTTTATGCGTGTGGAACTTCGGGATTCTGAAAGCTTCGAACAGTTGCTGCGGCGGTTCACGAAGGGCATCGAGCGATCCGGTATCATCCGGGAACATCGCCGGGGTCTTCGCTTCATCAGTGTTCAGGAAGAGAACCGTGCCAAGCGCCGCAAGGCGGAGCGACGTCGACGACGCAATCAGGCGAAGTAGGCATGGCGCGATCGTTCGCGATCATCACCTGAGCTTCAAGTGTCAACACCCCGTGGCGGAATATTCCGCGCGGGGTGTTTTCCATTGGCCGGTCCTCGGGTATCCTCCTTGCACCAACATGCCGCGCGAACCCCGCTCAACTGGGAGAACCAACCTCGTGAAAGTGCTCATCTCCGCCGATATGGAAGGAACCTGCGGTGTCGCATCGTGGGTCCAGGTTGAACCACCCGAAGGTGCCGGTGCCGGAACCCCCTCCTCGCAAACCGAGTACGAACGGGCCCGCCTCCGCATGACGCAGGAAGTCAATGCCGCCGTTGAAGGCGCCCTCGCCGGTGGCGCCGAAGAAGTCATCGTCAATGACAGTCACGATGGCATGCGCAACCTGCTCGGTGAGGAACTCCATCCCTCGGTTCGCTACATCTCCGGGAACGACAAACCGCTCGGCATGATGCAGGGGATCGACCTGGACGGTGTTGGTGCCGTGTTCTACACCGGTTACCATGCCCGGGCCGGCACACCGGGGGCCCCCCTTGCCCACACGTGGACCGGATTCCTCAACGATGTCCGCTTCGATGGTGAATCCACCGGGGAATTCGGCATCAATGCAGCCATCGCGGGAGATTTCGGTGTGCCCGTCGTTTTCATCTCCGGCGATGAAAAAGCCGTCGCGCAAACGCAGGCGCAACTGGGTACGCAGGTGGTTGGCGTCGCCGTGAAGCAGGGAC
>Ga0180215_1004315_pt1 | contig 12724 bp, 12 predicted proteins | sample eDN3rd37CBELigBY_FD_128871 | JGI IMG/M metagenome (GOLD analysis project Ga0180215, IMG submission 128871) | Enriched backyard soil microbial communities from Emeryville, California, USA - eDNA 3rd pass 37_C BE-Lig BY (version 2) (version 2) | ecosystem: Environmental > Terrestrial > Soil >...
ACTCCTTACTAGGATCGTAATATGGAAGTTCTGTGGTAGGTACTTCTATTTTACAATGAAAACGGTGGTCTTTCTTTGTTTTATACTTCTATTTACTATACTAGGCACTGTTCGCTATGTCCGTTTTGAATAATTAATTTTCAGTTGCTGTATTCCCCATTGCAATAGAAATTCTATTCCAATTGTTGATTTGATTAATTATTATTACAAGGTCTACATATTGTCTCTCGTCATAATGTTTACGTACTCGTTGATAAAGATCATCTGGCACACGTTTTGTTGGGATTAATGTTACGTATTCTGTCAACTCTAATGCTACTTTTTCTGCATCTGTGTAAAATGTGCACTCTCTCCAAGCACTAACACAATATAAACGTTGTTCCGTTTCTCCCATTTTTCTAGCATCAGCCGAATGCATGTTAAGGCAATAGGCACAACCATTTATTTGAGAAACTCGAATTTTTATAAGTTCACGAAGTTTACGGTCTATACCTGTAGTTTTCGCATACTTCTCCATTTCCATCATAATTTTAAGTGCCTCTGGTGCTACATTGTAATAATCAACCCGTTGTTCCATCTTATTTCCTCCTTCTATCTCTTTTCTTATTTAAGAGTCTGTTCCATTAATTCGCTGTCTGGAATTTATTCTTTATAACTTTTCAATAATTGGGTAAAAACATACAAACTTACCGAAGAAATATCACCTACTTCTGGGTGTGCGTTAATGATAAGTGTTTTGTTCATTTTTTATTATCCTCTTCAAAATGAAATCCAACAATTAAGGACTAAGTTAATCGACGATTAACATTGTCTATAATACGCACTATAATTAGTTTTGTCAAATGAATATCATTTGCCTAAAATGAGACGTCTTTTATTTGACTTAAACTGTAAATACTCCTATGATACAAATTGATAACCCTCAAAACAAAAGCAGGTGAGTTTATTTGCAGTATAGTGTCGGAGTTGAGTATGCTTTACATTGTCTGGTTTATTTAATTGATGTTCCCTCCAACGAAAGTATTGGGATTAAGGATTTGGCAGAGTTCCAAGGACTTCCTGAAACATTTCTGTCAAAGGTTTTCGGCAAATTATCTAAAGCTGGAATTGTAAGTTCTGTTCCTGGGGTCAAAGGAGGATATAGATTATCTAAATCTCCTGAAGATATTTCCTTTTGGGATGTAGTTGAAGCGGTCGAAGGTTCTAAGCCTATTTTTCAATGTAAAAACATTAAAGACAATGGGTATTTATATAGAGAGAATTGCTGTTCGGCTCCATCCTTTTGCACCATCAATTTAGTTATGCTCTCTGCTGAAGAAAAGATGCGTGATGAATTACGTAGTAAATCACTTTCATGGTTAAATGACGAACTTGGTAGTGTCTTATCCAAACAAATACGTGAAGATACACGGAAATATTTTTCGAAAAGTAATACATAAAACAAACCTCTCATGAAATTCCTTTATTCAAGTGAATTCAGAGAGGTTTTTTCTATGGAATTATTTATAAAAATTATACTTAAATAACATCCGTTCCCTTAATGTTATTTTTTAAGATTATGCGTGATAGCTAGACCGGGGGTTCTATACATGTTGAATACTAATGCTACTGGAATCGTATAGTGTGAAAGTGAATGTGCTGATATTGAAAAGCTTCATTTATCCTTGGAATTAGGATAAGTCCATTTAATGGAACTGAACTCTCCATGAGGATGGCTCTCTAATTGAAACTTCCTATATTCATATACTAGTTCTGGAAGCGATAATTCATATAGTTTCTTATCATCTTTATGATATACATTAAAGAAAATCAACTTATTTATTATGTTTTTACGTTTTTTTTCGATACCTTCCTGAAAGAATTTCCCCATCTGAATCACTCCTCCTTATTATTTATATAGTCTTCTAACATACCTTTTTACATTATTGGCAACATCATATAACCTGTTGTGAATGATTAAGTGATTTTAGAGTGAACATGGAACCCTTCACGTTTTGCAACCAATACTAAAGGCTCTAAAACAAATGCCATTTTCGCATCTATTTTAGAGCCTTTGGTTGACCAATTAGCTCATATACTATTCATAGTCATCTTTTATTAATTATAGAATTACAAAATTATTCGAAAACTAAGATTTATCCTATTGAAAATCCTGTTTAATCAAAAGCGAATTCATCCTTCACCCGATATTGAAAGAAATGAATTCTTTCTGCAATAGCAATAGTTGATCTGCAGCTTGTTTCATGTCTTTGAATGTTTAACACTTGATCAAGACATACTGTATAAAATTCACATATTAAACTGTCTATTATTCGACAGTTACTGTACTTTCTCTGATTTCAATTGTTTCTTCAATTGTAATAGCATCTTTGACAGACTGTACCATTGCACAATTTTTCGATGAGACTTTTAGTGACTTTTGAAGTTGATCTAGATTTAAATTTTTTCCTTCTATTATGAAGTGAAGTCTAATTTTTGTTACTTTATTTGCTTTCTGTTCATCACGCTCTACAGAAGCGTCAATTTCAATCGTATCATATGAAATCCTTTTCTTATCGAGGACTGTTCGAAAAACGCTGCCACTGCAGCCTACAATAGAGGAAACAAATAACTGAAAGGGACGAAAGCCGATTTCTGAATTTCCTGAAACAGATAATTCACCAAATTCAAAGTTACCCCGAAAAGCTCCTGATTCTGAAAGCTTAAATTCCATTTACTCCCATCTCCTTTTACACATGATAAACAAATCCAGCATTAACTATTGGCTCTGTAATATTGTAATGTCGATTTGCTCACAAAATATCGGAACTACTAATTATAATGGAGTTCCTACATATTCAATCCCAATAATTATAGATTATTTGCCCTACCGTTTCTGGCTTCCAATGAGCAATTTGTTCTAATTCTGCACGATTTAATTCAGTTTTCTTTATAAGCCCCTGATTTAAAGGAACATGTAGCTCTCCTGTACCTATTACTTGGTAGAAAGAAGAAAAAGGTTCATTAAGAACAGGTCGGTCGATGAAATGAATGTTTTCAAATTCAACAACCGAAGCAAAAGCAAGATAAGGATAATGTTCATTTAGCAAAATAAAAAACAGATTACCTAACATCTCAACTTGTGCATAATAAAAATTTGTTGGGTATTGCGGGGTTACGAAATCCATAACTTTTCCACGATTACGAGAGGCAAAGTCGAAGCATAACTGTTTAAATTGCTCCCCATCTACTTGTGGGGGCTTATTTAGCTTTGAATCATAAAAACCTGTTACTCCATTAGGAAGTTTCATCCTGTGTTCACCATCCGTTACACACTGAATTAGAAAAATAAACCACTAACTTTTAGGGGTCATTTCACTAATTGGTTTTGAACTACTTTTTTTATTAGAATGTGCGATCTTGGTACATCCTACTTTAGATGAACTTCAATATAATCCTTTTAGCTCTACTTTTTTATATAGTCATCCTTTAATAAGCCTAGAATAAAAGTTATTATTCATTTCTACATATTTTCTGCTTATTTACATCCAAAAAGCATATCGCCATAAACATTTTTTTATTGCCAAATACACTTGTATAATTTATAAAAATTTAATATTAAAGGTTACGTTCCTAATTTATCAGTCTATACTTGTCCAAACATCTCCGAATAAGCTAATTAATGAAAATGGAGAAGGAGATGTTTATATGAACAGAAATGAATTCGACAATTTTGGAAATCAAAATTACTATCGACGTTCAAAAACCAATAAAAGGAATGATGAATTTGATCATGAATCTGAATCAAATTCAGAGCCCCAAATGAGTCATCCAAAGAGAGATCCTGGTAATGTTGGTGGAGTAAATGCGTCAACTTGTCAAAAGCTTGCAGATATTATTGGCGGTGAGGTAGTCACCGCCACTCCTGTTTGTGTTGTTATGCGACTTAGAGATATCAAAGCATCGATTTTAGGACGCCGTACCCGCTCCCCATTAGCACTTCCATTTATGTTATCGTTTGAAAATAATGGCCTTAACCTAGGCGAAACAGTACTTCTTCAAAAAGAAGTGAATCCAATGCTCGATGCTTTACGAAGAAGAGGAATTATCGTAACAGCATTTCATAACCATTGGCTGTTTGAAGAACCACGGTTAATGTATATGCATTGGGAAAACGTTGGAATGGATCCATTTACATTTGCCAGAAATAGTATTGAAGCTGCAAAAGAAGCTGGGCTTTTTTAAATTGCAGTACTTTGACCTTCATTAGAAGGTCTTTTTTGTTTATCTAACTAAATAAATTATTCGGGAGGTAACTGAACCACAAAAGCTACAGTAAACACCTCGCCGTCCTTTTGGAATTGCCCCCATATTTTATAGATCCCACTTTCTGGAAAAGTAATCTCGAATAAAGCATCGGGGCCACTGCCTTGATCTTCCAACGCATGAACATGTAAATAGCGCTCACCGTCCTCAGAAAATACCACTACATGCCCGATCGATCCTAAATAAGGTTCAAGGTCCGTAATAGGCTGATTTGTACCTTCATCATTTACGGTAAACTTTAGCGTCGTCTCTTTCCCTGCTGCAAGCGGAGAATCAAACGATAACGATACGTTCTTCCCATCAACTGACTTTTCGAGAATATCATCAACTGTAACAGCTTCTGTTTCTGCAGTCTCCCCTATTACTGTTACCCACTGTGTCTTCGTCATAGAACTAGCATCAGCTGGTTTGAAGTCTGCAGCCAGTCGATACTCTCCTCCAGCAGGGAACTCATTTATAATTTCAAAAACACCCTTGCCTTTGTATTCAGGATGAACATGATTAAAATACGATAAATCTTTGCTTACAATAATTAAATGCAGTAATTTTTCATGACTTATGTCAAAATCCTCAATCGGCTTCCCATTGTTTGTCATGTGAAGACGAATCAGCGTTTCCTTGTCGGAAGCTTGATTGTCATCAAGCTCCCATTCAACCTGTACATCTTCCGTTACTATCCGGTCACTCATTTGAATGTCTTTCTCTTCTTCCCAAGAAGCGTTCGTCCCACAGGCAGTGAGCAGAATTGATAATATTCCCGATAAAATGACCGTTAATAATACTCGTTTATTCATAACGTAACGCCTCGTTCAATGGAGTTTTGGCTGCTCTTCTTGATGGGGTAAAACTTGAAAATAAACTAATCAAGATTCCAAACAAGAAGATAATTAAGATAATGAGAGGTGAAACACCAAATTCAAAGGTTAAGGAATTGATTTCTACAAAACCTGAAGTAATGTAGATTAGAAGAATCCCAAATAAGATTCCAATGACCGTTGCTGCAAGACCGATCCCAAAGCCTTCCAGTAAAATCATTCCAATGATCTGCCTCCGGGTAACCCCTACTGCACGCATCATCGCTATTTCTCTGACCCGCTCCATGATATTAATCAGCAAAGTATTAGTAATCCCAATACCAGAGACAATAATCCCAAGGACAACAAGCGCGTTAATAATGCTAAAAGATTCTGTGATGGTACCGCCGATCATCGAAACCCAATCCTCAGGTCCCCACATTTCTTCAATCCTTTCACCAAATTGATCGTATATATTTTCTCTCAATTGAAGCGGACTCGTCTGCTCATCTTTAATTACCAAAATATTTCTCTCATATTTCACGCCAAAATTCTTTTTGAAATGCTCCTCTTGCATAAAGGCGCTATAACCGCTGTTTTTCATTGTGTCTACCACACCAGCAACTTTAAAGGATTTTTCCCCGTCTAGCGTTTCAAGAGAAATGCTTTCCCCAATGTTTCCTCCCCAGACTCCATAAGAAATCTGATCAAGGATGATTTCATTACTTTTTAAATTCTTGATGATTTCACTATGTGTGCCAATTGGAACTGAAAACAGTGGGAATTGATCGATCCATTCCGTCCCTACTCCAAATATTGGGAGCATCCGCTTTTCACCTTCCATATTCCATACAATCCCTTGCATGGAATATGCAGCAGCATTTGCGACCCCTTCTGTCTGTTTGATCTTTTCAAGGTCCTCTTTTTCAATGTGGTGAAACATGATATCTAGGTTCCCGCCATAAGAATCGTGAATCACTCTTTCATAGGACTGTAAAATCGCTGAATTTAGAGAACTCATTAACACAATCATCGCAATCCCAAGAGAAAGAATAACTGAAGTCATGGAAGTACGACCAATATTGCGATTTAAATTTCGGATCGCCATGTCTCCTAAAAATCGGAAGGCTAGACGATAGATCCCTTTCAACAGAAAACTAAACAGTGTAAAAAGATAAGGAAATACCAAAACAATTCCAATCATCAGTGGGAGTACTAAAATCAGATGCTTAATAAAAAAGCTTGATAATATGAGGAGAACGCCAATCATTCCAAACCACTTGTTTTTAACATTTGCTTTTGCTTTGTTCTCTTTTAATGTTTCAATTACACTTACCTTGCCAACCTGATAAATTGGATACCAAGAGGCAAGAATCGGAATAAGTAATCCAGCCATAACGGATACGATTAAACCAGTTGTAAGCATCATACCACTGTTGCTTTGGACACCATAAATCATGAAAATAAGTGTCTTTAATCCGAGCGCAAGACCGTACCCAACCAAGAGCCCAAAAACCGTTCCGATAATGGCAAGAAGGAAAATTTCCGTTAGCACCATGGACTGCAGCTGTCCAGGGGTATAACCAATTGTCTTCAATACAGCAAATTCACTTTTTCTTTCTTTAATGCTTACATATAGTGAATTAAAAATGATAAAGGCACTAAGTGCGATTCCTAGGAAACCAGCCAGATAGAGGGCTAAAAAGAATGTATTCAGATCTTTAAATACAGTGTCAAAATTAACAACGATAGGCTGCATATAAATCCCGCTATTACTTTTAACGACATGATTCAATTCTTGCTCTACCGTATCCAATTGATTTGGATTTTCTGCTTTCACCTGGATCGCTTGGATCTTCCCGTTTAAATCAAACCAATTTTGAACAATTGGCAGTGGAACCGCTACCGCCCAGTGGTGGTATTTGGCCATATTCCAGCTGGAAGGCCCCATTAAGTCTTTTGTGTATTGAACAATGGCCGTTACTTTAATCTTTTTTACGCCACTGTCTGTATCAAAAGATATCGTATCGCCAACTTCGGAGCCCCATACCTTTGCAGTTCTATCCGTAATGACTGCTCCGCCTGCATTTAAATCACCTTCCATGACTTTAAAGCCAGTAACCGGTGTATTAAGCTGACTATAGCCAGTGATCATGACTCTTTTTTGAATTTCAGAAATCCCTTTTTCTTCTGTAATAAGCTTCGTACTTTCCTTTAACAACGAGATAGCTGTATAATCCGGACTCGAGGACATCCTTTTGTGAATATCCTCTGAAAAATAAGCTTCAGTTCCTGCAATATTAAAATCTGCCTTTCCAAAGGCTTCCTTTAAGTAAATGGGAAAGGCCTTTTCAGCTGTATCCACAGCCGCAATGACTCCAAATGTAGAGGCAACCCCTATCACGATCGACATAATCGTGAGAAACGTCCGCATCTTCCGCCGCATTAGATTACGCCATGCGATTAGCCATTGTTTCATGTCGGTTTCCTCCTTTATTTTCATCTGTCACAACTACACCGTCTCTTACAAGGATGATTCTATCTGCCACTTGTGCGGCATGTGGATCATGTGTCACCATAACCACTGTCATTTTTTCTTCTTTATTTAACTCTGATAATAGCTTTAAGATATCTTCTCCATTTTTTTGATCGAGATTTCCGGTAGGTTCATCTGCTAAAATTAAACTTGGCTTCATCGCTAACGCCCGAGCAATCGCTACCCGCTGTTGTTGGCCGCCGCTTAACTGGGAAGGGAATGCTGACTCTTTTTCTTGTAGGTTTACATCTGATAACAGTTTTTGTACAACTGATTTTATTTCCTCCTTTTTCGCGTTATTAGCAGAAAGTGCAAGGGCAATATTTTCTCCAACCGTCATCATCGGTAAAAGCTGATAGTTTTGAAAAATAAAGCCAACCTTTGTACGTCGGAATAAGGTACGTTGTTTTTCATTTAAATGGTTTAATTCAATCCCATCCACTTCGATATTTCCAGACGTCGGAAGATCCAGTCCGCCTATCAGTTGTAATAGCGTGCTCTTTCCAGATCCACTCGGCCCCATAATGGCAACAAACTCACCTTTACTTACCTGGATAGTCGTATTCTTTAACGCAAAGAAATCTCCTGACTCTAACGCATATACTTTTGAAACATCCGAAACTGAAATCATATGTTCTTCCCTCCAAATGATATAAGTCATTTTCCATAGGTTATTGATTTTCTATATTCTCATTGTACTGAGTAACCCCCCTTATCAAACCGCACTCTTTTTGGAGGAACCCCGCACAATTTCATGAAACAAACCGCATGTAATTTGGGAAATGACCGCAGGAATTTGCGGGTGCCCGAAAAACGTTTGCGAATAGGAGCAAATTGTACATCCAAATGTATGACCAATTTTAGACAGGAGATTGAGCTTAATACGAAGCAAACTTGTTTTTAGAAGTAAAATTAGAGTTTTACGCTAAAATGAATTTTAGATTGCAAAATGATGTTCTTAACTAACGTAAGCAGTATAGTTCAGGAACCTTGAACTTGTCAGAAGTATATAGATAAATGAGTTGATTTTCTTATGAGGGGGGAATTCTAAGTGTATCAAGATTTTTCTTATGGCAACCAGGTACCTATGCATAGACAAAGGATTACAATGCAACAAGCCCAAGAAATAGCTCTTCAAAGGGTACCAGGGAAAGTTATGCATGTGGATATGGATTTAGAAAATGGTGTTTTAGTTTATGAGGTATTTATTATGACACCACAAGGCATGATATTTGAAGTAGAGATACTCGCAAAAAACGGTAAAATCTTAAAAATTGACCAAGAAAATGATCATGACTAAAATAAGCTATTCCTAGAACCGGAGCATTAATTAAGTTAGGATAATAAATTATAAAAAAACGCTCAGATTTAAAACTGAGCGTTTTTGCTTGCTATTTACATTACCAATTTGGTATTTATTATTTTGCATTCCATTTGGTCAATTAGGATCATTCACTATTGCTCAATCTTTAAATTAGGTATATTGAAATTTTTACGATCAAGAATCGTTTTTTTCTTCCCATTAAGTGTCTTTTCAAGAAAATCTACAATTACTCTATTAGTTACTTCATAAATCGGCTCTGGATTCGCAGGAAATATACTGTCATTATCATACATTGTTCCGGAAAGATAAGGTCTTAATAAAGGCATATCGGTGAAGCTATTGTGTATAGCACCGCCGTATATGGTAATGTCATAGGCTGGACCTGTAACTACTTGTTTGTATCTGTCATTATATACATGGAACATCTCTCTTAATTCTTGCTCCGTCTGTGGGTCTAGTCCTGGCGGCAGTGGCTGTTCCACTTTTCCCGTTAAGAACATCTCTGACATTTCCGTTTTAATAAAGGCAAACGGCTTTGTCATTGTTTCTGTGTCAGTAAGACCCATAAACGACCCATCAATATTAATGGCTGATTTAATTTTAGGTTCAACCTGCAAAGCACGCGCTGCTGCAGCTCCACCCATTGAATGCCCTACTGCCGCAATGTTTTTTAAGTCTAGTTTGTTCTTAAAGATCTTATCCTTTTTATTCAAGGTACCCAGCTTCTTAATAACAAATTGTATATCCTTTACCCAGATATTATTGACGTAATCATCGTATTCTTCGAGCTGCGGGATGCTATTTCCAGGTAAAAATTGAGAAGCAGTTGGGATAAACCGCCCATCTTGAAATTCAGTGCCGAAGCTAAAGTGAGAGTGGTCAATACTGACTACAATGAATCCTTGACTTGCCAGTTCACGTGTCAGCCATTGATAATTCCAATTGCTCACACCCAGACCATGTGAAAACAAGACAACAGGATAGTTTTTTTCCTTAGTAGATAATCGTCCATCCTTATACACTTGTGTATTGATATCATTCACATCAGCAAAAAGTTCACCAAAGCTAAAAGTGGAAATGATCTGATTGATCCCCTTCTCGGTCATTGGAAGATAGGGCTCCTTTTTCTTTCCTTTACTGCTAGCTTTATCGGACGGATACCATACTTGAACCTTAAGTTCCCTCTTGTTCTTCGGGTCAAGCAAGTCTTTTCTGGAAGTGTCTACCCAATCATAGGTGGTAGATCCAACTTTGTACTCTCCTGTCGTTTTCGGTAAGTTTACTAGAGCCTGTTCCGACTTAATGGAAGTTTCAATGGGTACCTCCTTTCCATTGCCCTCTTGGGCACTTGCTGAAATGGCACCCGTAAGTAATGTAATTGCCGTTAAGGTACTGATCATTAGTTTTTTCATTTCTTATTCCCCCATTTATCAATTTGTTTGTTCATATGAACCAATACTACAAATCTTTGATTAACAATCAGGATGGCATGATTCTTAGATACCTAGCCAAATTGTTTCGTTGTTTTCTATAATCACATTGTACTAAGGTTCGCCCCTACTCAAACCGCACACTTATGAAGGACCCCCGCACGATTTATTGAAAAGCACCCCACTATTTTTCGAGAACCACCGAAAGATCTTTGCGGTGCTTCAAACAATATTGAATGACAACAAAAAACCACCAAGGGGGACCTCCCTGGTGGTTCTAATCCTATTAGTCATTATTTCAGCTCTTCCTCTGGAATCAATCCAAGCTTTTTGGCCTTAGCAAGCGTATCAACCCTCGTTCGAACACCAAACTTTTGATAAAGAGTGGTTAAACTGTACTCTAACGATCGTTGACTCATGGCCATTGAGGAGGCGATTTCCTTCGTGCTTTTTCCCTTTGAAAGCTCTAAAAGGATTTTTTCTTCGTTAGTGGTTAGGACGACTTTTTCATTTGAATTGGAATTGTCAGAAATGACGCCCGGCCTTCTTAGTTCCCTAACCAATGAAAGCGGAAGAACGACCTGCTGCCTTAAGGCACATCGAATCCCCATAACTAACTCATCCCTCGAGGATGTCTTTGATAGAAATCCAGCAACACCTGCATCCACTAGCAGATTAAAATGAGGCTTGATATCAAATCCAGTATAAATTAACACAGTCAGATCCGGATTATAGGCCAACGCTTGTTTGGCTAATTCGAGGCCATTTAAGTGTGGCATGTACAAATCAAACAGCAAGACATCATAATGATTTAGTTTGATTCGATTCATCGCATTCAACGAGCTGTTTTCAACCGTTATCTTAAAATCAGGTTCTTGTTCCAAAAGCATTTTGGTCCCTTCGATAATAGATAAATGGTCATCTACAATCAGAATATTAACCATCACACGAAGCTCCTTTCAAGCTTAATGGGGAATTCCAAAATAGCTTCTCCCCCTATGCCCTTCTTCGGGAGAATATGAAGCTCCCCACCTAGACTTTGCGCTCTTTGGCTTACGGTTGTTAATCGTATATTTCCCGTTTCAGGACTCTCCTCTATCCCATCATCATTATAGACTATTCGTAGTCGTTCTTTATCATGATAAAGATGAAATGTAATCGTCTTGGCTTTGGAGAAGTCTTCTGCATAATGAAGCAATTCCTGAACGATTCGGTAAATTCCAATGGTTTGTTCCTCACTTAACCAAGGCTCCGAGATAGCCTCTGATGTAAAAAGTATTTTATAGGTGGACGTAAGCTGAATGTGCTCAAACAAGTTTTCCAAGGATTGTTCCAGACCTAATTCCCGTAAAAGTGGGGGCCGCAGGTTATTACACGTCGCACGGATGGCATGAATGATATCCAATAATCCTTGTTCAATATCGATTAGCTTCGCTTTCGTTTCACCTTCTATTTCCTTCTGGTTTAGCAGGGATTCTACTCTTCTATATAATTCAATTTGATCCTGCAAGACGGTATCATGTAAATCCGTTGATAAGGTTAATCGCTGCTGCTCTTGCAGATTAAACATCAATCGCAGCACCCATTGAGGGGATTCCCTACTCTGTGAAGCTGTTTCTAGCTGCTCCATTAAGTTTTCTATCATATTTATATTCTCAAAAATCATCATCGAATGGTGTGCGAGTGTTTCCAGCCAGATGGACTCCATCGGTTCTTGAATGGCGCTTGCAGCTAGTGAGAGGATGAAAGGACGCCGCTGTCGCTCTCCCAATTTAATGTAAACCCTGTCGGATATCCTCACCAATTTCCCGTTTACGATTATTCCTTCCTCTTTCGGCTCACTACCTGCATTTTCTGGAAATGATTTCATAATCATAGGATTCGAACTTGGCAGAATAGTTACCAGCTCTTTCACCATTCTCTCCTCTAATTCAGCTAGTTTCATAACTGAAATAAGGTCCTGCGAAAAGTTCTTAAGACTATTTTGTAGCTCTTCATGGCGATTTTTGTGGTATGCAAGCTCCATTTCCATTAGCTTTCGGTCTGTAATATCCCTAGTCGAAACGACTTGAAGATAATTCTCTGTATCAGGGAGCGGGGTGGTTTTACACTCACAATACCGCACTTCTCCATTCTTTTTCACAAGTCGATACTCCGAGGAATTCGTTTGTTTTGAAGCAAGTAAATTTTTGTGCCTTTGGATCATATAGTCCCGATCATCAGGGTGAACCATAAAAAAGGTATCTCGATTTATAAGTTCCTCATGGCTATAACCGGTATACTCGTATGCATTTGGGGTAATATAAACAATGTGACGATTTCGATCCACAATCAT
>Ga0180215_1004318_pt1 | contig 12714 bp, 10 predicted proteins | sample eDN3rd37CBELigBY_FD_128871 | JGI IMG/M metagenome (GOLD analysis project Ga0180215, IMG submission 128871) | Enriched backyard soil microbial communities from Emeryville, California, USA - eDNA 3rd pass 37_C BE-Lig BY (version 2) (version 2) | ecosystem: Environmental > Terrestrial > Soil >...
GACGACGGTCTCGTGCCCCGCGACACCGTGGCGATCATCGCGCAGCAGGAGCCCGAGGCGATGGACGTGCTGCTGCGGCAGGCCGTCGAGGCCGACGCGGCCGTGGCCCGTCAGGGTTCCGAGTTCGCGGTGGTGCGGCGTGCGGTCGCCGTCGGTGGACAGCAGATCGACCTGCAGGGTCTCGGCGGTCTCTACACCGACATCTTCCTGCCGCTCCACGGCGAGCACCAGGCCCACAACGCGTCTCTCGCGCTTGCCGCCGTCGAGGCGTTCTTCGGAGCGGGTCCCGACAAGCAACTCGACGTCGAGGCGGTGCGCGACGCGTTCGCGTCGGTGACCACCCCGGGCCGACTCGAACGGGTGCGCAATGCGCCCACCGTCTTCCTCGACGCCGCGCACAACCCGCACGGTGCGAAGGCCCTCGCGGCCGCGCTCGCGCAGGAATTCGACTTCCGCAAGCTCGTGGGCGTCGTGAGCGTGATGGCCGACAAGGACGTCGCGGGTCTGATCGAGGCGCTCGAACCGGTCTTCGACGAGATCGTCGTCACCCACAACGGGTCGCCGCGGGCGATGGACGTCGACGATCTCGCGAACATCGCCGTCGCCCGATTCGGCGACGAACGGGTCGTCACGGCGTCGACGCTCCCGGATGCGATCGAGACCGCGATCGCGATCGCGGAGGAGGTCGGCGAGCCCGGCGAAGCGGTGTCGGGCGCCGGGGTCGTGGTCACCGGTTCGGTGGTGACCGCAGGTGCGGCCCGCAGTCTGTTCGGAAAGGATCCCGCGTGAGCAACGACAAGCCGGAGGAACAGAAGTTCCGGCCGCCGACGACGGACCCCTGGAAGGGCTTCCGCGGCGTGATGGCGGGAACGCTCGTGCTCGAGGCGATCGTGGTGCTGCTGGTGTTGCCGGTGATCGCGACCGTCGGCGGGGGATTGAGCGCGTGGTCGACGACCTATGTCGTGGGCCTCGCCGTTCTCATGTTCCTCGGAGCCGGGGTGCAGAAGAAGTCGTGGGCGATCCCCTTCAACATCACGCTGCAGGTGCTCGCCGTGCTGGGCTTCTTCGTCGACCTCGCATTCGGTGCGGTGGGTGTGCTCTTCGCCGTGGTGTGGGCGTACATCTTCTACCTGCGCAAGGACATCAGGGATCGCGAATCCAGGGGGCTGCTCCCGGGCCAGCGGGACTGACCTCTAGGCTTGTCGCGTGACTGAGCGGACCCTGGTACTGATCAAGCCCGACGGCGTCGCACGCCGTCACGTCGGAGAAATCCTCTCGCGCATCGAGCGCAAGGGGCTGGACATCGTGGCTCTCGAGCTGCGCACCGCGACCGAGGAGGTCGCCGGAGCGCACTACGCAGAGCACGAGGGCAAGCCCTTCTACCCCTCGCTGATCGAGTTCATCACCGGCGGCCCCCTCGTGGCCGCGGTCCTCGAGGGCCCCCGCGCGATCGCGGCGTTCCGGCAGCTCGCCGGTGGCACCGATCCGGTCGAGAAGGCCGTCCCCGGCTCGATCCGCGGCGACCTCGGCCTGGATCCGGGAGAGAACCTGGTCCACGGTTCCGACTCGGTGGAGTCCGCCGAGCGCGAGATCGCCCTCTGGTTCCCCGCCCTGGCTGCGAAGTAACAACCCCGCACCGAGCGGCGCCTGGCGTGTCGCTCGAGAAACCTCTCGGGCGTCGCGCTTCGCGCCTCCCGACACCGCCGACGGCGCCCTCCGGGGCGCCGTTGGCGTATCCGTGCATCTCCGTGTGGGATACTGGCAGAGGTTGCTCCGCACACACCACGTGCGGAGCGGCCGAACGACATCACGGATCGATGCCCGACATCGCTGTGGCCGAGGACGAAGGAGACACCTCGCTCGGCGGCACGCTGGATGTTCCGGCGCTCGACCCGCGATCAAGCCAGGCATTGCTCGGCCGTGCAGTGAAAACGGGCACCGGACGACCGCGCGATGCGAGACCGGAAGGACTCGCGCCCACCCGGCGCGAGTACACAAGCTGCGCCCCCGCGTGGCCGCTCACATCGCTGTTGTCGGTGGTGGACGCGCCCGGGGGCCTTAGGAGACCTACGTGGCCGATCAAGAGCCGCCGGAGAACAACTCGATCGAAGCGTCGGACGCAGGGGGACGGAACCTCCTCGGTCTGCCTGCCAAGATCCGCGTCCATGCCCTCGCCAAGTTGCTGGGGCTGACCAGTAAGCAGGTGATTGCGAAGGCCGCCGAGCGCGGCACCGAGCTGCGCAGTGCGCACTCGACCCTTCCGCGCGACGTCGCGGAGGACCTGCACGCCGCGTTGAGCGACGACACGGGCACGCCCGAGCCTGCCGTGCAGCAAGCCGGAACTGCGCCCGAAACTGCAGAGCAGACGGCTCCCGAGGTCGAGACCGCCCCCGAGTCTGTCGCGGAGAAGGCTGCGGAGAGCACCGAGGCCCTGCCGGTCGAGAGCGACGACTTGCGACCCGCAGAGAAGACTGCGGACGAGACTGCACCGCAGGCACTCGACATCCCCTCCGTCGGAGGACCCACCGGGCTGTTCACGTCGGTGGAGCAGAGCACGCCGCTGTTCGAGATGCCCGAGCCGTCCACCACGGCCGAGCCGATCGTCGCCGCACCGCTGTTCCTCCAGCCCGAGGTACCCTCGCCGGCCGAGGAGGAGGAGACCCGCCCGCGTCGACGTCGCGCACGCCGCGGCAAGGACACCGAGCAGACTCCGGTCGAGGACGAGCAGCAGACCGCCGAGCCGGCCGCCGCCGAGTCCACCGAGGAAGCGCCGTCGCAGCAGGCGGACGAGGACCAGGACGACCAGCCGCGTCGCCGCCGCCGCGGACGTCGCGGTCGTGGACGTGGCCGCGGGGACGGCACGGACACCGATCAGCAGGACGAGACCACCGCGAGCGGCGAGGACTCCGAGTCCTCCGACGCGGAGACGGACAAGTCCGCTGCAGCGGAGTCCACCGCCGCGGAGACTCCTGCGGAGGAGACCGCCGGCGCCGAGGAGAGCACCTCCGACGAGGCCGCCTCGGGCGACGATCAGAGCAGCGACGAGCACGATTCCGACGACGAGCAGGGCGGCGGGACCTCCCGTCGCCGTCGCCGTCGCCGTCGCCGTCGCGGTTCCTCCGACACCGACACCGCGAGCACCGACGACGACTCGGTTCCCACGGTCGTCCACGAGCGGGAGCCGCGTCCCAAGAGCCGCGCCAAGGACGAGGTCCAGGGCATCAGCGGTTCGACGCGTCTCGAGGCGAAGCGTCAGCGTCGGCGCGACGGCCGCGAGGCCGGTCGCCGGCGGCCCCCGATCCTCACCGAATCCGAGTTCCTCGCCCGTCGCGAGGCCGTCGACCGGGTCATGGTCGTGCGCGAACGCACGGGCGGTTCCCACGCGGGCATGACGCAGGTTGCGGTGCTCGAGGACGGCATCCTCGTCGAGCACTTCGTCACGACCTCCGGTTCGGCGTCGATGGTCGGCAACATCTATCTCGGCCGCGTGCAGAACGTCCTTCCGTCCATGGAGGCCGCGTTCATCGACATCGGCCGTGGCCGCAACGGCGTGCTCTACGCCGGTGAGGTGAACTGGGAGGCCGCTGGCCTCGGAGGCAACTCCCGCAAGATCGAGCAGGCCCTCAAGCCCGGCGACCAGGTGGTCGTGCAGGTCAGCAAGGACCCGGTCGGTCACAAGGGTGCGCGTCTGACCACCCAGATCAGCCTTGCCGGACGCTTCCTGGTGTACGTGCCGGGCGGCTCGTCCACGGGCATCAGCCGCAAGCTGCCCGACACCGAGCGCAAACGCCTCAAGGACATCCTCCGCGAGATCGTCCCCTCCGAGGCGGGCGTGATCATCCGTACCGCCGCCGAGGGCGTGAGCGAGGAGGAACTCTCGCGCGACGTCACCCGCCTGCAGACGCAGTGGGAGGCGATCCGCGAGCAGTCCGAGAAGCTGCAGGCCGACGCATCGGGACAGCCGAAGACGCTCTACGAGGAGCCGGATCTGCTCGTGAAGGTCGTGCGCGACCTGTTCAACGAGGACTTCTCCAAGCTCGTCATCGAGGGCGACTCGGCGTGGAACACCGTCGAGAGCTACATCCGGACGGTCGCACCCGACCTGCTGCCGCGCGTCGAGCGCTACCGCTCGGAGAACTCGGTGGACGTCTTCGGTGCGCACCGCATCGACGAGCAGCTCGCGAAGGCTCTCGACCGCAAGGTGTGGCTGCCGTCCGGTGGCACGCTCGTCATCGACCGCACCGAGGCGATGACTGTCATCGATGTCAACACCGGCAAGTTCACCGGGTCCGGCGGCAACCTCGAGGAGACGGTCACCCGTAACAACCTCGAGGCGGCCGAGGAGATCGTCCGCCAGATGCGCCTGCGCGACATCGGCGGCATGATCGTCGTCGACTTCATCGACATGGTGCTCGAATCCAACCGCGACCTCGTGCTGCGTCGCCTGACCGAGGCTCTCGGCCGGGACCGCACCCGCCACCAGGTCTCGGAGGTCACCTCGCTCGGCCTCGTCCAGATGACGCGCAAGCGGCTCGGGACCGGTCTCGTCGAGGCGTTCTCCACCACCTGTGAGCACTGCAACGGCCGCGGCCTCATCGTGCACTCGGAGCCGATCGAGTCGAAGTCCTCGGACGACTCCGGTCGTTCGTCCGGCGGCGGTTCGCGGCGCAAGCGTGGACGCGACAAGAGCTCGCAGGAGCCCGCCGCCGAGACGCACACGACGCCGTCGCCCGAAGAGGTCGTCAAGCGTGCCGCGCACCCCGTCGCGCTCGCGATGGCCGCGCACCACTCGACACCGGCCGCGGACGCTCCGGCCGCAGAGCCGACAGCGACCGAGACCGCATCCGAGGCGGCGTCCGCACCTGCGGGCGACGTCGACCCGGTCAAGGTCACCGAGCCGCTGCGGGCCGTCGAGCCCGAGAAGGTCGCCGCGCCGACGAAGGAGCCCGTCGCGGGGGAGGACGCCACCACGGTGACGACCGCCTCCGACGAGCCCGCCGAGATCGAGGCAGAGGTCGCAGCGGCGGAATCCGCGGTCGCCGACACGGCCGTGTCCGAGGCTCCTGTGGCCGAGACGGCCGTCTCCGGAGCAGGGGAGAGCACCGACGGCGCGGCTTCCGTCGAGGCCGCAGAACCGGCTCCGCGTCGTCGTCGGGCACGCAGGGTCGCCCGGGCGGCGGCAGCGCCCGCCGGGGACGGTGGGCCTGCAGCCAAGGTGTTCGTCGTCCCCGCGACGACCGGCACCTCGACCGGAACCGAGCCGGACTCCCGGCCGAGCACACCGGTCGAGACGCCGGTGGAGATCGTGCGGCGGCCGCGTTCGCGGCGTGCCGCAGGGCGCCCCGCCGGACCTCCGGTGGACGCCGAGGCGTGATCCTCCGCTTCCGGGCCGGTCACCACCGGCCCGGAAGCAGGCACTACCGTGCCACCCGGTTTGACCCTGGGAGTCACCTTCCCGTAATCTTGTTCAGTCGCTACTCGGCGATAGTGCCCAGCCGCGTCCGGATTCAGGATGCCGGCGGGACCCGAGTCAGCAACCACACCAGACCAGTCGCGTCCGCAGCACTGTGGCGCGAGCACGTTCGAAGAAGCAAGGGGTAGCCGTCCGATGGCAACGTACGCGATCGTCAAGACCGGCGGTAAGCAGTACAAGGTCGCTGAAGGCGACCTCGTCAAGGTCGAGAAGATCGAGGGTGAGCCCGGCGCTGCTGTCTCGCTTGCCCCGGTCCTCGTCGTCGACGGATCCGAACTGACCACCGACGCCGACAAGCTGGCCAAGGTCTCGGTCACCGGCGAGATCGTCGAGCACACCAAGGGCCCGAAGATCCGCATCCACAAGTTCAAGAACAAGACCGGGTACCACAAGCGCCAGGGCCACCGTCAGAAGCTGACGGTCGTCAAGGTCACCGGCATCAAGTAAACCGAGCTTCGAGCTTCAACCCCAGGAGGGTTCGTCATGGCACACAAGAAGGGTGCATCCAGCTCCCGTAACGGTCGCGATTCGAACGCGCAGCGACTCGGCGTCAAGCGCTTCGGTGGCCAGGCCGTCAACGCCGGCGAGATCATCGTGCGCCAGCGCGGCACCCACTTCCACCCCGGCGTGAACGTGGGACGCGGCGGCGACGACACGCTGTTCGCCCTCGCGGCCGGTGCCGTCGAGTTCGGTACCAAGCGCGGTCGCAAGACCGTCAACATCGTTCCGGCTGCGGCAGACGCCTGATCTGCCGTCCGGTAACGGACACCGCGGGAGCACCTCCCGCGACATACTCCCAATAGGGGCGGGCCAGGGTCGCACACCCTGACCCGCCCTTGTTGCGTTGATCACCATGTTTTTTTCGGACGAGAGAAGGTCCACCCATGTCCCGCTTCATCGACCGGGTGGTGCTGCACGTCAGCGCCGGTAAGGGCGGCAACGGCTGCGCCTCCGTCCACCGCGAGAAGTTCAAGCCGCTCGGCGGCCCCGACGGCGGTAACGGAGGCAACGGTGGCGACGTCGTCCTCGAAGTCGACCGCAACGTCCACACCCTGCTCGACTTCCACTTCCACCAGCACGCCAAGGCGACCAACGGTGCCCAGGGCGCCGGCGGCCACCGCAACGGTGCCAACGGCGGCGACCTCGTCCTGAAGGTCCCCGACGGCACCGTCGTGCTCGACCGCGACGGCCGGATCCTCGCCGACCTCGTGGGCACCGGCACCCGCTTCGTGGCCGCGCACGGCGGTCGCGGTGGCCTGGGCAACGCCGCACTCGCGTCCAAGGCACGCAAGGCCCCCGGCTTCGCGCTTCTCGGTGAGGAAGGCGAGGAACTCGAACTCGTCCTCGAACTGAAGTCCGTCGCCGACGTCGGCCTGGTGGGCTTCCCGTCGGCCGGCAAGTCGTCGCTCGTGTCGGTGCTCTCGGCCGCGAAGCCGAAGATCGCCGACTACCCGTTCACCACCCTCGTGCCGAATCTCGGTGTGGTGCAGTCGGGCGACACGACCTTCACCGTCGCCGACGTGCCCGGCCTGATCCCCGGGGCCAGTGAGGGACGCGGTCTCGGTCTCGACTTCCTCCGTCATCTCGAGCGCTGCGCCGTGCTCGCGCACGTCGTCGACTGCGCGACGCTCGAGCCGGGGCGCGATCCCGTCTCCGACATCGACGCACTCGAGGCCGAGCTGGCCGCCTACCAGCCCGCCCTGTCGGGCGACAGCGGACTCGGCGATCTCGCCGAGCGCCCCCGCATCGTGATCCTGAACAAGGCCGACGTGCCCGACGCGAAGGAACTCGCCGAGTTCGTCACCCCCGAACTCGAGGCCCGTGGCTGGCCGGTCTTCACGATCTCGGCCGTGAGCCGCGACGGGCTGCGCCCGCTGACGTTCGCCCTCGCGAAGATGGTCGACGAGTACCGGGCGGCGCATCCGCCGGCCGCACCGACCCGCCCGGTGATCCGCCCCGTCGCCCGCGACGAGGAAGCCTTCACCGTGGTCCGCGATCCCGAGGTGCCCGGCGGATTCATCGTGCGGGGCACCCGTCCCGAGCGGTGGGTGCGTCAGACGGCCTTCGACAACGACGAGGCCGTCGGTTATCTCGCCGACCGTCTCGCACGTCTCGGCGTCGAGGACAAGCTCGTCAAGCTCGGCGCGGAACCCGGATGCTGGGTCACCATCGGCGAGGTCGCCTTCGAGTGGGAACCGCAGACGCAGGCCGGCGTGGACGTCGTGCCCACCGGTCGCGGCACGGACGCCCGTCTCGACCAGGTCGACCGCATCGGCGCCGCCGAGCGTCGCCACGCGAAGAAGGTGCGCCGCGGTCTGGCCACCGACGACGAGTTCGAGTAACCGGCCCCGCGTACCCACCGTTCAGGAAGCCCGAAGCGTACCGAGGAGAACATGAGCGACACCCGGGAGGTCGTCTCCCACGCCCGCAGCGTAGTGGTCAAGATCGGCTCGTCGGCGATCACGAGCCTGGTGGGCGGGCTCGACCGTGGCCGGCTCGATCGTCTCGTCGACGCCATCGAGTCCCGGATCCGCACGGGCTCGAGTGTCGTCGTGGTCTCCTCGGGTGCGGTCGGTGCCGGGCTCGCACCGCTCGGCCTCACGAGCCGGCCGCGTGATCTCGCGACGAAGCAGGCCGCGGCCAGCGTCGGGCAGCTCACCCTCGCCCACGCCTGGGGCACCTCCTTCGCCCGCTACGACCGCACCGTGGGCCAGGTGCTCCTCACCGCCGACGACATCGGCCGGCGCACCCAGCACCGCAACGCGCAACGCACCCTCGACCGGCTGCGCTCGCTCGGGGCGGTGCCGGTGGTCAACGAGAACGACACCGTCGCGACCGTCGAACTGCGCTTCGGCGACAACGACCGACTCGCGGCACTCGTCGCGCACCTCATCGGCGCCGACGCGCTGATCCTGCTGTCCGACGTCGACGGTCTGTACGACGGGGATCCTCGCAAGGGCTCCGCGAACCTCATACCGGAGGTCCGCACGCCCGAGGATCTCGACGGTGTGGTCGCCGGGTCGGGTGGCGCGCTGGGTACCGGTGGCATGGCGTCGAAACTGTCCGCTGCCCGTCTCGCGGCGGACTCCGGGGTGCCGGTGCTGCTCGCCGCGGCCTCCCAGGCCGATCGTGCGCTGGGCGCCGCCGACGTCGGCACGGCCTTCGCGGCCCGCCCGCAGCGCCTGTCGGCGCGGCGCTTCTGGGTGCGGCACGCCGCTGACGTCCACGGTTCGCTGTATCTCGACGAGGGCGCCGTGCGGGCCGTGATGGAGCGGCGACGCTCACTGCTCGCCGCCGGAATCACCGGCACCAGTGGCGGTTTCCACGCCGGCGACGTGGTGGGCATCGTCGCACCCGACGGCCGCACGGTCGCGCGCGGTGTGGTGGCCTACGACGCGTCCGAACTCGATTTCATGATCGGCTTCTCGACCGGTCAGTTGCCGCCGGATCTCCAGCGACCCGTCGTGCACGCCGACGACCTCGTCCGGGTGGTCTGAGAGTCGTCACCTGCTCGGTGTCCGGCCGCCGTCACCGGCTCGGTGCGGTCACCGCGTCGGCCAGGAAGGTGAGGGTTTCCGAGGTACCCGCCTCGAGCTTGAGGGTCGCCAGCACATCTCCGCGCGTGGGACCACGGTTGATCACCACCACCGGGATGTTCCGCTGCGCGGCGCGCCGTACGAACCGCAGCCCCGACTGCACCGTCAGTGAACTCCCGGCCACCAGCAGTGCGTCGGCCCCGTCGACCACCGAGTAGGCGAGATCGACGCGCGGGCGCGGCACCGTCTCCCCGAAGTACACGATGTCGGGTTTGAGCATCCCGCCGCAGCGGTCGCAGCCGACGACGACGAAGTCCTCGGTGTCGGTGACCACCGCGTCCGCGTCCGGGGCGACCTCGAGACCGGTTGTCGCGCGCATCCGGTCGTCGAATCCCGGATTGGCCGCGCACAGCCGCTCGTGCAGCGTGAACCGCGAGATGCGATGTTCGCACGACAGGCATCGGACCTGCGCGTAGGTGCCGTGCAGGTCGACGACCCGTCGGCTGCCGGCCTTCGTGTGCAGCAGGTCGACGTTCTGGGTGATCACGCCGACGACGGAGCCAACGTGTTCGAGGGCCGCGAGTGCCCGGTGCCCGGCATTGGGGCGGGCGGCGTCCATGTGCTTCCAGCCGACATGGTTGCGCGCCCAGTAGCGTTGCCGGAACTCCGCGTCGCCGACGAACTGCTGGTAGGTCATCGGGTTGCGGGGCGGCGAGCCGGGGCCGCGATAGTCGGGGATACCGGAGTCCGTCGACAGTCCGGCACCGGTGAGAACAGCGATCCGACGGCCGTGCAGGAGCGTGGGCAGGTCGTCGGAACGGAGTGGAACGTCGATCACCCCATCTACGGTAGGCCGGTTCCGGGAACCGGCGCTGCGGGCAGCAGTGCGCGGACCGCATCGATCGTGTCGGCGTCGGCGGCCGATTTGTCGGGCCGGTACCGCAGCACCCGTGCGAAGCGCAGGGCCACGCCGCCCGGATATCGGGTGCTGGTCTGTACTCCGTCGAGTTCGATCTCGACGACGATCGCGGGTCGCAGGTGAACGGTGTGCTCGTCGCGGTGGGTCTCGTAGCGTGGGAATTCCTCTGTCTGCCACTGCAGCAGAGCGTCGGTGAGTCCTTTGAACGTCTTCCCGACCATGATCGGCGGACCACCGTCCGGGTCGCGGGCACCGAGGTGCAAGTTGGACAGGAAGCCGGTGCGGCGCCCGTAACCCCACTCGGCGGCGAGCACCACGAGATCCAGGGTGTGCTCGGGTTTGACCTTCTGCCACGCCCGGCCTCGGCGTCCGGCGGTGTAGGTCGACGTGAGCGACTTCACCATCACACCCTCGTGACCGTTGCCGAGCGAGTCACCGAGATGTGTCTCGGCGCTGTCGGCGTCCGGAGCGACCAGCGTCGGGATCCGGTGTTCACCCGCGACGCGGGCGAGATGGTCGAGACGCACCGACAGCGGTTCGTCGAGCAGGTCGTCGCCGTCGAGGTGCAGGCAGTCGAAGAAGTACGGGTGGAGGAGCAGTTCGCGTTCGGAGCGGGCACCGAACCGGCTCATGGTCTCCTGGAACGGGCGGGGACGGCCGGAATCGGTGAGCGCGAGCGTCTCGCCGTCGAGCACGACACTGCGGCACGGCAGCGCCCGGACGAGTTCGACCAGTTCGGGGACCGACGCGGTGATGTCGCGCAGCGTGCGGGTGAAGATCCACACGGCGTCCTCGTGGCGGTGCACCTGGATGCGTGCGCCGTCGAGTTTGTACTCCACGCTCACCGCCCCGTCGAACTCGGTGAGTGCCGCCCCGAGCGACTCGGCGGGCGAGGCGAGCATCGGCCGGACAGGCCGGCCGAGTTCCAGACCGAACTCCGCCAGCGCATCGACACCACCGGCGAAGGCCGCCGCCGCGGCCTGTGCGAGTCGGCCCGACAGCATCACCGCCCGGCGGACCGGCTCGACGGGGAGACCGGCTGCCGCTGCGACCGCATCGGTCATCACTCCTTCGAGCGCTCCCTGCCGCAGCTCACCGCCGAGGAGCGCGACGAGGAAACGCTGCTCGGCGTCGGTGGCCCGGCCGAACAGGTCCAGGAGCAGTTGCTGTCGCGCGGCGGTGGATCCGGGGCCGGAGATGCCGGCGAGCCGGTCGAGGAAGTCGGACACGTCGTCGACGGAGAGCGTCGGCTCGTCGGCGACCGGTGCGGAGAGACCGGCGAGGGTGCGGAAGCCGACTCCCAGACGGCCCTGGGTCATCTCTCCGGACAACCACGAGACCACCGCTTCGACCTCGTGGGGTTCGGCGCGGTCGAGCAGTTCCCGCAGCAGATCGATCTTGGTGCGTCGAGACCGGGTGGCGGCGACGGCGACGGAGGTGTCGACAACCGTGTGCAGCAGCATCGTTTCGACGTTAGCGGCCGGTCGTGCCACGCGGAGGAATTCGTGCGCCGGAGTGTATTTCCGCGCGCGGACGGGAATCGAGAGGCCAGGATGGTGCACAGGACGGGGCGCGAGGGGGAGGACGGGAGACGCGGATGAGCAAGGACTCCGAGGCGGTCGAGCTCGACGTGGACGGTCGCACGGTGCGCATCACGCACCCCGACCGCGTGTACTTCCCCGAGATCGGGGCGACCAAGCTCGACCTCGCGAACTACTACCTGAGTGTGGGGGAGGGGATCGTCCGGGCACTCCGTGAGCGGCCCTGCATGCTGCACCGCTTCCCCGACGGCCTCGAAGGGCAGAAGGTGCACCAGAAGCGGCTGCCCCGCGGGGCACCGGACTGGGTCGAAACGGTGCGGGTGCATTTCCCGCGCTACGACCGCGATGCCGACGAACTGTGCGTCACCCACCTCGCCGACGTTGTGTGGGCCGTGCAGATGTCCACCGTGGAGTTCCATCCGTGGAACTCGCGGCGCAGCGACGTGGAGCGGCCCGACGAGTGGCGGATCGACCTCGATCCGATGCCCGACTGCGATTTCGACCGGGTGCGGCGCGTGGCGACGGTGGCGCACGAGGTGCTCGACGAGCTCGGTGCCGTGGGTTGGCCGAAGACCTCCGGCGGCGACGGCCTGCATGTCTACGTCCGGATCGCGCCGGAATGGGAGTTCGACGACGTCCGAAGGGCCGCATGGGCTTTCGCGCGGGAGGTGGAGCGACGCGCGCCCGGCGACGTGACGACGGCGTGGTGGCGCAAGGAACGCGACCCGTCGGCGGTCTTCGTCGACTACAACCAGAACTCGCGCGACCACACGATCGCCAGTGCCTATTCGGTCCGCGGTGTGCCGGAGGCGACGGTCTCCACTCCGGTGCGGTGGGACGAGATCGACGACCTCGATCCGCGGGACTTCACCATCCGGACCGTGCCGAAGCGGTTCGAGGAACTCGGCGACCTGCACGCGGGTATCGACGACGCGGTCTTCTCCCTCGATCCGCTCCTGGAATGGGCGGAACGCGACGAGAAGCGGGAGAAGGCGTCGGAGTGAGCCCTGTGGCCCGGTAATGGTGGCCCGGTAATGGTGGCCCGGTAATGGTGGCCCGGTAGACGTGGCCTAGTAGCCGGCGCTGGGATCGACGACCCCGATCGGCACGAGGCCGGACGCGAACCGTGTGACGTTCTCGGTCACGTGCTCGAGATAGGCCGGAATGCGCAGCGGGGGTGGATTGGCGTCGTGGGGAGTGATCACGGCGTTGGGGAGCGTCCACAACGGATGATCGTCGGGGAGC
>Ga0180215_1004319_pt1 | contig 12713 bp, 6 predicted proteins | sample eDN3rd37CBELigBY_FD_128871 | JGI IMG/M metagenome (GOLD analysis project Ga0180215, IMG submission 128871) | Enriched backyard soil microbial communities from Emeryville, California, USA - eDNA 3rd pass 37_C BE-Lig BY (version 2) (version 2) | ecosystem: Environmental > Terrestrial > Soil >...
CCATCAAGGTTATTGAATCAGGATTTTCAAAGTATAATTTTAATAGTAAAAAAATAACAGTTGTTAGAAGGTCATCGAGTATTGTTGTTGCATGCAATAATTTGTTATGCTGAAATTAATATTTAAAAAAATAGGGGGATTCTGATGTCAGAAGTAAATAATGGAGAAATATCAATACCTAGCGCAGCCCCTTTAGTAGGTTCATTACGCTCGATTGGATATGATTTAGAAACAGCTATTGCTGATATTATAGATAATAGTATAGATGCCGGATGTAAAAAAATAGATATTAAGATGGTTTGGAATGAAGATGGTAGCTATATTCGAATTGAAGATGATGGTTCAGGTATGGATGAGGAAAAGTTAAAAAAAGCAATGAGATTAGGCTCTAAAAATCCGCGGATGGTACGTGCTAAGAAAGAATTAGGACGATTTGGTATGGGATTAAAAACAGCTTCGTTTTCTTTAGGAAAAAGATTAACGGTTCTCACGAAACAATCGGGAAAATTGGCTATACGTTGTTGGGACTTAGAGCACATAGAAAATAAAAATGAATGGGAAATTTTCTTGAAGCCAAGAGATGAAAAATCTGTTGAAAGGTTAGGTACTATTAATTCTGAGTCAGGTACAGTAGTTTTAATAGAAAATCTAGATAGAGTTGTATCAAATTCGTTTTCTATTAAAAAGCAAAAAAGTTTTTTTAATAAGATTTCCAAAGTAAGAAGTCATTTAGAAATGGTATTCCATCGTTACTTTAGCAGTATCGATAAAAAGCTATATATAGTTTTAAATGGTGAAAAAGTCGAAGGCTGGGACCCCTTTTATCAAAAGTCCTTTGCGACCCAAGTAAGACCCAGAGATGAATATCTTATTCATAATAGTCCAGTTAGTGTCCGTATTAATATTTTACCTCATCATTCAAAATTAAGTGAAATAGAGTACGAATATGCAGGTGGACCTAAAGGCTGGAGTGCTCAGCAAGGATTCTATATTTATAGAAATAAGCGAATGCTGATAAGCGGTGGATGGTTAGGGTTGTTTCCAAGACAAGATAGTGCTAATTTGGCTCGAATTGAAATAGATATACAGAATGATGCAGATGTTGAATGGGGAATAGATATTAAAAAATCTAAAGCTACTCCTCCTCTTGAAATTCAAGATATTTTAAAAAAAGTAGGACTTGAAGCAAGGAAATTGTCTCATGAAGTGTACTATCGTAGAACAGTAACAGGGGTCGGCGGAAAATCAAATCCGAATTTAATTCAGGATGAATATTTATGGGAGCAAGTTTCAAAGAAAAGTGGGATCCATTTTAGAATCAACAAAAAATATAGTTTATTAGAAGAGATTAAGGATGGATTGGATGAAAATATTAAAGCAAAATTAGACTATTATTTATTGCTTTTAGAGGAAGATAGTCCAGGTAACTTATATGCATACCCTACAAAAAATACAGAGGAATATGCACAACTAGATGAAGAGCATCGACAAAGAATTTTGATGATAGTAAAGGTGTTTAAGGAATCAACAGGTAATAACTTAGAGGTTATAATACAACATATTTTATCATTTGAAACATTTAGTAGCTTCAACCCTGAACATATAAGACAGCTAATTACAACTAATTGGGAGGAGTAGATTCAATGATTGAATTATTAAAGGAAGCATCTCTGGTGTTAATTGACAGCAATATTAAGGAAGGTAAAGATTTAAAGGAAGCTATTTCTTTAGGTATTGACCAAATGGCTATGGCTTTTCCTAATTTAACTATTGAAGAAAAAGAACAGGCAAAAGATGATCTTTTGAAAAAATTAAAGCCTAATTCACAACAAGGGGCATTATTAAAAAATAAAGATGATGTGAATCATAAAGCCTGGTATAAAGAGAAAAAAGAACATATTGATTTTAAATATTGGAACCGATATCGTAAATATTTAGTGAGCAAGAAAAATTGGTCAGTTGATGTTGTGAATAAAATAGATGATTCAACTGATATGATTATGGAGCTATTAGAAGATCCAACAGAGAAAGACCGTTCTTTTGATAGAAGGGGGTTAGCATTTGGTTATGTTCAATCAGGGAAAACAGCACACTTTACAGGAGTTATTAATAAAGCAATTGATGCAGGATATCAATTAATTATTGTATTAGCGGGTATGCATAATGATTTACGTTCACAAACTCAAATGCGATTAGATGAAGAAGTTTTAGGTTACGAAAATAGCGTAAAGCATACAAATAAGAATAAAGCTAATCGAATTGGTGTAGGTACATTAATTGGACATGAATTTTTTGAAGTCGATTCACCTACAGATCGATCAGAGAATGGTGATTTTCAATCGAAGCGAGCGCTAACGTTTAATAAACAAATCATGGTTATTAAAAAAAATGCAAGGGTCTTAGAAAAACTATTAGCTGCAATCCAAAATAGCCCCCAAGCGATGTATGTAAAATCTGAAGATGATCGTAAACCGGATTGTAAAGTTATTCATAATGTCCCTATTTTAATAATAGATGATGAGGCCGATCAAGCTTCTGTAGATACATCTAATATGTACGATGAGAATAATGAAATCCGAGAAGAATATGATCCTAAAGCTATTAATGGTTATATTCGTAAAATTTTTAAGATGTTTAGTCAGCGTGTATATCTGGGATATACAGCAACCCCATTTGCTAATATTCTTATTAATCAAGAAGCAGCAACAACATTGCATGGACAGGATCTTTTTCCAAGAGACTTTATTTTAAATTTACCGAAGGCGTATAACTATGTAGGCCCATCAGAATATTTTTTACCGCCAGTTAATGTCGAAGATGAAGAAGAAACTGCAGATCAAAAAACAAATGAATTGCCTTTTATAAAAAATATTGTGTATGAAGATGATTTTGCTCCTGAAAAACATAAAAAAACATTTACACCTACAAATCTTCCTCAAAGTTTAATAGATGCTATGTATTCATTTATTTTAGCTGTAGCAATTCGACGATCTCGTGGTCAAGAAAAAGTGCATAATTCTATGTTAATTCATGTAACACGTTTTAAAGATGTTCAGGAAAAAATCAAGGTACTTGTTAGTGACATGAAAAGAGAAATTCAAGATGATGTTGAAAATAGTGAATGGCAAGGAGAACATTCATTAGGCTTACAACACTATTTTGATAACGAATTTAATCAGGAGAAGCTTGATTTTATTCAAAAAAATTTCCCTAATCAATTTGATTCTAAATACTATTCAACATGGGAAGATATTAAACCTCTAATTTTAGGGGCTATTAAATCAATATCTGTTAAAAGTTTAAATGGAAACAGCGCTGATACTTTAGAATATAAAGATTACAGCGATACGGGATTAAATGTAATTGCTATTGGTGGAGATAAATTATCACGAGGCTTAACGTTAGAAGGACTAACTGTTAGTTATTATTTAAGAGCTAGTAAAATGTATGATACGTTGATGCAGATGGGAAGATGGTTTGGCTTCCGTCAAAACTTCTTAGACGTTTGTCGTCTTTATATAACGGATGATCTTGTAGGTTGGTTCCAACATGTAGCTAATGCAACAGAAGATTTACGAGCGCAGTTAGACTATATGGCTGAAATTAAAGCAGAACCTCAAGAATTTTTATTGCGATTACAGTCACATCAAAATCTATTAATTACGAGTCAAAATAAGATGAGATCGGCGAGACAATTTAAAGTGAATTATAGCAATGAGTTAATTCAAACTACTGTTTTCCCTATTAATGATCAAGAATTCTATAAAAATAACTACTTAGCTACACGCAACTTAATAGAATCTATTGATAAATCATGTACAAGAAATCCTGATGTAGATATGCGTATCTCTAGGGGGAATTTAACACATAAGCATTATTATTGGACAAATGTTGGCGCTAAGTCAATTATCGAATTCTTAGAACAATATAAGACCGTATCTAGTGCAACGAAAGCCGACAGTAAGTATATTGCTAAATATGTAAAAAGCTTATGTAACATTGGAGAATTGGTGAATTGGACAGTCGTATTAATCAATACAGGTGGAGATGAAGCGTCATTTACAAAGACAATTAAACTTCAAAAAGGAATTAAGAGAACGGGGATCCCAGATAAAATTGATGATAAATTAACATCTATTAAAACTGCTACGTCTGGCGATCATATATTCTTTGATTTTACTGAATCCATGTATAAAAAAGCACAGGATATTAAAGAGGAATACTCTGAAAAAAAACACCCTAAGGGAACGATAGCTCTGAAAACGCGTGCTTTACGTAAAAAAACGGATGCCTTACTTATTCTTTATCCATTTAATAATGAAGATGAAAAGGGGCGCAGTAAATTACTAGGAGATCTTTCATATGAGAATGAAGCTAAGCCTTTCGCCTTTGCCATTCTAACGCCAGAGACATCATCAAGAGAAGCTGAAGTTGATTATGTAGTAAATGACTCGGTAGTCGTAGAAAGAGAAGATGAAGAATATGCGTTGTAATTTAAAAACTATTTTTGGACAATTAAATATGCGAAATAGAACGGCTAATGAGGAATATTTAATTGAAGAGGTCCTTGATTTAGGGGTTACAACGTTGATTGCTGGAATCGACGATCAAAACAAACGTTGTATTATTTTGCCCTTAAAGGGCCCTTTAGATATGCAAGTTTATAACTGTTTTCCAAGGTGGAATGGATTAACTATAGTACAAGAAAAACATATGAGTACTTTAACTCAAGGTAGCGAATGGTTTTTAATCTTTAAAGAGAATAGTACACGTATGGATATTAGCCATGAAATATTTATTCATATTTTTGAAGATATATGTGAAATGGTCAGGAAAGAAGTTACCTATCCTCGGATTTTTAATAAAATTATAATAGTACTGACAAAGTGGGAACAGTTTTTTGAAAGGATTAATATAAAGCCTTTATCTAAAATTGTATTACAAGGCTTATTTGGAGAACTTTTATTTTTGAAAAAGGTTTTGATGCGAGGAGGGGAAGAACTGCAGGTTCAGGCCTTAAATGGCTGGTATGGAGTGGACTATTCAAAGAAAGATTTCCAATATCAGAGAGATTTTATTGAAATCAAAACCTCTCTTAAGAAAAAACCATATTCGATTTGGGTATCAAGCGACACACAATTAGAAAAGCCAGCAGATTATCGATTATTTTTATGTTGTTATATGTTAGAAGTCGATAAGCAATTAGGAAAGTCTGTGAAAAATCTTATAGAAGAAATCCAGGATATATTGCTAGAATACCCTAAAACAATATTTAAAGAAAAATTAATGAAAATAGGTGTGATATCAGAGTTATTGGCCCCTGATATGTTGGAGTTTTATAGTGTTAGTGATGTACTAGTTTATGAAGTTAAAGACGGTTTCCCATTAATAGATGTAAGTGTTTTACCTACGGCCATATTTAATGTGGAATACGCATTAGCTTTAGATGAATGTAATAGATGGAGAATCAATATGAAACAATTGGTAAACGAAATCGAGGTAGAATGAATTGAACTTACAAGAGTTTATAATAGATTTCAGAGAATTACACAGCGATGAGCAAAATCAGGAGGAAAGATTTGTTGATTCTTTTTGCGAGTATTTAGAAAGTAACGAGAAAATTTCTAATTATGAATTAAGTTATCGTTTACAGGTTGGGCTTCAAATGAATGCTTATTCTTATAATAAAGAACAAAACAAATTAACTTTGATTGTTGCTGACTATGAAAACTTTGACTATGGAGCAACGGTTTCAAAAGCAGTTATTCAGAAGCCTTACAAGCGTGCCTTGAAATACTTAAAGAAGGCAAGAAAAGATTTAGTTGATGTAATAGAAGAAACTTCAGCAGACTATCCTTTGGCACAGCTCATTTATGAGTTAGATTATGAAACTACAGAGATCAGTGTACTAGTCCTATCCAACCGTATTTATAAAGCAAACAGTCCTTTGGAAATTGAAAAAGTTGAAGGGAAAGAAATTTCCTATCAAATTTGGGATATGGAGAGACTATTTCAGTTAGTAAATGAAACACAAGGCATTGAAGATATTGAGATTGATTTTAACGAGCTTTCTACAGAAAATTTATCAATGTTAAAAGTTGCAGACAATAATGATGAATTTGATTGCTATGTAGGGTATATTTCTGGAGAATTATTGGCGAAGCTCTATGAAAATTGGGGGCAACGTCTAATCGAAAGGAATGTACGTTCCTTTTTACAAGCCAAAGGTAATGTAAATAAGGGAATTAAAAATACCTTACGTAAAGAACAAGAAATGTTTATTGCTTATAATAATGGTATTTCTACAGTAGCTGAATCAATTGAAGTAGAAACTTCAGATAGTGGTATGGTATATACTATAAATAAGGTTAAAGGACTACAAGTAGTCAATGGTGGTCAAACTACAGCTTCTATGTATTATACAAAAAAAGATGATAAATTAGATTTAAGCAATGTATATGTTCAAATGAAATTGACAGTGATAAAATCACCAGAAAAAATGAATATTATGACTTCTAAAATTTCAGAGTATGCAAATACACAGAATAAGATATCTTTATCAGATTTAAAAGCAAATCATCATGCACTTATACAATTAGAGAATCTATCAAGAAACATAACGATTCCTTCCAATTCAGGTGTTAAATCGAATGTCAAATGGTTTTTTGAACGTGCACGTGGTCAATACTTAGTAGATTTAAGTCGAGAGACTACGAAGAAAAGAAAAGACGATTTCAAACTGATGAATCCAAAATCTAAGTTGTTAAGTAAGACGGATATAGCAAAATATTACATGTCTTGGGCTTGCTTCCCTCATAAGGTAAGTAAAGGTGGGGAAACAAACTTTAAAGAATTTATGGAATTCATTGATCAAGAAAACATTGAGATTAACCAGAATTTCTATAAAGAATTAATTGGTATGGCGATTTTATTTAAGGAATGTGATGAATTGGTTAAAAGTGCAAAATATCCAGCCTACAAAGCGAATATCATTACGTATACCATCGCTGCGCTATCTTACTTGAAAAAGAAAGAAATTAACTTTATTCAAATTTGGGATAATCAGTCTGTAACAGATCAACTAAGAACAGAACTACAAAAATTTATTCCTTTAACTTGGAAACATATTAATAGCCCACCTGTTGCAGGATCTAATATTACTTCTTGGTGTAAGAAAGAAGAGTGTTGGGCAAGTTATAAAGAAAAAATAAATAATCTTTAAAAATGCGTGTTGAACTCATTATAATAATGAATTCAACACGCATTTTTTGTAGATAAAAGATTGTTTGTGACTAGTTCAGACTTAGAAGAGATTGCAGATCCTCCATACTGGTTTCTAAATCTATTGAATTACAATAATTAAAAACGGCAAAAATTAACGGACTGCCATTTTCCTCATATAACACATTGTCAGTATTAATATCTTTAATAATGATTAAATGAGGATCAACGAAATAGTATGCTGTATTTTCATCCCGTAATATTAAAAATCCTTCATAAACATGAATTCAATTAAAGGCTTTCTCTCAGCATCTTCATGGAATATATTTGTTTCACGTTCTTCCAATTTCCAAAGGTAGTCTTCATAATTAGCTAAAGTTAATTATGAATCAAAGTTAAGGACATATAAACCTTCATGAATTTTACTTAATCGTATAGAATCTCTACCATAACGAATTAAATCTTTTGTTTCAACGTATGACCCTGATGGAACATCTATTCTTTCTCTAATATAAGCGCCTAAAATACTGTTATTATCACAGGTTTGAATAGCTTTACGATGTTCTTGAGCTACTACGCACACGAACATTTTCTCATCATCAGTTAAAATAAGGATTTTTTCTCCCCTTTGAGGAAGAAAATTAGGATGTTCCTTATGTACCTGTTTTGAAATAGAGAGATATGCTTCATTTCCGGTACGAGTAGGTTGTCTTAAGCCATTTCGGCCATTATGTCCCCAATTGATTCCTGATTTTGGAGGTGTATCTCCACCTCGTATAGTAAGTTGTATATCAATATAATCCAATTCGTATTTAGCTGTCTCGTCAGTTAAAAGATTAAATCCATCTAATTGATTATCATCATAGGAAATAATTAGTTCGTTTTCGGGTTTTTGATGAATGTTAATTTGTTTAGCAACATTTGGACTAGTACAATTAATCACATCTAAATATTTGAAGACTTCATCTACACTAGAGGATTCCATTATCATAAATTCTTTTCGATGATAAAAACTTTTTAATGTGAAGCTGGCTGACCCAATAAAAGTTTTATGATTTAATCCTAAAATCAATGGGTTTTCCCAATAATATATATTACTGTGATTTCCTGGGAGAGATACTTGGTAATAGATCTCTAGGCGTGAGGAATATCTTTTAACTAAATGTTGAAAAGCAAGATGAGTCCATTTTGAAATGCCTTCTGCTGAAACCATACCTACATAAACTTTTAAATGTAATTCTTTATATTCATTGAGTATTTGTTCGACTAAGAGTGGGCTAACTTGTCCAGATAAGATTTTTAAATATCTATATCCTTCGTTATATACATCTGAAATAATATGTTTTTCATATTCTTGAGTAATATACATTAAAACGCCACCTCTAAATTCAATTCTATCTTCAAAATAAATAATATACAAAAAGTTATTTAATTTATTATATAGATATTTTCTCTATGGTATTCTAAATGGTCTTTTATCCGTCCGGTTGCACTTAGTTTCATTTATGCATGGACATTAAAAAATTACATCTGAATTTCGGAAAGCTTTTTTGAGATCAAAAGGTTACCTTGATCTGTAAAACTAAGGAAGTCTTTATCAAATAAGTAATCATGATTTGGGATTAGCATAAGACCATTATGTAGATCTAATTGTTCCGGGTTGTTGTTACAGTTACTTGCTATCCAAGATTTAATATGATTGCTTGTGTATTAATGGAATCTATGCTACACATAAGGCACAATAATCATATTTATTCAAAAGTAGTTGTTGGAACGCTCTTGTTCAATTTCTTTTTCAAGTTTGTGCAGTATACCAATTGGAAGGTGGTTTTCTAAGTTATAGCGTGCAGTCATACTATCTCTTTTTTCGACTAGCTCTAGGACCACTTGGAAACCTTATCTTAGTCGTTTCAAATTCATAAATGGATTTTTCTTTCAAAATAATCTGTTGCCCATAATTATTATCTGGTTTAGTAGCTTGGTAAGAGATCAAAATAGCATACCAGCAGGTTTATAGAAACCACGGATTAATTGGTGTAAAATGTGATCTTCTTCGACGAATTAATCTGCTGGTATACGTTGTTATTTATTTATGTCTTTTATTTGGAATTTTTCAACTGAAGTTTGACCTCTTGAAGCCTCCAACTTGTGCGAAACTTTCTTAGTGAACAAGTTCATTTAACCCTCTTATGACCCTCTTTTTAAAAATTAGATATTATTGAAAGCTAATTGTTGTTGTTCCGCATTAATATCGTTCTTTGCTACTTTTTTAGCCTTTTCTTTTTGGAGGAATTCTAGTTGATATTTTTTTGTTGGTTCCACAAATTCATAAGGAATTTTGGCGAATGATTTTAAAATAGCCTCAAAAACAATTTGAGCACCAGCTGGAGGTACGGCCATCCCGATTTGTTTACGTGCAGATTCTTTATTTCCTGTAAAGACGAAATCATCTGGGAATGTTTGTAGGCGGGCACGTTCTCGGTTTGTTAAAGCACGTGTTTCCTCCCAGTGATACATATGCGTGCCACCACCACCACTACCTGTTACAGTATAAGCTGGACGTGTTGGATCGAGACGTTTATAAATAGAACTTAAACGAGCACCTTTTACATTTAACTGTAATTCTTCAGGAATGCCAACATACCAAGCATTTTCACCTGGTGGAATGTAACTTAACATTTCTTTCACTCGAGCTGTATGGCGTGGAATATCATGGTTTGGTGCATCAGCAGGAATTGGTGGATTTTCTATCGCTTCTCTACATGTTTTGTAATCAGCTGAGTTTGGCGTAGTTGGTGCAGGCACTTTAAACTCAATGCCTTGTTCAGCCAAATCTTTACGAATCCCCACAATAATGATACGGTGCCTTGCTTGCGGCACACCGTATTCTTCAAATTTATAAAGGTGTGGCGTAACTACGTATTCAACTTCTCCAGGCGCTTCTAATTCTTCTAGAATCTTAATAAAAGCACGGCCCTCATTAGCGCTTTGTAATCCCCCAACATTCTCAGCCACAAAGAATTGGGGCTTATGTGCGTTTAAAACTTTTACACCGTAACTATAAAGGGGTCCAAATGAGCCACCCAATCCTTTTTTTTCACCTACTAAGCTGTAATCATTGCAAGGGAAACCAAATACAAAGCATTGGATTTCTGGTAATTCATTGATTTGTAATTTTTCTACTGGTCCACAAATTACACTCTTATCATTTTCATCACCACAAATATTTAATGCAAATGTGCGACAAGCGTTTTGATCAAAGTCATTTGACCAAATATGTTCGATTCGGAATTCTTCTTTTGTTTCTGGATGGATAACGACCGTGTTCTTAGCTGCTAAACTGAGACCACCTGGGCCATTAAATAATTCACCTTTTTTAAAAATCATGTTTTCATCTCCTACGTTAAGAACTAATATGAACGGAACATAAGTTCTAGCATATATATATGCTATAATTTATCATACTATTTTTTTTATCAGAATGCTGATATAAAGTTAAAAATGAGTAAATTTTATTGAAATAGTATGAATGAGGTGTCTCATGTTATAAGTTTGTCTTTGGTATTTTGATTCAATTAGTATGAGGATTAAAGTGAAAATCCTATAATTTCAAGATGAAACAGTGGATATGCTTGATCGGGAATTAAATAATATTTTGCATTAAGGGGGATGGTTTTTACGATTATAGCGATAGAATTACTATTATAATATAAGGTCAGGGATTTGAAAACTTATACAATCTATCGTTTGAAATTGTTAGCACTTTTGGTAATCGAAGTTGTCTAGCTGGCCGTTTAGTATTTGTTCGTAATATAGAGAACGATTATAGTATGGATATTGGTAGTATTAAGTATGAGGATATTTTTAATTTACGCATAGGTTTGGAGATAAAATTAATTGAGATGATAGATGGTCGAAGCTTGAAGATTTATTGGTGAAAACCATTGTTGAAATTAAGTTTTTCGTGTAACTTTGTCCATGCGAAGTTCCTTTTTAGTGGATTTGGACGGAGTACCATCTGACTTTATTCATTTATAAAGGACTTTTTCTATGCATAAAATCACAATATTGAACATTTGGAGTGTTCTTAATAGTCAATTTAACACAACACTGTTGATGTAAGACTCGAATAAATTTCAATCATTTCGAAATAAAATAAGGGTGATTTAGTATTTCACACTATAGTTCAAGAATTAAGGTGAATAAATAGATGAAAGAAGTAAGAAGTTGGTCAAAGCCTGATGGTATTAAAAATTTAATTGGAAGAAAAAGAGTGGATTGGTCTATTTTTAGCTACGGTTCTCAAATTCCTATGGATTTTTACGAAGACTTCGCTGAGGCAAACGGAGAATATCTGCAAATTGGAGATAAAAGAAGCGTTGAATTGATAGTAGATGGAAAAACGTATCAAGCTAATTTAGTATTTACTCCGCGACAAGAAAATAAGGGATCAGTACAAATCCGCTACGATCAAAATAATGAGTTAAAAGTATTGTTAAGAAAATGTTTTGATACTTCCTACAATTATATAAGCTCTCATAAGCCAGAAAACTCTAAGAAGCCTGTTATAACACCACATGAATTTGAAGAGTTTATGGAGTTTTACAAAACGGATAAACCATATGTCTACATAGTTCATTTGAAAAATAAAAAGGCTCAAATAAAGAAAAAATTTTGGTGGGTAAATCAGGGAAGAGCGTATGATGAACAAAAATCCGGCGGGTACTTATGGGCTCCAAAAAAGTCAAAGCAAGATCGGGCATTATCATATCATACTTCTTTGTTGAAAGCTGAGGCAGGAGATGTAGTCTTTTGTTACTCCATGCAAGAATTAAAATCGGTCGGTGTGGTGACAAAAAAGGCAATTGAAGGTGTGCAGCCTGCGAACTTGTCTAATCTTGGATGGAAGGAAGAAGGATTTTTAGTGGAGATGGATTATTTCAATCTTGAATCTCCAATAAAGAAGAATGAAATTCCAGTGCAATGGTGTATAGAAGAAGGCGGCCCTTTCGATAGAAATGGAAGAGTCAACATGGGCTATTTTTATTCAATTTCAGAAGAGTTTGCAAAAAAGCTTTTTGAAAGTTTTAAGGAAAAAATTCCTGAAGAAATAAGAAATAAATTAATTAACTATTCTATAGATGATTCAAAATCAGTTACTAAAGAAGAGGAACAATCCTATATGAATATTTCATATAAAGACCTAATCACCCACATCCATTCTTACATCCAATCCAAAGGTTTCTTCTACACAAAAGAGGAAGTAACGAATCTATTTCTATCTATCAAAACGAAACCATTCGTCATTCTTTCCGGAATTTCTGGCACTGGGAAAACAAAAATTGTTCAGTGGTTTGCAGAGAGTATAGGGGCTACGGAAGAGAATGGTCAGTTTGTCTTGATTCCGATTCGACCTGATTGGAATGATGGTTCGGATTTGCTTGGATATACGGATATTAAGGGTGATTTTATAAAAGGGCCGCTCACAAAGG
>Ga0180215_1004320_pt1 | contig 12713 bp, 10 predicted proteins | sample eDN3rd37CBELigBY_FD_128871 | JGI IMG/M metagenome (GOLD analysis project Ga0180215, IMG submission 128871) | Enriched backyard soil microbial communities from Emeryville, California, USA - eDNA 3rd pass 37_C BE-Lig BY (version 2) (version 2) | ecosystem: Environmental > Terrestrial > Soil >...
CCTCGTCGATCGCGATTAAAGGGATATGCAACTGCTCGGACAGCGTTTGGAACATTGGCGCATCCAGACGCTCCGGCGCCACGTACAGCAGCTTGTATTCGCCCTGCATGGCGCTCCGCAGCACCTCCCTGTATTCGGCCGCTCCAAGAGAGCTGTTCAGAAACGCAGCGGGCACGCCTAGCCTTCGCAGCGTATCCACCTGATCCTTCATGAGTGAAATTAGCGGCGATATGACGAGCGTCGTTCCGGGAAGCAATATTGACGGTATTTGATAGCAGATCGATTTGCCTCCCCCGGTAGGCAAAATAGCGAGCGTATCCCGACCGTCCATAATGTCTGCAATAATATCTTCCTGGCCTTTTCGAAAAGAATCGTAGCCATATATCCGTTTCAACACTTGCCTTGCTTCAGCTATCAATGATATTCCCCTCCTGCCTTATGCATTAATTATACAGCAATGAGCGCATCATTTCAGTTGTTGAGCTGAAAGCATGATTCTTTTCGAACGCTAGATTATCGCCGTAGTCAGTATGGGGCTGATGCAGGACTCGCCGCTTCGGCCAAATGACGAATTAGTCTGTCGTGCGATCGCGCTCGTTCTTCTCTTCTCCGGATATTCGTTTTTTAGCGATCAGATCAAACGTATCATGGCCGCAACCCGCGCATCCTTCATTCTTAAGCTGCTCGATGGTCGCAAACTCCCCATGGACGCCGACATGCACATCTCGTAAGCACTGCTTGCAGCGGTAAGTGCGCAGTGTTTGTTTTACCTCGCCTGTATATAAAGCGTCCGTGAATTTCATTGCATATTCCGGCTTCGTTTGTTCCGTTGTCCGCAGAATGAACATCTGACTCCGGTTGGCGATCATTTCTGCGCCTTCGTAGTCGTTGAAATGCGGAAAATTAGCGCTGACCGTCAGACCCATACGGACAAATTCCCGCTGCATAGCAAGCATAAATTCCGGCGATTTATGGGCAAATGATAGAAAAACCGGCAGTCCCTTCTCCCTCTTTAATGCCTGTATGCCTCGCGATATGAACAAACTCATGCTTTGAAGCGTATAGGGCGGATCCGTAAAGAAACAATCATACTGCCCGTGCAGGCTTTCTGTCAGCGGCTCCCTTAAATCAAGTCGGCGGCATTGAATGGGCAATCCCCGCTCCTTCGCAATCGTTTCAATATATCCTAAAAACCTCTCGTCAATATCCAGCACATCCACATGCGTAACGGTATGCTCGCGATCCGGGAACAACCGCTGCATCAGCAGGCCGATAGACACACTCACCAGATCGTCATCGCCGACACATAAAATCTTCTTTCCGATCAACGCATGCTGCTTCAAACAAAGGATAGCCCGGCGCAGGCTTGTTTCCGGCGTACATTTAGACTGATCGATTTGAACATTTACGGACGGCCGCTGCGAAAAAAGCTCCTCCAATTCAGCCAGCGTATCTTTTAGACTCTCGCTCCAATTCGTTTCATTAAGAAGTTCGCGATAAAGGGAATGATTCAAGCCACGGTATCCCCATTCCCGCTCAATCCATGCGACTCCGTCCGCTGTACAGCGGACGCCGCGTTCCTGTACGAGCGCTCCCGCTTTAATCAATTCCCGTTTGATTGCCGCAGCCACAGGGGTCGGAAGCAGCGTTTTGCGCGCCAACTCTTTCGTTGAAATTCCTGGGTTAAGGTAGCATTCGAGGAAAAGCTGCTCGATCGCCTGCGTCCCTTCTTGCAGCCGGATATGTTGACTTGCTTGTTTAATAAACGTATTCACGCAATCCCTCCTGATGTTTATCAATTTTATGATTCATACATCCTGTTTGTACGCCATTGTCCGATTGCGACATATCATCACTCCTTCTCTGAAAAATAGAAAAAGGGCAAGGATGAACATACGTCATCCTTGCCCTTTATAAAACCGCCTAAATAAACACCACAAAAACAAAAAAATCCGAGCTGAATACAGCACGGATTTGTGATGAATAATAGCAGGCAGCACTAAGGCTTCGATTATATCCGCTGTTCTTAACTAATTCCGAAGCCTTCAAATCCTATAACCAAATATAACCAAGCTGTTTCAGCAATTGGTCCTTAGGAAAGTGAAAACCTCAAGTATGGAATTTGGTTAGTTAAGAACTACCGCCGACATCAACATCTCTCCTTAGTAAAATCTTTTTTATTATACGTTACATGATTGCCGCAGTCAATTCGTCAGCGCGGATCCAAAACATATCCCTTAACTCGAATAAAAAAGCGCAGCATCGTCCGGCCATGAACGTGCTGTCATCCATGCCGAATAATGCTGCGCTAATCCCAATAGCGATCATTTAGCCGCCTTGGACAACTTTAATGACGTTGCGCACCGATTGAGCCGATTTATCAAGAGCAGCTTGCTCATCGACAGTCAAATCAAGCTCAAGCACTTTCTCGATGCCGTCGCCGCCCAGAATGGCGGGAACGCCCATGAACAAGTTTTTGTAGCCGTATTCGCCTTCCAAATAAGCGATAACCGGAATGATCCGCTTTTTATCCTTCAGCACCGCTTCGGTCATTTGGACAAGCGACGCGGCAGGAGCGTAATACGCGCTGCCATTGCCAAGCAGGTTGACGATTTCGCCGCCGCCGACGCGGGCGCGCTGCACGATTGCCTCAATGCGGTCAGCCGGAATAAGCTTCTCGATCGGAATGCCGCCAACATTGGAATAACGAACGAGCGGCACCATGTCATCGCCGTGTCCGCCAAGCACAAAGCCGCGAACGTCTTCAACCGAAACTTGCAGCTCTTGCGCGATAAAGGTGCAGTAGCGGGCCGTATCCAGCACGCCGGATTGGCCGATTACGCGGTTTTTAGGGAATCCAAGCGTTTTGAAAGCGACATACGTCATCGCATCAACCGGATTGCTCAAAATAATGACATAAGCGTTAGGGCTAGTCTCTTTAATTTTCTCGCAGACGGATTTTACGATGCCGGCATTTGTATTGACAAGATCGTCACGGCTCATGCCCGGCTTGCGGGCAACGCCTGCCGTAATGATGACAACGTCGGACTCTTTCGTGTCTTCGTATTTGGAAGTGCCGATAATGTTGGAGTCCACGCCGAGCACCGGCGTCGCTTCAAGCATATCCAGCGCTTTGCCTTTAGTCGGATTTTCGAGCTGCTCGATGTCAACTAGAACGACGTCGCCAAGCTCTTTTTGGGCAAGCATAAGTGCAGTCGTCGCGCCAGTGAAGCCTGCGCCTACAACTGTAATTTTGTTGCGTTTGATAGCCATTGAGCATTCCTCCTGGATGGTTAGGCGAGGGTACTCGCGCCCCCGAATTCCCTTTTTGAAATTTTTCGAACCGTTTTTCGAACCTGTCCAAACACTCCTGCTATAGGAGAGCCCGAGGGGGCCTCACACTCCGGACAACGCTTGTGCAGTTGAGACGCTCGCGCGCTTGATCATTTGCCGCTTATACATGTACCCCCCAGAAAGCGCGGACGCTCGCTGGGGGGAGATGGTCAATATTTATTACATGTTCGCAATGACTTGATCAGCGAATGCGGAGCATTTCACTTCAGTCGCGCCTTCCATCAGGCGAGCGAAGTCGTAAGTTACTGTTTTGTTGTTGATGGAAGTTTCCATCCCTTTGTAGATAAGGTCAGCCGCTTCTTGCCAGCCAAGATGCTCAAGCATCATAACGCCGGACAGGATAACGGAGCCTGGGTTAACTACGTCTTTGTCAGCATATTTCGGAGCTGTACCGTGAGTCGCTTCGAAAATAGCATGTCCAGTCAGGTAGTTGATATTCGCGCCCGGCGCGATGCCGATGCCGCCAACTTGCGCAGCAAGAGCGTCGGACAGGTAGTCGCCGTTAAGGTTAAGCGTCGCGATAACGTCAAAATCAGTTGGACGAGTAAGTACTTGTTGAAGAGCGATGTCGGCGATCGCATCTTTTACGATGATTTTGCCGGCAGCTTCTGCTTCGCTTTGCGCTTTGTTAGCTGCGTCAACGCCTTCAGCTTCTTTAATGCGGTCGTATTGACCCCATGTAAATGTTTGGTCAGCGAATTCCGTTTCTGCAACTTCATAGCCCCAGTTTTTGAACGCGCCTTCTGTAAATTTCATGATGTTGCCTTTGTGTACAAGCGTAACGGATTTTTTGCCGTGCTTGATCGCGTATTCGATCGCAGCGCGAGCAAGACGCTTCGAGCCTTCGGACGATACTGGCTTAATGCCGATACCGGAAGTTTCAGGGAAACGGATTTTGTTAACGCCCATTTCTTTTTGCAGAAACTCGATTACTTTCTTCACTTGCTCGGAGCCTTCTTGATACTCGATGCCTGCATAGATATCTTCAGTGTTCTCGCGGAAGATAACCATGTCTACAAGCTCAGGACGCTTAACCGGGGAAGGTACGCCGTCGAAGTAACGAACAGGACGCAAGCAAACGTACAGGTCAAGCTCTTGGCGAAGAGCAACGTTCAGGGAACGGATGCCGCCGCCGATAGGCGTAGTCAAAGGACCTTTAATAGCAACGATATATTCGCGGATTGCAGTCAGCGTATCAGCTGGCAGCCACTCGCCATACTCGTTGAACGCTTTTTCGCCGGCGAATACTTCGTACCATGCGATTTTTTTGGAACCGTTGTATGCTTTCTCTACAGCCGCATCAAGAACGCGTTTCGATGCGCGCCAGATATCGCGGCCTGTGCCGTCGCCTTCGATGAAAGGAATAATTGGATTGTTAGGCACTTGCAATACGCCGTTATCAATTGTAATTTGTTCGCCTTCAGTCGGAAGCGCGTATTTCTCAAACTTTGCCATGAAGTGAATTCCTCCTAGAAAATAGTAATAGATAAAATAGCTTTTTTTCGCACGGGCAAACGGCTTCTACCGCTTAACGGCGGCAAAGCTTGTACTCGTGTGATCGCTAAAGCTTATTATACCCTATTATGCCTTGAAAAAGGAGAACGAACAGCTTGGCCCGCCCTCGCTTTTTCGTATCATTCATTAACGCTGGTCGATTGGAACGTATTTTACGTTAACCGGTCCGACATAGTCGGCGCGAGGGCGGATCAGACGGTTATTCTCATATTGCTCAAGAATGTGAGCTGACCAGCCGGATAGACGGCTGATTGCGAAAATCGGCGTGAACAGGTCGCGCGGAATTTTCAATGTCGTATATACGGAAGCCGAGTAGAAATCGACGTTAGGCTTAAGGCCTTTTTGTCCAGTTACAAGCTCCTCGATTTTAATCGACATTTCATACAGCTCCAGGTTGCCTGTCAGCTTGCCCAGCTCGCGGGACATTTGCTGCAAATGCTTAGCGCGCGGATCGCCGTTTTTGTATACGCGGTGTCCGAAGCCCATAATTTTTTGCTTGTTAGCCAGCGCGTTGTTAATGTATGGCTCAACGTTGCCGAATGAGCCGATCTCTTCAAGCATTACCATAACGGCTTCATTAGCGCCGCCGTGAAGAGGGCCTTTTAGAGCTCCGATCGCGGAAGTAACGCCAGAATATATGTCGGACAAAGTTGCTACTGTTACGCGTGCCGCAAATGTGGATGCATTCAATTCGTGGTCGGCATGAAGCACCAGCGCAGTGTCAAGCGCTTTAACCGCTACTTCTGCAGGCTCTTCGCCTGTCAGCATGTACAAGAAGTTATAAGCAATGGATACGCCTTGCTTCGGAGCAATCGGCTCCAAACCCTGGCGAATGCGATTAAATGCCGCAACGATCGTCGGAAGCTGCGCTTGCAGTTTAATCGCTTTCAATTGATTAGCTTCAGGCGTCATGTCGCTGGCGGAGCTGTCATATAGTGCAAGGCTCGAAACTGCCGTACGCAGAGCTGCCATCGAATTTGTATCCTTTGGATACAGCTTCATTTGCTCAAGAACCTCATTCGGCACTGCAGCGAATTGATCAAGCTGCTTTTGCAGACCGTCAAGCTCAGAGCGTGTCGGTAGTTTACCGTACCAAAGCAAATAGGCGACCTCTTCAAAAGTTGCATTCTCAGCAAGATCATCAATATTGATACCGCGATACGTCAGCACGCCATCGATGATGGAGCTGATGGAAGACGCTGCGGCAACAATTCCTTCTAGACCTTTAGTTGCTGTCATCGTTCTCTCTCCTTTAGCCTGGTATTATCTACATAAATGTATAAGATACTGATTCATCGCTTCTAATCATAAATGATTTTGTCGGGGAAGTGAACAAATTCAGACATAAAAATGCTTTATCGCCGCCATTGATTTTTTGTATCGAGTCTCAAAATATTGGTAATTCCTATAGCGCCGCCGCATATGAAGCACAACCTGCATTTTTCCCTAATTCACTCCTTTTTAGCCGCTGCACCGAACTATTTTGTACTTGAAGGTAAAGTGTTAAAATAGAACGTATACCGCATTCGTGCAAAATTCGTCACAAATGGAGGCAATATGGAAGAACAGCGACTCGGAATAATCGACATCGGCTCCAACTCCGTTCGACTCGTCGTTTACGAACGGACAGCCAGAGGCGCACATCGCGTCGTGGACGGCAGCAAGCGGTCTGCGAGACTAAGCGAGCAAATCGATGAATTCGGCAACCTGGCTGACGCGGCCATTGATGAGCTCATCGATACGCTGCATCATTTTGCGATGATTTGCGAATTCAACCATACGGTCCTTATTCGGACCGTTGCAACGGCCGCTATACGGAACGCCGTCAATAAAGATACAATCATCAGCCGCATTCAATCGGCGACAGGGCTCGTCATCGAGCTGCTATCCGGCGAGCAGGAAGCCGAATACGGCTTTTTAGGAATGATCAACTCGATACAGATCGACAACGGCTACTTGATCGACATTGGCGGCGGCAGCACGGAATTGACGCTGTTCAAGGATAGGCAAATTGTCCATGCCGTATCATTCCCTTTCGGCTGCGTCAGCATGTACAAGAAATATGGCGCCAAAGGCATGCTTCCTTCAGAAGCTCTTCAAATGCTGGAAGCGGACGTTGCTGCCGCTTTGAAGGCGCACAGCTGGATATTCAGCTCGCCGGAGCTGCCGCTGATAGGGATCGGCGGAACGATAAGAGCGCTCGGTAAAGTGCATCAAGCGGCACAAAAATATCCTTTCCCTCAAACGCATAACTATGCCATAGCGGGCGAAGAGGTAGACAGCCTGATGAACGGGCTGAGCAGCTTGCCGCTCGATAAAAGGAAGAAGCAGCCCGGCCTGTCCAAGGATCGCGCGGACGTCATCGTTCCCGGACTTGCCATTCTTCGCGTCGTTTACAGAGCCGTCAGAGCATCGCATTATCTCATATGCGGCGCAGGACTTAGAGACGGCTTATTCCGGGCAACGCGCTTTCCGGAGCAGACGAAGCTGGATAACGTGCTCGGCTTCAGCGCCTCTAATCTGGGCGCACTGCATGCCGAAGCGTTAACGCCTCATACGGTCAAGGTGAATCATTTGGCGCTAAAGCTGTATGATGCGCTGCAGAGCTGCATGAATGCCGCAGCGAGAGACAGGATGCTGCTCGATACCGCTTCCCGGCTGTTCCGGATCGGCGCTTCGATCGATGTCAACGACTATGCCCGTCATTCCTTCTATCTTATCGTTAACTCACATTTGAACGGCTTGTCCCACCGGGAAATCATTATGACAGCCGCAATCGCTGCCTTCAAAAGCAAAGGCCGGACGCGCTCCCTAATTTCCGATTACAAGGAGTTGCTCATGGAATCCGATCTGGACACGATCTGTCAGCTAGGGTCTCTGCTTCAGCTCGCAGCCGCGCTTGACAGGAGCGGAACGCAGTCCATCATCGATCTTGCCATTCATACAAGCGGCGCTTTGCTGCAACTGGTGCCTGCCGAATTCCGCGGATCGTTGACGCTAGAGCAGCGGACAGTCGCCGAGCTCAGCCATGATTTCAAAAAACTGTGGGGCGTTGCGCCGGTTCTCAACCTTCCGTCCTGACCGCCGAGAAAATAACTAATTGTCGCGGATAAAGCTAGATACTAGCTCTGCATAACAATGCTAATGCTGCTTAAAACAATAAAAAACCCGTCATCTAAAAATGGGGGGTTATCTGCAACGAAAGCGGCCTGATACCAGGCCGCTTTCGTTTTCGCGCTTGTATTTTATTTATAATTACGCAAGTCCTTTCCACGTCGCTATACGTTTCGCCTCGAACTGGCTGCGCAGCGGCTCCTTTTCTTCATCTGCCACTAACGTATAAAGCCCGTTCGGCTGCAGACTGCGCGCTTTAACGTTATCGTCCAAATTAAGCTGCAGCATTTTAATAAGCATGCCGCGGAGCTGTGAATCGAAAACGGGGCACATCAGCTCGATTCGCCGCGTCAGATTACGCGTCATCCAGTCCGCGCTGGACAAATAGACCTCTTCCTCGCCATCGTTATAAAAGTACATCACTCTGGCATGCTCCAAAAAACGGTCTACGATGCTAATGACGCGAATATTTTCGCTTCGCCCGTATACGCCGGGACGCAAGCAGCAAACGCCGCGCACGATCAGATCGATGCGCACACCAGCCTGCGATGCTTCGTAAAGCTTGTCGATCATCTCTTGATTGGACAAGGAATTCATCTTGGCCACAATACGCGCCGGCTTCCCGGCCTTCGCATTGTCGCGCTCTCTGTCGATCAGACGGTACAGCTTCTCCTTCAAATCAGTCGGCGCAACGCCGAACGCTTTCCAATCATGCGGAGATGAGTAGCCCGTCACTTCGTTGAACAAGGCAGAAGCATCTTCGCCGATAATCGAGTGCGACGTAAACAAGCCAATATCGGTATACAGCATTGCGGTGCTGTCATTATAATTACCCGTTCCAACATGCACGTAGCGCCTTAGCGTGCCGCTCTCCCGTCTCACGACGAGCAATATTTTCGCATGGGTTTTCAAGCCGACGAGACCGTACACGACATGGCAGCCCGCCTGCTCCAGCCGTCTCGCCCAAGCGATATTGCGCTCCTCGTCAAATCTGGCCTTCAGCTCGACAACGACGGTCACCTGCTTGCCGGACTCGGCGGCCTTTTCAAGCGCCTGCACTAGCGCCGATTGTCCGCTAACGCGGTACAACGTCATTTTTATCGCCAGCACATTATCGTCGAACGCCGCTTGCAGCACGAAATCGTTGACCGCTTCAAACGATTCGTACGGATGATACAATAGCACATCCCGCTCGCGGATAACCTCGAACATATCGTCCGTCTCATCGAACTCGCTAGGATAGACGGGCTCCATCCGCTCGTAACGCAAATGCTCGTATCCCGGCAGCGAGACTGCGAATTTCATCAGAAAGCTGAGATCGAGCGGACCTTCGATTTGGAATAAATTATCTTCAATATCGAGCTCCTCCATCAGCGTCGTCAGCGAATACGGATGAATGCCCTTCGCAATCTCAAGCCGGACCGGTATGCCCCAGCGGCGGCGGCGCAGCTCCTTCTCTATTTCCTCCAGCAAATCCTCTGCGCCTTCCTCGTCCAGCGTCAAATCCGCATTGCGCGTCAATCTGAACGGGCTGACCGAGAATGGGGTATATCCTTTGAACAGCGTATGAATATAAGTCTCGATTAAGTCCTCAATCATAACGAACTCCGTCTTCTTGCTGTTCACTCTGCCAGGGACAGAGACGACTCTCGGCAAAATGGACGGCACCTGCACGACGGCAAACAGCGGCTCCTCCTCAGGAGGCAAATCCTCGCGCTGCAGCAGTACTGCCAAATAGAGCTCCTTGGTTCCGAGCAGCGGAAACGGTCTGCTCTGGTCGACAGCCATTGGCGTCAATACCGGAAATACGATTTCATGAAAATAATCGGATACCGTTTTTGATTGCGCCGCATTGAGCTCATCCATTGTACGGATATAAATGCCCTCGCGATTTAATCCTCTCATCACTTCCCGATAAGTGCGATACTGCTCGCTGACCATATTTGTCGTTCGTTTAATGAGCCGCTTCCAAAGTCCGGAAGGCGTATAGCCGGTAAAATCCGTTTTCGTCAAGCCCGCCCGCAGCTGATCCTGGATGCCGGCTACTCTTACGCTCATGAACTCGTCTAAATTGCTGGAGACAATCGCCAAAAACTTCGCCCGCTCCAGCAGCGGATTGCTGACGTCTTGCGCTTCTTGAAGGACCCGCAAATTAAACTCTATCCAACTCAAATCCCGATTGACATAGGGTGAGAGATGCTTGGTCATACTAGCTCCTCCTAAATGGTTGCCCAGCTTCCTACCAGTAATTAGAACGATAGCGATCATTGCTTCCCATATTCATCTAATGCATTATAGTTGCTCAAACCGAAAAGCTTGACCAATCGTTACCGTATTATCCCATTATGGAGCACAACTATTACTTGCATGTTAACAATTTGTAAAACTGTCGTAAACTCAATACCGGCGTATCGTAAAGTTGCCGTTTCTCATCCATTTCTCAAGCCAGCGCAGCATCAGCTCCCTGCAAAACGGGCGGGTGAACGGAAGCAGCAAAACAAGCCCCGCGATATCCGAAATAAAACCGGGAATGACGAGCAATATTCCCCCGACAACGACACATAGCCCATCCAGCATTGTCCGTCCCGGCGGCTGCCCGGCCGCCATCTGACGGCGAACGTCAGCCCATATTTTCCGGCCCTCCGCCTGGGCGACATAAGCTCCCGCTATGCCCATCACGATTATTAGCCAAAATGTTGTCCATCCGCCAAGCCAATCGCTTACTTGCAAAATGCCCCATAGCTCAATGATTGGCGCAAGCAGTACAAAGATCAGCAGCCATTTTCTCATCATAATGCTCCCTTCAAGCGATTATCTTAAGCATAGCCTACAACAAGGGTGGCAATCAAATTCTTTATTCATAAAAAAAGACTGCCGCTTGCTGCCTGCGGTCAGTCTTTTCTACACATCTTTATTGGCCCTTCAGAAGCTCATACAGCTCCGGCAGCGCCTTATTAACCCTGGCAGGCTGCCAATTCGCGTTCACCCAAACATGCTTTGTTCCGCCCTCCACAAGCAGCTCTCCGGGAAGCGGCTCGCCCGGCCGCAGCACCTTAGCTTCATAGGAGCCGCTTACCCGCCGAATTTGACTTTCGAACGACAGCCGGAGCGGCGAAAAATCCCCGATTCGCGTACAGATGACAATCTCGTCGTCATAGCGGGCGGGAAGTATATATTTGCACTGCAGATCAACAACCGGGAGCAGCAAGCCGCGCTCCTCTATCGACCGGTACGAATAGCCGTTGGCGCGAATCCACTCTGTACGCCCAACCTCGAACCAGGTTACGTAATTGCCGTGAAACACGACGCCCATCGCATCCGTTTCTTGGTAGCGTACCCGAATCGGGTACGTATGCCATTTGGCTTCACTAGCACTCATTCGCTTTCCCTCTTTCTCTTATTTCACAAATAATCGAATTAGCAAGACATTCCTTTGGGGCAACACTTTCTTGGAAGCAGCCTTAAAAAGTTACATATAAGCAAAGCAGGGGGTATGGGCGGAAGAGTTTACGTTCGCCTTTGAACCGTCGCGTTATATCCTTACCCTTTAATCAATAATAACACGATGTTCAACAGCGACTGGAGCCCATACCCCCAGCTAAGCGACACTGTAACTAAAGCAAGGGCTGCCCCATCATGAGACAGCCCCCGCATATATGATGTTAATTCGATTACAGCACCTTCGATTGTCCGCTGTAAATAACGCCTCTCTCGCCGTAAACCGTTACTTCCATGCCATCCTTCAGCGCAGAAGTTGCTTCCTTGACGCCGAGAATAACAGGAATGCCGATATTCAAGCCGCATACGGCAGCATGGCTCGTAATGCCGCCTTGCTCGGTAATGACTGCTCCTGCTTTTTCGAACGCAGGCATGTAGTCCTTGTCCGTCGAGATCGTGACGAGAATATCGCCTTGATTCGTTTTGGCGATCGCTTCCTGCGGCGATGTCGCGACAACAATTTTGCCGGTAGCCGTCTGGCTGCCGATGCCTTGGCCTTGCGCAAGCAGCTCGCCGATATGATGGATTTTGATCAGATTCGTCGTGCCGGCGCGGCCGACAGGTACGCCTGCTGTAATAACAACTGTATCGCCAAGGCTCAGGTAACCTGTTCCCATAGCGCCTTTAACCGCATTTTCGAACATTTCATCCGTTGTAGCAGCTTCCGGACCGTATACAGGAACAATGCCCCATACGAGCGCAAGACGGCGAACAACCCGCTCGTCAGTCGTAACGGCGATAATCGGCGCTTTCGGACGGTATTTCGATACCATGCGCGCTGTAAAGCCGCTTTGCGTCGACGAAATAATCGCCTTCGCATCCAAATCCAGCGCGGAATTCGCAACAGCTTGGCTAATTGCTTCCGTTACTGTCGTTTGCTGAGCGTTCGCTTGCTTCGTGAAAATTTCACGGTATTCAAGCGCCGCTTCGGCGCGCTCAGCGATGCGTGCCATCGTCTGAACCGATTCTACCGGATATTTGCCGGCAGCCGTTTCGCCGGAAAGCATAATGGCATCCGTTCCGTCAAAAATAGCGTTCGCAACGTCGCTTGCTTCTGCGCGGGTCGGACGCGGATTGCGCTGCATGGAATCCAGCATTTGCGTTGCCGTAATAACCGGTTTTCCTGCGCGGTTACATTTTTTGATCATTTCTTTTTGCACGAGCGGAACTTCTTCGGCAGGAATCTCAACGCCCAAGTCGCCGCGCGCAACCATCAAGCCGTCGGACACTTC
>Ga0180215_1004321_pt1 | contig 12712 bp, 10 predicted proteins | sample eDN3rd37CBELigBY_FD_128871 | JGI IMG/M metagenome (GOLD analysis project Ga0180215, IMG submission 128871) | Enriched backyard soil microbial communities from Emeryville, California, USA - eDNA 3rd pass 37_C BE-Lig BY (version 2) (version 2) | ecosystem: Environmental > Terrestrial > Soil >...
AAGCGCGTGCCCACGGGCTCCCCCGCCCACGCGCGGCCCAGCAGGCCCGGCTCGAAGCCTGAGCCGATCACGGTCGGGATGCCGGCCGCGGTCGCCATCTCGGCGGCCGCGACCTTCGAGCGCATGCCGCCCGAGCCCAGCGGCGACGCGGCCGAGCCGATCGACAGCGCCTCCAGCTCGGCCGGGTCCGAGACGACCGAGACCAGCTCGGCCGACGGGTCCTCGCGCGGGTCGGCGGTCAGCAGCCCGGCCGTCGAGGTCAGCAGCAACAGCAGCGACGCGTCGACCAGGACCGCGACCTGCGCGGCCAGGAAGTCGTTGTCGCCGAAGGAGATCTCGTCCGTGGTGGTCGTGTCGTTCTCGTTGATGACCGGCACGATCCGCCAGTCCACGAGCTTGCGCAGCGTCCGGCGCGCGTTGAGGTAGTGCGTGCGCGCGCTCATGTCGAAGAACGTCAGCAGCACCTGGGCGGACTGGATGCCGCGCTCGCGCAGGTACTCGTCGTAGGTCCGGTACAGGCGCCCCTGGCCCACCGCGGAGGCGGCCTGCAGCTCCTCGACGGCGCGCGGGCGCCCGCCCAGGCCGAGCATGTGGATGCCGCGGGCGATCGCGCCCGAGGTGACGACCACGACGTCGACGCCCTGGGCGTGCAGCGCGGCGACCTCCTCGCAGATGCGCGCGACCACGGACAGGCGCAGCGCGCCCGTGTCCTCGGCGACGATCGACGACCCCAGCTTGACGACGGCGACGGGCAACTCAGGACGGGTCCAGCTCGAACACGATGCCGCCGATCTCGACGTCGTCGCCGGGTTCGAACCCGGCCCGCTCGAGTGCGCCGATGACCCCCATCCGCCGCAGCCGGTTCTCGACCAGCGCCTGGGCCTCCTCGTTGTCGAGGTCCCAGCGGGCGATCAGCCGGTCCACGGACTCCCCGAGCACGATCCAGGTGCCGTCCGGGCCGCGCGAGATCTCGAACGCCTGCGACTGCGCGGGGCGGAAGACCGCGAACTCGGCCACCTCGTCCTCGCCCGCGCCGGCCGGCTCGGGCGCGGCGACCGGCACCCGCGCCAGCAGCTCCTTGCGCAGCTCGCCCAGCCCGGCGCCGGTCGCGCTCGAGGTCACCAGCACGGGGAACGCGACCCGCTCGCGCCACTCGGCCGCCGCCTGCTCGGCGACCTCGGGCGGGACCAGGTCGGCCTTGGAGAGCGCCAGCAGCCGCGGCAGCGCCGCCAGGCGCGGGTCGTGCTCGGCGAGCTCGCGTTCGATCACCTCGAAGTTGCGCTCGGGGTCCGAGCCGTCCAGCGGCGCGAGGTCGAGCACGTGCACGAGCAGCCGCGTGCGCTCGACGTGCGCGAGGAAGTCGTGGCCGAGCCCGGCGCCGTCGGAGGCGCCCTCGATCAGGCCCGGGATGTCGGCGATCACGAGCTGGCGGTCGTCGGCGTCGATCGTGCCCAGCACGGGCTCGAGCGTCGTGAACGGGTAGGCGGCGACCTTCGGCTGCGCGCGGGTCATGCGCGCCAGCAGCGACGACTTGCCGGCGTTGGGCAGCCCGACGAGGCCGACGTCGGCGAGCAGCTTGAGGTGCAGCTCGACCGTGCCCTCCTCCCCCGGCAGCCCGCGCTCGGCCAGCCGCGGCGCCTGGCGCGTGGCGGTCGCGAACGTCTTGTTGCCGCGGCCACCCGGACCGCCGCGGGCGATCGTGACCTCCTGGCCGGGCCGCACGAGGTCGTAGCGGCGGCCGTCCCAGCGCTCGACCGTGGTCCCGGGCGGGACCGGGATCGTCAGCCGCTCGCCGTCGGCGCCGTGGCGCAGCGAGCCCTCGCCGTGGCCGCCGCGCCCCGCGCGGTAGCGGCCGCGGCGCCGGAAGCTCTGCAGGTCGCGCAGCGAGTCGTCGCAGCGCAGCACGACGTCGCCCCCGCGGCCGCCGTCGCCGCCGTCCGGCCCGCCCTTGGGCACGCGCGACTCGCGCCGGAACGACATCGAGCCGTCGCCGCCGCGTCCCGCCTGTACCTCGATCCGTGCGCGATCTGCCAACACCCGGGTAACGATAGGAACCATGGACGACCGTGTGTTCCTGATCACCGGTGCCTCGTCGGGCATCGGCGCCGCCACGGCCCGCCTGGCCGCCGAAGCCGGCTACGAGCTCGTGCTCGCCGCGCGCCGCGCGGACAAGCTCCAGGGCGGGCTCGCGGTGCGCTGCGACGTGTCCGACTACGCCGACCAGGAGGCGCTCGTGCAGCGCGCGCTGGACGCGTACGGCCGCATCGACGTCGTGTTCGCCAACGCGGGCGTCGGGCACCCGCGCGGGTTCGAAGCCGGCGACCCGGAGGACGCGCGCCAGATGATCCTCACCAACGTGTTCGGGATCTACGCCACGATCCGGGCCACGGCCAAGGCGCTGCGCGAGACGCGCGGCCATCTGGTGATCACGTCGAGCATCGCCGGCCGGCGCGCGCTGAAGGGCTCGCTGTACTCGGCCACCAAGTTCGCGGTCACGGGCATGGCCGAGGCCGCCCGCCAGGACTTCAACGGCACCGGCGTGCGGACGACGCTGATCTCCCCCGGCATGGTCCAGACGCCCGGGTTCACGCACGAGCTCGAGGATCCGCTGACCGCCGACGACATCGCCCGCGCCGTGCTGTGGGCGGTCTCGCAGCCGCCGCACATGGACGTCAACGAGATCCTCGTGCGCCCGACCGCTCAGGAGTCCTAATCCATCTTTCGGGCGATGGCAGGGCGTGCGGGCGGCCATAGCGTCCCCGCACGTGCTCGATCACGTCTTCGCCGCCGCCCACGCCACCTGCCAGGACATCGAGATCGCCGCCGAGGTGACGCGCCGGGTGCTCGTCGCGCGCCCGGCCGGCGATCCCGCCGGGAGCGCCGCGTGCCTGGCGGCCGGCCGCAGCCGGCCCTACGCGACCATCCCGCCGCCCGACCGCGACGCGCTCGTGCTCGCCCACGTGCTGGGGTGGAAGACCGACCGCATCGCGCGCCAGCTGCAGACCACGCCCGGCGACGTCAAGGCGCGGCTCGGCCGCGCGCTGCGTACGCTGCGGCCTCCGCGCGATTGCGTAGGCGCAGCTTCTCCAGGATGTGGCGCACATGCGTCTTGACCGTGGCCTCGCTGACCACGAGCCGCTCCGCGATCTCGCGGTTGCGCAGGCCGCGCCCGAGCAGCTCCAGCACCTCGCGCTCGCGCACCGAGAGCGCGTCCGCGGGCGCCTCGGCCGAGGCCATCACGACGCGCTCGTCGCCGACCACCGCCGCGACCAGCTCGTCCGGCGGGATGTCCTTGAGGAGGTAACCCGCGGCGCCGACGCGCAGCGCCGCGCGGACGTCGAGCGCGTCCTCGGAGACCGTCAGCATCAGCACCCGCACCGCCGGCGCGCGGGCGCGGATCGCCGCGCACGCCTCCACCCCGCCGATGTCGGGCATGCCGACGTCGAGCAGCGCCACGTCGGGCTTCAGCCGCGCGGCCAGCTCGACCGCCTCGCGCCCGCCCGAGGCGAGCCCGACCACCTCGATGCGCGGGTCGGCGGCCAGCAGCGCCGCGGTCCCCTCCCGCATCAGCCGGTGGTCGTCGGCGATGATCACCCGCACGGGCGTAGTATCGCGCCGTGATCGCACCGGAGGTCCTGAGCGGTCTGGCGGCCGTCTCGCGCGTCTCGCGCGCGCTGGTCGGGACCGACGAGCTGCCCGTGCTCGCGGCGGCGGCGCTGGGCGAGATGCGCGAGGCGCTGCAGCTGCGCCAGGCCGCGCTCTACCTCCCCGACGCCGACGGGCTGCCGGTGCTGCGCCGCTACGCCGGCGACGAGGCCGCCGAGGAGCTCGCCTTCGACGCCGAGGCGTGGCGGCTCGCGGTCACCTCGGGCGCGCCGATCGTGCTGCGCGAGGCGGCGGGCTGGCTGGTCGGGAACCCGTTCACGCCGCCCGCCGGCCACTGGATGATCCTGCCGCTGGAGAAGGACGCGGGCGTCGTGATCGCCAGCGCCGCCGCGCCGATCCGGATCGACCCGCTGAGCGGCACCGTGCTCAGCCTGCTCGGGCTGCAGCTGTCGGCCGGGATCGCCACCGCGCGGCTGCGGCGCGAGCTGCTGCACGCGGCGATGGAGCGCGAGCGGCGCACGCTCGCGGCCGAGGTCCACGACGGGCTGGCGCAGTACCTGGCGGTCGCGCGCCGCGAGCTGGCGCGCGAGGACCCGGACCGCCAGCGGCTGTCGGAGGCCGTCGACGCCGCCCACCGGCTCGTGCGCGCGCGGCTGCGCGAGCTCGCCTCCGACGCGCCCGCCGACCTGCGCCAGGCGATCGACGCCGTCGCCCGCCGCTCGAAGGCCAGCGTGCGCGTCCGCGGATGCGGCGAGGCCGGCCCGGAGGCGGTCACGCTCGCGGCCCGGGTCGTGGCCGAGGCGCTCGCGAACGCCACCGCGCACGCGCACGCCCGCCACGTCGAGATCGACTACACCGCCACCGACGACCGGCTCGAGCTGACCGTCGCCGACGACGGCGTCGGCTTCGACCCGGCCGCCGCGCCGGGGGTCGAGGACGGCCACCTCGGCCTGACCATCATGCGCGAGCGCGCCCGCAGCCAGGGCGGCGAGTGCGAGATCGCTTCCTCCCCACAGAACGGAACCCGCGTCAACCTATGGCTTCCCCTCTAGAGAGCGCTTTTCCCAGCGGCGCCTGCCCGCACGTCGCGATGCTGCTGTCCGGCCCCGAGGAGGTCGCGCCGACGCTGGCGTCCTTCTACGCGCTGGGGGCCAAGCGCAACGGCTGGCTGTTCCACCGCTCGCTCGCGGGCCGCGCCGCGGGCGACCGCGCGGCGCTGATCGCGGCCGGGCTCGACGTCGAGGCGCTGGAGGCCGCGGGCCGGATGGTCTTCTCGGAGATCGACCTCGGCATCACCGTCCACGACTACGTGCACGCCTGGGAGCCGGAGCTCGAGGCGGCGCTGGCGCGCGGCTTCGACGCCGCCTGGTGGGCGCGCTTCCCGATCGGCCCGGACGCCGAGATCATCGAGCGCTCCGTCGAGTACGACGCGGCCTGGGACGAGCACTTCCACGACAAGCCGTGCGTGTCGCTGTGCCTGTTCATCGTGGGCGACCTCGAGCGCGACCGCCGGGCGGCGCAGCTCGCGGTCACCCACGACACGGTGCTTACTTAGCGGCCCGCTTGCGCTTGGGCATCAGGTCGGTGATCGTGCCCTCGGCCTGCTCGGCCGCGAAGCCGACGGTCTCCGACAGCGTCGGGTGCGGGTGGATCGTGAGCGCGATGTCCTCCGCGTCCAGCCCGGCCTCGATCGCCAGCACGGCCTCGGCCAGCAGCTCGCCCGCGTTGACGCCGACGATGCCGGCGCCGAGCACGCGGTTGGTGCCGGGCTCGAGCACGAGCTTGGTCAGGCCGTCCGAGCGCCCGAGCGAGAGCGAGCGGCCCGACGCCACCCACGGGAACGTGGCCGTCTCGACCTCGCGGCCCTCGGCCTTGGCCGCGGTCTCGGTCAGGCCGGTCCAGGCCACCTCGGGGTCGGTGTAGGCGACGCTCGGGATCGAGCGCACGTCCCAGGCGACGTTCTCGCCCGCGATCACCTCGGCCGCCAGCGCGCCCTCGTGCGTGGCCTTGTGGGCCAGCATCGGCTCGCCGCGGACGTCGCCGATCGAGTAGATGTGCGGCACGTTGGTGCGCATCTGGGCGTCGGAGGCGATGAAGCCGCGCTCGTCGACGTCCACGCCCGCCTTGTCGGCGCCGATCACGGCCCCGTTGGGCTTGCGCCCGACGGCGACGAGGATCTTGTCGAAGACCTCGGTGTGCTCGCCGAACTTGACCGTCAGGCCGTCCTCCGAGGCCTCCACGGACTCGACGCCGGTCTTGAGGTGGATCGCCTCGTAGCGGCCCTCGACGCGCTTGGTGAGCACGCGCACGAGGTCCTTGTCGGCGCCGGGGATCAGCTGGTCGAGCAGCTCCACGACCGTGACCTTGGAGCCGAGCGCGTCGTAGACCGTCGCCATCTCCAGGCCGATGATCCCGCCGCCGATCACCAGCAGCCGCTCCGGGATGCCGTCGACCTCGAGCGCGCCCGTGGAGTCGATGATCCGCGGGTCGTCGGGCAGGAACGGCAGCGACGCCGCCTCCGAGCCGGCCGCGATGATGCAGTGTTCGAAGCCCACGGTGGTGTCCCCCACCGCGATCGTGTTCGGGCCCGTGAAGGAGCCCGTGCCGCGCACGACCTGGACCTTGCGCTGCTTGGCCAGCGACTCCAGGCCGCCCGTGAGCTTGCCGACGACGCTGTTCTTGAACGCGCGGACCTTGTCCAGGTCGACCTTGGGCTTGCCGAAGTCGACGCCGGCCTGGCCGAGCTCCTCGGCGTCGGTCATGACCTTGGCGATGTGCAGCAGCGCCTTGGACGGGATGCAGCCGACGTTCAGGCAGACGCCGCCGAGTTGCTCGCCGCGGTCGATCAGCGCGACGCTGAGGCCGAGGTCGGCGGCGCGGAACGCCGCCGTGTAGCCGCCCGGGCCGCCGCCGAGGACCGCGACCTGGACGTTGACGTCGGCGTCCGCCGGCGCCGCCGCGGGGGCCGCGGGCTCGGCCGGCTTGGCGCCGTCGCCGGAGGTCTCCAGCGTCAGCAGCAGCGAGCCCTCGGAGACCTTGTCGCCGACCTTGACGGCGAGCTCGGCGACCTTGCCCGCCGCGGGCGAGGGCACCTCCATCGTCGCCTTGTCGGACTCCAGGACCACCAGCGGGTCCTCCTGGGCGACCTCGTCGCCGGGGCCGACGAGCAACTCGATGACGGGGACATCGGTGAAATCGCCGATGTCGGGGACCTTGACCTCCATCTAGAGCAGCACCCTTCGCAGGTCGGAGAGCTGTTGGACCAGGTGCGCGACGAAGCGCGCCGCGAGCGCCCCGTCGATCACGCGGTGGTCGTAGGACAGCGAGAGCGGGAGCATCAGGCGGGGCACGAACTCCGTGCCGTTCCAGACCGGCTTCATGGCGCTGCGCGTGACGCCGAGGATCGCGACCTCGGGGGCGTTGACGATCGGCGTGAAGCTCGTGCCGCCGATCCCGCCCAGCGAGGAGATCGTGAACGTCGAGCCCTGCATGTCGCCGCCCGAGAGCTTGCCGGCGCGGGCCTTGCCCGAGAGCTCGGTCAACTCGCCCGCGATCTCGAGGATGCCCTTGCGGTCGGCGTCCTTGATGACGGGCACGACGAGGCCGTTGGGCGTGTCGGCCGCGAAGCCGATGTTGTAGTAGCGCTTGAGCACCAGCTCGTCGCCGTCGAGCGACGAGTTGACCGTCGGGAACGCCTTCAGCGACGCCACGACCGCCTTCACCAGCAGCGCGACCATCGTCACCTTGACGTCGGACTGCTCGGCGTTGGTGCGCTTGCGGAACGCCTCGAGCTCGGTGATGTCCGCCTCGTCGTTGTGGGTGACGTGCGGGATCATCACCCAGTTGCGGGCGAGGTTCGGGCCGCTGATCTTCTGGATGCGGGTGAGCGGCTGGCGCTCGACCTCGCCGAAGCGCTCGAAGTTGACCTTCGGCCACGGGGCCAGGCCGGGCAGCGCGCCCTCGGCGGGGGCGGCGGCGGGCGCCTCCTCGAGCGGCTGCGGCTTGCGGACGTCGTCCTTGGTGATCCGGCCCTTGCGGCCGGTGCCGCGGATCTTGGTCAGGTCGACGCCGAGCTCGCGGGCCAGGCGGCGCACGGCGGGGCTGGCGTACGGCGGCGCCTCGCCCGTCGAGGCCTGCGGCGAGGCGGGCTGCGGCGGCGCCGCGGGCTCCTCCGGCGCGGACTGCTCCTCGTGCTCGATCGCGGCCTCGACGGCCGTCTCCTGCTGGGCGTCGGGCTTGCGCTCGACGGTCCCGGCGGGCGCGGGCTCGGAGCCGTTGCCGCCCGAGGTCTCGAGCTGGACGATCGGCGTGCCCTCCTTGACCTTGTCGCCGACGGAGACCTCGATCGACGCGATCTTGCCGGCGCTCGGCGACGGGACCTCCATCGTCGCCTTGTCGGACTCGAGCACCACCAGCGGGTCCTCCGCGGCGACCTCGTCGCCGACGGACACGAGGACCTCGATCACGGGTACGTCCTCGAAGTCCCCGATGTCCGGAACCAGGACCTGTTCGGTACCAGCCACCGTCGCCTCCCTCACACCTTCCACGGCGCGGGCCGTTCGGTGTCGATGCCGTAGGACTCGATCGCCTTCTTGGGCACGGACGCGTCGACCTCGCCCAGCTTCGCGAGCTCGGTCAGCGCGGCCAGCGCGACGTGATGGCGGTCGACCTCGAAGAACTTGCGCAGCGTCTTGCGGTAGTCGCTGCGGCCGTAGCCGTCCGTGCCGAGCACGCGGTAGGGCGCGTCGACCCACGGGCGGATCTGGTCCGCGAACGTGCGCATGTAGTCCGTCGCCGCGACCACCGGGCCGGGGCGGCCGCCGAGCTGTTGCTGGACCCACGTGGTGCGCGGCTCCTCGCCCGGGTGCAGCATGTTGTAGCGGTCGACCTCGAGGCCCTCGCGGCGCAGCTCGGTGAAGCTCGGGACGCTCCAGACGTCGGCCTCGATCCCGAAGTCCTCCTTGAGCAGCTCAGCGCCCGCGATCACCTCGCGCAGGATCGTGCCGCTGCCGAGCAGCTGCACCTTGGCGTTCTCGGCGCCCCGCAGCAGGTACATGCCGCGCAGGATGCCCTCCTCCGCCCCCTCCGGCATCGGCGGGTGCTGATAGTTCTCGTTCATCAGCGTGAGGTAGTAGAAGACGTCCTCCTGCTCGGTGAACATCCGCCGCAGGCCCTCGTGGATGATCACGGCCAGCTCGTAGTTGTACGTCGGGTCGTAGGAGACGCAGTTGGGGATCGTCGAGCTGAGCACGTGCGAGTGGCCGTCCTCGTGCTGCAGGCCCTCGCCGTTGAGCGTCGTGCGCCCGGCGGTGCCGCCGAGCAGGAACCCGCGCGCGCGGCTGTCGCCGGCGGCCCACGCGAGGTCGCCGACCCGCTGGAAGCCGAACATCGAGTAGTAGATGTAGAACGGGATCGTCGGCACGTTGTGGTTGGAGTAGCTCGTGCCCGCGGCGATCCAGGACGACATCGCGCCGGCCTCGTTGATGCCCTCCTGCAGCACCTGGCCGTGCTTGTCCTCGCGGTAGAACATCAGTTGGTCGCGGTCCTCGGGCGTGTAGAGCTGCCCGAGCTGGCTGTAGATGCCGAGCTGGCGGAACATGCCCTCCATGCCGAACGTGCGCGACTCGTCCGGCACGATCGGCACGACGCTCTTGCCGATCTGCTTGTCGCGCAGGATCGTGCTGAGGATCCGCACGAACGCCATCGTGGTCGAGATCTCGCGCTCGCCGGTGCCGGTCAGCTGGGACTCGAAGGCCTTCAGGTCCGGGGTCGGCAGCGACTCGGCCCTGCGGCGGCGGGCCGGCAGCGAGCCGCCCAGCGCCGCGCGGCGCTCGCGGATGAACTCGGCCTCCGGGGAGTGCTCGGGCGGCTTGTAGAAGGACAGGTTGCGGACCTGCTCGTCGGTCAGGTCGAGCTCGAAGCGGTCGCGGAAGGCGAGCAGCGCCTGCTCGTTCATCTTCTTCTGCTGGTGGGTGATGTTCTGGCCCTCGCCGGCCTCACCCATGCCGTAGCCCTTGATCGTCTTGGCGAGGATCACCGTCGGCTGGCCGTGGTGCTCGGACGCCGCCTTGTAGGCCGCGTAGACCTTGCGCTGATCCAGGCCGCCGCGGTTGAGCGCCCAGATCTCGTCGTCGGTCATGTCCTTGACCATCTCGCGCAGCTCGGGCTTGACCCCGAAGAAGTGCTCGCGCACGTAGGCGCCGTTGCGCGACTTGTAGGTCTGGTAGTCACCGTCGAGCGCCTCGTTCATGCGCGCCAGCAGGTGGCCGTCGGTGTCGCGCGCCAGCAGCGGGTCCCAGCGCCGGCCCCAGATGACCTTGATGACGTTCCAGCCCGCGCCGCGGAAGTTCGTCTCCAGCTCCTGGATGATCTTGCCGTTGCCGCGCACCGGGCCGTCGAGGCGCTGCAGGTTGCAGTTGATGACGAAGATCAGGTTGTCCAGGCGCTCGCGGCCGGCCATGCTGATCGCGCCCAGGCTCTCGGGCTCGTCCGTCTCGCCGTCGCCGAGGAAGCACCACACCTTGCGGCCCGCGGTCTCGGCCAGGCCGCGGCCCTGCAGGTACTTCATGAAGCGCGCCTGGTAGATCGCCATCAGCGGGCCGAGGCCCATGCTCACGGTCGGGAACTGCCAGAAGTCCGGCATCAGCCACGGGTGCGGGTAGCTCGGCAGGCCGTCCGTGAACGCCTCGGTGCGGAAGTTGCGCAGCTGCTCCTCGGTGATCCGGCCCTCGAGGAACGCGCGGGCGTAGATGCCGGGGCTCGAGTGGCCCTGCATGTAGACCAGATCGCCGCCGTGGCGCTCGCTCGGCGCGCGCCAGAAGTGGTTGAAGCCCGTCTCGTAGAGGACGGCGGCGGACTGGTAGGAGGCGATGTGGCCGCCGAGCTCGGAGGACGTCTTGTTCGCGTTCAGGATCGTCGCGATCGCGTTCCAGCGCACGATGCTGCGTACTCGCCGCTCGAGCGCCTCGTCGACCGGGTATGGAGGCTCGTCCTGGGGCGGGATCGTGTTGATGTACGGCGTCGTGCCGGCGGGCGCCGGCGCGGCCCCCGTGAGCTGCGCGTGCCCGACGACGCGTTCGAGCAGGAACTTCGCGCGCTGCGGGCCATCACTCGCGACGACGGCGTCCAGCGCTTCCAACCACTCGCGTGTCTCCTGGGGATCTACCTCGACCTGCGATGCCATGTTCGGCTCCTGATCTCCTCGGTGCGAGCCATTGTGGCTCATCCACCCTTCAGCGCGTTCTGGAAAACACATTCCATGATACGGGATGCGTGGACTTCCGACATTATGCGTCCATGCTCGGGGTCAACCAGTACGGGAAGGCCGAGACGCACCTCGTCCGGGTCGAGCGCGACGGCGAGGAACATTCGCTGCGCGACCTGCTCGTCTCGGTGGCGCTCTCCGGCGCGTTCGAGGACGTGCACGTCCGGGGCGACAACAGCGCCGTGCTCGCGACGGACACGCAGAAGAACACGGTCTACGCGTTCGCGCGCGAGTTCGGGGTGGGGTCGTGTGAGGAGTTCGCGTTGCGGTTGGCGCGGCACTTCGTGGACGCGGGTGGCGCGGTGTCGCAGGCGCGCGTGGAGGTCGTCGAGGTGGCGTGGTCGCGGCTCGGGCCGCACGCGTTCGCGCAGACGTCGCGCGAGCAGCGGGTGGCGTGCGTGATCGCTGCGGCCGGCGGTGAGGCCTGGTTCGTGTCGGGGCTGTCGGACCTGGTGGTCCTGAAGACCACGGACTCCGAGTTCCACGGCTTCCCGCGGGACCGGTACACGACGCTGGCCGAGACCTCCGATCGCGTGCTGGCGACCGCGGTCTCGGCGCGCTGGCGGCACGACGGGTCCGCGTCGTTCTCGGAGGCGCGTGCCGCGCTGCTCGACACCTTCGCGGCGCACCACTCGCTGTCGCTGCAGCAGACGCTCTACGCGATGGGCTCGGCGGTCCTGGAGGCGTGCCCGGCCGTCTTCGAGATCCGGCTCTCGCTGCCCAACCAGCACCACTTCGTCGTCGACCTGTCGCCGTTCGGGTTGACCAACGACAACGAGGTCTTCCACGCCGACGACCGGCCCTACGGGCTGATCGAGGGCGCCGTCGTGCGCGAGGGCGCCCCCGACCCCGGGCCCGTCTGGGACCCCTATCCGCTGGTCACCAACCTCCACCGCCACCGCTAGCGGGGTGCGTACCAGAGCTTTCCTCTGGGTGAAGTAGAGAGCCGCACCCCCAACAATGCGCCGGCTCGAACGTGCGAGGGTGTTTCGAGAAGGGCCAGCGCGGCCCCGGCTGACCGAGGTGCGCCGGGAAACCCCCGGAAATACGTATGAAACCGGCGCACCTCGTCATGCGCCGTCGTCGAGCGGCCGCTAGGCCACGCCCGCGTCGATCAGCTGCTTCCAGATCTCCTCGGCGTCGACGACCTCGACGCCGAGCTTCTCGGCCTTGGTCAGCTTGGACGCGCCGACGTCGGCGCCCGTGATCAGCAGGTCGGTGTTGGCGGAGACCGAGGACGCGGTCGTCGCCCCCGCCTTCTCGCACAGCCGCTGGAACGCGGGGCGCGGGACCTTCTCGCCCGAGCGCGGATCGGAGATCGCGCCCGTGATCACCACGGTCTTGCCGGCCAGCGGGGCGTCGGCGGCGACCTCCGGCGGCAGGTCCTCGTCGCGCACGTCCAGGGACACGCCGAACGACCGCAGCCGCTCCAGCTCGCCGCGCAGGCGCCCGAGGTGCTCGGTGATCGAGGCCGCGACCTTCGGCCCGATGTCCTCGACCGCGACCAGCTTCTCCTCGCCGGCGTCCGCGACCTCCTCGAGCGAGCGGAACCCGGCGCGGCAGAGCTTCGCCGCGGTGCCCTCGGAGGCCATCGGGATCGCGAGCCCGATCAGCGCCCGCCGCATCCCGACCCCGCGCGAGGCCTGGATCGACTCGATCATGCGGTCGGCGGAGACCTCGCCGATGCGGTCGAACTCCAGCAGCCGTTCGCGCGTGAGAGCGTAGAAGTCCGAGGGGCGCTCGAGGTCGCCGGCCTCGGCCAGCCGCTCGATCCAGACCGGACCGACCGCCTCGATGTCCGCCGCCGCGCGCGACGCCCAGTGGATCAGCCGCCGCACGGTC
>Ga0180215_1004325_pt1 | contig 12704 bp, 10 predicted proteins | sample eDN3rd37CBELigBY_FD_128871 | JGI IMG/M metagenome (GOLD analysis project Ga0180215, IMG submission 128871) | Enriched backyard soil microbial communities from Emeryville, California, USA - eDNA 3rd pass 37_C BE-Lig BY (version 2) (version 2) | ecosystem: Environmental > Terrestrial > Soil >...
CCATCCGTAAAACAATCTAATGTGAAAATAAAGGCATTATCTCAAGAAGTTGTATAAATAACAACAGTATTTAAATGAAGACGCTCTTCTAAAAGATTGTCGTTTTGGAATAAGTTGTGTGTAATTGAGCAAGGTAGACAAAAAGGTTGGTTATGGTAAGGTACTAATCCTGGGAAATAAACCAGTTAAACAGTCGTTTTGTTTTTTAAAAGTGCAAATATTCAAAGGAAGAGCTTATTTAGTGAATACAGCTCCTTTAAAAGGTTTGCCTTCTTCAGTTACTATAAGGCAAAGTGTATTTGGGAAATGCCTGACCTATTTAGGAGAAAGCCATCCGTCATTATCCTTTATAAAAGAAGAGCTTAATGAGGTTGATACCTCTTATACGTCAAATCAGATATTATCATGATTTAGTAATCTAGAGACAATCTGGAGAGATACACTTAATCATACATGGAATGTCTAGAACAAAAAATTAAAAAACAATAAATAGCTTTGTGATTTTTTATGCATGAAAAATTCCCAGCACTTCATGTGTTGCAACATATACTTGGCATATGTGGAGTGTAGGGCACAACTTACTTTAAACATGTAATCAAAAAATAAATATTTACTAGTTAAAATGAATTCTTGCTAACCTGACCCTGGTTTCATAAAAGAATCTTTTGCGAAACCAGGGTCTCTTTAATGTCAAACCCTTGCCATTTCATTGTTTTCTCAATTTTGTTTTCTTTCTATTTCTCTTATTCTAAAATTTCTTCGATTTTTTGGATAACTTCATCTGATAGTTCGATGTCAATTGCTTTAACATTTTCTTCTATCTGACTTGGCTTGCTTGCCCCTATTAAAGCACTTGCAACGTTAGGCTGTCTTAAGGTCCAAGCCAGTGCAAGACTAGGCAAGGCAATATCCAATTCTTTAGCGACACCTTCTAGCTGTTCCACTTTTTTCAAAACATCTTCATTTAAGAATCCTTGTATAAATTGATTAATAGAACCATTTGATGCCCGACTGTTTTCAGGAATTTTATTGCCCTTATACTTACCAGTTAAGACACCTTGAGCCAGTGGGGAAAAAACAACTTGTCCAACACCGTATTTTTCACTAACTGGGATTACTTCTTTTTCAATATAACGGTGGAACATATTGTATTGCGGTTGGTTAACTACGATTCTATCTAATAAAAATTTATCTGCAACACGCATTGCTTCTTCGATTTGGGCGGCGCTCCATTCACTCACGCCAGCATACAAAATCTTGCCTTCACGAATTAAATCATCAATTGCTCTTAATGTTTCATTCACTGGAGTTTCGGGATCATATCGATGACAATAAAAAATGTCAACATAATCTAAATTCATTCGCTTTAAGCTAGCATTTACTTGTTCCTTTATATGCTTTCTGGATAAACCTCTATCATTAGGACCTTCTCCCATTGGCCAAAATGCTTTCGTGGTGATGACATAAGACTCACGTGGATAGGATTTTAACGTAGAAGCCATCACTCTTTCACCTTCACCACGCTCATACACATTGGCAGAGTCAAAAAAGTTAATGCCCAATTCGTATGCCTTATGTATCGTTTTTTCTGCAATATTGTCTTCTACTGATTTCCCATAGGTTAACCAGCTACCTAAACTGATTTCACTAACCTTTAAGCCGCTTCCACCCAAATTTCGGTATTTCATCTTAATCCTTCCTCCTTGTCATCTTTGTTAATGGCTAAATATTCTTGATGTATAGGCTTACAATTTTTGTGCAACTTAAAAACTTTGTTTCTAGAAAACTATAATGTCTTCACTAAAGACTATAAACTTTCTTTTATTGCCTTTCAATTACTGAAATTTTTTTGATATAATTACCTTTATTAAAGAAACTATACTTTTTATAGTATCTATAATAAATAAAGAGGTGGACTATGAATAAAAATAATGAATCTGAGAAAATACAAATAGAATGTTCTATTGAAAAAGCATTAAATATAATTGGAGGGAAATGGTCATTTCTTGTTCTCAGAGAATTATTTGAAGGAACAAAACGATTTGGAGAATTGCAAAAAGCCATTTTAAAGGTAAGTCCCAAGGCATTAACAGATACTTTAAGGCATTTAGAAGCAAATGATATATTAATTCGAACTGTCTACCCTACAGTTCCTGTAACAGTAGAATATTCACTTACAGAAAAAGGACAAGCATTACATAAGATGATTAAAGAAATGAAAAAATGGGGGGCATACTGGGGCTAGTTTTTATTAATGAAAAGGATTCAGATATATTAGCCATAATGATAATATGTCTGAATCCTTTCCTAAAATATTAGGTTATTCGGATTTTATGTTGTGGTATTTCACTTCATGTCAAATGAAACTATCGTATAAGATAGCCTTGCCAAAAGCACTTGAATTAAATCGTGGCTTTCGTGTCTTATGGAGATTGTATTGCTTTAAGGTCTGGGAGGAATAATAGCTCTGTAAATTGTTCTTCATTTGCTATTTTGAGGAATTAAGATATATGATTATTAAATTTAATAAGTTATATTCCAATTTTTAATCAACCAAGGCATTATCAATGACAAAACCGTTATAGTCTGCATAGTTTTGGCGATCCATATCATTTCCTTTTCTGATTTCTGTATCCCATCCAAGGTGTTCTAAGTTCTTGTTTATTTTTTAACAGCAAATAACACTTATTTACTAGTTCCGTTTATCAAAATCCAGAATGGAAAGTAATTTATTCTTTAGTGAATTGATTAATTAATAGTGAATAGAAGCTTCCTTCCCATATTAAATAAAAAAATTCAGAATTGAGTAAAAAATTCTTTTTATGCATATTGACGCTAAATAAACTATCTGCTATTCTATTCCCATGGAACTTAATCGATTAACTAAGGTGGAAAAAGGATGGTCACATTAAAAGATATCGCAGCAAAGGCTGGGGTTTCAACTGCGACTGTTTCCTATGTAATTAATAATACTGGAAATATTGGTAGTGAGACGAGAAAAAAAGTTCTTGATGTAATGAATGAGCTGGATTACAAACCAAATCATGTAGCAAGAAGCTTAAAAGTAAAGCGAACAAGGACAATAGGTGTAATTGTTGAAGATATTACAATCTTCAACTCACCCGAAATTATTGATGGGATAAATAGTTATGCGGAAAAGTATGGTTTTTCCATTCTTTTAACAAATTTGCGAATTTTTAAAAGAATAGGTAATAAATTTAATGAAATGGATAAATGTAAGGATTTAATCGAATCCGCAGTGAATGAACTTATAAGTAAACAAGTTGATGGTATTATTTACATTGGCGTCCATGTTAGGGATGTAACCAAGTTAGTTCCAAAAAATCACGATAAGCCGATCATCTATACATACTGTTATACTACATCTGAAACTGATTATACTGTAAATTTTGAAGACCAATTGGCAACCTATGAGATGACTAAATACTTAATAGAATTAGGTCATCGTAAACTAGCGCTTATCACTGGATTAAACGATTCATTTCTTACCCATCAAAGGTTTGCGGGTTATAATAGAGCTCTTGTTGAAAATCAATTGCTATTAAACCCGGTATATATTAAAACAGGGGATTGGGAATATGAATCAGGATACAAATTGGGATTGGAATTACTTCAATTGAAAGATAAACCAACAGCAATCATTGCGATGAATGATTTAATGGCTGGTGGTGTTCTTGAGGCATGTAGAGAATTAAAGGTTAATGTTCCAGATGATATTTCGGTTGTAGGTTTTGATGATAGAGAATGCGCCTTATATTATTTGCCACAATTAACAACAATACGGCTACCGTTAAGTAAAATGGGTGAGCAGTCAATGAAAAAAATGGTGGATATTTTAAATAATAAACGGGAAATTGAAAACATAAGCCGATTAAAATGTGAATTGATTAAAAGAAATTCAGTAGCTGCAAATAAAGGTTAATGAAGATTGATTCATTGCCTTTGTCTAAAGGTTAAACGATTAACTAATTTTTTATTTTTTTTGAAAGTGATTGAAAGCGTATCCAATACAGTGGGATTGATTTATTTTTAAGGAGGTGAATGCTTAAATCCATGGCACTCATTTACATTTTTAATGAAAAGTAAATTATTGATCTATTATTTTTAAATAAAGGTTAAACGATTAACTAGCCTTTTTTATTTTTTGAAGTGATTGAAAGCGTATGCATTACAGTGGAATTGACTTTTTTTAAGGAGGTGAACACTTAAATCCACGGCACTTATTTACATTTTCAATGAAAAATAAATTGGAGGAACCCACTGATGAAAAATAAAAGAAGATTTTATTCAATCTTTGCAGTTATTTTGCTTCTTGTTCTTACTACAGCATTAGCCGGATGCGGCAATACCAATAGAAGTTCAGGCAGTTCAAAAGATGGAAAAGTTACCTTAACTTTTAGTATGTGGGACACGCTAGATCCGAATAAAACCGATTTTATTCAAGAGTTTCAGAAGAAATATCCAAATATTAAAATTAAATTAATCAATATTCCGAATGATTATTCGCAAAAAATCCATTCTATGTTAATTGGTGGAACTGCGCCAGATGTAATTCTTTCTTGGGAAGCCGATGTTAATGGATTTGCAAAAAACGGTGCAATTGATCCACTTGACAGCTATATCAAAAAAACAGAAGCGTTTAACATGAATGACTTCATTCCAGCTGTAAGTGAATTAAATAAGTCGCTAGAAAGCACTGGCGGAAAAGTATATGGCTTACCATGGTGCTATGCAACAGAATTTTTATACTATAACAAAGACATGTTCGATAAAGCTGGTGTACCATATCCTAATGAAAATTGGACATGGAAAGATTACGAAGCTGCTGCCAAAAAGTTAACGATTCGCAATGGCAGTGAGACTACACAATGGGGAACAGATGCTATTTCATTCCCAGGAATTTGGTACTCAATGGCAGGTTCAGCAGGTGACGATATTGTTAGGAATGGAAAACTTGACTTGAAAGATGGCTTGAAAAAAGCTCTTGAATTCCAAAATCAGTTAACTAATGTTGACAAGGTTTCTCCGCAACCGTCATCAGGCGGGCAGGTTGCCGATCTATTTGCTGCTGGTAAAGCCGCAATGACTCGTCAAGGCAGCTGGTATACATTAGGGTATGCAAAGAACGATTTTAATTGGGACATGGCTCCACTGCCAAAGGATGAACGTCAATATGCTTCTCTTCATACTGGGTTCTTCACAATTAATAGTGCAAGCAAGCATAAGGCAGAAGCGTGGAAATTCATTGAGTTTATGATGAGCAAACAGGGACAAACATTATTAAGCAAGCAATACCATAATCCTTCAGCAGAAAAGAGTGTTATGGCAGAAGGAGCCTATAAGTCAACTGGTGAACATGGTCCAAGCAATTGGGATACTTTTGATAAGACAGCAGATGCAGGCCGCTTTGGTTACGTGTTATTAAACCCAACTGTTACAGATGATTTAGTAAATGACTTTAACTCTGTATTATTAGGCCAAAAGAAAATTGATGATGTAATTAATAAAGATGTTCCAGCAGCACAAAAGAAATTAAACGAAGATAAATAATAATCCAAGAGTACCCTCTCTTGTTAAGTGGAGGGAGGGTATCTAAAAAAATGGCTGAAACATATAAAGAGAGGATTTGAAAACATGAAAAAGGGAAAAATGACTTGGAAAGAAAATCTTTCGGCATACTCTTTTCTCTCTCCATGGATTATCGGTTTAATTCTATTTACGGGCGGGCCAATTATCGTTTCAATACTTTTAAGTTTATGTAAGTGGAATCTATTAGGATCCCCTCGGTTTATTGGATTTGCAAACTACTCGCAAATGTTTGCTGATTCTGAATTCTTAAATTCACTAAAAGTAACGATTATATTTACCATCATAAGTGTGGCTGTTAGTGTTTTTGCTGCATTATTTTTAGCAGTTTTATTAAATTTTAAAGTTAAATTTGTTGGAATCTTTCAATTTTTCTACTTTGTTCCGGCTGTAATGCCAAGTGTTGTTATGGCATTTGTATTCAAACTGATGTTTAACAAGGAATTGGGAGTTGTAAACTACTTATTATCTTTTATCGGCATCCATAATGCACCAAACTGGTTGAACGATAGTTTTTGGATTTGGCCGACGCTCGCATATGCAAGTATTTTTACTTATTCTACAGGTCAAATGATGCTGATCTTTGCTTCAAGTTTAAAGGAAGTTCCACCAGAATTGTATGAAGCATGTGACTTGGATGGCGCTAACTTTGTTCAAAGATTCATTCATGTTACTTTACCATCCATCTCGCCAATTATTTTATTCAATGTAGTTGTCGCGACGGTATCTTCATTTAATAGTTCATTTACGCTTATTTATCCTCTTACAGACGGAGGTCCAAACAATGCAACAGAAGTATTAAGTTTAAGTATTTTCAAAAATGCTTTTAAGCTATTTGATATGGGCTATGCATCAGCTTTAGCTGTGATTCTATTTATTATCGTTGCGGTCGTTGCAGCTTTCCAATTCAGAATGTCTAAGAACTGGGTTCATTATGATGCATAAAAGGGGGGAGAAAAATGGAACCAGTCCAAACAAGTAAGTTAAACAGCAAGGTAAAACATGAATCCGAAGTAAAAATGAAAAAGGGCACTGGAACAAAAGCTCTACAATATGCTCTCTTAATCATTGTGGCCATCTTTATGGCATTTCCGATTATTTGGATTTTCTCTAATTCTCTTAAAACATTAAATGGTATTAGTGAATATCCGCCAAAATTAATACCGGCACATCCGCAGTGGGAAAACTATGTGGAAGTATTAAAGAATAGCAACACACTGACCTATTTACGAAACAGTTTAATTTTAATTGTGGGTAATACTGTTGGTACGCTAATTTCCAGTGCTGTTGTTGCGTATCCTTTAGCAAGAATGAGATTTAAAGGTGCAGGTGTTATATTCGCAATCATTCTTGCAACGATGATGGTTCCGACCGTTACAACAATCATTCCGCAATTCTTGCTATTTAGACAATTCGGATGGCTAGATACATTTTTACCTTTGATTATTCCGAGTTTCTTCGCGTATCCATATAATGTGTTTTTATTTAGACAATTTTTTAAGACCATTCCAAGAAGTATTGATGAATCAGCCATGATTGATGGCTGTAACAGATGGCAAATATTCACTAAAATACTTGTGCCAATTTCAAAGCCAATTTTTATAACAGTTGGTGTTTTATCGGCTATTTATTGGTGGAACGAACTATTTACACCACTAGTATTTATCAACTCTGAAAATTTAAAGCCGCTGACAATTGGGGCATTATCATCATTTAAAGTACAGGGAGCAACGAATTTAACTGCATGGAATCTTCAAATGGCGATGGCAATGATTATGGCTATTCCTCCAATGATTCTATATCTATTTGCGAATAAGTTCTTAGTTGCAGGTATGAAAACATCAGGTTTAAAAGACTAAAATTATAACTAAATATTTTGGTTGGGGGATTAAGGATGAAAAACGTAAAAGAGTTCAATCAATTGAATATAAAAGATATTCCACTTCATGAAATTCAGATAGATGATTCCTTTTGGAACAACTATCGGGCATTATTAAAGTCAACAGTTATCCCGTATCAGTATGATGCTTTAAATGACCGTATTCCGGATGCTGAGCCAAGCTATTCTGTCTATAACTTCCGTGTAACAGCAGGTGAATTGGAAGGTCCTCATAAAGGCGCCATCTTCCAGGATAGCGACGTGGCAAAATGGCTGGAAGCAGTGGGATATTTATTAACATATGAACATGATGAAGAACTGGAAAAAAAGGCAGATGATTTAATCGACCTTATCGCAAGAGCTCAGCAGCCTGACGGCTATTTAAATACGTATTATATTATTGAAGAGCCGGATAAACGCTGGACAAACCTTTATGACTGCCACGAGTTATATTGTGCCGGCCATATGATTGAAGCCGCTGTTTCCTATTATAAAGCTACAGGAAAAAATAAGCTGTTAGAGGTTGTTTGCCGTTATGCGGATCTGATTAATGAGGTTTTTGGAACTGAAGAAGGCAAACTAAAAGGTTATCCGGGACATCCTGAGATTGAATTGGCATTGGTAAAACTGTATCAGGCTACTGGCAATAAAAAATACTTGGATTTAAGCAAATACTTTGTTGATCAGCGCGGTCAAAAACCTAATTATTTTGTTGAAGAATGGGAAAAGCGTGGCAGAACATTGGACAAAAGCAGTGTGTTTAAACAGCCAAACCTTTATTATGGACAAAGCTTTGCCCCTGTTCGTGAGCAAGAGGTGGCAACAGGCCATTCTGTACGTGCAGTCTATCTTTATTCAGCAATGGCGGATTTGGCCAGAATTACAAATGATGAAGAGTTAAAAACAGCTTGCCAACGACTATGGAATAATATTACTCAAAAGCAAATGTATATTACTGGCGGAATTGGTTCCACTGAAATTGGCGAGGCCTTTACGTTCGACTATGATTTACCAAATGACACTATGTATTGCGAAACTTGTGCATCTGTTGGTTTAACCTTTATGGCAAAAAGAATGCTTGCACTGGATTTGAACTCACAATATGCAGATATTATCGAAAAAGAATTGTTTAATATCATAATAGAAAGCATGGCATTAGATGGAAAACATTATTTCTATGTAAATCCATTGGAGGTTTGGCCGGAAGCAAGTGAAAAAGATCCCCGCCGCAAGCATGTAAAAGAAACACGGCAGAAATGGTTTGGAGTGTCCTGCTGTCCGCCCAATGTGGCTAGATTACTAGGATCACTTGGGGATTATATTTATACAGTTACCGACAAAGCTGTTTATGCGCATCTGTATATTGGCGGCCATATTAATGTAAACTTTGAAGATGCCAATATTAAAATTAATCAATCTTCTAAGTTGCCTTGGAAGGGGGAATCTTCTTTCGAACTGGAAATGAATCAGGCAGCAAACTTTGCATTTGCCTTTAGAATTCCAGCTTGGATAAGTGGAAAATTCAAAGTTCTTGTTAATGGGAAAGACGTTCAATATGTAGCAGAAAATGGCTATGCATTGGTAGAAAGGCAATGGAACAATGGTGATAAGATTGAACTTGAAATGCCTATGGCAATTAAAATGATGCGTGCGAATTCCAAGGTGCAGACAGATGCTGGAAAAGTTGCCATCCAACGTGGTCCATTAGTTTATTGCGTTGAAGAACATGATAATGGCAAAAATTTAAGCGCTTTACTGATTGATCCGAAAACAGAATGGAAAGAAAAAGAAGAAGATTTCCAATCCTTAGGAAAAATTATTGCTATTCAAGCAGACGGATATAAAGATAATATTGAACATGATCAGCTTTATTTTACATTCGAAGATTCCGTTCAACAAATAAAGATAAAAGCTATTCCATATTTTATCTGGGGCAATCGCGGTATTGGAGAAATGCGAATTTGGCTGAGATATTAATGATGATTTAAACGATTAACCTGGAATCATTTTTACTATAAATGTGATTTCAGGTTTTCTTTCTAAGTGATAATTTTAAAAAAGGGATGGGGAAAATGCAAAAAAAAGCAAAAATGATTTTAGAAAAAGATTTTAAAATTGCAGAAATTGATAAAAGGATTTATGGATCCTTCATTGAACATCTTGGCCGTGCCGTTTATGGCGGGATTTATGAACCAGGCCATCCTCAAGCAGACGAAAATGGTTTTCGTCAGGACGTTATTGAACTGGTGAAAGAACTTCAAGTGCCGATCGTTCGTTATCCTGGCGGGAACTTTGTTTCAGGTTACAATTGGGAAGATGGTATAGGCCCTAAAGAAAGTCGTCCTCGTCGCTTGGAATTAGCTTGGAGAACAATTGAAACGAATCAAATCGGAACCAATGAATTTGCAGATTGGGCCAAGCTTGTCAATGCAGAAGTGAACATGGCTGTAAATCTAGGAACACGTGGAATTGATGCTGCGAGAAATTTAGTAGAGTACTGCAACCATCCTAGCGGTTCCTATTATAGTGATTTGCGTATATCACATGGGTATAAAGACCCTCATAAGATAAAAACATGGAGCCTTGGAAATGAAATGGATGGTCCATGGCAGATTGGCCATAAAACCGCAGAAGAATATGGTCGAATTGCTGCTGAAGCAGCAAAAGTAATGAAATGGGTCGATCCAACAATTGAATTGGTAGCATGCGGCAGTTCTTTCCAAGACATGCCTACTTTTGCAGAATGGGAGGCAACGGTACTTGATCATACATATGATCATATTGAATATCTTTCATTGCACCAATATTATGGGAATAAAGATAATGATGTAGCCAATTACCTTGCGCTGTCCCTTGAAATGGATGACTTTATCCGATCAGTAATCTCTATCGCTGATTATATTAAAGCAAAAAAACGGAGTAAAAAGAAAATTAATCTTGCTTTTGATGAGTGGAATGTTTGGTTTCATTCAATTGAGGGAGATAAGTTAATAGAACCATGGCAGGAAGCTCCGGCGCAACTTGAAGATATCTATACCTTTGAAGATGCATTATTAGTGGGATGTATGCTGGTTACCATTATCAAACATGCTGACCGTTTAAAAATTGCATGTCTTGCTCAATTAGTAAATGTTATTGCACCGATTATGACTGAAAATAGCGGAAAGGCTTGGAAGCAATCAATCTTCTATCCGTTTATGCATGCATCTGTATATGGGAGGGGAGTAGCCTTGAATCCAATCATTTCCAGTCCTAAATATGATAGTAGGGATTTTACGGATGTTCCGGTTCTGGAGTCTACTGCTGTATATAATGAAGAAAACGAACAATTAACCATTTTTGCTGTAAATCGTGATGTAGAGGATGAGCTTCTGTTTGAATGTGATATCCGTAATTTTGAAGGCTATAAGGTAGTAGAGCATATTGTTTTGGAAAATGATAATCTAAAACAAAGCAATTCGGCAACAGATACACCAATTGCTCCGCATTCAAATGGAAATGCTGCCATTGAAAGTGGAATGGTTACCGCATCCCTGCCAAAATTATCATGGAATGTGATTCGTTTAGAGAAAAGAAAATAAATGACTAGGCCCGCCCGATAAGCGCCTAAAATGAAGCAAGTGAAGAACAACACATGTTACTCTTCACTTGCTTTTTATTAGTTTACATTTTACAAAGCCATAACATAATAGGAAGTAATCTAGTCAACTAGCTCTAAAACCCTTGCACTACGGCAAAAAAACAACAAAAAAACGCAAGCTGTTCAATGGCTTCATCAAAACGGGCTATTACCAGTATTGGAGAAAAAGGAAGCCGAGAGAAAGCTGATATACCAAGGGGTTAAAGGGAGTAAAATAGTGTGAAAACTGCTTCCCTAAGGTGTTTTTTCAGCTAACCGGATCAGCCTTTCCAGGTGGAAAAGTGGAAAGGCTGATTAGCATGCAAGTGAAATTTTCCATTCAAGACTTTATAGTAGACAGACAGCACAAAGATTTATCTAGTTATATCATTTTTATTCATAAAATAATAAAAATCCCTAATAAAGGTTACATTTTTCTAAGAGTCTACTCTATTAGGGACATTTTTTAAATTTTTAACTCTATTAAATAAAGATATCTTACCTGAGGGCCATTATAAACTAGAAGGATGTGTTCTTATTCTAATTTGCCGCCTTTAGGTGTTTGGTGATTAGCCATTCTCTCAAAATAATCAATAATAAAGGAATGATCTTTTTTAGCGAAACCGTTTGCAATTTCAGAACTAAAGATTTCTTTAACAAGATGTGTAACAGGAAGAGGTACACCAAGTGCATTCGCAGTAGATTGTACATTACCTAAATCTTTGAAGTTAATTTCAATACGGCCGCCAGGTTCAAAATCTCTTTCAATTATTTTGGGCATTTTAGCATCCAAGACTGCACTGCCTGCTAATCCACCGCGAATAGCTTCATATAATTTATTCAAATCTATTCCAGCTTTAGATGCAAACACGCAAGCTTCTGATACTGCTGCAAGGTTGATGCTAACAATAATTTGATTTGCTAGTTTAGCAACTTGTCCAGCTCCGCTCTTGCCAACATAAACAATATTTTCTCCCATGGATTGGAAAATAGGCAATACTTTATTAAATTGTTCTTCATTTCCGCCAACCATTATAGAAAGTTTTCCGCTGACTGCCATTGGTTCACCGCCGCTAACAGGCGCATCTAAAAAGAACATATCAAATTCTCTTAATTTGTCTGCAAAGGATTGGGCCTCTGCTGAGGAAATTGAACTCATATCTATAATGATTGTGTTAGGTTTAGCATTCTTAGCGATACCGCTTTCACTAAATAGAACGTCAGAAACATGTTTTGCAGCAGGAAGCATAGTGATAATGACATCTGAATTTTCTGCGATTTCTTTGTTGGAGTCGCAAGCGTGTCCACCTTGTGCAACTAATTCATTCACAGCATCTCTATTTAAATCCAATAGAAATGTTTCAAATCCATCTTTAATTAAATGGCCAGCCATGGGCTTACCCATTATTCCTAAACCAATAAATCCAACTTTCATTTTAAATTACCTCCAGTTAAATAATTGTTATAATATTTTCATTTTATACCTATTTTTTCAAAAAGTATATAATTATTTAATAAAAAATAATTCGATATGAAGATTTATGAAAAATAATTTGATTAAATGACAACAAATGATAAAAAGAATGTTGTGGAATTAGG
>Ga0180215_1004326_pt1 | contig 12704 bp, 6 predicted proteins | sample eDN3rd37CBELigBY_FD_128871 | JGI IMG/M metagenome (GOLD analysis project Ga0180215, IMG submission 128871) | Enriched backyard soil microbial communities from Emeryville, California, USA - eDNA 3rd pass 37_C BE-Lig BY (version 2) (version 2) | ecosystem: Environmental > Terrestrial > Soil >...
CCGATCCGTCACCAGCGCCCGCAAGCGAACGCGACCATGGCGCGAGGTCAATTCCACGCGCGAGCCGCTCTCGATTCCGCGCTCCTTGGCCAGTTCGGGAGAGACCTCCACGAAGACGTCGGGGGTGATTTGGCTGAGCCCGTCAACGCGGTAGGTCAGGTTTCCCTCGTGGAAGTGTTCGAGGAGCCGGCCGTTGTTCAGATGCAGGTCGTATTCCTCGTCGACCCGCTCGACGGGCTCGCGAGGCGCCAGGGGGTAAAGCCTCGCCTTGCCGTCGGGGAAGGGGAACCCATTGGTGTAGAGAAGCGGTTCGTCGGTTCCGTCGGCGGCGACGGGCCATTGGAGCGACTTGTACCCTTCGAGCCGGTCGTAGGAGACGCCGGCGAAGATCGGCGTGACCGAGGCGATCTCGTCCATGATCTCCGACGGGTGTTGATAATTCCAATTGGCCCCAAGTTGATTGGCGACGTCTCGGACGATCATCCAGTCGGGCCGGCTTCCCGGAAGGGGCTCGAAGACTTTATTAATCCGCTGGACCCGTCGCTCGGTGTTGGTGAAGGTTCCGTCCTTCTCCAAGCTCGGCGCGGCGGGGAGAACGACGTCGGCGTAGCGGCAGGCGTGGCCGAAGAAGATGTCTTGAACAACAGTGAATTCGAGCTTCGCGAAGGCGTCTCGGACGTAATTGGAGTTCGAGTCGACGACGGTGATTTCCTCGCCGAAGAGATAGAACGACTTGAGCTTCCCTTGATGGATCGCGTCGATCATCTGATGGTTGTCGAGCCCCTTGGTGGAGGGAAGCTCGACGCCCCAGGCGGCCTCGAACCGGGCTCGAACCTCGGGATCGTCGACCGACTGGTAGCCCGTTAGGTTGTTGGGCATCGCGCCGTGGTCGCTGGCCCCCTGCACGTTGTTGTGCCCGCGGAGGGGGTACGCGCCGGTGCCCGGACGCATGTAGTTGCCGGTGACGAGCAGGAGGTTGGAGATGGCGGTCGAGGAGTCGGAGCCCATCGAATGCTGGGTGATCCCCATCGCCCAGAGGACGCAGACCGTGTCCGCCTCGACGATCATGTGGGCGACCTTCTTCAAGGTCTCGACGGAGAGCCCGCTTTTTTTCGAGGCGAATTCGAGCGTGAAGGGTTCGAGGCTCGCCCGGTACTCGTCCAGACCGTTCACCCAACGGTCGAGAAACGCCTTCTTCTCAAGCCCTTGATCGAGGATGTACCGGCTGATCGCCGAGAGCCAAACCAGGTCGGTTCCGGGGCCGGGTCGAATGAAGAGGTCGGCCCTGCGCGCCATTTCATGTTCGCGCAAGTCGGCGACGATGACCTTTTGCCCCCCGAGCTTTTGCGCCCGCTTGACCCGGGTCGCCAAGACGGGATGGCTCTCGGCGGTGTTGCTGCCGACGATCAACACGAGGTCGGCCTGGGCGATGTCGGAGATGGAGCCCGAATCGCCGCCGTGGCCGACGGTTCGGAAGAGTCCAACCGTGGCCGGCGCCTGACAATACCGCGAGCAATTATCGATGTTGTTCGTGCCGATGACCGCCCGCGCCAGCTTCTGCATGAGGTAGCTCTCCTCGTTCGTGCACTTCGACGAGGAGATGAACGCCAGGGCGTCGGGGCCGTGCTGGCGTTTGATTTCGGAGAAGCGCCGGCCGATCAGTTGCAGGGCCTCGTCCCAGCTCGCCGCGCGGAACGAATTCCCCTCCCTGACGAGGGGCGTGGTCAGGCGATCATCACTGTTGACGAAGTCCCAGCCGAACTTCCCCTTCACGCAGGTTGAGATCCCGTTGGCGGGGCCTTGCTCGGGCTCAACCTTTAAAACATGCCGATCCTTCGTCCAGACGTCGAAGCTGCAACCGACGCCGCAATATGTGCAGACGGTTTTTGTTCGACGGACGCGCGCCTCGCGCATCGCGGCCTCGGCGTCGGACATGCTCATGATCGGGCCGAAGCCCATCTCGGGCTCGACGTCCTTGACCATGTCGACCATCACGTCGAGCGTCGTTTGCGGCAGCCTCGTCAAGAAGCCGGCGCGGCCGAGCATCGACTTCTCCATCAGGGCGTTGCACGGGCAGACCGTTATGCAATGGCCGCACGAGACGCAGCTCGACTCGCCGATCGGCTTGCCGCCGTCCCAGAGGACCCGGGGATGCTCGTCCTCCCATCGGATCGAGAGGGTCTCGTTCACTTGAACATTCTGGCATGCCTCGACGCACCGCCCGCAGAGGATGCACTGGTCGGGGTCGTATCGGTAGAAGGGGTTGGACTCGTCCTTCTCGAAGGGCTTGGGCTGGAAGTCCTGGTGTTGGACTTGGAGGAGCCTCGCCGTGTTGTGGACGACGCAGTTGCCGTTGTTGTAGTCGCAGACGGTGCAGTAGAGCAGGTGGTTCTTGAGGATGCGGTCGAACGCCTCCCGCCGCGCGGCCTTGGCGGCGGGGGTGTTGGTCGCCACGTTCATGCCTTCGGCCGCCTCGACGCCGCACGAACGAACGAGCTTTCCGTCGACCTCGACCATGCAGGTGTCGCAGGTCTGAATCGGCCCGAGCTGGTCGTGATAACAGACGCGAGGGATCTCAATCCCGGCGTCGAGGATGACGTCGATGAGGCGATCACCGGCGTTGACGTTCCGAACCGAGCCGTCGAGAGTCAACTTGCTCATGGTCAACCTTCCGTCCAGGCCATGCGAGGGGTCCTGGACCCCGAGAATCCCGTCGATCGCCGGTCGGCGCGGTCGCCCGATCGAGCGGCCTCTGACAGAGCCCTCGCCGAAATCAGGGCGTCGCCGACATCCTATTTGTTATACGCCTCGGCGCTCGCCATCACAACCAGGCGGACGACGGATTCGCGAATGGAGAATCGGCCTTTGTCGGGGCGATCGGCGAACGTGGGAGGTTCCCCGGTTGGAGCCTGGGCGCCGGGGGATGAGCCCCGCGGCGCGCCCTACTCGCGTTTGAGCGCGGCGGCCGCCCAATTCCTCTTGTTGGGGGGAGACAAAGGCCGCTGGTCGCCGCCCCGAAGGTCTTGGACCGGTCCCCATTCGCCGGTGTCGATGTTGATCCAATGGACCACGAAGTCGCCTTGGGCTTCGGAAAGATCGAGTCGCGCGTCGCCGCCCTCCGGGAAATAGAGGGCGTAGGCGCGGCCGGGATCGGCGGCCAGGTAGACCTCGTCGGGCTTGCGATCCGAGAGCAGCTCGTTGGCCGGATGAACCGACCAGAGGGGAATCTTGGATTCGAGCTTCCGCGCGGCTCGGATCGCGGCGACGGCCTTGTCATTGAGTCCCAGGCCGGAGTCCGGCCGATGAAACCGCATGGAGGCGGCGCCCGCCAACAGGTGACGCCAGAAGCGTTCGACGCCGTCTTGATCCGTGTGGCCGAATTTGTTCCCGTCGGCGCCGTAGGTCTTGGTGGTGTTGATCGGTCGCGGGACCTTCGACAAGTATTGGCGGACGTACAGGAAGTTGTCCCAGTGCTTTTGGCCCTTGTTTTGGTTGTTCTGCGAGACATCCACGAAGTCATACAGTTCAGGATGATCGAAGGTCCGCTTGTGTTGATCACCCCTGAGATTCCAGTCGTCCCACATCTCGGTGACGCACACCCGCTTGCCGCGCTCGGCCGCGCGCGCTTTGATCCGTTCCGCCCAGTAGCGGCCCCAAGCCTCCTCGGCGCTGGTCTCGTTATCCACGCAATACAGGACGTGATCATAATTCAATGTGTGCTCCAGCATCTTCTCGACGAAGCGTTGCTGGAACGGCAGGACCACCCGATTGTTTCGTTGCTTCGGGGTCGTAAAGAAAAAGGGCTGCCGGTTCATGCCGGGGTGGTCGGGATAACGCGCGGCGAACCCCGATTGCTCGGAGGTGTAATTGACGTTGTTTCGCGGGTTGTAGGGGTGGTTCCTCCACCGTTCGTTGCCGCCGTTGTCCACATAATCAAAGCGATCCCACACCTCGATTTGAACAACGATGTTTCGCTTCGAGGTCTCGCGAAGCATGCGCTCGAATCGACTCCAGTACTCGTCGTTCCAGGTGTTGAGGTCGTACTTGCCGTCGGGGGTTCGACCAAACGGATAAACCTCGAATCCCTTATCCTTGCGGTCGCTCATGGTGTTGCGGATGACGTTCCCGCCGGCCGCCGCCAAGCGGTCCAACTGAGCGATCAGATCCGGTTCGGACCACTGAAACAGGTTGTCGTCGTCGCTGCCGCCCAGAAGCAGCACGGGGCGACCGTGGTAACTCCAATACCAAGGGTTTTCGGCCCAAGGCCGCAGCGGGGCGTCTTCGGCGAATGTCGTCGTGGCGATCGTGCTGAGGAGCAAGGCGACCTGGAAAAATGACGTCGCGGCGCGCATGGCGTGAACCTCTCAATTGAATCACGTTCCGTTGGTCGACATCGCAAACATCCAGGTCGCCTCATGCTTCCAGTCAAGCGTTCGATCGATCGGTTGATGGATCCGTCCGGGCGGATGGCCGCGGCGAATTCGTCGCGGCTCAGCGCCGTTCGGGGTGGGCGAAGTCGGCGTCCATGACGGTTGGGAGGCGAAACACGTCGCCGTCCTTCGTGCAGAAGTACAGGTTCGACTCGGAGGAGCGGTCGGCGTTGCCGTCCGCCCAGATGGCGTAAAAATCATCGCGGGCGTTGATGGGGCGGCGGGCGTAGGCGTGGTTTCGGGGGCTGTCCGAGGTCAACTGGCGAACCTTGGTCCACGAGGCGCCCTGGTCCGAGCTGGTCCACATGACCATCTCGCCGCCGGTCCCCCAGCGCTGGGGGCCGGGCTCGCTGGGGCCGATGATCCGCCAGAGGCCGTCGGGCTCGATGTGGAGCGCGCCCACGTCGTAGTTGTGGGTGGACGTGGCGACCGGGTTGAGGCTCCACGAACCTTCGGCTTGGTCCCAACGCGCGGTGAACCAGGTTCGGGGCGAATCTTGGGGACCGGGGCGATGATCCTCGCTCAGGACGTAGAGGACGACGGGATTGCCGTCGGCGTCGATATTGACGTCCTGGATGTAAACAAGTTTCCCCTCGGCCTCGTAGTCGTGGATCAGGGCGGGGTTGGCCTTGGCGGCCAAGGGGGTCTCCACGGCTTCGCCGGCCGCGTTGGTCCACGTTTCGCCCATGTCGTCGGTCTGGAGGAGGTACAGGTTGGTCCGCTTGTCGACGCTGCCGCCGGGGTGGTAATTGAAGGCGGTGACGATCCGATCGTCGCGCAAGGCGCTGGTCTGATAGTGACCGCCGAAGCCGACGAGCTTGCGAATCTCGCTCCAAGTCCGGCCGTCGGCGCTGGTCCGCCAGTATTCCTCGCGCCCCTTGGTGTACATGGTGTAGAGAAAGAGGAACCCACGGCCCTCGACGTACCAGGGCTGGGGATACGCCATGCGGTCCCAGGTGTCCACGAGTTCAAACGCGTTGATGTCGTATGGTTCAACGCTTCGATAAATGAATCCGGGTCGGGAGTTCGCGCGGCCGGCGACGAAAACCCAGAGATGACCGTCGCCGTCGATGGCGAGGCTCGGGTTGTCGTGGGGGTCGTTGACCCCCTTCTTCTCGTGGACGACCGTCGGCCGGGGGACGGTCCCCTCGGCGTGGTCGTAATACGAGACCATGGAGAGCAGGTTCCGCTCGCCCGGGGCGAAGCCCCCATAAACGAAGAAGGTTTTGTTCACCTTGGGAGCGTAAATGGCGAGGGGGACGTGGCTGGTCGTATAAGTGCCGAGCCCTCCGGAATACTTGTCGCCGTATTCGCTTTTTTGTCCCAACTCGAACCAGGCGCCCCGATACCCGTCCTCCTTGCGCGGGGCGTCTTCGCCCCCGAAAGCCGGGGCGACCATCGCCAACCCCACGAGCCCCGCCAAAAGCCGTCGCGTCATTCCGCCGTCCCTCCAACAAAACCCCGCGCCCCCGCCGCCGTCACTGCTCCGACGGGCGATCATTACCCCATGATACATCCCCCCAAGGACGGATCCAGGAGGCCGTCAAGGAGTTTGGGCGGGCGTTCCGGCCTCTCGCGCGGCGGGGTTCGGAAGCTTGCTCCGCGTGGGACTTTTAAGGTAGCCTCGAAGTTCAACGCGCTGGTCAACCGCCATTGCTCCGCGATCCAGCGCAAAACATGAGCGCCGCTTGACCTGTTGGCGTGGCGAGAAGGCGGGGAGTTCGGGCTGGAAGGTTCTCCGGTTCGTCTCTTTGCGTTCTTCAAGCGACTTGGGAGTCCAACGATGAACGTCTTGAGCGGATTGATCTCAAAATCGGCGGGCGTGGCGGTTCTGGCGGCGGCGTTGTCGATGTCGCCCGCGCTGGCGCTCGCGCAGTACGGCGGCGGCTCGTTGGGCACGATGGGAGGAGCGCGTTATCGAGGCCTCGGCTACGGCTGGGGAGGGGGCCTCTACGGCGGGATCGGCGGGGCCGACGGGTTGCTCGGCGGATTCGGCGGGCCGGGCATGTTCGGCGGGTTTGGTGGGCCGGGAATGATCGGCTTCGGCGCCGGTCTTGGGCCAACGATCCAAGGTCTCGGCTATGGTCCCTTCCCGACCAGCCCCTTTGGCTACGGGTTCGGCTATGGGAACCCCGATCTCATGGCGGCGAGCCCCAGCCGCGCCTTCTCCTATTCCCGGGGCTACTCTTCGGCTCCGGCGCCGGCGCCGCCGAGAACCGCTCCGTACCCGACCAACCAGTTTTACGAGCCGGGCGACGGCTACCGTTATCCGCTCTACTATGATCCGGTCGGCCGAACGTATCTTTATTACCCGGTGGGCCGTTGATCCGGGAGAGGCCGGGCGCTGGCGGCGCCCAGGTTCTTGGTCATCGCGTCGCGCATTTTGTGGGCGCGGGTGAGAAAGGCTTGGGCGTCGGCGGGTGGGCAAAGGTCGCGGGTGGTGGCGTCGAAGAGTTCGATCCAGCGGTGGAAGTGATCGACGCTTAGCTCGGCGATCAGCCGATGGCGCTCGACGGGTCGGCCGGAGTACCGACCCGTTTTCAAGAGCGCGGCGGACCAGAAATCGACCATCTTCGCCAGGTGGTGGTCCCAGTCTTGAACGTAATGGTTGAAGATCGGCCCCAACTCGTCATCCTCGCGGGTTCGGCGATAGAACTCGTCGACCACGTCGCGGATGAGGTCCTCGGTGATTCCCCGGGCGTCGGCGTGGGGATCGCCGGGCCTCTCGGTTAGGGGGAGGCCCGGGAATCGAGAAGGGGTTGCTGGGCCCGTGGTCATTGCGTCTCTTTCCAGTAGTCGGGAAGATCCGGCTTGGTCTCGAGGAGGATCTCCAAAATCGCCTGGCGGTCGTCGGCGGCCAGTTGGAGGTCGTCCTTCTTGGAGCTCTTGTCGTTGAGCACCTCCCAGAGGCGCTGATAGACGTGGGACTTCACTTCTTCGGGGAGTTCGTTGAACGCCCTCGAATAGATTAGGTAGCTGCACGGGTACTTGAACAGCCTGGTTTGCAGGTCCAGGTCGCGGAGCGAGCGGCCCTTGGAGTCTCGGGGGCCTTGGGCGGCGAACTCCTCCGTGAAGCCGGAGGTTCCCACGATCGGGTCGGTCAGCGCGACCTCGTCGCCCATGAGCATGTACTGAACGACCGCCTCGCCGACGTTTCGGATCCGCGACCGGGCGCTTTCGGACTGCTCGTCCTCCGGCAGGCCAAGCCCCTTGTTCAGCTCCTTCTCGTAATGGAGCGCCATCTTCGTTTCGGTCTGGGCGCGGGAGAGCCGGTTGAGCATGCCGACTTGGTGCTCAAGGACCATCAGCGCAACGATGTCGCTGTGGGGGGTTAGGTAAAACGAGGTGGTGAACTTGTCGGTCAGGTCGGTGACGTTGGTGCCGGCGAACCGCGCGGGGCCGTCGGGGGCGCGGGTCCCCTTGGAGATGACGTTGCCCATGTGCTTCTGGCCGCCGCTGGTCCCGGTGACGTACCAACCGCCCCATCGCTCCTCGATCGGGCTGGTGTGATCGGTGCGGAACGAGCCGCTGGCCAGCAGGGGGTTGCCCTGGCGATCCACGTAAAGCGAACGGACCAAGTGTCCGGGGTAGCCCTGATTGGCCGACGAGCTGTGGCAGAGCAGGCAGCTTTCGGTCTGGCGCATGGGGACGCCGCCATCCTCTTCGTCGTCCGGGTCGCCGGTGGGGGGCGCCTGGTGAATCGAGTAGAAGGCGGTGCCAACGTTGTCGTCGACCGCGGAGATTTCGATCACCTGGCCCCGGAGGCAGAAGCCGACCAAAACCTCGTCGGTGAAGTAGATCGCCCGCGGGGTCTTGGGGGAAATCCGCTCGCGCTGAAGGCTCGATTTGGAGAAGACCAAAACCTGCGACGACTCGGGGATGTCAAACGCCTTCAGAACCGACTTGAGGTATCCGTGCTCGGGCTCGTATTCGAGCGCCGCCTTCCCCTCGAGCAGCTTCTGCCTGAATTCCTCGACCGGGTTCTTCAGCGGCGCCGTGCTGTAGAAGATCGGCGCGCTTTCGATCTCCTGGGCCCAAGCCGCCGGAGCGACGAGCGCCGTCCCCAACAACAGGACGCCAAGACGCCGGCCCCATCGAAAAACCGCGCCGCCGCGAGACGAAATAGCCTGATGAGCTGTCATGGATCGACCTCATCCGCGCTTCTGGGAGGGATTGGTGGGAAAAGCGCGAGCCGTCGTCTCCGAACGGACGGCTCGCGATCACGTAGCCGGATACGGACCACCGAGCGGAAATCTGCATTTCAAATCCATATTATCCCGCCCAGAGCGTCTGTCAACAAGTATCCCATTTCCAAGGGCGTCCGACACCCACCATTTTTTCGACGACGCCCGGCCTTCCATCTTCCGACGGCTTGGGACGCCGATCGGGAGATCGGCGTTCCCGGGGGGCAGGCTGATGGTCCAAAAGACTTCCCTCTTGATCGCATCCATCGAACGCGCGATCTTTGAATGAGATGGAAGAAACCTCGCGCGGTGGTTTCCCGCTCGAATTGCTAAGGGAGGGCGACCCCATGTTGACGTGGCTCGGCGCGGCGTGTTTGGCGACGACGATTCCGCTTTCCGGCGCGGTGGTCGACGCCGACGGCCATCCGGCGGCGGGGGTTTCGGTCTGGCTCGGCGACACGCAAGCCTCCCAAAAGGGTCCGGAAACGCTGGCGACGGCCGAAACCGACGACGAGGGCCGATTTCGACTGGATTGGCCCGACGATCTAGCGGGGCGGGGGGGCCCGTGGTCGCCGACGCTCTGGGCCCACAGGCCCGGCTTTCGCCTCGCCCGATTGGAGTTCAAGGGGGGACCGCCGAAGGCCGACGAGCCGGTTCGCCTGACGCTCGGGCCGCCGGCGTCGATCCCGGTTCGAGTCCTCCAGACCGACGGCTCGCCCGCGGTCGGGGCTCGGGTCCGTCCGGCCCAGATGAACCAGACAAATTTCAACGCCCCTCGACCGCCCGACGATCTGCTCGACCGCCTGACCGCCACGACCGACGCCGAAGGCGGAGCCACGCTCGACGGTCTTGATCCCGGCGAGGTTCATTCGCTCGACGTGACGATGGGGGACGAACTGGTACAATGCCTCGTCCTCAGCCCCGGCTCCCACACCGTCACGCTTCGCCCGCTCGGCCGGCTCTCGGTTCGCCTCGCCTCCGACGACCCCAAGGCCCCCTTGAAGGGCTGGCGGATCACCGTCAACTCGCGACCGGCCGACGCCCGTTATCAAGGCCCCTCAACCCACTGGCGACGCGAGACCACCGGCGACGACGGCCGGATCGACTTCGCCCCGATGGCCGAAGGGTGGATCATCTGGAGCGTCCAGCCCCCCGAGGGTTCGGATTACCTCATCGCCGAACAACCGGCGGCGTCGATCCGGGCGGGGGAGACGACCGAGGCGGAAATTCAGATTGGCCAAGGGGTTCGGGTCGAAGGCGTCGTCCGCCTGGAATCCAACGACACGCCGATTCCGGGGATCAAGGTCCACGTCGATTCGCTCGAACGGGGCGCTCTCCAGAGCAACCGTCGGGCCGAAACCGACGGCCAGGGAAGGTTTTCGATCGTCGTCCCCTCCGGAAAATGCCGGTTCCATTACAACACTTACGACGGCATTCCCAAGGACTATTTTCTCCCCCCCGGCGTTGAAAGCTGGGTCGATTTCGAGGTCAAGCAGGGAGAAGAGCGCCACGAAATCCATCCGCCTCCGCTCCGCGAGGCGCGTCGAGTCGTGGGAATGGTGCTCGACGAACGGGGCGAACCCGAGCCCATCGCGGACGTTGTCGGCTTGTGGACTTCGGTCGACTCCGCGCGCAACCCAAACACGAGCCGCGCCTCGACCGACGCTCGGGGCGAGTTCGTCCTGGGAAACATCGCCCCCGGCGCCGAGGTCCGCGTCACGGCCTCCCGGGGGATCACCCGCGACTCCGACCCCGTGATCGTCCCCAAGGCCGGCGAAGGGGAGCCGATCACGATCCAGCTTCGGAAAAAGCCAACCCGCGCCGTCTCGGGCCGGGTTTTCGACGCCGAAGGCCATCCCCTGGCCGACGCCCTGATTCGGGTCATGGTTCGCCCGGCCAGCCCACGGAGCGCCCCGTCGGGGGGCGTCGTCGTGTTCTCTCCGGGGGGAGGCCGCTTCGACTTCGAGGGGAGCGAGAGCGTTCGGACCGACGCCGAAGGCCGCTACGAGACGCCGGACCAGATCCCGACCGATCACGATTTTCGAATCGAGGCGATCGCTCCGGGTTGGAAAACCGGCTCCACGAAGTGGCTGACCGCGGCGGCTCCCGAAATCCCCGAACTGCGGCTCCGCAAGCCGATCGGCTTCCGCGAGCTGACCGGGCGGGTCGTCAACTCGTTCGGCAATCCCGTCGCCGGCGTCGAAGTGTTCCAGTCCCTCAACGCCCCCAAATGGGAGCGGAGCGAAACCGACGCCGAAGGCCGATTCGCGCTCGCCGGCGTCCCCGACGCCCCGGCGCTCGTGTTCGCCTCGAAGGAGGGCCATCGGTTCCTCGGCCGTCGCGTCGAACCGGGCGAACGGTCGGTTGAAATCGTCCTCCGAAGCTTCGCCGAGCCTCCCCCGGCCCCCTTGCGGCCGGTCGCCTCGCCGATCTCGCGCGACGAGGAGCGGGCGATCGCCCGCGAGTTGATCGCCGAGGCCCGCCAAAACGTCGAGCCCGGAAACATGCCGATGGCGCGCGCGCTCGACGTGGTCGAAGCCTGGGCCGATCCCGATCGCGTTCTCGCCATGATCGAAAACCAGGCGAGGCACCCCGAGCCGAACGTGCTGGAGGCCGTGGCCGTCAGCCGGGCGGAGGGGGACTCGCGGGCGATCCTCCAACTCCTCGACGCGATCGGCGAACCCTCCTCCACGCCGGCGACGATCGCCCTGAACCTGTTCGACCGCATCGGCTCCTCCGCCCGGCCCGATTTCCGCCGCGAGCTTCTGGAACGGGCCGAGCGGTGGGCCGGCGAGGATCAAGACCCCGCCTCGGCCGCGCGCCTGCTCGCCCGAATCGGCGACGGCCGCCTTGACTTGGGAGACGCCGAGCGGGGCGCGGGGCTCGTCCGCGAAGCTCAAGAACTCATGGATCAGGCGGGGCCGCGGCGGTTCCCGGGCTCTCCCGACATCCTGATTCCGCCCCTGGCCCGGGTCGATCTTCCCGAGGCGCTCAAGCTTCTGGAGGCCCGCGAAGGACAGCCGAACGAACTCGACCGGATTCGGGTCGAGATCGCCAAGCGGATCGCGGCGACCAACCCGGACGAGGCCCGTCGGCTGCTCGACTCATTGAAGGAGCAAACTCCGTGGACGGGCCGGCGCGCCGTCAGGCTCCGGCTGGCGAAGACAAACTTGGAGGCGGCCCGGGCGCTTGGGAGGGAGGGGGAGGACCCGCTAACCGACGCGCTCTTGCCCGCGATCGCCGCCAAGGCGAAGGCCGCGACCGACCCCGCCGTTGCGCGCGAGCTGCTCCGCGAGTCGGTCGAGCGGCTCGCGAGCCTCGAACCGTTCCGACCCAACGAGCCGGCTTCGTCCGTGATGCTGGCCCGGCTCTTGCCGCTGGCGACCCGGGTCGATCCCGACCGAGCGCCGGACATGATGTGGCGCGCCCTGGCGAAGCGGCCAAGCGATCCGAACGTCGAGCCGTATTTCTCGCACCGTCCGCCGGGCTGGGTCCTTCAACATCACCAAGCGCTGGCCGAGCTGGCGGCCCTGATCGCGCGGTATGACCGGGGAGCGGCCGAGGCTGTCTTCGCGCCGGTGGCCGACCGGTTCGACAACATCATCGAAGGCGAAGGCTGGTTGGGCCACGAAGGCGTCGCGGCGCTCGCCGCCGCGGCGGCCTTCGACGCCCGCGCCGCCAAGGCGCTCGTCGAGGCGCTTCCCGACGACCCGCCGCTCCCCAAACCGGGCGAGCCCGGCCTCCGTCGCGTCGACAAATTCCAGTCCCGAACCGCCGTGGCCCGAATCCTCGGCCTCCCCCCGGGGCTCCGCTTCCGTGAATCGTTCATTCCCAGCCAACCCCTCAACGAGTGGGCCGCGGCGATTGAGGATTAAAGATGAATCCGCGGTCGATCTTTTTGGTGGCCGGCCTCCGTGAGGCCGGCCACGGAAGAGACGGCCGACGGCGATATCCATCGCAAAGGAGCCCTCGCCATGCGTCCCGTCCAACGCTTGATCGCGCTCGCGATCGTTTGTTTGTCCGCCGAGGCGGCCGTCCGGGCGGAGGGAGAGGAGCGCGCGTCGGCGCTTCCGACGCCTCCTCAACAGAA
>Ga0180215_1004328_pt1 | contig 12702 bp, 6 predicted proteins | sample eDN3rd37CBELigBY_FD_128871 | JGI IMG/M metagenome (GOLD analysis project Ga0180215, IMG submission 128871) | Enriched backyard soil microbial communities from Emeryville, California, USA - eDNA 3rd pass 37_C BE-Lig BY (version 2) (version 2) | ecosystem: Environmental > Terrestrial > Soil >...
GCCATAATAGCTCAATAAGTGTCTACGTTCCGATTGCTGCTTCATAAGCTTATTGTCCTGCTTTTCCGAATTTGTCGATGGCCCGCTGCACGACTGGATGCCGCTCCGCGCATTGCTCCAACGTAAAGTTGGCTACAGCCGCTTCCCATGCCAGCTTCATGCTCTCGAAGCCTGCAGCCGCGCCGTCCGGATGAGCCAGCATGCCTCCCCCGGCCAAATGCATCACGTCCACCGTTTTTGCAGCCTCATAAGTAGCATGGGCCGTACCCGCCCATTGCCCTGAGGAAATGACCGGCATCGCCTTGTATCCGCTGAACAGCGGAGCTGTGCAGGCCTTGATCGAGCGCATGACGGATTCGTTGCTTTCGTAAAATTTCCCGTCCAGACCGTTGACATGAAGATGATCAGCGCCCGCCAGGCGGCATAGCTTCTGGTACGCTGTAAATTCCATGCCGAGATGCGGCGAGCGGGTCATCATTCCCCACTGGTTGCGGTGCCCGTGAATCGGGACCTCGCTGTAGCTGTTCAGATGGGCGAGCCCGGCAAGGCCTACGCTTAATATACTGACCATCACGCAATTGCCGCCGGCGCCGACGACAAGATCATGGTTTCTGCGAAGCTCATCCCAGTCGCCTGTAATGTTGAAGGCATACATTAGCTTCTTGCCTGTCGCATCTGCCGCCCGCTCAATCGCAGCCGTCACGGCTGCAACTTTCTGATCGAGCGGAGCATAAGGCGGATTGGCGTTCAGCTCGTCGTCTTTAATGAAATCCAATCCCTCTCTGGCAAGCCTCTCTACCATTTGCGCCAGCTCTTCGATAGATAAGCCGATGCTAGGCTTCACAATAGTGCCGAGAATCGGGCGATCGTATACTTGGAGAAGCCTGCGCGTTCCTTCTATGCCGAATTTGGGCCCCGCATAACGTTCTGCAAAGGCATCCGGCAATTGGAGGTCGAGTAAGCGCAGTCCGGACAATTCTTGCAATTCATACAAATTGCCCGCAATGGCCGACATTAAATTTGGAATCGACGGTCCAAAGTTATGAAGCGGAAATGAAATCACGATACGTCCGCGATGATATTTGCCTTTATGATCGGAAGGCAAGGCTGCTCCCGGCAAGCCCGGCGCATCATGATCTTCCAGATATTCAATATGCTCTACAATGGCGCCGTGCTCTTTCTTCAAACGATCCGTTTCGCCCGGCACTTTAGTGAAGGTTCCCGTTGATTGCTCGCCCGCAATGATCATCGCTGCTTTTTCCAATGAAAATGGCGTTTCTACCAAATAAGTAGCAGCAATACGCTGTTGATCCATACTGCTTCACTCCCGTCGTAATAATGCAAGAAAATACTAATTCATAAATGTATCAGCCTTACACTCCGTCTGCGGCAGCCGGAACGAACAAGCTTGTAAATACAAATCGGCCGGAGTCGACTCGGAACTGGAAGCCCGCTGCTTGCTCGCTCAGCAATTCGCAGCCTTCCCCCGGATCCGATGCATGATTGCCATCTACGCGCACACGGCTTCCCGGAACGTGAACGGTCGCGGTCGCATTCGCGGGCACTTCGATTTCCAGCCGCAGCTCTCCCCGATCCATTAGCTCCCAACTGACATTTATGGCGCCGTAAAGCGACTCGTAAGAGGCTCGGACATGCGTCAGCCGTCCGCCCGGCCTAGGCCGAATCACCATATGGCGGAAGCCCGGTTCCTTCGGATCGGCTTCAATGCCTGCCATGTAACGGAACATCCACTCCCCCACCGAGCCAAGCGAGTAGTGATTGAACGAGTTCATCGAAGGCGTCTGGAAGCCCTTCTCCTCCGTCCAGCCGTCCCAGCGCTCCCAAATCGTTGTCGCGCCGTGCTTGATCGAATACATCCAAGACGGGAACGCCTCTTGGGTAAGCAGCTTGTAGGCGACATCGAGCTCGCCGCTGTCGGTCAGCGCCGGCAGCAGGTAGCCTACGCCGAGAAAGCCGGTTGACAGGCGGTCGCCCCGCTCGCGAATATTGTCAGTCAGGCGGCGTATCGCTTTGGCCTTTAGCGCTTCCGTCAACAGACCGAACTGAAGCGCAAGCACGTAAACAGTCTGCGTATCTCCCTTAATGAGGCCTTCGCTCGAAACGAACGCGTTGCGGAACGCCTCAGCGATATCGTCGAACAACGCTTCGTAACGGCGTTGATCCTCGGTTTTGTTAAGCGTCCCGGCAATCAGCCCCATCAGCTTCGTGCTGTATGCGAAATAAGCGGTCGCAAGCACCTCGTTCGGCGTATCCGCCTGAATCGAAAGCCAATCCCCGTAGTTAGCGTAATCGGGACGAATCAGATCATTGCTGTTATGCTTCAAATATTCCACCCATCGCGCCATAGCGTCGTAGTGGGTATCGAGAATGCGAATATCTCCGTACATGAGATACAGCGTCCACGGGATGATCACTCCGGCGTCGCCCCAGCCGGCGTTATCCGGCGCAAACCAGTTCAGCCGAGTGCTCCACATTTTGTAGCGAATCCATCCGGCATCAGGAGCAACGTCCGTGAACGCGCCGGACGGCTGCTGGCAGTCGATCATATCCCACATATATTTCGTGAAGAAACGTGAGACGTCCATGTTGTAGGAGGCAGTCCTGGCGAAAATTTGCGCGTCTCCGGTCCAGCCAAGCCTCTCGTCACGCTGCGGGCAATCCGTCGGAACGGATAAGAAATTGCCGCGCTGCCCCCATGTAATATTGGCATACAGTTGGTTGATCATAGGGTCGGACGTTTCCAGCCTTCCCGTCACCGGTGTGTCGGAATGGATGACTTTCCCCGTTATCGTCGTCAGCTCCGGTTCTCCCGGGTAGCCGATCAGTTCTACATAACGGAAGCCGTGGAACGTAAAGTGCGGCTCGTACCGTTCCGCGTCCTCGCCCTTCAACACGTAATGATTTTGCTGAATGGCCACCCTAAGATTATCCAGATACAGCGTACCGTCCGGATTGAGCATCTCCGCATGGCTCAGCGTAATTCGTGTGCCGCGCGCTCCCTTAACGTTCACTTCGGTCCAACCAACCATGTTCTGGCCCATATCGAAGATATAGGAGCCGGTCTCCGTTCGGCGAACGGTTATCGGACGAACGGTCTGCGTAATGCGAATCGGAGGCTCCATCGTCGATGTAAGCAGGCCATTGTAGCCTGAGCGGATGTCCGGCGCCTCCCAAGACGCGGCGTTGAAGCCCGGTCGGTCCCATCCGTCCATCTCCAGCCGCGCGTCGTACGTCTCGCCCATGATCATATCGGAATAGCGGATTGGTCCCACTGTCGTTTGCCAGGAGCCGTCTGATACAACAAGCTCCCTGCTGCCATCCTCATATTCAATGCTTGCCTGCAAGAGAAGAAACGGCCGCTCGCCATATACGCGGCTGCCTAGAAATCCGACGGTTCCCGCATACCAGCCGTCTCCGAGAATGACGCCGAACGCATTCTCTCCCTGTTCCAAGCTGTCTGTAATATCATAAGCGTGAACTTGAACACGCTTATCGTAATCTGTCCAGCCCGGAGCGAACAGATGGCCGATCTCCTTTCCGTTGACCGTCAGCCTGAACAAGCCTAGCGCTGTAGCATATACAACAGCGCGGCGGACAGCAGAACGGACGGCGAACGATTTGCGCAGATAGGGAGAAGGCTGTAAATCCTGCGCAGTTCCGGGTCCAAGCTGCGGCTTTCTGCCGATCCACTTCGCCTTCCACTCCCCGCGAGACAACAGCCCCATCGTCCAGCAGCTAGGCTCGCTCCATTCGGACACCCGATCCCGGTTGTCCCAGATTCGAACCTTCCACCAGTACTCTCTTTCCGATTGAAGCGGTTGTCCGGCGTACGCAACGTGGACCGAGCTGCGAGACTCCACCTTGCCGCTGTCCCACCTATCAGCTTCATCGCGATCGAGTTGATCGCGAGAGGACGAGACCAGCACCTGATAAGCCTGCTGCTTCACATTGCGCTCGTCCGATTCCAGCCGCCAGAAGAGGCGGGGAGCCAGCACATCAATTCCGATCGGATTGTGTTCGTATTCGGTTTTGCACATTGTAATTCGCATGGTCGAAGCGACCTCCTTCTTCAATTAAAGTTGTCATCGGCGTCTTCGCATACATTCACGAACAAGGCATCATCCTGCCCGTTATGGCTTCGGATTGCGCCGCGAAATCGGCTAAAGCAGCCGGATCGCATTCGCCCGCGTCTCATCGTCTGAGAACGGCTTCATTCGAACGGTAAATTCCGTCGATTCCGGGGCAAGCAAATAAGACGGCAAGGTCGGGGCAAAACCGCAGCTATGGTTGCCAAGACCCGATTGTTTCCAATCGGCATTGATTTCCACTTCGCCCAGATGGGTTAAGCCGGATTGATGCTTGGCCTCGCTCAATGCCTCTATTGAATATCGGCTTGCGCCAACTTGCCCGAGCGCCGTCCCCTCTCCCGCAATAAGCAATCCAACGCCGTCGGCGTCCGCAACAGCGGCCCAGCGCACATCAGCCTTGCTTCCGTTCTCTTGCGGCTTGATATATGGCACGAATTGCTCATCGACCGTCCCTTCGTATACGCCCAGCTTCCCGCTGGCTTTGCGGTCGGCGTAACATTCGTGCGGGCCTAGGCCTAACCAGGAAAAGCGATCGAATCGATCCGGCATTGTGAACCGAATACCGGCTCTGGGAAGAGGCGGCAGTCCTTCCTTCAACGGTTCAAGACGGTTCTCCAGCAACACGTCACCGCTGCCGTAAATCGTATATAGCTGCTCCGCTCGAAATAGTGTCCGGGAGCCTTTAACGCCGAGCACGGACGCCGTCTTGATCTGAACGGCTGAGTCATCCTTTAGCGGGCATAACTCGACATTGCGAACGTAGGCGTCAAGCTCATGATAGCCCGCATCGCGCCACTGCTTCGCCAGATGAACATCGTTGTCGACCGGCGCCCGCCACAAATTGACGCGAGGCCCTTGCGCGAGCAAGGATACGCCTTTATATTCCCAGCCGGTTATTTCGCCGTTCAGCTTGTCGAACGTCAATGTAAAGCCGTCGCCGTCGACGCGAATGCTTCGATCGTTCTCCGTCGCGGACACTCCGGCCGACGCCTTCGTATCGGCGGCAGACTCCGAACAAACTGTATTGCCCAGCGGTACATCCGCCCATGCTACCTCGTGGCCCGCTTCAGCCCAAATCGTGCGATCGCGCAGGACGAAGCTGACATGGAGCCAATATTCGCCGCGCCCATCCGCCAGACGCGTGCGGTAAGGGATCGCAACGAGTTCCTCGCCCCCTGCCTGAATTTGCAGCGGCGCAAGCTCCCCTTCCTCCAGCGCGATGCCGTCGCGATACACACGCCAATGGACGGCAAGATGCTCCAGCGAAACGATATCGTAACGATTGCCTATCAGTAACACGCCTTGCTCCGGCTGCACCGGGCGGACGGAGACTGGTTCGATCGCCTTCTTGAATTCGATTAAAGCGGGCTTGGGGCTGCGGTCAGGGAATAGCAAGCCGTCGATGCAGAAATGGCCGCTATGAGGCTCATCGCCGAAATCGCCGCCATAGGCGTACTGAAGGCTGCCGTCGCTTACTCGGCGGCGAATCGAGAGATCCGCCCACTCCCAAATCAAACCGCCGCAAAGCCGAGGGTAACGGTAGACGGTGTCCCAATATTCCTTCTGATTGCCGAGCGCGTTGCCCATTGCATGCCCGAATTCCACCATCAGATACGGCCGCGTCTCCTCCTTCTCTCCTTCGGCGACCAGCATGTCTACCGAAGGATACATGGAGCTGACGATGTCGACGATCGGCGCATCCTTAGCCCGTTCGTAATGAATCGGACGCGTCGGATCCGCCTCTCTCGTCCATGCGGCCATGGCGTCGTGATTGTCCCCATAGCCCGACTCATTCCCAAGGGACCAGACGATAACGGAAGGATGGTTCTTATCCCGCTCAACCAAGCGAACCATCCGATCCAGAAACGCCTCCCTCCACTCGGGATCCTCAGCCAACCGGCTTTCGTAGGCGGTCTTTTCGTCGGGATTGTTGATCCAGCGGCTGATCTCTCCGAGGAATACGCAGCCGTGCGTCTCCAAATCCGCTTCGTCGATGACGTACAGCCCATATTGATCGCACAGATCGAGCCAGCGTTCGTCATTCGGATAATGAGAACAACGAACGGTGTTAATGTTATGCCGCTTCATCAGCGTAATGTCACGAACCATCGCTTCCATCGTCGTCACATGGCCGAGATCGGGATCGAATTCATTGCGGTTCACTCCGCGAATGACGATCGGCCTGCCATTGACGAGCAGCCGGCCGTCCTTCACCTTCACTTCACGGAAGCCGACCTTATAGCGATGCGCTTCCGTCACGTTCCCCTCTGTATCGGTCAACGTCAGCAAGAGCGTATAGAGAGCGGGCTGCTCAGCCGACCACAGCTCTGGGCCGCTAACCGGAAGCTTGGCATGGACGACAGCTTCCGCACGAGGACCAGGCTCAGCCGCGGCAAGCACTGCACTCGCAAGCTTCTCATCTGCCGGCCCGAGCAGGTCCGCATGCAGGCCGCAAGCTTCTCCCATTTGGTCGGAACGATTCATTAAGGTAACGGCAAGCTCCAGCAAGCCTTCCCGGTACGACTCATCTAGCCGGGTCCGAATGCGGACGTCGACCATATGCACGATGGGAACGGACAGCAGATAAACGTCCCGAAATATCCCGCTCATCCGCCATTTGTCTTGATCCTCGAGATAGGTGCCGGTCGACCATTGATAAACGCGAACCGCTAGTTTATTCTCTCCAGGGCTGACATAGGGCGTAATATCGAACTCCATCCGATTATGGCTGCCTTGACCGAAGCCGACTTCCTCCCCGTTCACCCACAAATGAAAGGCTGCATCCACACCGTCGAACGCGAGAATGACGGACCTGCCGCTCCAGCTGTCAGGGATAGTAAACATCCGCGCATAGCTGCCTGTCGGATTCATCTTCGGAATAAACGGCGGGTCTACCGGGAACGGATACTTGCTGCTGCTGTACAAAGGGACGCCGTAGCCGTGCAACTGCCAATTCGACGGAACCGGAAGCGTATCCCACGCCTCGCAGGAAAACGCTCGCTCGTAAAACCGCTCTGGAGCATCGAACGGATTCTCCGAGTAATTAAATTTCCAATCTCCATTCAGACATCGATAATAAGGGGAGGTCGTTCGATCGCCTGCCAAAGCCGCCTGTGCATTCGCGAACGGGATAGCGGCAGCTCTAGGACGCTCTGTGTTCAACTGCAATACATTTAAATTTTCATAATCGGGCAAACTGGCGATGCTCTGCCTTATACGATCCATGTCCTTCCTCCTCCTCATTGTCAAAGCTCATTCGTTCTACCATACGAATTCATTGTCCAATCGGCGATAATCCCCCTCGCGCATTGGCGCCTGATCGAACACCTTGCGTCCGCTGTACAGCGGCTTCTTCGTTCCTTTTGGCGTTATGCCCACGACATCGTCGCCGCGCCATTCGGTCTCGAACGTTTGGCCGACTGCGTTCTCCAGCGTCTTGCGGTAGCTAAGAGGGAACGTGACCGTAATTTTCTCCCCGGCGACAGCCGAACCCAGCGTAAGGAAGTGACGGTTGACCCAACTGCTCGCTTCGCTGCCCTTGCCCTCGGTTACGATTCCGTCCTTCTCGCGGGTGAATCTGATCTTCGTAAATCCGGCCCACTCCGGAATTCGGATCAGGAGACGCGAAATATCCGAACGCACATCGAGCACGACTTTGCCTTCATGAGGCAGATAGCTGCCGACGTCAAGCCACTTCGAGCCGCGATTCAGCAAAAAGTTGACACTGACCGTACCGTTCTTCTCCGTAATCGTATTGCTCCATCCCATAAACAAGCCGCGCGTGCCCGAGCCGAGACAGCAAATTTGCAGGTCGCTCGTATGTCCCCGTCCTTCGTTGACATCGCATACGAAATCATTCGGTGCGGAATAGCCCGCGAATGATCCACGGGTACGCTCCGCCACCTTGTAGAAGGATTTGTTCGCCGGAATATCATTCGACTTATCGTCTGTTTGCTCTACCCAGTCGAGATCGAGCAACTGTGATTCAGCCAGATGGTTGCGCAAAAATCGCTCCACGATTCCCCAATACTCGACATAGCCGCTCTTCGCCAGCGTAATGCCGCAAGCAATCAAGTCGACAAGCGAGCACGTCTCATGCTCGTAGGCCTGCTCGTGCAGATCGCCCGGCGTCCAGCCGAACGACGTGCATTTGGTTAGCGCCCAATCGTAACACTTCTTCACCCAAGCGATCATCGCCGCATTGCCCGAATGCATACCGAAGCGCGCAATCGCATCCAGCGTCCCAAGGCGAGTATGGAAGTGGCCGCTTCGATAGGCCAGCGAATCGTTAAAGCTGCCGTCCTCATTGAAGACGCCGCTCCGCTCCATAATCAACGCGGTGAAAAACTGACATAGCTCGTAGGCGTCTTCGTTGCCCGTCAGCTCATAGTATTTCAGCAGCGGCATGACCAGCCTTCCGCAGAAGGCAGCCGGATCCGGCGCCAGTCTCAGCTGTACGCCGTTCGCCGAAGGCCAGCCCGTCTCCTTGTATTCAGAGGCAGGATAATACCAGATGTCCCGTTCCTTGACAGCAATCCGCTTCAAGGCGGCCACATGCCGATCCGCCGCTTCCTTCACCTTCGGATCGCCCGTCTCCATGTACCAGCTCGTCAGCGACAGAATAACGGCACGCTGGTCGATCAGGTTTGCGTTCGGCTCCCAATTGTGGGTCGGATTTATTTGCCGGTAGCTCATGCCGTCCTCCTTGAAGAACGACAGCAAGTTCGCGCGATACCGCTCCTCAACCTCCTCGCCGAACGTTTCACCGGACATATGCCTTGCCAGAATTAAGCCGTCCACCATTCTTCCATGAGAGGAACCGTAATCCCAGTCGCCATGAACCATATAGGCGGGCTTATGCATCAAGTCCGCGCTGAAAAATGGAATGCAGCCATGGTCGCGGTCGGCCATTCCGATCATCGCATTGATCGCATGGGCTGCCCGCTCCTCCAGCATTAACGTATCCGGTATAAGGTTTTTGCGTTGTTGTTCCATCCTTTTCCCACTCCTTTATTAGTTTCCCTCACGATTGATGAAGAGCAATTTGCAAGATTTCATCTTTTATACTTGAACATGCCCAGCAGAACGAGAGACTCTCGCGAAAATAAGAGTCCCAAATATTACATTCTTCACTTTAACGCCGTTCTGCGCACATCTGATTTCCGAACAGGGCGTCTGTCCTTACTCGCTGATCGCAGTCAATTCCCTCGACGGAAAAGGCTCGTCATCGGCGATCATCGGACTTAGCTTTCCTCACCCCTCCGGTACTGTAAGCTTCAATGTAAATGTCGTGCCTTCTCCTTCACGGCTTTCAATGAGCAGACGCGTTTGCCCGCCGTAGAACGCGCGAATGCGTTCGCTGACATTGTATAAGCCATAACCGGAATTCTCGTTCTGCAGAGCCTGTCGATCCAGTTCGTTGGCGAGCACGCCTCGAATCAAGCCCAGACGCTCCTCCGAGATGCCGGGTCCATTGTCGGCGATCACGATCAGGAGTTCATTGTTTTCACGTCTGACGACGATATCGATCTCCCCGCACTTGCGACTGCGCCCGATGCCGTGCTGGATGCAGTTCTCTACGAGCGGCTGCAAAATAAACCGAGGACAGCAAATATCGTCGATATTCGTCAGAACCTGAATGGAGAAACGTAGCCGATCCAGCATGCGCAGCTTATGCATATCCAAATAATGACGAACATTATCAATTTCGTGCTGCAGCTTCGTCTCATTATCGCCAGAGTTCAGCGTATACCGAAGCAGCCGGCCAAACGTATATGTTGCGTTGACCACTTCCTGATCGTCATTGATCTCTGCCAGCATACGGATCGATTCAAGCGTATTGTAAAGAAAATGAGGCTTGATCTGTGCTTGCAGCACTAGATAGTCCGCTTCCTTTTTCATAAGCTCGGCTTTATGCACGGTATTTAACAGCTCGTCGATGCGGCGGACAAGCGAATTGTATGATCGGGTAAGAAAATCGATTTCATCGTTGGACTTTCCAACCTCGTAATAGGTTAGCTTGCTTTCGTCCACATGCCGCATATGCTTTGCCAAACCAAGAATTCGGCGAACAAGAGAGGAAGCTGTCGCATAATAGATCCCCGTCAACACAATTAGTGATACCAATAGCGAGACACCGAGGACGAACATCTTGGTCCTGATGTCGACGAATACTTCATCCATCTGACTGAAGAAGTAGAACGTCATCGACAGCTCAGGAATCGTCAATGAGTTCACTAGCGTCCTCTGCTTGCGCAAATAGGCGTAGCCTTGATCGCTTCCTTCGGCCATAGCCAGCAAGCCTTCCGTCTGCTCGTCGTTCAGTCCAATCCCTTCGCTGCTGTACACCGTTTCGCCGCCTTGAACAATCAGTACTTGCATGTTCTGATTGACATCGACAGCCTTGAGGAAATTTTGCATCAATGAATCGTTTGTAACGATCTCCAGCACAGCCAACGACTTCGTATAGCTGTTATTATAAATACGCTGGTAATAGCTCAAGCCCGGAAGCGCAGTTGTTTCGGCGCCGCTGCGGTGCAGCCATACGCCCTCATCTACATTAACTTCGTTTAGCAAAGCTATCGGCTTCTCATCCATTTGGCCCAGATCCTCAAGCTCGTCTCTGACCGTGTGGATCCCGGGTAACGTTTTGTAAAGTTTAATAGACGAAATCTCGTTATCTCGCAATTGCGCATAAATAAATAGCGGACGAATGTCTTTGAGATAGTTGTATACATGTTGCAGCTCTGAACGATAAGTACCGCTAAGATAATCGATCATCTGCTGATTGTTAAGGAATAGAGCATGAATCGATTCCACTTGATCCAGACTCGACCGGAACCCTTCGCCGGCTTGTATGACCAGCTTCTGCTTTCCTTCCGAATACTCTGACATGACATCCATGTAGAACTGATTGTACAAGTAGGCACCGAACACAATAATCGGCAAAAGCACGAGCAGTAAGTAGCCAAGCGCCATTTTCTGAACGATCCTCAAATTCTTCATTGCAACGGCCTTCCTTCGCATCTGGGAGCCTCGTTTGAAGCGCTTCCAATCTAGTTACAGCTATTATACGAGTGATCCTCAGAAGCAGACAACTTACCTTTCGCTAGACGATCTTGATTCGATTCCAATACTCTAATCGGGAGTGCATAGGCCACCGGATGCAAATGCCCGCTTCCAATGCGATGAATACCAGTATGCTGATATTCCGCGAATAACGATCTTCTGCCGTTGCTCGATACATGTTCAGCTCTGTCCTCAAGCAGTAACCGATCCGTCTCACGTGCAGCGCTTATCTTGGTCTCTTGCCCCAATCCTGCCTCACTCCTCCTTTTCTTCCTTAAGCGAGCTGCCGTTAGGAGAATACACTATTAATTGTATAGACGTGCGCTTGGGATTAATAGTGATGAAAACTTAAAAACCAGCGATCATTTTTAAGATGTGTGTAAGCGCAAACATTATGTACGGAAGCGGTACGCTTGATTCCTTGCAAAAGGCGGCTTAAATATAAAAAGGAGGGATCGTAAGATCCCCCTGTTAAACTCTGTTAGTCGAATTTCTAACCACGAGCTGCGTATCTACAGAAATTTTGTTGCGAATGGTGCTGCCGGTTTCAATTTCTTGCACAAGCCCATCCACGGCCAATCTAGCCATGTTCTCCTTCTCTACATGCACGGTCGTCAGCTCAGGCGTTACGATTCGCGATTCTGATATATTATCGAATCCGATAACGGACACATCATCCGGCACACGCAGTCCCATTTCCGCTAGCGTCTTGATTGTACTGATCGCTATATAATCGCATTCGCAGAAAAAAGCGGTCGGCAGCGGTTTTCCCGTATTCAGATAATCGGACAGCTTTCGCTTCAACGATTCCTGCGCAACGAGAATCGTCGGCTCGACGTTGAATATACAGTCTTGATTCAGCTCGACCCCTTGCTCCTGAATCGCATAAGCAAAACCTCGTCTGCGCTCCTCGAAGTTATGTATGCGATCGTGGGACGAAATGTAGCCGATGTTGCGATGCCCTAATTCGATAAGGTGGGAAGCTGCTTCATATGCCCCCATCATATTATTAATTTCGACAAAATGAATCGGAAGCGTCTGATAACAGTTATCTAATACGACCATTGGCAAAGATAGCTTACTTGCTATGTCCGAGATCTGCATCCGGTCTAGATTCGTCCCGAGCAAAATTACGCCTTGACTGTTCCCGCCCTCAGCAAGAGTCACAATTCCTTCATCAAGATTCCCAACGGATATCGTGCTAAACATAAGCGAATATCCTAGAGCCCGGCAACGCTCCTCTGTATAGTGAATCAACTCTCGAAAAAAAGGCTGCTGGTAATAGGAATCAACAACGATTCCCGAATTGGCAAACACCAGAAACGTAATCGATCTGGAGGTTGTATCGGAGTGACTTTTTCGAGGCTTAAATTCGTAATTGTTAGCTCGGGCGATTTCAAGAATGCGTTCACGCGTTTGCGGCGCTACTCCAGATTTTCCGCTTAACGCAAGCGAAACCGCTGCTTTGGATACGCCCGCAATTCGGGCGATGTCCTCCATTTTCATCGAAATGCCTCCTCCTTAA
>Ga0180215_1004329_pt1 | contig 12697 bp, 14 predicted proteins | sample eDN3rd37CBELigBY_FD_128871 | JGI IMG/M metagenome (GOLD analysis project Ga0180215, IMG submission 128871) | Enriched backyard soil microbial communities from Emeryville, California, USA - eDNA 3rd pass 37_C BE-Lig BY (version 2) (version 2) | ecosystem: Environmental > Terrestrial > Soil >...
GAACGCGCCGTACAGACCCAGGTGGATGTGCACCACGCGGCCACCGTCGTAGTGGTGGAACAGGTGCTTGCCCCACGCGGTCGCGCGTTTGAAGATCTGGCCGCTGACGGCCGCGGCGCCGTCGGCGAACCGGCCCTGCGGGCTCGAGACGACGACGGCGGTCCGCCCGAACCGACGTTGGTGCAACCGGGCGAGCCGGTGCAGGGTGTGCCCCTCAGGCACGCGACACCGTCCTGGTCAGGCCGGCGCGCCCGGGACCGCGGGTGCGACGTGGGTGCGCTCGTACTCGGCGAGGATGTCGATGCGACGCTGGTGCCGCTCGGCCTCCGACCACGGGGTGGTCAGGAACGCATCGACGATCGCGAGCGCCTCCTCGGTGGTGTGCATCCGGCCGCCGATGCCGATCAGGTTCGCGTTGTTGTGCTCGCGCGCGAGTTGCGCGGTCTCGACGCTCCAGGCCAGCGCGGCGCGCGCGCCGGGCACCTTGTTCGCGGCGATCTGCTCGCCGTTGCCCGAACCGCCGAGCACGATGCCGAGGCTGCCCGGGTCGGCCACGGTCTTCTCGGCCGCGGCGATGCAGAACGCCGGGTAGTCGTCGTCGGCGTCGTACTCGTATGCCCCGCAGTCGATAGGCTCGTGGCCGTTCTTCTCCAGGTGGGCGATGATCGTTTTCTTGAACTCGAAACCGGCGTGATCGGCACCGACGTAGACGCGCATGCGGCTAACCCTAACGTGTCAGCACTCCGTGACCACGATGCCGGCCTGCAGCAGGTCCAGCAGCCGCTGCGTCTGCTCGACCGAGCCGCTTGCGATGCAGATTCCCAGCAGGCTCGACACCACATCGTCGGCGCGGACGGCGGCGCGGAGGGCACCGGCGGCGGCGCACGCATCGACCAGGAGGCCGACGGCCGCGACGATCCGCTCGCGGGTCTCGTTGCGGTCGATCGAACCGGACTCGAGGACCACGAGTAACGACTCGGCCATCCCACGCTTCGCCCCGACGAACGCGGCGTAACGATCCATCCAGCGGCGCAGTGCCAGGGCGGGCGGGTGCGTGTCGAGCAACTCGGCGGCGCAACCGCACACCTCCGCCAACTCCGCCCGGTACACGGCCTCGACAAGCGCCTCACGCGTGGGGAAATGGCGGTAGAGCGTGCCGATACCCACGCCCGCGGCGCGCGCGATCGCTTCGAGCGACACCGGCGCGGCGGTGGTCTCGGCGGCCCCGAATGCGGTCGCCGCCGCATCCAGCAGGCGTTCACGGTTGCGTCTGACGTCGGCCCGCTCAGCCATCGCGGAGGCACCTCCGGTTTGTTACGTTGGTAAAGCGGAGGGTCCTCCGCATTTCGGAGTATGGCACGAGGAGAATTTCTGTGACCACTGAGAGCCCCGGCAGTCCTGGCATTCCCGGTGGGTCCGGCACGATCGGGACACAGCCGGTGGCCCGTGTGGGCTACGGCGCGATGGCACTCGGACCTCGCGTGCCCATCGACGACGCCGTGGCGCTGCTGCGCCGCGCCGTCGAACTGGGCGTCAACCACATCGACACCGCGTCGTTCTACGACGACGGCGAGGTGAACCGCCGGATACGCCGGGCACTGGCCCCGTATCCCGACGATCTGGTGATCGTCAGCAAGGTCGGCGCGCGACCGGCCACCGGACCGGTGCCGCTCGCTCTCGCGCAGCGGCCCGCCGAACTACGAACTGCTGTCGAACGCGATCTCGCCGAGTTGGGCGTCGACCGGATCGCGGTGGCCAACCTGCGCCGCGCGGACATCGGCCCGGGCCTGATCGCCGAGGGCGACCAGGTGGTCGATCTCGACGATCAGCTTGCCGAGATGATCGCGCTGCGCGACGAGGGCAAGATCGCCGCGATCGGCATGAGCAACATCGATCTGGACACCGCGCGGCGGGCCGCCCCCGCAGGCATCGTGTGCATCCAGAACGCGTACAACCTGCTGGACCGGACAAGCGAGGAGCTCCTCGGATTCGCGCGGCAGCAGAACATCGCGTTCGTGCCCTATTTCCCGCTGGGCTCGGCGTTTCCCGGCTTCCCCAAGGTTTCCGACAACCCGGTGGTGCGCACGATCGCCGCCGAGTCGGGTGTCACGCCCGCCCAGATCGGCCTCGCCTGGCTGTTGGCCCATGCGCCGAACATCCTGCTCATCGCCGGAACGGCGTCGGTCGATCACCTGGAGCAGAACGTGCGCGCCGGTGACATCACGTTAAGCGACAAGGCGATCGCGGCCCTCGACGCCGTGCCCGGCGAGCGGTCACCCCACGGTGATGGCGTCGAGGCGTTCCTTGATGAAAGCTGACGAGATGACCGGTTCGAGCCCCGCGGTGCGGCCGACGGGCGGCTGCAGCGGCGTCACCACCGCGTCGTGGTTGGCCTCGTAGAAGTAGATCAACGACACCAGGTCCTCTTCGGGGGCGTCCGGCTGCGGGGGCAGCACGCGGTGGCGTCCCGACGGCCACCGGCGCCCGCTCCAGTACTCCAGCAGGTCACCGATATTGACGGTCAGCGCGCCGGGCTCCCACGGCGCGTCCTCCCAGCCCTCGGCCTCGGAGTACACCTGAAGTCCACCTGCTCCGGGCTCGCGGTCGAGTACCGTGACCGTTCCGAAGTCGGTGTGCGGACCGATGCGGAACTGGCCTGGCTCGGGCTCCCCCACGGCGGTCAACGGTGGGTAGTGGTTGATGTTCATCGTCCACGTCGGTCGATCTGCCAGCGCCACAAAGGGATTCGCCGGGAGCCCGAGGGCGTGGGAGAACAGGTCCAACAAATCGTCGGAGAGTTTCCGCATCGCGGCGGTGTATTCGGCCACCAACGGCTGCAGCGCGGGCACTTCGATGGGCCAGACGTTGGGCGCGTACCAGATCCGGTCCACCTCGGCATCGCCGGTCGCGGTGTCCGACCCCAGGCTGAAGCTCTCTTTCAGGTCGGGTGGTGTCTCGGTGCCTTCGGCGTACCCGTTGGCCTCGGCACCCGGCCCGATCCAGCCGCGACCGCCGACGGGCACCGAGTACCGCCGCTTCGTCGCGTCCGGCAGGGCGAAGAAGTCGCGGCTCGCAGCGCGGACACGCGCGGCGAGGGCGGGGTCGACGTTGTGGCCGGTGACGACGATGAATCCCGCGCGCTGCAGGCCGGCGTCGACCTCGGCGGCCACCGCGTCGGCCTCGGCGCCGCCGGCATACCACCGTGAAAGATCAACTGTGGCAATGGCACTCACTCGCCGATGTCCTCCGCCCACAGATCCGGTTTCGCCGCGATGAAATCCTGCATCATCTTCACGCACCGCTGGTCATCCAGCAACGTGACAGCGACGCCGTGCTCGGCCAGCCACTCGTGACCGCCGGAGAATGTGCGTGCCTCACCGATGAGAAGGGCACCGATGTTGAACTGACGGACCAGGCCGCTGCAGTACCAGCACGGTGACAGCGTCGTCACCATGATGGTGTCGCGGTAGCCGCGTTGCCGGCCTGCGGCACGGAAGGCATCCGTCTCCGCGTGCACCGATGGGTCCCCCTGCTGCACCCGCCGGTTGCGCCCGCGGCCCAACAGCTCACCGTCGGCGCTGAACAGGGCGGCGCCGATCGGAATGCCGCCTTCGGCCAAGCCTTTTTGCGCCTCTTCGACCGCGACGTCGAGCATCTCCCCGGGACTCATGGCTGCACCCTTCCATCGTTCATTCCTCGCCACACAGCGACAGACGGCCGATCAGGCGAGCACCGATCACGGCGATCCGGAGGTGATTCGGCCTCGGCGGAAAGGTCGGCAGCGCTCGCGGGCGTCGTCATGCGTTACACCGTGGCCCCAACTGCGGTGTAACGCAAGCTGAACACACAGGCTGTCTCGACGTCAGTCGGGTTCAGCGACCGCGAGCAACTCGCGGGCGCTGGCGACGATGTGTCCGTCGAGGGCCGACCGGCGCACCTCGGTACCGCCCGTGGTGATCGCCTCGAGCAACGCACGGTGTTCTTCGGGGATCGCGAACGGGCTCTCGTGACGTTTGGCGAGCCGGTGGATCTGCATTCGGATGCGCGGCTGGACGCTGGCCCACAGTTGCATCGCGTGTTCGGAATGCGCGCTCCTGACGATCGTCTCGTGGAACAGCACGTCGAGTTCGTTCAGCTGTTCCAGGTCACCGGCGCCTGCCGCATCGTCCATGAGCGCCACCAGACGCCGGAGTTCGGCGAGCACCGCCGGATCGGCACTGGCCTTCTCGACCGCGAACTGCTCGATGGACAGCCGCACCGGCAGCAACACCCCCAGCAGTTCGTCGGCGCTCACGGTGGCCACGAACGCGCCCCGATTGGGGATGTGGTGCACCAGCCCTTCGCTTTCCAGCTGCCGTAGCGCTTCGCGCACCGGGCCGGGGCTCGTGCTCAGATGCGCGGCCAGCACGTCCTGCTTGAGCTGCGCACCCGGCGGCAGACCGCCCTTGACGATCTGCTCACGTAGCCAGTCCGCGATCTGGTGCCGCCGCGACGAGGCCAACGGGGCGGCGACCGCCAGAGGTTGCAACGCCTCCGTCATGATCCTTCTCCTTCGCAAGGGTCGCCAGGGTCGCCCGCTGGCGCCATCCTAGGCAGCCGCGCCTGCTCGCGAGCGTGCTGACACAGTTGCCGACGCACTATTGCGCCGATTACAGATTATAGATAATCTCTGATCCACTCACAGTCGCCCGTCGGCCCCACCCGGCCCATCGGTGAAACATCCTGCGGATAAAGGAAACCCATGCGTAGACGCACCCGTGCGGCGATCGCCGCCCTCGCCGCCACCACCGCGCTCGTTCTGGCCGGTTGCACCTCGTCGGACCAGGCGGGCCCGACCCAGAACAGCACGTTGACGAAAGTGCTGAATTCCAAGAAGCTCACCGTCGGCGTCTTCGCGGACGCGCCCCCGTACGGCGTGATGAACAGCTCGGGCGAATACCAGGGCTTCGACATCGACAAGGCCCGTGCGCTGGCCGACTCCCTCGGCGCCGACGTCCAGTTCGTCAGCACCACCAACGCGAGCCGAATCCCCATGCTGGAGACGGGGAAAGCAGATGTCATCATCGCCGCGCTCACCAACCTCGATGAGCGAGCCCAGGTAGTCGCACTGACCAGGCCGTACGCCTCGGAGGGCCAGCTGGTCGTGGTGCCGGCCGACAGTCCCATCCAGGGCTACGACGACCTCGCGGGCCGCACGGTCGCCGCCACCCGCGGCAGCGTGCCCGCCACCATCCTCGAAACCGAATTCCCGCAGGCCAAGCCCAGCCTGTTCGAAGCCGTCGCCGACTCGATCCAGGCGCTGCGCAGCGGCAAGGTCGACGCGCTCATGGAGAGCACGGCTGTCGTCGCCGAGATCCGTGCGAGCCAGAAAGATGCGGTACGCGTTCTCGACGCTCCCCCACTGGCACCGTCGTTCGTGTCCTTCGGCGTGAAGATGGGCGATCAACTCTGGCTGAACTACCTCAACAACTTCATCCTCAACTACAACATCAGCAAGGCGGCGAACGAGTCATACAACAAATGGCTCGGCATGGACGTACCAGAGCTCATCAAGTAGTCACTGCGCCCACCACGTTCAGGACACACCATGCAGCTCTACTACGGCGATCTCGTCCCGTACCTCATACCACTGCTCAAAGGGCTCGCGGTCAGCATCGCGGTGAGCCTGGCCGCGACCGCGATCGGTGGCGCGTTCGGGATCCTGCTCTATGCGGGACGAACCGCACGGCTCAACGCGTTCCGTGTCGCGGCCTCGGCCTACATCGAGGTCATCCGCAACACGCCCCTGCTGCTGCAGCTCTACCTCGTGTACTTCGCGCTGCCGCACGCCGGGGTCAACCTCGATCCTGTCACGGCAGGCATACTGGCCCTGAGCATCAACAACTCGGCCTACATGGCCGAGATCTACCGGGCCGGGTTCCAATCTGTTCCCGCGGGACTCCGCGAAGCCGCAGCCGCACTCGGTATGAGCCCGCGCGACACGTTCTGGCGAGTGCTGTTCATCCCGGCCATGCGAAATGTCCTGCCCGCCATCACCAACCAGACGATTCTGCTGTTCCTCGCGTCGTCGATCACGTCGGTCGTGTCCCTGCCCGATCTGATGCACGTGATGATGGGCATCACCTCGACGACGTTCCGCACCATCGAGGCCTTCACCGTGGGCGGCCTGCTGTACTTCGCCGTCGCGTTCCTCATCGCAAGTTTCTCGCGAGTCGTCGAGACCCGATTCATCAAGTGGAAGGTGGCGTGATGTTCGAGGGACTCGGCACCCAACATCTGACACTGATCTGGCATGGAGCCCTGGTCACCGTGCAGATCTGCACTCTCTCAGTACTTTTCGGAGGCGCACTGGGAATCGTCATCGGTTTGATGTCGACAGCACCAATACGGGTGCTGCGGTGGGTGGCAGCGCTCTACGTAGCGGTGATCCGCGGCATACCGGTGTTGTTGATCATCTTCTTCGTCTACTTCGGCATCCCTCTACTCGCGCCGGGCAGCAGCCTCTCGGAGTACTGGGCTGCCGTGATCGCGCTGTCGGTGTTCGCCTCGGCCTATGTCGGCGAACTGGTGCGCGGCAGCATCCAAGCGGTCCCGCACGGGCAGTTCGAGGCGGCCGACGCACTCGGGTTGTCCTACGCACAGCGCATGCGCTGGGTGATCCTGCCGCAGGCGGCGCGAGTGATCGTGCCGCCGGGCGTCGGGTTCCTGGTGGTGCTGATCAAGGACAGTTCGCTGGTGGCGGTCATCGGCCTCATCGAACTGACGCGGGCCGGAAACGTGGTCAGCTCGCTGACCGCCGACCCGATCACCACCTATCTGATCGTCGGCGCGTGTTACTTCGTCATCTGCTATGCGCTCTCGTCGCTGGGGCGCCGCTACGAGCGCCGACTCGGCGTTCACGTCAAAGCCCCCGAGGTCGGCGACGCCCTCAAACTCACCACAGGAGCGAAGAAATGATCAAGGTCGACGGACTGCGGTTGAGCTTCGGCGACACCGAGGTGCTGCATGGTGTTTCGTGCACCGTGGCCGAAGGCGAGGTGGTGTGCATCATCGGGGCTTCCGGATCGGGTAAGAGCACCCTGCTGCGCTGTATGAACGGGTTGGAGCGCCCGTCGCACGGCACGATCGTCATCAACGGCCACACCCTCGGACCGCAGGAGAAGACGGCCGACCTGGCGGTGGTGCGCCGCGACGTGGGCATGGTGTTCCAGCACTTCAATCTCTTCCCACACATGACCGTCATGGACAACATCACTCTGGCGCCTCGTCGCGTGCTCAGGCGCAGCAGGGACGAGGCGCAGGAGCGGGCGCGCACCCTGCTGTCCAGAGTGGGACTGGCCGACAAGGCCGACGTCTATCCCGATTCCCTGTCGGGTGGCCAGAAGCAGCGTGTGGCCATCGCCCGTGCGCTCGCGATGGACCCGACCATCATGCTGTTCGACGAACCGACATCGGCACTGGACCCCGAAATCGTGGGTGAGGTGCTGACTGTGATGAAAGACCTTGCCGCCGAGGGTATGACGATGGTCGTGGTGACCCACGAGATGGGCTTCGCCCGCGAGGTGTCCGACCGGGTGATCTACATGGACAAGGGCACCATCGTCGAAACCGCCGGACCGACGGAACTGTTCACCTCGCCTGAGGAAGCCCGTACGCGCGAGTTCCTCAGCAAGGTGCTCTGACATGCCCGCACTGGACTTCCTGCTGACCGGGGCACAGATCGTCGACGGCACCGGAGCTCGCGCCCGTCGCGCCGATATCGGGCTGCGCGGTGACCGCATCGAGTTCGTCGGTTTGTCACCCGACGCCAAGGCCGTCACCACCGTGGACTGCACCGGCATGCTCATCACCCCGGGACTCATCGACCCACACAGCCACAGCGACTGGTCGGCACTGGGCAATCCCGACGCGTTCAGCACGATCCACCAGGGCGTCACCACCGAGGTGGTCGGCAACTGCGGGGTCACCTACGCGCCCATCGGCGACGACGACGTCGACGCGACCGCGGGCGCCCTGCGCGCGATGGGCTACCAGGGACCGATCGACTGGCGTGACTTCGGCGAGTACGTGGCCCGTGTGCACTCGGGGCCCACGGCGCAGAACCTCATGTGGTTCGTCGGGCACACCGCGCTGCGCTCCGCGGCGCGACGAGCCACCGACGGGCTGCGCGAACAGATCCGCTTGCTCGAAGACGCCATGGACGCCGGCGCGATCGGCTTCTCCAGCGGCCTCGAGTACGGCTCGGGACGGTTCGCCACGACCGAGGAACTCGTCGCCCTGGCCCGGGCGGCGGGACGACGGGATGGCATGTACGCCAGTCACATCCGCAACCGCGATGCCGACCTGGACGCGGCCGTCGAGGAATTCTTCACGATCGTGACCGCGGGCGGGGTCCGCGCGCAGCTGTCGCATCTCAACGTCCGCCACGACACCGGTGCCCCACCGGGTGCCTGGGCTCGGGCCGCCGACCGGGTGGTCGCCGAAAGACGTCGCGGGACTGACGTACTCGCGGACATGACACCCTATCCCCACGGCATCGGCATGGCCACCGGACTGCTGCCGGGCTGGCTGGTCGAGCGCCCCGCCGCCGAGGTCGCGGCGCTGCTCGGTGACCGCGAGATCCGGGACCGGGTCCGCCTCGACGGCGACCGCTATTGGCGGTTCGTACATCGCGGCCAGTGGCACCGGGTGCGCCTCGGCGTCAGCACCACCCATCCGGAATGGGAAGGTCTGTCGTTCCCCGAGATCGCCGAACGGCACGGCACCGACGAGTGGGAATGCCTGTTCGACATTCTCGCCGCGGCCGGGGCGGAGATGGGCGGCGTCCAGTTGCTCGGTGATCTGTTCAGCGCGGACCATCTGGCCGAGGCCATCGGCCATGATCACTTCTTGCTCGGTGTCGACGCCTTCACGACATGCCGTCATGGTGCGCTCGACGGCAGAACACGCAATCCGCTGTTCTATCACGGGCATACGCACTATCTGGCTCATCACGTGCCTGCGGGGACCCTGACGTTGGAGACCGCGATCCACAAGATGACCGGAAAGGTCGCCGAACATTTCGACATGCGTGACCGGGGAGAACTTCGGGCGGGCGCATTCGCCGACATCGTCGTCTTCGATCCGGCCGTCATCGACCGCACCGACACCTGGGGTCTGCCGACCCGATATGCCGAGGCGGCCCGTCACGTGTGGGTCAACGGCGTACCCGTCGTCACCGACGCTGTCCACACCGGCCGAAGGCCTGGAGTCATGCTCACCCACCGGTCGTGAACCTCACGACAGCACCCTCACTCAAGGAGCACCGAAACCCATGAAGATCACCGACATTCAGACGTGCGGCCTGCGCGGCGCCACTCCAGAGGGCGGCTGGTCCAACGAGCTGCGGCCCGACGACGTCGTCCACACCTTGGTCGCCGTACACACCGATACCGGCCAGGTCGGCATCGGCAGCGCGTTCACCACCGAGGGGTTGGTGGCGGCCGCCGTGGATCTGCTCGCGCCACAGCTGATCGGTCAGAGCGCGCTGGAGGCCGAACGGCTCACCGAGACGCTGCACCAGAGCGCGTTCTGGATGGGCCGCGGCGGTTCGCTCACCCACGCCACCAGCGCGATAGACATCGCGTTGTGGGATCTGGCCGGGCAGGCTCTCGGGCAGCCGGTCGGGCGGCTGCTGGGTGGCCGCTATCGCGATCGGGTACGCCCATACGCCTCGGTGCTCATGGACGAGGCCCCGGCGATGACCGAGAACCTGTCGGAGCTTGTCGACCAGGGCTTCACCGCGTTCAAGATCGGCTGGTGGAAGTTCGGCCGCGTGGACGCGCAAACCGACGAGCGCACCGTGGCCGCTGCGCGGGAGGCCGTCGGCGATCATCTGCTGGCGGTCGACGCCGGTGGATCCGAGGCGTTCTTCCCGGGCGGCCTGTCGTGGGCGAAACGCACCGCCGACATGCTGGCCGACTATGGCGTCGCATGGTTCGAGGAGGCGCTGGCACCCGACGACCTCGACGGGTTCACGGAACTGCGAAGGCATTCCAAGATTCCGATCAGCGGTGGTGAGGTGCTCACGCGCCGGCAGACCTTCCTTCCGTTCCTGGATGCGGGGGCCTTCGACATCGTGCAGCCGGACACCACGAAGGGCGGTGGTCTCAGCGAGTCACGCCGCATCGGCTGGGCGGCCCAGGACCGCGGCATCAGGTTGGTACCGCACGGCTGGAACACCGCGGTGGGGTTGGCCGCCGATCTGCATCTGGCATCCGCACTGGCCGCCACCGATCTCGTCGAGTACAAGACCGGATCGGCATACATCGACGAACTCGTCTGCGCCGGATGGGAGCTCGACCGCGACGGAATGCTCGCGATTCCGGAGACACCGGGGCTCGGCATCACGCTGGATCCGGCCGCCCTCGAGCGCTACGGCACTCGGCCTTCCTTCGCCGATCCGCGATGAACGACGTGTTCGATCATCGCGTGATCCCGCTCGCCACCGTGCGGGATCCGGGTCACGTCGACGTGATCGGCGACGGTCTCGTCGACGGGGGCCTGCCCGTGGTCGAGATCGCGCTGCGTGGTGAGTACGGTCTGGCCGCGATCCGCAGACTGTCGGCGCGGGGCGACATTCTGGTGGGCGCGGGGACCGTCCGCTCGGTCGCGCAGGCCGCTGACGCGATCGAGGCAGGCGCACGGTTCATCGTGTCTCCCAACCTCGACGATGATGTCGTCGAGTTCGTCGGCCGCGCCGGGCTGGCGGTCATCCCCGGCGTGCTGACGCCCACCGAGGTGGGCAACGCCGTGCGGCTCGGCCTGCACAGGCTCAAGTTGTTTCCGGCCGCTGCCGTCGACGCCCGCGCGCTGCTCACCGCGTATCGCGCGGTCTTTCCCGACGTGGCCTTCATGCCCTCGGCAGGCATCACCGCGGCATCGATGGCGGAACTGTTGGAACTGCAGGCGGTTTTCGCCGTCAGCGGCAGCTGGATCACCGCAGCGGCCGCGAGAGGCGCGACCGCGGTGGCCGAGGAGGCACGGGCCGCCGTCACGATCGCGACCGGAGGACGGTGGCGCGCGTGACTCCCCGATTCGACGTCGTCACGGTCGGTGAGAGTCTCGGCCTGCTCACGGCATCACGGTCCGGTCGCCTCCACCACAACCGCGATCTGCGACTGGGATTCGGTGGCGCCGAGAGCAATGTGGCGATCGGAGTCGCTCGGCTGGGCGCAACGGCGGCCTGGATCGGCCGGGTGGGCGACGACAGCCTCGGCGAACTCATCGTGCGCGAATTACGGGCCGAGGGGGTCCACGCCTTCCCGGTGGTCGACCGCGGCGCCTCGACCGCGCTGATGATCAAGGAACACCCGTATCCGGGCGCCGCCCGCATCACCTATTACCGTCGCGGGCAGGCCGGCAGCCGACTGCAGCCGCGTGACGTGCCCGACAGCGTCGTGTCGGACACGAAAATCCTTCATCTCACCGGCATTTCGGCGGGCTTGGGTGCCTCCACGCTGGCCACGGCCCATGCCGCGGCGGACGCCGCGGCTTCGGCGGGTGCGACGATCTCCTTCGATGTCAACCATCGCACCGCACTGTGGCAGGACCGCGGCGCGGCCTCGGCGGCCTACCTCGAACTCGCCCGCCGGGCGCATATCGTGTTCGCCGGGGAAGAGGAGGCCTTCCTGCTCACCGGGATCGACACCGCTCATGGCCAACTCGATGCCCTGTTGAGCCTCGGCGTCGACTGCGCGGTGATCAAACTCGGCGCGGACGGCGCGATCGCTGCCACCGCCACGGACAGGCTCTCGGCCCCGGCCGTGCCGGTGCCGGTGGTGGACACCGTCGGCGCGGGAGACGCCTTCGTCGCGGGGTGGCTGGCAGAACTCGCCGGTGGCGCCGGCGTTGGACTGTGCCTGGACACCGCGGTGGCCTGTGGCGCGTTCGCCTGCACGGGTGAAGGCGACTGGGAATCGGCGCCGGGCCGCGACGACCTCGACTGGCTGCGCCGCGGCCCGGCCGATCCCGTTCTGCGTTAGTCGAATTCGGGGCTCTCGGTGCGGGACCGCTTGAGCTCCCAGAAGTGCGGGTAGGACGCGAAGGTGACGGAGGCGTCCCACAACTTGCCGGCCTCCTCGCCGCGCGGGATGCGCGACAGGACCGGGCCGAAGAACGCGACGCCGTTGACGTGGATGGTGGGGGTGCCGACGTCGTCACCGACGGCGTCCATGCCGGCGTGGTGGCTGCGACGCAGCGCCTCGTCGTACTTGTCGGTGGTGGCGGCCTCCGCCAGCTCGGCGGGCAGGCCCACCTCCTCGAGCGACTGGGCGATCACCTCGTCGAAGTTCTTGTTGTCCTGGTTGTGGATCCGGGTGCCCATCGCGGTGTAGAGCGGCGACAGGATCTCGGAGCCCTTGAGCTGCTCGGCGGCGATCGCGACGCGGACCGGGCCCCAGGCCTTCTTCATCATCTCCTGGTATTCCTCGGGCAGGTCCCTGCCCTCGTTGAGGACCGCCAGGCTCATCACGTGGAACTGCACCTCGATGTCACGCACCTTCTCCACTTCGAGAATCCAGCGCGAGGTGATCCAGCACCACGGGCACAACGGGTCGAACCAGAAACCTGCGACATCCTTCTGAGCCATCAACGCGTCCTCTCCACAACCGGTCGGAATTCCGTTCAGCACAACTGCCGGCGCGCCCGCGGTGTTCCC
>Ga0180215_1004331_pt1 | contig 12691 bp, 8 predicted proteins | sample eDN3rd37CBELigBY_FD_128871 | JGI IMG/M metagenome (GOLD analysis project Ga0180215, IMG submission 128871) | Enriched backyard soil microbial communities from Emeryville, California, USA - eDNA 3rd pass 37_C BE-Lig BY (version 2) (version 2) | ecosystem: Environmental > Terrestrial > Soil >...
AACGTCAATAGTATTTTGGGCAAACAAAATATTGTTGAAAATATTTCTTATTCAGAAGATGGAATGAATATTTCATTCAACAGTAGCAAAACATTACATGAATTTAATTTGGATATGATCAAACTAGTACTTGATCAGCATAACGGCAACCAAACTTTAGCAGCTGAGCAGCTTGGGATCAGTCGAACAACGCTATGGAGATATTTAAACAAATAAAAAAGGCTCTTCCAAACAGAAAGACCCCGCAAGTGTAATTTCTTGCTGGGTCTTTCTGCTTATCTGCCTATGAAAAAGGATTATCTTCATCCAAACCTCTCAATATATCAAAATAGATTCATTTGAACCTATCTCCTGCCTCCTGATATAGTGCATGGTTTCTAACCCATTTACTATTTGTTAATTGTTATTGTAGGGATTACTCTTGCATGAAGTACATATTAGCTATATATAAATGGGAAAAGGTACCTGTCCGAGACCATTGAAAAGGAATTTTGATTAAAATCGATGTGGAGCATGAACAACGAAATAGGGCATCACCAAACGTTTGAAGACAAGGTCTACTGGGAAAATCGTGAGAAAACCGCTGTTTATAGGTCGATGAAATCTGAACCAGTCAATGTGACCGGTTCGCTAAATTCAAATGCCGTTTGGGCACATTGAAGTAGGGAATTATCTAGTCCACCCTTCACAGGTCGATGAAACCGAAATCATCTGAAAAACAATTCATAGGGCACGTAGTAATATCCGATTAGAACTCCAATTAGGTGGATTCTTTCTTTTTCAGTGGTCTCTACCTGTCCCCTTGTCCCGCCGCTTCACAAAACGGTAACAAATCCTTTCATTTGACCATGTCCTTCTTGCCCTCCCTTTCTATTTAAGAAGTGAAAGGGTGGTGCATTTGCATGAATTTAAAAACGGGTAGCATTGAGCTGTCAAATCACAAATCATCAAGAGATTAAAGAACGTAAAGAAACAAGTCTGGACGATACCTACACAAGTAATCGAGTTCCAAAACCTTAACGGTCATACATAAAACCTCCTTATTAAATAGGAAAAGGCTGGTTTCCCGCGGGAACCAGCCTTCATTGTAATTTGGATAGGAGCATATAAGAGATGGCACCAAACTCTACATCTTCTTCCCATATCCAAACGCACCATATGCTTTACACGTATTCGCAGCAGAAATAGAAGCACTTCTTAAAGCAGTTCTAATTTCTTGGGTATTAAAGTAGGATGTGAGAAACCCAGCAATAAATGAATCACCTGCTCCCATCGTGTCAACGATTTCTGTGGCAGTAGGCTGCTGCTGGTACTTGTGCTGACCATCAGAACAAATTGCTGGATCTCCACCCTGTGTTACGATTATAATCTTGACGCCTAATGTATGGACATACTTGATCAATGAATCAATTTCTTCATCACTCATGCCACTTCCGGAAAAGAAGGCAAATTGGATATAAGGACAAACCTTTTCTAGATACTCTTTATTCCATTTACTCTTCGTCGAAAAATCAAAGGAAATGGGCTTAAAGCTTAAGCGTGGCAATTCATGTTCAATATGGCTGTTAATACTCGTATGAATCACATCAAATTCGTCAATATAATGTAGGTCTTCCTCCGTAAATTGCAGCGTGACCTTTGATTGTACACGCACGTTTCGGTTTGTCCCTTTAAAGACCCGATCTCCATTTTCATCTAAAGCAACATATGCTTTTCCGTTAGGACCGTACATTTGGCGAACTTTTGTTGTATCCACCTTTTCTTGGTTCAATACATCTAAAACATGCTCTGCTTCTACATCATCACCGATTACCCCTAAATATCCATTCCTTTCAGCACCATTCCTTTTACTGATTACCGCAACATTTAAGGCATTTCCTCCTGGATAAAAGGTATTTTGATCTTCATAGAAATCAACAACATTGTCACCTATTCCGATTAATTTCATAAACGTTTCCACTCCAAGACGACATCATAATAAGTCTGCCGTAAAATTAATCCTCAATGTATGTTTCTTCAAGAGTTACACCTGATTGAAAGGACAAGAAGCCATCAAGGTTAACAAAACCATTTACATTTTCCTGCATTCCGTAGCTTTGCTCTCTCCAGCTTAAATAAACAAATGGTGATAATTCCATCGCCCTTTCCATAAGTTGAGTATAAATTTCCTCACGCTTGGCTGGATCCACTTCCTTACGACCTTGTTCTAATAAACTATTAATTTGTTCATCATCAAAGTTTGCAGAGTTATTTAGTCTTGCCGGTCCGCCTGTGTAGAAGTTGCTCATCCAGTCACCATCTGTAATATCTCCCGAAGTACCAACAACTAAGAATTGATAATCTCCTTCAACGTTCTTGTTTATTCTCGTCGCCCAATCCGGAAGCTCTAATTCTACTTCGATGCCGATTTTTTTCAGTTCAGATTGTACTGCTACAGCTGTTTGCTCATGCATGCCGTACTGTGAAGTGGATAAGAGCGTCGCTTTAAATCCATCTGGATAGCCAGCTTCAGCAAGAAGCTCTTTCGCTTTCTCTATGTTATGTTCAAAGTATGTTGTGAATTTTTCATCATAGCCCATATAACCTTCTAAAGTCGCCATCCCATAGATTGGCTCTCCACGCCCACTAAATGCTGTGTTAATGATGGCATTGCGGTCAATCGCATAGGCAATTGCTTGTCTTACCTCAGGCTTACTAAATGGTTCAAAGTCAGTATTAAACTGTAGGGCCATAAATGGTCCATTTGCGCTTTCAAGCTTCAAATTATCTGTATTTCCAATGGACTCTGTATCTTTCCAAGGCACGGTTTCAACTAAATCAACATCACCCGCACGCAAAGCATTCACACGTGTGTTTTCTTCCGTATAAAATTGAAATTCAATTTCATCTAAGTAAGGCTGCCCTTCCTTATAGTAGTCTTCAAACTTTTCAACAATAATATTGCTTCCTTGTGTCCAAGATACAAGTTTAAAAGGTCCAGCTCCCATTGGCTTTGTGGCAATATCGTCAATGTTCGCTTCCGTATAAGACTTCGAAACAATGACAGACTCAGGAAGTGCAGTATAGTGAACAAAAGGAGCAGAAGGCTCAGAAAGATTAAAAGTGATTGTTTTATCCCCATCCACTTCAATGCTATCAATGATTGATAGTTCCGTCTTAAAAGTTGCTCCACTTTCTGGATCTAAAATGCGCTCAAATGTATATTTAACATCCTCTGCAGTAACAGGGTCACCATTATGGAACTTTGCATCTCTAAGTTTAAAGGTATAAGAAGTCAAATCATCGTTGGCTGTATAAGATTCTGCCAATTCTGCCTCCAGCTCTCCCTTTTCATTGTAGTTATACAGCCCTCTGAAAATTGCCAATTTGACCGTTCTTCCATGAGTTCCATTTTGAATATAAGGGTCCATTGTTGTGGGCTCGGCTGCTAAACCAAATGTTAGAGAACCGCCTGATTTATCCCCTTCTGATCCCCCATTATCTTGCTGACCCTCTGAAGAACCCTCATTACTTGAACAAGCCCCCAACACCCCAGCTACAACAAAGAGTAAGATGAAAATCGTCATAAACTTTTTTACCATAATCTCACACCCCTTTTATTTTTTTATATTGATAGAGTAATGGTGATTCCGTAGGTTAATGCGGCTTTATCTATTTTTCAACTTTGGATCTAAAATATCTCTAAAGCTATCACCCATTAAATTAATAGCCAGCATGGTTACACCTAAACATAAGGAGGGCCAAATAACATACATAGGATTGTTATAAATATAGCCACGTGCATCACCAATCATCTGACCCCAAGAAGGATCCGGTGGAACAACTCCTAATCCTAAGAAACTTAAACCAGACTCTAGCAAGATAGCAGCAGCAATGGTTAAACTAATTTGAATAATTAAAGGAGACATAATGTTTGGCAATATAGCCTTTGTAATTACCCTAAAATGAGAAGCACCTAGTGATAGTTCACTTTGAACATATTCCAAGCCTTTTACTTGGAGGGTAGCTGAATGAGTAATACGGGCAAAGTATGGGATATACAGAAAACCAATAATCAATATTAAATTCTTTACCCCAGCGCCCCAAAAACCTACAACCATTAACGCCAATAAAATCGGTGGAAAACATAAGATAATATCAATAGTCCTCATGATGGCTTTTTCGAGGATTCCACGAGCATACCCAGCTATTACACCTACTGTAACTCCACCAACAAAAGCAATGATAGTTGCTCCAAAAGCAACCAGCATAGTCGGACGGATCCCTAGAATTAAGCGACTCAAAATATCCCTTCCATATTCATCAGTGCCAAGTGGATACCCTGATAAGCTGCCTTTAAGTACCGCGTTTTGGTTTATCGCAAGTGGGTCATGCGGAATAATTAAAGGGCCTATTAACGCAACGATTAATACTGGGAGAAGGATGATAAAACTGACTAAAAACGTTCTATTTCTAAAAAATCTTTTAAGCATCCTTTTACCCTCCTTTCCTTAGAAATATTCATGCTATTAGCGAGTCCTTGGGTCCATCAACCCATAGATTATTTCTACTGAGCGATTAATTAAAATATAGAAAGCTGCAATAACAATAATCGACCCTTGAATAATTGGGTAGTTTCGGTTATTAATAGCTTCTACTAGTAATGTACTTAAACCAGGCCAATTAAATAGAAACTCAATTAGCACCGTTCCACCTATTAAATTAGCCAACTCTAAACCTATTACTGTAATAACAGAGATAATCGCATTTCTTAGCACATGTTTATAAATGACGAGTTTTTCAGCGAGGCCTTTCGCTCTCAATGTTTGAACAAAGTCTTTCCCCAACACCTCAAGCATTGAGGACCTGGTCATTCTGGCAATCGATGCAGCTAAAGGTAATGCAATTGTAATGGCAGGTAACAACAACCTCTGAAAATGCCCAATTGGGTCTTCGGAAAACTCTGTATATCCACTAGCTGGGAGCAAGTTTAATTGCAAGCTGATAAGTAAAATAAACGCTGTTCCTGTCACATATACCGGAAAGGACATGCCTGCTGCAGCTATGGTTGAGACAATCATATCTACAATGCTGCCACGCTTCACAGCAGCAATAATCCCTAATGAGATCCCAATGATAGCCCCAATAATTATCGCAGCAATGGCTAATTCTAATGTTTTCGGCAATCTTTCAGCAATGTATGTAGTTACATCAATGTTATTAAATAAAGATTGTCCAAAATCCAATCTGACAATATCAGTCATCCACCCCAAATATTGGGTAAGCAAAGGCTGATCCAAACCTAATGTTGTACGCATTGCAGCAACCGCTTCAGGATCTGCCCCTCTTTCTGTTCCAAGTACTAGTACCGCCGGATCTCCCGGCATGAAACGAAGTAATGAAAAGACAATGGTTGCAACAATGATTATTTGAACTACAGCTACACCAATGTTTTTAGTTACAAAACGAAGCAACATTCTCACCCCTAACTTGATGCAATATGTTTGTGCTCTTCGAACTTTGATTCTGAAAATAAGTGGCAGGCCACATTTTGGTCTGGCCCTATATTCGTTAACCCCGGTTTCTCTTCCTTACAGATTGGCATCACATAAGGACATCTTGAACTCAGACGACAGCCACTAGGTGGATTAACCGGACTTGGGAGATCTCCTTCTAGTACAATTTGTTCTTTTTTATAGGTCGGATCAGGAACGGGAATCGCTGAAAGTAACGCTTGAGTATAGGGGTGCTTTGGATTTTTATAAATAGTTTCCGCATCTCCCACCTCAACCATTTCTCCTAAATACATGACACCAATTTTATCGCTAACATGCTTGACTACAGATAAATCGTGGGAAATAAACAAGTAAGTAAGTTTAAATTCTTTTTGTAGATCGTTTAAAAGATTTAATATTTGAGACTGGATGGAAACGTCTAGTGCTGAGACGGCCTCATCGCAAATAACCAGTTTAGGATGAAGAGCAATAGCTCGCGCAATCCCAATTCTCTGCCTTTGACCTCCAGAAAATTCATGTGGATATCGGTTCATATACTGCGAACTCAATCCAACCATCTCAAGTAAATCTTTTACCTTCTGCACTCTTTCCTGTTTACTATAAACTCCATGTATTTCAAAAGGGGCACTAATAATCTCCGCAACGGTCATTTTGGGATTTAGTGATTCATAGGGCTTTTGGAACACCATCTGCATACTTTTTCTACTTCTCCTTAGTTCTTTGCCACTAAGCTCGAGAAAGTTTCGGCCATCAAAATTTATTTGGCCACTGTCAGCCTTAATCAACCCCATAATCAACCGTGCTAGTGTACTTTTCCCACAGCCAGATTCACCCACAAGACCAAATGTTTCTCCTTCATTAATGGTAAAGCTGACATCATTTACCGCTTGTACATATTGCTTTTTAGTCGAAAACATTTTCTTATCTTGAATAGGAAAATATTTTTTCACATTTTTAACCTCTAAAAGAGTGTTCCCAGCCATTCTTACATCACACTCCTTCATCTAGATTCCAACATTTAACTCGGTGTTGGGAATCAATCTCTTGCAGCTCTGGTTCCTTCTCAACGCATTTATCTGTTGCAAACGCGCACCTAGGATTAAATCTGCAACCTTTTGGCATGGAACTAATACTCGGTACGGATCCTGGGATACTATATAAGGTTTTGTCCGTTTGATGCAATGGGGGAACAGATTTAATCAACCCCTTTGTATAAGGGTGTTTAGGGTTTTTAAATAGGGTAAGTACATCGGTTTCTTCGACAATTTGCCCCGCATACATAACAGCTACTCGATCAGCCATTTCCGCTACTACACCTAAGTCATGGGTAATAAGTAAAATCCCCATATTAAGATCTTTCTTTATCTTATTTAATAAATCTAGGATTCTAGCCTGAACAGTGACATCTAAAGCGGTCGTCGGTTCATCGGCAATGAGTAATTCAGGATTACAAGATAAAGCCATCGCAATCATCACTCTTTGACACATTCCTCCAGATAGCTCATGTGGGTAGGCGTCAAAAATCGTTTCTGGATGAGGAATTCCTACCTGTTTAAGTAGTTCGGTGGCACGTTCTTTCGCCTCTCCTTTTGATTTCTGCTCGTGAATTTGAATGGCTTCCGTTATTTGGCTTCCACATGTATACACAGGGTCGAGAGCAGACATTGGATCTTGGAAAATCATCGAAATGGATTTCCCTCTGATTTTGTTCATCTCTCCCCTGGTCAGTTTAACTAGATTGGTATCTTGAAAAATAATTTCACCTGATGCAATTCTCCCAGAAGAAGGTAGAAGCTGCATGAGTGACATTGAAGTAATGGTCTTTCCACTCCCACTCTCTCCTACAACACATAGTGTTTCTCCTTTTTTCAGGGATAAGTTAACATCTTTTATGGCAGGAAAAACTCCTAATTCTGTTTTAAACACAGTGGATAGACCTTTAATATCAAGAAGTGCATCCCCCACAATCATCCCTCCTTACGCCAAATCCAACATTTTTAAATGTATTATATTGTTACAATATATTATAGAACCAATTTGGTGAAAATTCAATGTTATCTGACAACTTTCTCTTCATCCTTTTTTTAAAATCTATCAATTAAAATAGCGCTATCTACCGTTCGCTGCTATTACTTTGTAGATAGCGCTATAGTACTAAATGATTAGATGCTGTTTTGAGCTAACCCAAGCCTATTTTGCTTCGTTTCTTCCTGGTCAATTAAATAAATACCATCTTCAAACTTAATGCTCACTCCGTAATCTTCTAATGCCTTTTCAATAGAGACCTTTTGATCAATCACATCAAACAAAACCAATTCTGGTAATCTTTCGAAAGGTGAGCCAAAACCGCCTGACCCAGGTGAACACACACTTACTACATCACCTTTGTTTAACTGCAATTCAGATACTTTCGAGCTAAGTTGAATTTCTTCTTTCCCATTTTGAGTATAGGAGAATTTCCCTGGACTTCCTTCCTTCCCTCCACTAATGCCCCAAGGTGCAAACTTATGTCTGTCACCAAGGCCGGTATAGGAAATTCCATCCGATAAAATCCGGTACTCTCGATCTATTCCCAATCCACCGCGGTGTAACCCTGCTCCACCAGAATCTTTTCGAAGAGCATATTTTTCGATGAGAATTGGATATTCCCTCTCAAGAGCCTCTACTGGCAGATTAGAGGTATTTGTCATATGAACCTGCACACCGCTTAGGCCATCTCCTTGTGCATGTGCACCTGATCCTCCCGCAATCGTCTCCAAGTAAACGAAGTAATCATCTGTATTGGGATTTGTGCCTGAGAAAATTGCAGAGGTTACTACACTATTACAAGCTGCAAGGACACGTTCCGGAGCTACATTTGCTAAAGCCCCAAGCACTACATCCACCACACGTTGAGATGTATCTATACGCTGTCCAACTGGTACAGGCAATGTACAATTAACAATGGATCCTTCTGGTGCTTTGACCTCTAAGGCCCGATATATCCCTTGGTTCGAGAAGACATTTTGACCGGCAATGGCTTTAAAGCAATAAAAGATTGTCGTCACTAGGCCTGAGAAAACCATATTTAACGGGCCTTGCACTTGAGGGCTAGTTCCCTCAAAATCAACAATTGCCTTGCTGTCATCAATCGTAACCTGTGCCCGAATTAAGACTGGATCTGGCGAATGGGTTCCCGCATCATCTAAATAATCTTCAAATGTGTAAGTACCATCAGGCAACGATCGGATACCTGATCGCATTAATTCTTCCGCATAATCTAGTAGCCCATCCGTACATATTTGAAAATACGAAACCCCATATTTTTGAACGACTTCTTTTAATCTTCTAACCCCAGCATGGTTTGAAGCAATTTGCGCATCTAGATCCCCTTGTCTTTCAACCGGGGTTCTTGTATTTAACGTAATAAAGTCATAGCTTTCCTTTACAACTTCACCCTTACTGCAAATTTTAACGAGTGGAATACGCAGACCTTCCTGATAAATAGTTGTCGAATCAGGAGAAACACTTCCTGGGACCATTCCGCCAATATCGGAATGGTGAGCAATATTTGCCACAAAACCAACTAATTGATCCTCTACAAATACCGGAGCCACCATGGTAATATCAGGTAGATGAGTTCCGCCACCAGAGTATGGGTCATTCGTCACAAACATATCTCCTGGGGAAATGGATTCGGCCGGGTATCGCTTCAGCACTTCATTCACCACATCTAACATGGATCCTAAATGCATTGGCACATATTCCGCTTGTGCAGTCATATTTCCCTTTGCATCAAAAACGGCAGTAGAGCAATCTTTGCGTTCTTTAATATTAGTTGAAAAGGCTGTTTTTACTAGAGTGATTCCCATTTCATCCGCTACAGAAAGTAGTAGGTTACCAATAATTTCTAAAGTAATAGGGTCGACCTTTTTTTTCATCCCCTTACTCCTCCTTACCGAACGTATTAATAATCAAGTTCCCATATTCATCAACCTCAACGGTTTGCTTTGGTAGTACTAGAATTGTTGTATCCATTTGTTCGACGATTAGAGGACCCTGTACTTTATTTCCAGGCTGCAAATCTCCGCGCGCAAAGATCTTCGTCTCGTAATACCCTGGTTCATCTATTTCAGTAAAATAAACCTGACGAGTTTCTCTATGTTTAGCAGAATCGGATGTGTTAGTAGACTTATTAAATGTTGCTTTTGGTAGCTGTCCCACAGCGGTTAGCCGGTAGTTAACAAATTCAAGGACACCATCTTTTTTAGCGTAACCATAAATCTTTTCATGTTGGTCGATAAATCGTTCTCTTAAAGCCGTTAACCCAAATGGCGTTATTTCATCCCATTCTACTGGAATAGGAATTTCATAGTTTTGACCTTTAAATCTCATATCAATAACTAGTTCATATTTTCGTTTTGATTCAGGAATTTTCTCCTTATCGAGTAATTTAATTCCTTCTTCCTTTAACTCTTTAAACTGGCCGGCAACAAAATTCATATTATGCGGTGATGCTTCCTGTAATGTGGAACTAACATAATCCGTTCGAACATCCGTAACCAACAAACCAAGGGAACAGAATGTCCCTGGTGAAGGTGGAATGAGAACCCTCGGAATATTTAATTCTTTAGCAAGCGCACTACAGTGCAAACCACCAGCTCCACCAAATGAGACTAATGTGAAATCTCTTGGATCATGTCCCTTTTGAATGGAAATCAAACGAATTGCTCTCGACATATTGGCATTAACGACTGAAATGATACCAGCCGTTGCTTCATCTAATGTAAGCTGAGATTTGTCACAGATATGCTCTTTAATCGCTCGTTTGGCCGCATCCAAGTCTAGGCTCATCCGTCCTCCTAAAATTTCTTTTGGATTTAACCTCCCTAGTAGCACATTGGCATCCGTAACCGTCGGCTTAGTCCCACCACGCCCATATGTAGCAGGTCCTGGTGTAGATCCAGCACTTTCAGGTCCAACCTTTAGTGCTCCGCCAGTATCAATATAAGCGATTGAACCTCCACCGGCACCACAAGCGTGAATATCTAGCATCGGTATTCGAGCCGGAAATCCCTCTACTTCTCTTTCCATCGAAATCTTTGGTTCTCCATCCTCAATCAAGCTGAAATCTGCAGACGTACCTCCCATATCAAAGGTAATCATATTTTTGAAGCCAGTAAGCTCACCTAGATTCTTTGCGGCTACAACCCCTGCTGCTGGACCAGAAACGGCTGTGCGCAACGGAGAGGAAACCGATTCTTGAATGGAAATAATTCCTCCATTAGACTGTGTGATGTACGGTTCAACAGGTATTCCATAATCCTTTACGGAGTTCAAGAAATTTTGCATATAATTTTTCATTACCGGTCCTAGGTATGCATTCAATGCGGTAGTACTCAATCTCGAATACTCACGAAATTCAGGAACAAGCTCATGAGAAGCGGAAACAAAAACTTCTGGAAATTGATGTTTAATTGTTTCAACCGCTACTTTTTCATGTTCTGGATTCAAATAGGAGAACAAGAAGCAAACTGCAATCGCTTCTACTCCCTTATCCTTCAAATCTTGAATCGCTTTATATAGGCTCACTTCATCAACAGCTCTATAAACTTCACCATTCGCTAAAAGTCTTTCCCGTACTTCATATCGCAAATTCCCAGGAATCACAGGTTCAGGCTTTTCTGCAAAAAAATTATACAAACTCGGACGCGTCTGCCGACCTATTTCGAGTAAATCTCGAAAACCTTCCGTTACGATTAGCCCAGTAACAGCACCCTTCCGCTCAATCAGAGCATTGGTCGCAACAGTAGTGCCGTGTGCCAAATACTGTACATCTTCAACAGCAACCCTATTCATTTCAAGAATTTCTCTTATCCCTCGCATAATTGCCTTAGAAGGATCGTCAGGAGTGGATGATACTTTGTGGTTTTTAATTTCTCCATTATTACTATCCACTAACGTAACATCTGTAAAAGTTCCTCCAACATCTACCCCTACCATGTAGCCCATACTTCTTCCTCCTTTTGGAAAATAATCCTCTCAACTATGTAAGCCTTTTTTGTATTTAAGAACGAACATCCTTCTCTATACACTCTCTCAAAACACCATTGTTATGAATAATTATAGGTAATATTATAACATTATAGAACATCTATGAATATAGTAAATTTAGAATAATCATATAATTATTTCTAAGGTAAATTTGATAACCAATACGATAGGGTTGTTGCCTTCACCCTTAGCCAACAATACAACGAAAGCAGCAACAAGACACGTATACTATTTTCATTATATCGAAATATACTGAAAAAGGAATCGCTTTCATTCAAGCGTTATTGTATTGTATTGGTATCAACTAGTTGTAATTTAAAAAGAGCCTCCAAAAATTGCTCTTTAGGAGGCCTAGTTTGATTCTGCAATAATCGAATGTTTTAAAAGGATTAATAAGCCACTTTCCACATATACCTACGTTCTTCCATCGGGTGCTTTGTGGCAAGGGACATTTGATAGACAAAAAATCTCTCAATCGGAATCATCACAACAGAATTAAAGAATTCAGCAACGGATGCATCGATTTCATTTACTCCTATCTCTTCAGAATCTATAATGACATAGCGCTCCCCATATTGTTTTAAGAACGTCTCTGCTCGGTCATCCATTGGACGCGTACGACCAACACTCTTAAGGAGTACAATCGCCACTTCCTTGTCTGTTGTTTCAAATGGCCCATGGAAATACTCACCAGAGTTTAACATGATTGCATGCTTCCATTGCATCTCCATAAAGTGGCAACAAGCCATTGTATAGGCCGTACCAACAAGGGGGCCGCTTCCTAATACATAGAATACCTCATCATCTTTAAACCGTTCCGCAAAATGTTTCGCTTGTGGCAGTAGCTTTTCCTTACCAGATTCAACGATTTGATCGATCTTATCATAAGCACTCATTGCCGCATTATAATTTTCATAATTCTCAAACTGATGAAGGATTTCAAATCCTAATTTTAAAGCAAGAGCCTGGTTCGCTTGTGAATATATTTGATCATCTCCGTTTGAATAAACAACTTTGTATTGACCATTCTGTGCCATCAAAGTATCAGGAGAACCTGTCATCGCAATCGTGATTGCACCCTTTCCATTCGCTACTTTTACCGCCTCAACAGTTTCTGGGGTAGCATTTAAGGAACAGATGATACAAATAGATTGCTCATTTAA
>Ga0180215_1004333_pt1 | contig 12679 bp, 8 predicted proteins | sample eDN3rd37CBELigBY_FD_128871 | JGI IMG/M metagenome (GOLD analysis project Ga0180215, IMG submission 128871) | Enriched backyard soil microbial communities from Emeryville, California, USA - eDNA 3rd pass 37_C BE-Lig BY (version 2) (version 2) | ecosystem: Environmental > Terrestrial > Soil >...
GACGCACTCGGCGTCCCGAGGCTCGCCGCGTAACCTCAACCAACCGAACCGCCGGATGCGGACCCGCATGTCCGGTGGTGTGGGAGGGGTCCGGCAGGCTCACTGCCGGCCCCTATCCCGATCGCGGCCGGCGCCTGGCGGCGCCGGTCCGGCCGTGGCTACTGCAGCGCGCCCTCGATGCAGAGCGATTGGGACTCGTTGCCCGCGTCGTCGGCGAGCACCACCGCGGTGCTCACCAGGCCGCTCGGCGACTCGGCGAAGCAGGCGCTGAAGGTGTACGAGACCCAGGTCTCTCCGGGGGAAGCGCTCGTGCCGAAGGTGGACAGGAGCGCACCCGTCCGGCTGATCTGCCGGATCCGCTCGTTCAGCCCGCTGGTGGGCAGGTCGCCGTCGGGATCGTAGGCGAGGAAGGTGAAGGTACAGCGCAGCGGCGCGGCGCCGGGGAGGCAGGCGTCGGGATCCTGCTCGCACGCGCCGAGCTGCTGCGGGAAGAAGAGCAGGGGACCGCCCGGATCGCGCGCGCCTTCGTTGGGGCCGAGCGCGCAGCGGCCGCAGGCGTTGAGCGAGGAGCCGCAGGAGACGTCGATGCAGGCGGTGGTGCCGCCCAGATCGGCGCAGTAAGCCACCTCCTCGTAGCACTCGGGGGTCGACTCGCAGGTGGTGGGGTTCTCCACCGGGACGCAGATCCCGCCTTCGCACCGCTCTCCCGCATCGAGGCAGTCCTCGTCCTCCTCGCAGGCGAGGGGGAGGACGCAGAAGCCGTCGACGCAGAGCTCGGGCGCGGCGCAGTCCGCGTCCACCCCGCACGGCGGATCGATGGTGGGCGGCTGGCAGATGGTCGCGCCGTTCTCCGCCACCTGGGTGCAGATCTCGTCGCCGCTGCAGTCGTCGTCGCTGGTGCAGAGGACGGCGCAGCGGCGGGCGCCCGCCGGGCCGACACAGAACTCGTCCGCGGCGCAGTCGGCATCCACCACGCACGCGCCCGTCTCGCCGCCCGACCCACCCGAGCCGCCGGCGCCACCGGTTCCGCCGCTCCCGCCGGCGCCGCCGACGCTTCCGCCGGTCGCGCCGCCGCCGTCCCCGTCGTTCGTCTCACAGGCGATCGTCGCCGCCGCCAGCGCGGCGACGAGCACCAGGTGCTTCATCCGATGGAGCACCGTTCCTCCTCCTGCCGCCTGGTCCGGCGGCCCGATTTCGAATCGCTACCGCGAGCCGCCGCCCCCCGCGTCGCCCAGGACGCAGAGCGTCTGGGAGACGCGGGTGTGCACGTCGACCAGATAGACCGCACCCTCGACGCGCCCCGACTCGTCCGCGGGGAAGCAGGCGTGGAAGGCGTACCTGGGGTAGCCGTTCGACAGGTATGCCCGGGTGTCGAAGGTCTCGATCGCCGCGCCATCCGGCCCGACGAAGCGGACCATCGCCTCGAGATCCGCACCGGGCAGGGAGTTGTCGGGGCTGAAGGCGGCGAAGGAGAAGCTGCAGTCCCACGGCGCCACGTCGGGGCAGGTGCCGGTGTCCCTGCTGCAGGGCCGATCCTGCGCCGGCGCGAAGAGGAGCGGCCCGCCCGGCTCCGCCACGCCGCCGTTGGGGCCGAGGGCGCACCGGGCGCAGTCGTTCCACTCCGCGCCGCAGTCCACGTCGATGCAGGCGGTGCCGCCGTCCACCGAGGCGCAGTAGGCGCCGGCGGGGTAGCACTCGAGGATGGAGAGGCAGCCCTCCGGCGGTCCGTCGCCGGGGATGCAGGCGCCGTTCACGCACATCCCGTCGCCGCCGCAGTCCGCATCGGCCGTGCAGTCGTCCCCGGGCTCGACCGCGCCGCAGGCGCGGACGCCCCGCGCCGTCTCCAGGCACCAGGCGTCGAGCGGGCACTCCCCGTGCCTGGTGCAGAGCCGCGCGCAGGCGCCTGCCTGGCAGATCTCGTTCCAGGCGCAATCGCCGTCGCTGCCGCACGACGTGGCCGGCGCGGGTCCAGCGCCGCCGGCGCCCGGGTCGCCGGTTCCGCCGTCCGATCCGCCGCCGCAGGCGGTGAGCGCGAGCGCGAGCGCCGCCGCCCTCCCCATCGACCGGAGCATCCGTTTTCCCTCCCGGTGGAAGGGGCAAGGTACCACCGGTGCGTAGGGGATCAGAAGCGGTGCAGCTCCCCGGGATCGATCTCGATCGGCGTCTCGGCGCCCGCGCCATCCCGCAGCGCCGCCTCCACCACCTCGAAACGGACCGGTCCCGGCGCCGCCGCGCCATGGGGCTCGATCGCCAGGGAGAGGAGGGTGCCCGGCTCCACCGGCCCCTGCAGCTCGATCGCCAGCTCCTCGCCGCGGAGCTCCGCCTCGAGCTGGCCGCCGCCGGCCACCGCGGCGTCCTCCTGCGCCCAGCGGGCCCCGGCGCCCACCGCCAGGGCCAGGTGCAGGCGTTCCCCCGCGGCGAGCCCCGGGCCCAGGAGGTCGAGGACGAGCCGCCGCCCGCTGCTCTCCTCGCCCTCCACCAGCCGCCACGCGCCGTCTTGACCGCCTTCCCAGGCGAGCGCCGCTGGCGGCGCGGAGACCACCACCAGCGCGGTGGCCACCTTCGTAAGATCCGCCCCCGCCGCGGCGGTGATGGTGTACGTACCGGGCTCCTGCGGGGCGGTGTAGAAGCCGTTCGCTTCGATCGTCCCGCCGTCCGCGCTCCAGATCACCGAGGTGTCCACCGTGCCGCGCACCGTGGCCACGAAGGTCATCCCCGCGCCGGCGCCGAGGGAGACGAGGGTCGGCTCCAGGGAGATCCCCACCTGCCGCACCGCCACCGTGGCCCTGCCCGAGGCGGCGGGATCTCCCACCGAGGTGGCGGTGACGTGGACGTCGCCCGGCGCGTGGGGCGCGGTGAACCGCCCCTCCTCGTCGATCGATCCTGCCGAGGCGCTCCAGGTCACCCGCTGGTCCACCGTCCCCTCGAGGGTGGTGGCGAACTGCATCGACGCCCCCTGGTCCAGCTCGGTCCACCAGGGATCCATCACCACGCTCACGCCCCGGACGGTGACCGACGCGGCCGCCGACCTGCGCGGGTTGCTCACGCTGGTGGCGCGCACCGGGAAGGTGCCCGAGGCGAAGGGCGCGGTGTAGCGGCCGTTCTGATCCACCGTGCCCACCTCGGCGCTCCAGGTGACCCGCCCGTCCACCGTGCCGGTGAGGACCGCGCCGAGCTGCGTGGTCGATCCCTGGTCCACCGTCACCGCCCAGGGCTCCATGGTGATCAGCAGCTCCTGGACGATCACCTCCGCCTTCACGCGCCGCGTCGGGTCGGCGTTGCTGGTGGCCACCACCTTGAACGTCCCCTCGCTGTGGGGCGCGGTGTAGAGGCCGTCGTCGGTGATCTCGCCCGCCTCGACGGTCCAGCTCACCGTGGGGTTCCAGGTGCCCGTCACCTTCGGCTCGAACTGGATCGTCGCGCCCTGCGCCACCTCGATCAGCGTGGGTGTCAGCTCCATCTCCAGCTCGCCCACCGTCACCGTCGCCGTGGCCCGGCGCCGCGGGTTGGCCTTCGCTACCGCCACGATGGTCCAGCTGCCGTGGGCGTCCGGCGCGGTGTAGATCCCGTCCTCGTCGATCCACCCGCCGCCGGGGCCCTCCGCCACCGACCAGGTGACGCCGCGATCGATCCCCTCGTCGCCGCCGGTCACGGTGGCGAAGAAGGGGATCCAGCCGTTGCGGTGGACGATCCCCTCGGCGGGCTCGATCGCCACCTGCACGTCGGCGTCGAGGGCGCTGCCGCCGCCGCCCGCGCCGGACGAGACCACGTTGCAGCCGAAGAGGATCGCCGCGGCGAGCGCCGCACAGGCGCGCGGCCGCCATCCACCGGATCCGTACATGCGAAGCCCCCCGATCCAGATCGGGGGCAATGTAGCCCAGGTGACGCCGGCGCCCCATCCCATGCTGCGGGGGCCGGATCAGTCGAGGCCGCGCTCCGCCAGGTCGTCCTCGTCGAAGCCGAGGAAGTGGCCCACCTCGTGGAGGAGGGTCACGTCGATCTGCTCGATCAGATCCTCCCGGTCCCTGGCGAAGCGCTCCAGGTTGCGCTGGTAGAGGACGATCGAGCTGGGGAAGTGGGCCCAGGGGTCCATGCTCGCCTTGTCGCGGAGCGGGCTGCCGCGGAAGAGGCCGAGGACGGTGGGGGAGACGTCGCCGCCGGCGAGGTCCCCGTCCGCCGGCACCGGCTCCACGGCGATCGCCACGTTGGAGAGGTAGCGGCGCACCGGCTCGGGCAGCCGCTCCAGCGCCGCCTCCACCACCTGGTCGAACTCCTTCTCGGTGAGGGTGATCGGCGGCGGGAACTCCTCCGGCGCCAGCTCCCGCGCCAGGCGGAAGCGCCGCCGGGCCTCCTTCTCGTCCCCCCGCCGCTCGGCGAGGAGGCCGAGGTAGTGGTGGGCCCAGGGCTCGTCCGGCCAGGCGCCGAGGATCTCCTCGAACTGCCGCCGCGCCTCGTCGAAGCGGCAGAGCTCGAAGAGGGCCACGCCGCGCTCCACCAGCGCGCCGCGATCGCTGCCGAGGATCGCCAGCGCCCGGTCCACCTTGTCGAGCGCCTCCCGGGGATGGCCCAGCTCGTTGAAGGCCACCGCCTCGAGGAGGAGGAACTCTCCGGCGAGCCGCTCGTCGCCCGCCTTGCGGGCCAGCTTCGTCCCCCGGGCGCAGAGCTCGAGCGCCCGCTCCAGCTCCGCGGGCTCGTCGCCGAAGGGGCCGGTGAGCAGGTCCGCCGCGCCGAGGAGGGCGTCCAGATCCTTGCGATCGAGGGAGAGGGCGCGCTCGTAGGCCTCCAGCGCCTCCTCCTCCCTGCCCAACGCCACCAGCGCCGCCGCCCGGCGCACCCAGCCCGCCGCGCGGCGGGGCGCCAGCCGGATCGCCTCCTCCGCCGCGGCGAGGGCGCCCGCGGGGTCGTCCGCGTCGAGCCGCTCGTCGCTGCGCTCCAGCAGGTGATCGATCTTCGGGGAACGGAAGAACATGGGCGGGCACTCTACCGCGCTTGACGGGGCGGGACCCGATCTTAGATTGGCGCCGCGCAACCGGCCGAAGGGCCGGAACCTACGGAAAAGACGGAGAATCGACGATGCCTGCGAAGGAAATCCACTTTCAGCAGCGTGCCCGGGAGGAGATCCTCCGGGGCGTTCGTACCCTCGCCGAGGCGGTGGCCGTCACCCTCGGTCCCAAGGGCCGGAACGTGGTTCTCGAGAAGAGCTTCGGCGGACCGACCGTCACCAAGGACGGCGTGAGCGTGGCGAAGGAGATCGAGATCGACGATCGCTTCGCCAACATGGGCGCGCAGATGGTCCGCGAGGTCGCCTCCAAGACGAGCGACAAGGCGGGCGACGGCACCACCACCGCCACCGTGCTCGCCCGGGCGATCTACGAGGAGGGGCTGAAGCTGGTGGCGGCGGGCCACGACCCGATGAGCCTCAAGCGCGGCATCGACGCCGCGGTGGAGGTGGTGGTCGAGGAGCTGAAGCGGATGGCCAAGAAGACCTCGGGCCGCAACGAGATCGCCCAGGTCGGCACCATCTCCGCCAACGGCGACGCCACCATCGGCGCGATCATCGCCGAGGCGATGGAGAAGGTGGGCAAGGAGGGCGTGATCACGGTCGAGGAGGCGAAGGGCCTCGAGACCACCCTCGACGTGGTCGAGGGCATGCAGTTCGACCGCGGCTACGTCTCCCCCTACTTCGTGACCGATCCGGCGCGGATGGAGGTGGTGCTCGACGAGCCGATGATCCTGGTCACCGACCGGAAGATCTCCGCGATGGCGGACATCGTCCCGGTCCTCGAGCAGATCGTCCGCGCCGGCCGCCCGCTCCTGATCATCGCCGAGGACGTGGAGGGCGAGGCCCTTGCCGCCCTGGTGGTCAACAAGCTCCGTGGCACCCTCAACGTCGCCGCGGTCAAGGCCCCGGGCTTCGGCGACCGCCGCAAGGAGATGCTCCGCGACATCGCCGTCCTCACCGGCGCCAAGGTGATCTCCGAGGAGATCGGCCTCAAGCTCGACCAGGTGACGCTGGAGGACCTCGGCAAGGCGAAGCGGGTCACCATCGACAAGGACGAGACCACCATCATCGACGGCGCCGGCGCCCGCGCCGACATCGAGGCGCGGGTCAAGCAGATCCGCGCGCAGATCGAGGAGACCACCTCCGACTACGACCGCGAGAAGCTCCAGGAGCGGCTCGCCAAGCTGGTGGGCGGCGTGGCGGTGATCCACGTGGGCGCCGCCACCGAGACGGAGATGAAGGAGAAGAAGGCCCGGGTCGAGGACGCGCTCAACGCCACCCGGGCGGCGGTGGAGGAGGGCATCGTCCCCGGCGGCGGCGTGGCGCTGGTCCGCTGCATCCCCGCCCTCGAGAAGCTCCAGGTGCCGGAGGCCCAGCGGTTCGGTGTGGACGTGGTCCGCCGCGCGCTGGAGGAGCCGCTCCGCCGGATCGCCGCCAACGCCGGCTGGGAAGGGGCGGTGGTGATCGAGAAGGTCCGCGAGGGCCAGGGCTCGTTCGGCTTCAACGCCGCCACCGAGACCTTCGAGGATCTGGAGAAGGCGGGCGTGATCGATCCCACCAAGGTGGAGCGGACCGCGCTCCAGAACGCCGCCTCGGTCGCCTCGCTCCTCCTCACCACCGAGGCGATGATCGCCGAGCGGCCGAAGAAGAAGGCCGCCGCGCCCGCCGCCGGCATGGGCGGGATGGACGACTTCGGCGACGACTTCTGATCCCGGATGCGAACAGCCGCCCGGCTCCGCGCGGTGGGGCCGGGTGGCCGCGCGCCTCGGAGGGCCCCTCCCGCGGGAGGGGCCCTCGTCGTTGGTGCGGTGTCCGCGAGTCCACGGGCGGCGGAGCGGGCGCGTTGTTCCGGCGGCGTCGGCGCCCTACGCTCCGTCCGGTTGCGACGGCCTGCCTGCAGCCATGGAGGAACGACCAGGATGCCCCAGACCGATCCCTTCCACAGCCTCGTCCCGCGGAAGATGACCGACTCCGAGCTCGCCCGGGCGATCCGCCTCGACCTGGAGGCAGAGCTCGACGCCATCAACCTCTACGCCGCCCACATCGACGCCACCGACAACGAGGAGGCGAAGCGGGTCCTCCGCCACGTCATGGACGAGGAGAAGGAGCACGCGACCCTCTTCTACGAGCTCCTCAAGCGGCTCGATCCCACCATCGCCGAGGAGGCGGAGACCGCGGCGCTCAAGGTCCGCCTCCTCGCGGCGGGGGCCTCCGACGAGGAGGTGGAGGCGGTGGAGCGCGGGGCGGAGGCGGCGGAGGAGGCGCCGGCGCCCGCGGCGCCCGCGGCCCGCACACTCACCGTGGGAAGCCTGCGCCGCAGGGGGTGAGGGGCCCGCGCCGCAGGCGCGAAAGCGCGTCGCGCGCCCTTTCCGCCGCCCGGTCCCGCGCCGGCGGGGCCGGGCGGAGGGCGCGCGGGACGAGCCGGGCGCCCCGTTGGTGTGGACAAACCCGCCGAAAGATTGACTTTCCGCGCCTTCTGTGGAGACTACGGCGCCGGAAAACCCGCTCTGCCGGGCCGTTCGCGCTTCCCGGCGGACACCCGCCAGCCGGGCTTGCCGGGGGCTGGTTCGCCCCTGGCCGGAGGCGCAGACCGATGCCCCGCAAGCTGCTCTTGGCAGACGACTCCGTCACGATCCAGAAGGTCGTCGCCATCGTCTTCGCCCACGAAGACTACCAGGTCACCGCGGTGGCGAACGGCGACGACGCGATCGCCCGCGCGCGGGAGCTGCAGCCGGACATCGTCCTCGCCGACGTGGTGATGCCGGGCAAGGACGGCTACCAGGTCTGCGAGGCGCTCAAGGCCGATCCGGCCACCCGGCACATCCCGGTCCTGCTCCTCGCCGGCACCTTCGAGCCGTTCGACGAGGCACGGGCAACCGCCGCCGGCTACGACGGGCACATGCCCAAGCCCTTCGAGAGCGCGCGCCTGCTGGAGAAGGTGCGCCAGCTCGTGGAGGGGCAGCGGGCCACCACCGCCGCCCCCGCGGTGGCGCCGCCGCCCCGGCAGCAGCCGACGCCGCTCCCCTCCGCCTCCGGCGGGCCGGCCCGGCCGATCGCGCCCATGCCGCCGCCCGCTGCGCCCGCCGCCCCGGTGCGTCCGCTGGCGAGCCGCCCCGCGGTCCCGCTGCAGCAGCCCCCCGCTCCCAGGCCGCCCGCGTCCGCGGCGCCCTTCGCCCCGCGCCCGGCGGCGCCGCCGCCTGCGCGGCCGCCCGCCTCGGTCATCCTCCCGCCCCGTCCCGCCGCCCCCGGGCCGATCGGTGGCGCGACCCTGCCGCAGCCGCCGCCGCCAACGGCGCGGCCGCCGCAGCCCGCCGCCCCGGTGCCGCCGCCCGCGCCGCCGGTGCGCCACGCGCCTGCGTCGCCCGGCGAGGACGACGAGATCCTCCTCGACGTGGACGAGCTCGACTTCGCCGACGAGGCGGAGCCGGTGGCGCCCGCGCCGAGCACCAACTACGCCACGTCCTTCGGCTCGACCGGGGCGGGGCGGCGCCCCTACGGCGTCGCCGAGCTCCGCGGCACGCCCGTCGAGGCGCCCGCGCGCCGGGAGCTCGAGGCGGAGCCCGCGCTCCTCGCCCCGGGCGCCGCTGGCCCGCGCGTCGATCTCTCCGAACTCGACGCGCTCGAGGGGCGGCCCGCCGCCTTCGACGAGCTCGCGCCGCCGCCCGAGCCGCTCCTCGGCTCGCCGGTGGACGAGCGCCTCGAGCGGGTGGAGCCCGCTGCCGCGCAGGAGCCCGCCCGCGCCGCTGCGGAGGCTGCTTCCTTCCTCGCCGCGGTGGAGCGCACGCCGGCGATGCGCGGCGGCTTCCCCGCGCCCGATCCGGCGCCGGTCGCCAACACCGCGGTGCCGGCCATCGCCGCCACGCCCGTGCGCACCGGCGACGCGGCCGACGGGGGCGAGGCCGCCCTGCGCGCGGCGATCAGCGCCGCCTCCCGCGAGGTGATCGAGAAGATCGCCTGGGAGGTCGTGCCGCAGCTGGCCGAGGTGATCCTGCGCGAGCACGTAGAGCGGCTCGTCCGCGCCCGCGAAGGCCGCGACCGGCCGTAGACGAGACCCCCCATTTCCTTCCACGGCGCGCGGCGATCCCTTGACGGGCCTCGCCGCGTGCTTTTTTCTGCGCCGACCCATGAGCGAACCCACGAAGACCCCCGAGCTGCCCAAGGGCTACGAGCCCGCCGACGTCGAGGCGAAGTGGTACCGGTTCTGGCTGGACCGCCGCTACTTCCACGCCGACGAGAACTCCGACAAGCCGCCGTTCTCCATCAGCATGCCGCCGCCCAACGTGACCGGCTCGCTGCACATGGGCCACGCGGTCTTCGTCACGCTGCAGGACGTGCTCACCCGCTGGAAGCGGATGAGCGGCTACAACGCGCTCTGGCTCCCCGGCGTCGATCACGCGGGCATCGCCACCCAGATGATCGTCGAGAAGGAGCTGAAGAAGACCGAGGGGAAGAGCCGCCACGACCTCGGCCGCGAGAAGTTCCTCGAGCGGGTCTGGGCGTGGAAGGAGAAGTACGGCAACCGGATCGTCGAGCAGATGCACGTGCTCGGCGCCAGCGCCGACTGGGAGCGCCAGCGCTTCACCATGGACGAGGGGCTCTCGCGCGCGGTGCGCGAGGTCTTCGTGCGTCTCCACGAGGAGGGGCTGATCTACCGGGCCAACCGGCTGATCAACTGGTGCCCCAACGATCGCACGGCGCTCTCCGACCTCGAGGTGGAGCACGAGGAGAACGCGAAGGGCGAGCTCTTCCAGTTCGCCTATCCGCTCACCGACGGCTCCGGCGAGATCGTGGTGGCCACCACCCGCCCGGAGACGATGCTGGGCGACACCGCCGTCGCCGTCCACCCGGACGACGAGCGCTACAAGGCGCTGATCGGCAAGACGGTGAAGCACCCCTTCACCGGTCGCGAGATCCCGATCATCGCCGACCCGGTGCTGGTCGATCCCGCCTTCGGCACCGGTGCGGTGAAGATCACGCCGGCCCACGACTTCAACGACTTCGAGGTGGGCAAGCGCCACGGCCTCGAGTCGATCAACATCCTCAACGCCGACGCCACCCTCAACGAGGCGGCGGGTCCCTTCGCCGGGATGGATCGCTTCGCCGCCCGCGCCGCGGTGAAGGAGAAGCTGGCGGAGCTGGGGCTCGCTCGCGGCGAGAAGGAGCACGTCCTCGCCCTCGGCCGCTGCCAGCGCTGCGGCACCGTCCTCGAGCCGTGGCTCTCGCCCCAGTGGTACGTCAAGATCGAGCCGCTGGCGAAGCCGGCGATCGAGGCGGTGGAGAAGGGCGACACCGTCTTCATCCCCGAGCAGTGGACCAACACGTACATGGCCTGGATGCGCAACATCCAGGACTGGTGCATCAGCCGCCAGCTCTGGTGGGGCCACCGCATCCCCGCCTGGTACTGCGAGGAGAACCACGTCACCGTGGCGCGGGAGACGCCCGCCGCCTGCGCCACCTGCGGCAGGAAGGAGCTGCGCCAGGACGAGGACGTCCTCGACACCTGGTTCTCCTCCAGCCTCTGGCCCTTCTCCACGCTGGGCTGGCCCGAGAAGACGAAGGAGCTGGAGACCTTCTATCCCAACTCGGTGATGGAGACCGGCTTCGACATCATCTTCTTCTGGGTCGCCCGGATGATGATGATGGGGCTCCACTTCATGGGAGAGGTGCCCTTCAAGACCGTCTTCCTCCACGCGATGGTGCGGGACGAGAAGGGCCAGAAGATGTCGAAGACGAAGGGGAACGTGATCGATCCCCTCGACGTCACCGCCCAGTACGGCGCCGACGCGCTGCGTTTCACCCTGGCGGCGATGACCGCGCAGGGGCGCGACATCAAGCTCTCCCTCGACCGCGTCGCCGGCTACAAGGCGTTCGCCAACAAGATCTGGAACGCGGCGCGCTTCGCGCTCCTCCACATGGGCGCGGTCGACATGTCGCGCCCCCTGGACGAGTCGAAGCTGGCGGATCCGGACCGCTGGATCCTCACCCGCTTCCACCGGGCGGTGGCCGACGTGGTGGCGGCCCTCGAGTCCTTCCGGTTCAACGAGGCCACCTCCCGCGTCTACCAGTTCGTCTGGCGCGAGCTCTGCGACTGGTACATCGAGCTGGTCAAGCCGCGCCTCTACGAGGGGAGCGAGGAGGAGAAGGCCGCCTCGGCGCGGGTGCTGCGCGACGTCCTCGACGGGAGCCTGCGCCTGCTCCACCCCTTCATGCCCTTCGTCACCGAGGAGATCTGGCAGAAGCTCCCCCGGGCGGAGAACGATCCCGACTCGATCATGGTCGCCGACTACCCGCGCCCCGATCCGGACCGGATGGAGGACGCGGAGGCGGACCGCTTCGACACCCTGATCGAGATCGTGCAGGCGGTGCGCTCGCTGCGCGTCGACCTCTCGGTGCCCGAGGGCGCCGAGGTGGAGCTCTACTTCGACACCGATCGGGAGGGGGCGGCGTGGCTGGCGGAGCGCGCGATCTGGCTGCGCCGGCTGGCGCGGGTGAAGCGCTTCGTGTGGCGCGGCGACGAGGCCTGGCCGGAGAAGAGCCCGGCGGTCCTCGTCCGCGGCATCGAGCTGCGCCTGCCCATCTCCGGCCTGGTCAACGTGGAGGAGCTCCGCGCCAAGCTGGAGAAGGACGCGCTCAAGCTGGAGACCGAGGTGGGCAAGATCCGCAAGCGGCTGGAGAACCCCGGCTTCGTCGCCAAGGCGCCGCCCGAGGTGGTGGAGAAGGATCGCGCCCAGGCGGAGGAGCTCGAGGCGCGGCTCGCCAAGGTCCGGGAGAACCTGGAGCGCGTCGTGGCCTGAAGCCGCCCGGCGCCGCGCCCTCGAGCCGCCCGCCCCCGACCGAGCCGCGCGCCCGGCGGCGGCGGGCGGTTCCCGTTCCTGCGCCCTCGCCTTATGCGGACATCGTGACTTTCTTGTCGGGGGTCGCGGCGCTGCCGCGAACGGGCCACGCCCGCCGGCGCGCGCCGGCGGCAGCGGGTCGAACGGGTGGCGCCAGGCCACCGGAGCCGTCGGCGGACGGCGGAGGGAGCGCGATGATCGAGAACGAGAGGCCGGAGAGCGGCGTCGCGGGAGGGCCGGACGCGGAGGCGCAGGGGCAGGCGCAGGAGGCGACGGAGGCGACGTCCGCGCGCCGCGGCGCGGGAGCGGGGCGCTCCACCTCGCGGGCGCGGCGTACCGCGGCGACAGGGGGCGACGAGGGCGCCCGGCGGGGCGGAGGGACGAAGCGCAGGGGGACGTCGAAGCGCGCAGCGGCCACGGCGGGGGCGGCGGGGACGAGCGTGCGGACGACCCGCGCGGCGAAGGCTGCCGGGACGAGCACCCGGACGACGCGCGCAGCGAAGGCGGCAGGGACCACGGCAGCGCCCACGGCGCGGGGCACCGGAGCGGCGACGAGCCGCACCACGCGTGCCGCGAGCACGGCGAGGGGCACGAAGGCGGCGACGAGCCGCACCCCGCGCGCGACGAGCACGGCGCGGGGCACCAGAGCGGCGACGACCCGCACCACGGGCACGACGACGGCGCGGGGCACCGGAGCGGCGACGAGCCGCACCACGCGCGCAGCGACCACGGCGCGGGGCACGAAGGCGGCGGGAACCACCACCCGGACGACGCGCGCCGCCACCACCGGCCGCGGGACGAAGGCAGCGGCGACCACCCGGTCCACCCGCGCCACGCCGCCCAC
>Ga0180215_1004334_pt1 | contig 12675 bp, 12 predicted proteins | sample eDN3rd37CBELigBY_FD_128871 | JGI IMG/M metagenome (GOLD analysis project Ga0180215, IMG submission 128871) | Enriched backyard soil microbial communities from Emeryville, California, USA - eDNA 3rd pass 37_C BE-Lig BY (version 2) (version 2) | ecosystem: Environmental > Terrestrial > Soil >...
AATGAGAACAATCTTTTAAGCATATTGGTTTTTGATTATATGTACACAGGCGGAGCACACGGAATGTCAACGGTAACATCTTATAATTTTGACCTGTTCAAGGGTGTTGAGCTGAAGATGTTCGATGTGGCAAAAACCAGCACCGCGAGAAACAAAATTAAGAAGTATGCAATCACTGACATAAAAAATCGGGCGGCACGGGGAGAAATGTTCTTTGCTGAGGACATTAATGATATAACGCTTGCTAATGATAGACCTTTCTATTTCACAAACACAGGCATTGCCATAAAGTTCTATGAATATGAAGTTGCACCGTATGCAGCCGGAATGCCGGAAGTAAAGGTGCCATATAAGGTTTTTAAATAAAGAAAAGGCCCTAATTCAAATAGTGAATTAGGGCCTTTGATATATCAAGCCGTATTCGATTCTGCCTCCAGCTTCTTTAGATGCTTTACCTTTTCAGCCTTACTGTCCTTGGCCTTAGGAACTGTCAGCAAATACTGATTATAAGGCAGCAGCTGTATCACTTTAACCACCCCGATTGTTCCTATCAGAATCACCGCAAAAACAAACGGGAAGTGAATAGTATTCCAAACACTCTTCGGTGCAAGTGATTGGAATGTTAAGAGTACGAAAGGGTGGACAAGATAGATGGCCATCGAGAGACTTCCAATTTTCGCAAGGAACAGTTCTAACCAGCTAATCTTCTTTATATCTTCCCCAATTCCCATCATAAACAGAGTGATAATTGGGATATTAATCATATTGGTTGCCCGGTTTGATGGGGCGGACCCGATGATTTTATATTCCACGACAGCAAGCACTGTAATAATTACGACACCAGCACCTAGCAGTTTCTTGTTTCTTTTTGAGAACTGGCTGAGCGGCTCCCAATAATAAGCTAAAAATCCGCCAAAAATAAAGAAGAATATCCAGGCCGGCAGAAAGGCACGCTGGCTGAGAATAACCTGCCAGATCCCTTCAAACTGTCCCGGGTTATACATCTTTAAGGCATATAGATTGGTTAAGATTGAACCTGCTAATAAGAAAATCCAGCTCTTTCTTGAACGGAACAGCTGAAGGAGCGGAAACAGCAGGTAAAACTGGAAAACAATGGACATAAAATATAGATGGTAAAAGGCATTTCCAAATGCGAAGTTGATCAGGAATAGTCTTTTTCCTGATTCAAACGGATTGGCTCCCTGGAGTATATACATGAACAGGAGATAGAAAATGCTCCAAAATATAAAAGGGACACCAATTTTCGTAAAACGGCTCAAAGCAAATTTCTTTAACTTAAATCCCCGTGTACGGGTTTGATAAAAGAGAAGAAATCCGCTGATCAGAGCAAAAATAGGTGTACCGAAACGGCTAATTTGATTGATGAAAAGAGTCAGTTCATTATAGGTTTCGCCATTCTCATAATAATAGGAGGCTGAAACGTGAACTAAAAGTACCCAGATACAGGCAATAGCCCGCAAATAGTGGATCTCTTGAATATGTGCTTTTGGTTTGCCCATGTCTTTCACATCCTTGCAGTAGTAAGGAATTTATTCACCACTACATCGTATATGAAATACAGGGGCACGTCCTGAATGTTATCATACTTTAATCATAAAGTAGCTTTTTGTTAATAAAGCATCCAAAGATAGGGAATTACTAAAAAAATTTACAGATTTCTATATATCAAATGATAGTTGAATGTATGATTCTTGAGATGGAGCCTGTTCTTCCTGCTTCCGATTTTTCGAGCGGCTGCTTACTGCCTCTAAAATAAACAATTTGTCCTGAGGGGATAATAAACTCCAACTGCCTGCTTTTATTTTCATCGAAAAACAACTCCTTTTAAAAAAATTTCAAATCCCAATTTTTAGTTATTACGTATATACCGCCATTTTAATAGATTAAAACAACAAAAATTCCAACAAAATCTGCGCTATCATGCACAGGTTTTGTTGGAATCCATCGAAATTATTTAAACAATTCTCCAATTAAATTATTCTCCAGCAGAAATTCAGATAGTTGAATTTCTTTTACAAGCTGTTCATACGTTTTTTTACAGGCGTTAACTGACACTTTTTCTCCGGTTTTGTTGTCTGTGCAAATACCATCCTGAAATACCCCATTATGTGAAGCGGCATAATCATATTGTTCCGAATAAAACGAGTATGGGGTCGTTTCATAGGCAAAGCCGGCAAACCCTTCTTTTTTGATATCAAGCGATGATCCTAAATGTGCAAGCGGCTGCTCGATGCCAATCAGGGAAGCAAGAGTAGGGAAGATGTCCATTTGGCTTCCTGTCATCTCATTCTTAACAGCTGTGGTCTGTCCTGGATGGTGAATGATCAGCGGAACATTGAATTGCTCTTTCTGATCGAAGCTTACGTCAAGCAGCTGGTGAATCTCATCCTTATCCTTTGGAATAGGCCCGTAATGATCTCCGTACACAACAAAGATTGTATCATCCCATATTTTTTCTTCTTTTAATTTTTCGATAAAGTAACCAATAGCCCTGTCAAAATAATGAGTAGCCTGCAGGTAGTTGCCAGTTAATGTTTCTGTATATTCTGCAGGAAGATTCAAAGATTGATATTTATCCGGCAGATCAAATGGTCGATGATTGGTCAGGCTGACTATAAAGCTGTAGAATGGCTTTTCCTCTTCCTTATAAATATCAATCATCTGATTAAACATGCTTTTGTCCGAAACGCCCATTCCGATAACTTCATTTTCTTTAATTTTTATATGTTCAGTGCTGTAAAAGTTATCAAAGCCCTGGCTGGGATAGGCCATTCTGCGGTTCCAGAATTCAGGTGAATTTCCATGGGCAGCATTTGCTGTATATCCTTCCCTCTTTAGCACTTGAGGAAGCGAGATGAAATTATTTTTTGGATAGGTTTTATAAACCCCCATATCGGCAATTGGATATAAAGAATTATTTGCAACAAACTCCGCATCTGAAGTATTGCCTCTGCCAATTTGAAGGTAGATATTCGGATAATAATGGCTGATGCTGATTAGCTCATTCAGATGCGGAGTAATTTCCTTGCCATTTACTTTTAAGCCAATTGGAAATTCATTGAGTGATTCAGCCTGCACCATGATTATATTTTTTCCTTCAAACATTCCGTAATAGGGGGATGCTTTTAAAAGCTCCTGCTTTTCTTTGAAATAATCTTCAATAATCTCCAATTCAGACTTTTCCTCAGCGGTTATTTCCTTGGCTGCAGCCTGGTTATAGTATGTTCTCGAAAGATCATAGATATGGGCTGGCAGAATGCCAGTAAGGGAAACCTTATATTGATCGGAAAAAGTATCTTTCAGCGGATAAAAGGCAGCGAATAAAATAAAAGCAGTGCCTGCGGCTAACATAGCTGATCCGATGAATGGATGCCTGGCCTTTCTATCTATCCTGGAAAAAACATAAAGGACCAGCAGAGCGGCAGGGATGTCTATCCAATACCAGATATCACTAACGTAAACAAGGGATGCAATCGAGTCCTTTACATCCCCGAGCTGATTGGCCTGCTGTATTAGCTGGATATGTAGAATGGCGTCGTAATAACGTTCATAAAGTACATCTGCATATAAAAGGAACGAGAAAAGCAGGTAAACAATTAAGGTCAGAGCTGTCTGGACTCTCTTTTTACTGAAAAATAACAAACCTGCCAGTACAGCCCCCAGCCCGGAGGAAGACAATAAAATCAGTTTCTTATGCGGGTTAAGCTCCAATTCATAGATAAAGTAAAAGGTCTTTAATGCCCAGCATAAGCTGAAAAAACCTGCCAGCAAAGCTAGAGACAGGAGAGCTGGATAGTGCTTCTTTATTAACTTCATTTTCCCCCACCTTTAAAAGCCTTTTACAAAATCTTAACACTAAATTTACAGGAAATTAATAAAAATATTCTGACACCATTCGCGGGTTTGTCGAATCCATCAACTATAAGACTTTTAAACTGTTTTTTTACAAACTATCAAACAAATCTTAATAGTTTTAATATATAATATCCCTGTAATAATAAACTTTAATTTTAGGAGGTTTATAATGAGATTTCTGAAAAAAGGCTATATTGCCCTGGTATCCGCCATGGTTATTTCATCTGGATTCAGCGGGGCATTTGCTGTGAAGGCAGAAGGGAATACGGATGCCAACACTAAAAAGATTACCATTCTGCATACGAATGATTCCCACGGCCGTGCGATTGAAGGCGAATTTGATGGGATGGGGTTTGCAAAGCTTTCAACTCTTGTAAAGCAATATGAAAGTAAAAACCCAAATACATTGCTTTTAGATGCAGGTGATACACTGCACGGGACCACCTTTGCCACACTAAGCAAAGGTGAAAGCATTGTCAATGTTATGAATAAAGTTGGCTATGATGGAATGGCTGCCGGAAACCATGATTTTAACTATGGCTATGAAAGATTAATGGAACTGAAAGACAAAATGCTGTTCCCGCTTTTAAGCGCGAATGTTCGCAAGCAGGATGGCAATCAGCTTCTGAAGCCATATGAAATTAAAGAAGTAGACGGATTGAAATTAGGAATCTTTGGGCTATCCACACCGGAGACTCATTATAAAACTCATCCTAAAAATGTTGAAGGTCTATCTTTTACTGATCCGGTAAAAGAAGCTCAGGCAATGGTTGCGGAATTGAAAGCTCAAAAGGTTGATATGATTATTGCGGTGACTCATTTAGGGATCGATGAGTCCAGTACGGATACTTCCATTAAGGTAGCAAAGGGTGCACCTGGCATTGACCTGATTGTCGATGGGCATAGCCATTCTACCCTGGTAGAAGGCTTAAAGGGTGAAAATGATACACTGATTGTAAGTGCTGGTGAATATACGAAAAATCTTGGCGTTGTGGAACTGACATTTGAGAATAATGAACTCAAGAGCACAACAGCTGGCTTAATTACCAAAGAACAAACTGCAGCAATAGAAGAGGATCCGGCGGTTAAAGAAGTAATCGATGAAATTCAAACAGCTCAAGAAGAAATTCTGTCGGAGGTCATTGGCAAAACGGCTGTAAAACTAGATGGGGAACGTGAACAAGTTCGTGCAGGAGAAACAAATCTCGGAAACTTAATTACCGATGCCATGGTGGACATGACGGGTGCTGATATGGCCATTACCAATGGCGGCGGAATTCGTGCGTCAATCGGTGAAGGTGAAATTACAAAAGGCGATGTTATTACAGTCCTGCCTTTTGGAAACTATATTGTTACTAAAAAGCTTACAGGTGCTCAAATTAAAGCAGGAATTGAAAATGGTGTGAATGCGTACCCTGATGCAAAAGGGGCATTCCCGCATGTTTCCGGTTTAACATTTGTCATTGATGCATCCAAAGCAGCTGGAAGTCGAGTGCAGGACATGAAAATCAAAGGTGCTCCGGTAGATATGAACAAAGAATATCTCGTTGCAACGAATGATTTCATGGCAAGCGGCGGGGATGAGTATACATCTTTCAAAGACAGTGCGATTGTCAATGAATTCCCAGCACTAGACGAAGCGCTGATCGCATATATTCAAAAAATCGGCACTGTAAATACAAAAGCTGAAGGCCGTATTACAGCAAAAACTCCGGAGGAACCTGAAGAAGGCGGCAATAAGCCGGCTCGTAAAGTTTATTGGGATGGAGCATTGATGAACAAAGGCCAAATTGGACGCATTACGGTTCAAAAACCTATTAACCTTTGGAAGCGCACAGCTGACAATAAGCTTCAGCTTGTTCGTGTTTTAAAGCCTGGGCAGGTTTACCGTGTCTACAACTATGACTCTAATTACTTTGGCCAGTATGGAGTTGGATCTGGACATTACATCACCAACATGAAAGGGTATGTGAAGTACGAAACTCCATCTAAAAAGAAGCTTGAAGAATTGAATGGAAAATAAAAATAGGGAAAGCTGCCAATTTGACAGGCAGCTTTCCCTGTTTTTATACAGTAATTTATACCTATTTTACAGAATAAGGGTTTTGTTTGTAACAATTTTGTAATATTATTGAAATATAAGTAATGAAAGGGTGGTATTAATGAAAAAAGTTTTGATTTCAAGTTCCTTATTGCTTCAGGATTTTTTGGGATTATGGGAGGGTCTGATGAAGTCTCAGCAGCTTCCAATGATACAAGGCCATCGGTTATATGGGATAATGCCAGATTAGTAGAAGGCCAAATTGGCAAGGTTACTATTCTTAAAGATACAGGCAGGCTAATGAAAGAAAGCCACGGGGACCTCAAGCTGTCAGGCACTCTAAAGAAAGGTAATACATATCGGGTTTATTCCTATGAAATCATCGATGGTGTCTATTATTATGGCGTAGGAGCAGGTGTTTATATAAAGAACTCTTCAGATATTTTTTACAAAACTCCTTCGGCCATAAAGAAAAGGCAAATGGCTGATTTGGTTATGATTAAATCAGACCTTCTTACAGATGCGGTGAACGGGAAGCTAAAAGGGCAGGATTTTATTATTAAGAAAAATACGATTGACGAAGTGAAGGAGAAATTGGGAGAGCCATATGAGGAAGGTCTGTTTGAAGGCTCAAGGTATTATCAGTACGGTAAGAAGCATGTATATTTTACTGTGTTGCCGGACGGGAAAGAGTTATTATCTTCAAAGTATTTAGTTGACTCTGTGTCCGATATTTCACCACTGTATGTAAAAAACAGGCTGGGAAGCGCTTCTATCTATAGAGAAGAATATTCTGAGAAAGACGGAACATGGAATCTTGTCTATAAAACGGGGAATAATTTAATAAACTTTGTTTTCAGCGGAACTGAGGGCAAAGAAAGATTAATATATATACATCTGGTGCAGCAAAAGTAGTTTATTTAACGGAGCATCAGAAATATTCTATATTTATTTTAAAAGTGCCTTGAGCGGCACTTTTTCTTTTGCTTGTGAGCAATTGACTAATTTCTAGAAATTTCGACTCTATACTGGCAATTATTACAATCTCTTATATAATAAAAGAAAGTTCAATAACGGAGGAACAGCAATGTTATACCATGTGCAGCTTATAAAAGGGATCCTCTATCCAAATACCTATCTTTATCAATTGGCAAAAGCAGAGAAAATCACCGGGCTTTATATAAGATTCCTGCTGCTCTTGGCTGCTGGAGCCATTATTTATCTGGCGGCAGCTTATACAGGATATGGCATGGATATTGTATCTAATGAAATTTCAAATGTATCCAATGAAGAATTGGAAACGAAGAAGCTATTCGTAGGCATTGGGAAAATAGTATGGGGAATCGTATTTACTCTGCTGATATTCTTTATCCCAGCCATTTTTTATTGGACCTTAATGGATACAGAATTTGTGAAATTGCTAGTTATGCAGCTTTTTGTTTTAGCTGTTTTATTAATAGAAAAAGGCCTGACTCTTGTTCTTCAGATTAGCTTTGGGCTTGATAGGGTGTCCTCACCTTTCAGTTTCGGTGTAATGACGCAATATTTGACAGATAGCCGTTTGCTTATTCACCTCGCTGGCACCATCACTCTTTTTCAAGTATGGGTCATATTCTTCCAATATACGAACCTTAAGGCATTTTCGCCGCGAAGTCCAAAGTGGATCCTGCTGATCGTGATAATTGTCAACCTGGTTGGATGGATCATGACATCTACCATTTACTACCTTGAATTTGAAAAACTTATATAATGGCGGTGTTATTGTGAAAAGAGCTTGGGTACTTAGAATCCTGGTTGCATGTATAGGGATCTTTATAGCCGCAAATCTTTATCTGGCATTAAAGCCAGACAGCAAAGTGGAAAAGGCAGCATACATAAATAAATGGCAGTCCGTATCGAAAGAGAATCTAATAGATTCTTTTGCCAAAAAGGGTGTAGTTGCTCCTGCGGAAGAATATCAGGTCTATTATGATGAGCGGCAAGGGGTATTTAATCAGTTTTTGGTTAAAGAGGGAGACAGCATTACTCCGGGAACAGGTTTGTTTGAATATCAGCCGGAAGACCTTGAAGCTGAGAAAGAAAGGCTGAATTCGGAAGCGGAAAAACTGGAAAACCAGATAGATGATTTAGAAGATCATATTGATGATTTAGAAACATATAAAAGAACACTTATTTTTGATGAAGAAGAGAAAGGCAGTGAAGCAACGGTCACTTCCAGCTTAGATAGGGACATACACGAAAAGGAGCTTCAAGTCAGCCTGCTGGAACGTGAGCTGGAAATGACTGAAAATCAGCTGGGTTACTTGGAAGATCAGCCAGGCAGTGTAACCGTGCAGAGCAATTTCTCAGGTACTATCAGTGAGATTGACCGTTCCCTTGATAATCCGATCATTACCATCACTTCAGATTCTTCCCTGGTAAACGGGGAACTAACATTAGATGAGAGAATGCAAACATCCATCGGCATGAAAGTCCTGGTTTCAGCAAAAGGCTTTAAAGGAGAGGGCAGCATTATTAATCTGGCATCTCTTCCAAAGAGCGGAGCTTCCCTTGATAAGGAAAGTGCTTATCCCTTCTCGGTTCAGTTAAATGAGGACGCAACAGAGATTTTAAAAGGCACGCCTGTCCATATCGAGGTTGTCACCGATGAGATTGAAGGGGCTGTAACAATTCCCTCCAAGGTGATTAAAAAAGAGAAAGATGCATCATATGTATGGGTGATTTCAACTGCAGGGAAGCTTGAGAGAAGACAAATAAAGAGCGGCCTGCAAGTGAATGGGAAAACAGAAATTAAAGATGGCCTGGAAAAAGGTGAATGGATTGTGAAGGATAAAGGCATCCATAAAGACTTTGACGGAACAGCTGCAGCAACATCCTTCAAAACGAAACATTTAAGTAAAAAGGAAATCAGCAGCCTGAAAAACAAGACCAAATGGAAGTACATTTTAAAAGGGTTTGTCACCAGATAAATAGTATTGTGAAAAGCCTGGGCCGATGCTCGGGCTTTTCATTTGGTTTTGCACATGTTAGACCTGGTCTCGTAATGATCGTAAATATAAACTGTGCAAATAAAATTAGAAATCCTGCAAATAGAGTTAGAGAAATTGCAAATAAGCAGGGGGAACTTGCAAATAGAACGGAATTTTTGCAAATAAACTGCGTTATTCTGCAAATAGAGCCCCCTATACCCGCACTAGCAAAAAAAGACCGTCCAGTATACCCGGACGGCAATAAATTGGAGAATTGGATGATGTTCGTAAAGTGACGAACTTCCGTAAGTATTAAATACTCATAAGCCTATTAAAACATATTATAAAAAAGGCTGGATTTCCTCTAAGGTCCGATTTTTAGTTAATTATATATCTTTTAATAGACTACATAAGCTTTTATAATAAAAATATAATAATTGGAATATTTTTTGGAGAGTGGAAACATTGGATTTTTCTGTTATAGGAGATAAGATAAAGGAACTGCGCAGAATACAAAGAATCACTCAAAAGGAGCTGGCAGAAGATATCTGTACGCAGGCGCAGATCAGTAAACTGGAGAATGGAGAAGTGATTCCATGTGCATCAACCCTTTTTTTAATATCTCAAAAACTGGGCATTGACGTGAATTATTTCTTCAATATTGGCTTAACACCGAGGCTGGATTATGTGGAAGAAGTGGCCAGACAGCTGAAAATTGCAAGGCGGAATTTCAGATATAGGGAAATGGAAGAGATAGTGGAAATGGAAGAAAGGAATCCGCTTTTTTATCAAAACCCGAAATACTTGCAGCTGCTCATTTGGCACAAGGGGATAAGTCTTTATCACGTTCATTCTGACTTCGAGCGTTCTCTGGAGACCCTTGATAAAGCTCTGTCTTTAACTAATAAAAAAGTTTGGACCGAACAGGAGATGGAGATTCTCTTAAGCAAAGGAATTGTCTGCTTCGAGAATAATCAGCTTGATGAAGCTATTCGGATATATGAAATGGTCTATAAAGAGATGGAAAAACTCCCCGATTTCCGTGATTATATTGTAAAAGTAAAGCTTCTCTATAATATGGCCAGGACCTTCACTCGAAAAGGACTATATGAAAAATCAACAGAATTGTGTATGGAGGGCATTGAATGGAGCATCGAAAAAGATAACCTCTTTTTAGTTGGCGAGCTTCACTACCATATTGGTTATAATTTTGAACTCCAGGAAGATTTTTATTCAGCTCAAGATTATATGAAAAAAGCCTTGCTGATTTTTGACCTTCAGAAGGATCATAAATATTCGGATTATATTAATGGCAAGTTAATCAAGTGGAAGGAAGAAAATCTCATAAAAAATACCTGATGCTCATCTGCAAACATCAGGTATCCTTTGTCATCAATGCTGGTACACACATGTGTTGATGCCGATGATTTTTAGAAACTCTTTTATTTTAGTAAACGACTGGTTTTTAAATCCTTCTGGTATGGTTAGTTCAGTTACATACGCCATTTTTCTCTTTGCGTTAGCATTAAGTTCTGTTAATTCTTCATGGTTGTTATAAACCATTCTTGCCAATTCTTCATTTTGTTCTTCTTCACAAGTATAGATAACCGCTTCTCCAACTTTCATTGATGCGTTTCTAAAGTAGAATGAAAAAATGATCGCACTTTCGTTCTCGATAAACTTTGGCTGGATTTTCATATCAAGATCCATACCCTTTCACCCTCCCTGCATCTTTATGCCCTTATCATAACAAAAATAGTTCCTTTTGCTGATTGAAATCTAAAGGTGAATTAGATAGTGGAATGAATATTTATTATGAAAAAGTAAGGTTTTCATATAAAATTATAACTATAGGAATATTCCTGAAAGAATAAAATGGCCCCCTTCAACCTGTAAAAGAAGGGAATTTATGTTTGCTTGTTGAATTTGAGCAGTAAGCAGGTTTTTATTGCAAAAAAATAGACACTTCAGATGAAGTGCCCCAATTTGAGATTAATAAGACAAGGGTTAAGCCCTTTGAAATCCTAACAGGTATGCAGTGGAAATTAGAATATAGTTGGAAGCTCTTGAGTTGTTACTCCGCCACCGCCGTTATTTCCGGCAGCAAAAGTAATGCCTGCAGCTCCAAATACAAAAGTGAATACAGCCATCATGACCAATAAACGTTTTTTCATGAAAATTCCTCCTAGCTTTTTAAAATTAAGGAACTAACTATATTAAACCATAAATAATCCTGAAGCATTTTTCGTATATTTTTTTAATTTTACCAGTATACTTTGTCTTATATCCTTTTTCCTGTTTATAAATGATAAAAATATAACTCTAGGCATATTTACATGAAAGGGGTGAAAAGGATGAATTTCTCCGCTATTGGCCAAAGAATCAGGGAGCTTAGAAAGCTAATGAACTTATCACAGGGAGAACTTGCTAAGGGTATATGCACACAGGCACAGATCAGCAAAATTGAGAAGGGGGATGTGTATCCTTATGCATCTACTTTATACTTAATTTCTGAACGCCTTGGTGTCGATGTGAATTATTTTTTTGACATTGGCACAACGCCCCGTTTGGACTATGTCCAGGAGGTCTTAAGGCAATTAACCTTAGCCAGAAGGAACTCAAATTACAAGGAAATGGAACAAATCGTAAAAACGGAAGAGAAGAATCCATTATTTCAGCAAAACAATAAAAATTTTCAGGTCCTTTTATGGCATAAAGGAATTTGCCAGTATATGCTCCATAAGGATTCTAAATCAGCGATTGACACCCTTACAAAAGCCATAGCATTAACTCATTATACTGACAAGGTTTGGTCTGAACGGGAAATAGAGGTTTTGCTGAGTATCGGATCTGTTTATTTTGAAGAAAAGGAGTATAAAAAATCGCTTAAAGTGTATTTTGAAGCAAAGGAATATCTTCATCAGCTCCCTTTTATTAATGACCATACCTTATTGTGCAGACTCTATTATAATATTGCGAGATCTCTCACACGGCTGGAAAAATATAATGATTCAATCAAATATTGCAGGGAAGCCGTTAGATGGTGCATTGAAAAAGATAACCTGTATCTGCTGGGGGAACTTCATTATCATATTGGCTATAACTATGAAATTCAGGGCAAGTTACAGAAAGCAAGAGAATGCATGCAAAAATCGCTGATTATTTTTGAACTCCAGGAAGACGAAAAGTACGTAAACTTTATTAATAGTAAAATTCAAAAATGGCAGACCTTTGCTTAAGCCTGTTCCGAAGCGGGGCAGGTATTTTATTTTTCATAGATATTTTAAAAGAAATTGCTGAATTTTCTCCCAGCTTGTCCTCCTGCATAGTATATTAATAGATGTACAAAATATTAGGAGGAAGAGATGAAAAGTTTTTGCAGATTAATGTTTACTATATTGTTTGTTCTAGCTGGGTTGGTCCATTTGGAACATCGGGCGGAAGCGGCTGCTGTGAATCCAGCCGAAGTTTATACTTATGAAAAAATGCAGGCTGATATTGTCGAGCTTGCTAAGCAATACCCAGATCTTATTACATATAAAGTTATCGGGAAAAGTGAATATGGAAGGAATATTTATGCCGTATCACTTGGGAAAGGGCAAACAAACATATTTATTAATGGGTCCCATCATGCCAGGGAATGGATGACTACTACTTTGAATATGTATATGCTCGAACAGTATGCTTTAGCCTATAAGAGCGGCCGGACAATAGCGGGGGCGGATGTAAGGACTCATCTGAACAGAACCACCATGTGGTTTGTGCCGATGGTTAATCCGGATGGTGTGA
>Ga0180215_1004335_pt1 | contig 12675 bp, 12 predicted proteins | sample eDN3rd37CBELigBY_FD_128871 | JGI IMG/M metagenome (GOLD analysis project Ga0180215, IMG submission 128871) | Enriched backyard soil microbial communities from Emeryville, California, USA - eDNA 3rd pass 37_C BE-Lig BY (version 2) (version 2) | ecosystem: Environmental > Terrestrial > Soil >...
ACGCGCCAGGCGTTCGGCTTCCACTCTCACGAGGGGCTCATCGGGCTCGCGATGCTCAAGCTGGGAGGGCTGTGTCCGAACCTACCGGGCCGCCAGCCCGCCCATGGATGTGGCAGTTGAGCCATATTAAAGAGCTCTGCTGCGATGAATTCGCCGAGATGTGCGTCGAGCGCTGGTCGGCGGATCAGTGTTGCTATCTGCTTGTCGATCTCGTTCCGCTTTCGCAGAATTGTTGCGAGAGCCTTGAGCTGGTTCACGCCGAGCTCCAGTGCGTTCGTCGAGCGTGTTTCGATGGTCGAAGGTACCACAGGTATACGCACGGACCACGAAGAGCACCGGCGCCGACCACGACCAACCCCGCGTGTCGGCCCGCTCCGTTGAAGCTCCACCCGGCGGTGCGCCCCGCCCGCCCCTCCGTTACACTCCCCCCGTGCGCACCACGACTCTCCCGATCCTCCTCGTCGCGCTCGCGGGCTGCGCGTCGGTCAGCGTCTCCGCCGCCCCGCCTGTGGGCGGCCCCCCGACCTCGCAGCAGGCCCCGGCGGCGAGCCCGCCCAGCTTCGTCCAGGACGACTACGCCCACGCCCTCGCGCTCGCCCGCGAGCGGCGCGTCCCCCTCTTCGTCGACGCGTGGGCGCCCTGGTGCCACACCTGCCTGTCGATGCACGCCAACGTCTTCACCGATCGGCGCCTCGCATCGCTGAAGGATCGCTTCGTCTGGCTCTCCATCGACACCGAGAAGCGCACGAACGCCGACTTCGTCGCCCGCCACCCGCAGCAGGTCTGGCCGACGCTCCTCGTGATCGATCCCGCCACGGAGGCGCCCGTCCTCCGGTGGCTCGGGAGCGCGACCACGGAGCAGCTCACCGCCCTCCTCGAGGACGGCGAGCGCGCTGCCCGCGGCGGCGCCGAGGGCGCGGATGCCCTCCTCGCCCGCGCGGACCGCCTCTACGCGGAGGGCGACGCACCCAGGGCCGCGGCGCTCCTGCAGGACCTCATCGCGCAGGCCCCCGCGGACTGGCCCCGCCGCGCCCGCGCGGTGGAGAGCCTCCTCTTCGCCCTCCGCTTCGGCGACAGCCCCGACTTCGCTACCTGCGCGACCACCGCCGAGACCGAGCTCGCGACGCTCCCCCGCTCCGCCTCCTGGGCGAACGTCGCCGCCCTCGGCCTTTCCTGCGCGCTCAAGGGCCAGCTCCCCGCGGCGGAAGCCCTCGAGGCCCGCGCACGCGAGGCGCTCGTCCCGCCCCGGATCGAGATGGCGGCGGACGACCTCTCCAGCCTCTACAACTCGGTCGCCAACGCCCGCAAAGCAGCAGGCGACCCGGAGGGCGCCCGCGCCGTCGCTGCCGAGTGGCTCGACTTCCTCGAAGCGGAGGCAGCCGCCGCTCCCACCCCGGAGGCCCGGGCGGTCTACGACTACCACCGGATGAGCGCCTCGCTCCTTCTCGGCGAGCCCGGGCGCGCCGTCGCCCCGCTCGTCCAGTCGGAGCGCGACTTCCCCCGCAACTACGAGCCGCCCTCCCGCCTGGCGATGGTCTACCTCGCCCTCGGCAGGCACGACGAAGCGCTCGCGGCGAGCGACCGGGCCCTCGCGCTCGCCTACGGCCCGCGCAAGGTCCGCCTCCTCAACGACCGCGCCGCGATCCTCCTCGCGAAGGGCGATCGGAAGGCCGCCCATGCGGCCTTCGCCGAGGCACTCGCCTGGTGGGAAGGCCTCCCGGAGGCGCAGCGCTCCGCCCACGAGCGCAGCCGGGCCACGGAAGGGCTGGCGCAGACGGCCCCCTGACGCACCCCGCCAGCACGCTGCGCCTTGCCACCTACATGGTGGTATGCGCTATCGGTTCGCCAATGCCGAAGCGGACCAGCCAGCTCTCCGAAGCCGTACTCGAGGAGAACCGCCGCCTCAGCGCGGAGGTGCGTTCGCTGCGCGAGCGCGTCGCGGAACTCGAGTCGGCGCTCTCCTTCCACGCGCAGCTGCTCCAGCTCTGGAACCGCACGCAGACCGAGCACGAGCGCCGGCTGGCGAAGGAGCTCGAGCGCGTCGTCCGCAGCCCCATCGGCCACGGATAGTCGACCCCGGCCCTCCGCCGTGCGAGAAGGGCCGCATGAGCTCGGCGCGCGGCAAGGCACCCGACATGCGCGAGCGCCTGCGGGCGCTCCTCCCCGACTGCTTCGTCACCTCGACCGACGAGCGCGGCGAGACGGTCGAGCGCCTCGACGTCGCGCTGCTACAGGAGGCGCTGGGCGAGGAAGCGCAGCTCCTCCTCCCCGAGCGCTTCGGCCTCGACTGGCCTGGCAAGCGCGCAGCACGGGCCGAGGCAGACGAGCCGAGCCGGTGCCGCCTCGTGCCGGATGCCGCCAGCTCCCTCCACTTCGACGAGACCGCCAACCTCTTCGTCGAGGGGGACAACCTGGACGCGCTCAAGCTCCTCGCGCCCGAGCTCGCCGGGCAGGTGAAGCTCATCTACATCGACCCGCCCTACAACACGGGCAACCGCGCCTTCGTCTACAACGACGCCTTCTCCCAGCGCCGCGGCGATGCCAACGGGCGCCACCACGCAGCCTGGCTCTCGATGATCTACCCCCGCCTCGTCCTTGCGCAGCGGCTGCTCGCGGAGGACGGCGTGATCTTCCTCTCGATCGACGACAACGAGTCGGCCCACCTGCGCCTCGTCTGCGACGAGGTCTTCGGCGCGGCCAACTTCGTCGCGCAGATCTGCCACCGCGCCCGCGCCTCGGTCTCCAACGACAAGATCATCTCCAGCAACCACAACCTGATCCTCCTCTACGCGAAGGACCGCACGGTGCTGGAGCAGCGGCGCCGCGCCTTCGGCCTCGAGCCGGACGAAAAGGGCTTCGACAAGGAGGACGAGCGCGGCCCCTACAAGCTCGCGCCGGTGGACGGCCCCGGGGGCGCGGCGAAGGGCAACCCCCACTACGAGTTCCTCGGCGTCAGCGGCCACTTCCGCTTCTCGAAGGAGACGATGCAGCGGATGTTCGAGGAGGGCCGGATCGTGAAGCGCGGCAACACGCTGCAGCAGAAGATCCACCTCGCCGACCGCCGCGGCGCCCGCCGCACCGATACCACCTGGTGGGACGACAGGCTCTACACCTCCACCGCGACGGCCCGCCTCAAGGAGCTGATGGGCGGCGACTATTTCGACGGGCCGAAGCCGGTGGCGCTGGTCCGCCGCATGCTGCGCCTGTGGGCGCGCGAGGAGGGCGACGTCGTCCTCGACTTCTTCGCCGGCTCGGGGACGACGGCCCACGCGGTGCTGGAACAGTCGGCGCTGGACGGCATCCGCCGCCGCTTCGTGCTGGTGCAGCTCCCCGAGCCGTGCCCCCCACGATCGGAGGCGGCGCGCGCAGGTTTCACCACCATCGCCGACATCGCACGAGAGCGGATCCGGCGGGCTGCGGCGCTCCACCCCGACGCGCCGGACCGCGGATTTCGCTGTATGTGCGTATCGCCGGCGTAATCCTCAGGGGAGGATCTCGCACCTTCTCCCATCCCATTCACTTCCCCATTCCCCGGCAAACCCCGATCGAGTAAGGAGCCCGCGCTTCTCAACCGTGTTTTCACGATGGGGGTTTGTCCTTGCGTACGAAGCTCTGCTCCTCCCTCCTCCTGGCGGCGCTCCTCGCTGCTTGTGCAGGTGAAGACGGCGCCGCCGGCGCCGACGGCACCTCGTGCACCGTGACCAGCGAGGGTGGCGCCGCCACCATCGACTGCGGCGACGGCGGCACCACGGTGCTCGATCCGGGCGCCTGCTCCGTTGCCAGCGACGACGAAGGCACGCACACCATCACCTGCCCCGGCGGCGGCAGCGTGGTGATCCGCGACGGCGAGAAGCTTCCCCGCGGTACGATCGCCGGCACGGCGACGCCGTACGGCCTCGATCCCGTGGCGGGGATCGAGGTCACGCTCGTGCAGGAGGACCAGACGGTCCTCACCGACGAGCTCGGCCAGTTCGCCTTCGAGGATCTGAAGCCGGGCATCTACAGCCTCCGCTTCAGCTACCCGGGCTACGCGCCGCTCGATGTGGAGAACGTCGTGGTCCTCGGTACGCCGGCGGACCTCGGCACCGTGAAGATCAAGCTCGGTCGCAAGATCGCCACCGGCATGGTGATGCCGATCCCCTTCGCGGACCACCGCTACGTCGGCCTCGCCCGCATGGAGTGGTACAGCGAGATCACCAGCCTGTCGATCCTCGACCTGGAGACGAACACCGAGACCCGCATCGCCGAGGAGGTCGAGCCCGGCTACGTGTTCGAGGACCGCTTCCTCGTCACCCGCCGCTACCTGGGCGGGGACAACAACGAGGTCATCGTCCACGACGTGCAGACCGCCACCACCGCCACCTACGGCCCGAGCAGGTCCGAGTGGCTCGTGACCGGCGGCCTCCTCCTCGAGCGGGACGGGGTGTTCACCCGGATCGACCTCGCCACCGGGACCGAGACGCCGATCGACGCGGAGTTCGTCGACGGGATCAGCGCGGACTTCCGGGTCGCGGTGCTGGGGAAGGAAGGGGCCTTCGCCACCTTCGACGCCGCGACCGGCACGCAGAGCCCCTGGGTCACCTTCGAGGGGTGGAGCTGGAACTACCACTCCGGCGCGATGGCCGGCTTCGTCCCTGGTGAGGAGGGGTACGCGCTCGTCTACGTCTCGCCCACCACCGGCCAGGTGGTCGAGCTCGAAGCCGACGCGACCCGCGGCCTTCTCATCTGGGCGTCCGAGACGAACCTGCTCCTCACCGGCAGCGGCGAGGGCCTGGTGCTCTACGACGGCGAGGAAGGCACCGGCGTCACCATCGACATCCAGGCCTCCTGGAACGTCGGAATCAGCCCCGACGGCCGCTTCATCACCTACACCGACGAGGACGGCGACTGGATCCTCCGGGTGGGCGACAACACGCCCGTCGCGGTCGTCTCGCCCTGGCCGGTGTGGAGCGGGCAGTGGGCGGTCTTCTCCCGCAGCGGGAACATCCAGATCCTCGACCTGGAGAGCCTCGACTTCGTCTTCGAGGGCAGCTACTGGGGCGAATGGTGGTTCGCGGGCGAGCTCGTCGCCCTGGCCGGCACCGCGGAAGAGACCACGCTGATCGACATGCGGACCGGCCGCACGTTCTCGGTCCAGGGTGACTGGGACTACCTCGCCGCGACCAGGGAGGTGGCGTTCCGCGATCCGGAGACCGACAGGATCTTCCTCCACTCGCTGGACGAGGAGACGGATCGGGACACCGGCGTGCGCGCGGACATCTTCGAGGCGTCGCCCGCGGGCGACGCGCTGCTCATCGTGAACGGCTCCAGCTACAGCAGGACCCTCGATCTCCTCTCGGTGGAGGATCTCTCCGTCCTGCCGATCGACGAGCAGGTCTTCGAGGCGGACTGGGCGGGCGACGCGCTCTGGTACTACACCGGACGCCTCGACTTCCTCCCCGTCGCCTACGACAGCTCCACGGATCCGTTCGCCGACCTCACGCTCTACCGGGTGGTGCTGCCGTGAAGCGACTCGCGTGGCTGTTGGCACTGGTGCTGGCAGGCTGCTCCGGCGAGGCGGGCAAGGCCGGCGCCCCCGCCGCCGCGTGCTCCGCGGCGGTGGCGGATGACGGCACGATCACGGTCGAGTGCCCGGACGGCAGCAGCGCCACGCTTCCGCCGGGATCGTGCGAGGAGATCGCCGACGACGCCGGAACCCGGACGATCCGCTGCCCGGATGGCACCGAGGCGGTGGTGCAGCCGGGCGAGGAACTCTCCGAAGGCGTCGTCTTCGGCCGCGTCCTGGTGCTCCCCGCGCGCACCGGCGCGGAAGGCGCGCTGGTCGAGGTGGTCGGGACCGATCGCTCCACCACCTGCGGCCCCGACGGCTCGTTCCGCATCGAGGGCGTGCCCCCCGGCAACTGGGCGATCCGCATCACCCACGCGCCGTGGAACGAGGTGGAGCTCGATCCCATCCCGTTCTTCGGCGCCTGGAACGTGGGCGAGATCCTCCTCGAGCGCGGACAGCGCTTCGGCGAGCCCCGCGACCTCGAGGAAGAGACGGGGTCGATGCTCATCCGCAACGCGTTCGGCTGGGCGGTCCTCCGCGGCGATGGCAGCTACCTGGAGCTCCTCGACTACGCCGAGGAGGCGTGGTGGATCGGCCCCGAGGCGGTGGCCCTCGGCCGCTGGAGCAACGGCCACCAGGAGGCGGGGATCTGGCAGCTCGACACCGGCGACATCACCTGGTGGGAGGGATACGACATCCTCGGCTACACCTGGGGCGGCATCCTCGGCATCAGGAACGGCGAGGGCTCGCTCCGGCACTTCTTCTGGCTCACCGCCGAGGACGAGACGGAGATCGGCTCCGTCTCCTCTCCCTTCTGGACGACCTACTACGGCAAGCCGGTCTTCCACGTGTACGGCGAAGAGGGCCTCTTCTTCTTCGATGCCGACGCGGGGCTGACGCTGGTGCAGCTCGATCCCCGCAGGCCCAGCTGGGGCACGTGGACCGACGGCGAGCTTCTCGTCGCCGACTTTGCAGGAGAGCGCATCCTCTTCGATCCCGACGGCGACTCGTACCCGCTGCCGGGGTTCTACTACCCGGACGCCGGCCTGCTCGCCTGGACCGAGCACACCGGCGAGGTGAAGATCTACGACGGGCGGACGAACCGGCTCCGCACGTATCCCGCGGAAACGCCCTGGTATTTCGCGGGGCCGGAGCACCGCTGGATCCTCACCGCGTCCGACGGCATCTGGTCGGCGGAGCCGCGCACGGGCGGCGAGCCGATCGAGCTGGGCGCGAATCTTCCCGACGCCTGGTCCCCGGAAGCCAGCTGGGCCGCATGGATCGCGGCGGAGGAGGAGGAACTGCTCGTCGTCGTCCGCAACCTGAACGCGGGGGAGGCCGCCCTTCCGCTCGACCTGGGCGACACGGTGGACCTCGAGCAGCTCAACGGGTTCTGGTGGCTCGACGAGCGCTGGCTCGCCCTCCTGGTCGATGGCAGGCTCCACCTGGTCTCGGTGGACGGCGTCCTCGTGGACGCGGGCGTCATCGGCGGGGGCGGCATCGACGTGGAGATCGGCGACGGCTACGCCCTGGTCCACGACGACGGCACGCTCCGCCTCGGCGACCTCGCCACCGGCGAGTGGGCCGTGCTCGGCAGGGCCCGGTACGCGACCTTCACGCCCGACGGCAGCAAGGTCGTCTGGATCTCGCACAGCGGCCGCCTCCACGCCTTCGACCTCGCCACCGGCAAGGTCGACACCATGGCCAGCCGGGTGGAGGACTTCCTCCTCGTGGAGACCGGCGTGATGGCGATCGTGCCCCACCCGATGAGCGGGGACGACACCGTGCTCTTCCTGCCCTGGTAGCGCCTCGCTGATCCCGCCCGCGCCGCCACGCGACGGTGCGGGCCAGACCGGACCCGCCCGTGGACGCCACCGCGGGCGGGTCTTCTTTCATCTGCCGGCCGCGCGCCTGCCGATGCCCAGCGCCTCGCCGGCGAAGCGGGCGATCCGCTCGAGCACCCGGCGGCGCGCCTCGGTGGCGTCGCGGCCCGCGCGATCCGCCGCCTCCGTCACCCGCTCCCTGCAGCGCAGGTCGCGGCAGACCACGATCCCCACCCGCCTGCGCGCGCTCTCGTCCGCGGTGAGCAGACCGATCTCGTCCGCGGTGCCGGTGGAGTGGCACCAGTCGCACATGTGGCCCATGGCGGCGGAGAGGCCTGCGTCGCTCCTGCGGAAGACGACGCCCCGCGCCTTCCCCGTCGCCGGATCCTCGTAGACCAGGTAGACGCGGTTGCCGCCCGATTCCACCCACGAGCGGTAGTCCCGCACGAGAAGCGGATAGGCGTCCTCGTCCGGAAGCTCGAAGATCCGCAGGTCGCGGGGCCGGAAGGCCTCCATCAGCTCGTGCGCGTTGCGGATCAGCAGCATCTCGGAACTCCCCTTCTTGCGAGTGCGGGCAACAACGTGCGGCGCCGCGCTCATCCGTGGCCGCTTCCCGCGGCGCCGAACGTCTGGGTGACCACCGGGTGGGAGCGCGATCGCTCGTCTGGTAGGGTCCGCGCCCGGCGCGCCGTTTCCCGAACGGGAGGGTTCCATGAAATCGGTCACCACCGCCACCGCCACGGCGATCCTCCTCGCCTCCGCAACGCCCGCTGGCGCGGAGGATCGGCTTCCCGCCGGCGTGCACGAGCACGATGGCTTCTTCCTCCAGCTCCAGTACCTGCTCGGCTACCAGGATCTCTTCGATGACGGCCTCTCGGTCGGCGGCCCGGGCAGCGGCTTCCGCATCGCCATCGGCGGAACGCCGGTGCGCAACTTCGTCGTCTTCGGCGAGCTCTACGGCCAGGCCGCCCCCGCGCCGCGGGTCGAGATCCACGGACGGCCGGTCGCCGCCGACGAAGCCTTCCTCACCCTCGCCGGGATCGGCCCGGGGGTGGGCTACTACTTCGGCGACACCGGCGTCTTCCTCCATGGCGCGCTCTCCTTCGTCTCGGCCCAGCTCGACGGCCCCACTGGAAGCAGCAGGGCCAGCGGCACCGGCGGGCGCCTCGGCCTCGGAAAGGAGTGGTGGGTCTCCGATCAGTGGGGCCTCGGCCTCGCCGGCAACTGCGCCTACACCGTGGTGAGCGACGAGCTCTCCGACGACTTCAATGCTCTCGCCTTGTCACTCGCCTTCTCGGCGACCTACCACTGATCAGCGGGAGCGCTGCCGCTACCCCGCAGCGGCGCCGTACTCCCTGCAAATATGGGTAAATCATAGAATTCGGACTTGCTCCCACACGGGTGTTGAGAGCTAAACGCTTTCTCACTTTCCAGCAGCTCGTGGGAGGAAGGTTCCGGATGGATCGCAGGCGGCTGCTCGACGCCGTGGAGGTCGCGCGGCGGGTGCGAAGCGGCAGCGTCACGTACGGGGATGCAACGGTGCTCGCGGAAGAGCTGCTCTGGCTCGCCAGCCACGTGCTCTGCGTCGAGGAGGCGCGGGCCGCGGATCCCCATCTCGAATCGGCGACGCGGGAAGCCCTGGTCGCGGAGATCCACGAGCTGCGCGCCGCCCTGATCGAGTCCAACCGGAAGACCGAAACCCTCGAGCAGCTCCTCTCGCTCTGGCAGACCGCGGCGCGCTGAAGGCGTGCGGATGGTCCATCCGCCACCCGGCCGATTGCGCTACGGTGCCCCCACCAGGAGCGACCATGACCACCGAGAGGAACATCCGCAGCGAACGCGAGGGGGAGGTCGGCGTCCTCGTCCTCGCCCGTGCGGACCGGCTCAACTCCCTCGATCCGGAGATGATGGCGGAGCTCTGCGAGGCGATCGACCGGATGAACGCCGACGCGAGCGTGCGCGCCATCGTCCTCGCCGCGGAGGGGAAGCACTTCTGCGCGGGCGCGGACTTCACCTTCCTCGAGAAGCTCGCCGGGGGCGGGGGCGCCGAGGTGCGCGATCAGCTCTACGCGCACTTCCAGGGCGCGGTGCGGCGGCTCTTCCGCTCGCCCAGGCCGACGGTCGCCGCGGTGGATGGCGCCGCGGTCACGGTGGGCTCCGAGCTGGCGCTCGCCTGCGACTTCCGCGTGGTGGGGCCGCGCGCCCGCTTCCAGCAGAGCTGGATCCGGCTCGGCCTCATCCCGCCCCTGGGCGGCACCTGGCTGCTGCCCCGCATGATCGGCGTGGCCCGAGCCAACGAGATGATCCTCCGCGGCCGCGCGGTGGAGGCGGAGGAGGCGGTGCGGATTGGCCTCGCCTCGGAGCTGGTCGCCGCCGAATCGCTCCGCCGCCGGGCGATCGAGCTGGCCCGGGAGCTCGCCGCCCTGCCGCCGCGCGCCTACGCCCAGGCCAAGGAGGCGATCCAGCGCGGCCTCGAGTCCACGCTCGATCGGGAATGGTCGGCGGGGGTGATCACCCAGGCGATGCTCCTGGGCACGGAGGACTTCCGCGAGGGGCTGGCGGCGGTACGGGAGAAGCGGCAGGGGCGCTTCACCGGGCGCTGATCGCGGTTCGGGTGGCGCACGCGCCGCCGGGCGCTACAAAGAGGAGGCACGCGCCCAGAGGAGCCCGCCGTGATCCCGTTCTCCGTCCTCGACCTCGCTCCGATCACCGCAGGGAGCGACGCCGCCCAGGCCTTTCGCAACACCCTCGACCTGGCCCGCCACGCGGAGCGCTGGGGCTACCACCGCTACTGGCTCGCGGAGCACCACAACATGGTGGGCATCGCCAGCGCCGCCACCGCAGTGTTGATCGGCTACGTTGCGGGCGGCACCTCCACCATCCGCGTCGGCTCGGGCGGCGTGATGCTCCCCAACCACGCGCCCCTGGTGGTGGCGGAGCAGTTCGGCACCCTCGCCTCCCTCTACCCGGGCAGGATCGACCTGGGTCTCGGCAGGGCGCCGGGCACCGATCCGCTCACCACCCGGGCGCTCCGCCGCTACCACGCTGCGGCGGATTCCTTCCCGGACGACGTGGTGGAGCTCCTCGGCTGGTTCCGCCCCGCCGCCCCCGGGCAAGCGGTGCAGGCGGTCCCGGGCGCCGGCCTCGACGTGCCGGTGTGGCTCCTCGGATCGAGCCTCTTCAGCGCCCGGCTCGCCGCGCAGCTCGGCCTGCCCTTCGCCTTCGCCTCCCACTTCGCGCCCGACTACCTCTTCCACGCCCTCGAGCTCTACCGCCGGGAGTTCCGCCCCTCGGAGCACCTGGAGAAGCCGCACGCGATGGTGGCGATGAACGTCTTCGCCGCGGAGAGCGACCGGGAGGCGCAGCTCCTCTTCACCTCGCTCCAGCACCAGTTCGTCGCGCTCCGCCGCGGCAACCCCGGCCAGCTCCAGCCGCCGCTCGAGAACCCGGCGTGGACGCCGGAGGAGGCGGCGGGCGCCGCCCACGCGCTGCGCTACAGCGCGATCGGCTCGAAGGCGACGGTGCGCGCCGCCGTCGAACGGTTCCTGGAGCAGACCGCCGCCGACGAGCTGATCGCCACCGGGCAGATCTACGACCACCGGGCGCGGCTGCGCTCCTTCGAGATCCTCGCGGAGATCCGGAAGGAGATGGGCGGCTAGCGCACGCAGCGCACCCGCGGCTCGTCGAGGTAGATGCCGTCGGTCTGGGGGTGGCGGACCGCACCCGGCCACGCGCCGCCGAAATCGACCACCCACCGCTCGCCCGGGAAGCCGACCACCGGCGTCGCGGTCCAGAAGAGCTCGGCCGGCGTGCCGGGGAAGGCCTCGGCGTCGATCTGCGGCCCGTCGCCGGCGCGGACGAAGAGCGAGTGGAGCTCGCGGACGGTGGGCAGGCGCCAATCGGTGAAGCCGCCCGTCGTCCTGGCGGCGCAGTACGCCTCCGCCTCGCTCGCGGGGATCGGCTCCGAGAAGGTCCGCTCCCAGACGAGGCCGGTGGCGAGGTCGCGGACCACCTCCGCCGCGGAGCGATCGTACCCCTGTTCGCGCACCCCCCCGCCCCCCACGCAGCGCACGAAGGCGGCGGCGAAGCGCTCCGTCGAGACGACGCGGGCCTCGCCGGTGGCGAAGTCGACGACGTGCCGCTCCTCCTCGCCGAGGGGCGTGGAGGTCCAGTACGCGCCCGCCTCCGCGTCGGGGAAGACCTCCAGGTCGATGCGGACGAAGCCCTCCGCGGCGAAATCGACGAGCGACTGGAGCTCCACCAGCGTGGGCACGCGCATCCGCTCCCGCTCGCCGCAGTTCACCATCGGCAGCATCCCGCCGCCGATGCACAGCTCGCCGCAGCGCCCTTCGGCAGCGTCGTAGCTGCCCCAGCCACCGGAGCCGTGGAGCTCCCAGACCAGGCCGGTCACCTCGTCGATGATCCGGTCACCGTCCCCGGTGAACCGCGGCGGCGCGATCGGCCAGGCGGCCCGCTCCCGATCGACCGCCGGCGCCTCGTCCGGATCGCCTCCATCGGCGCCGCAGCCGCCGAGCAGAACGGTCGTGAGCGTCAGCAGGGCCAGCTTCTTCATCGTTCCCCTCCGTTGCACGCGTTCGTCACACAGGCTCCCCGATCGTAGCGGGAGCCCTGCACGGACGATCGACGGCGCCGGAACCGGACACCGCCGCGGCAAGGAGGGCGCGCTCAGTCGGCGTCGCTCGCCGCCACGCAGCTCTCCTCCACCACGTTGCCGTAGGAATCGAGCCCCTGCAGGCAGCGCAGCCCATCGCGCTCCACCGTCTGCGTGGCGATCACCGTCTCGGAGAGGATCGCCTCCGCGGGACAGGTCCTCGGCGCCTGGGGAGGCGCAGCCTCCGCCTGCCGCGCGCTCCCTGCAGACGCGCAGGCGCAGGCGAGGAACGCCGCTGCGACGATTGAAGGAAACGATCGCATCCGACACCTCCGCGATCGATCGGCAGCACGGATTCGCCCCACGTGCAATCGCCCGAACCGGGCAACCGAGATGGGCACGAGCCGCCGCGAGGCGGACGCCATCCCGCCGGCGCAGCGCCGTGGCTACGCTCCGGTGCGATGCGATCGCGCGCCCCCGTCACCGGCGGGATCGGCGCCGCCATCGCGCGACCCGCTGGGCGCCACCGCGATCGCGATCGCTCGCCCCCGTCACCGGCGGGATCGGCGCCGCCATCGCGCGGCCCGCTGGGCGCCACCGCGATCGCGGGCGCGCGCCCCCTTCACCGGCGGGATCGGCGCCGCCATCGCGCGGCCCGCTGGGCGCCACCGCGATCGCGGGCGCGCGCCCCC
>Ga0180215_1004337_pt1 | contig 12673 bp, 9 predicted proteins | sample eDN3rd37CBELigBY_FD_128871 | JGI IMG/M metagenome (GOLD analysis project Ga0180215, IMG submission 128871) | Enriched backyard soil microbial communities from Emeryville, California, USA - eDNA 3rd pass 37_C BE-Lig BY (version 2) (version 2) | ecosystem: Environmental > Terrestrial > Soil >...
CCGCAGTCAGATTCACGATTCTTGCGAGGATCGCAACCATCTCGGCACGCGTAATATTTCGATCGGCCCGGAAAGTACCGTCCTCATAGCCGCTAATGATGCCGTTGCTAGCCAACGTTAGGACTGCGTCCCTTGCCCAACTGTCCTCAAGATCGGTAAAACCGGGCGTTGCCGCGGTGCCTTTGGCAAGCGGGAACAGCTTCGCCAGCATCGAAGCGAATTCTCCTCGCGTAATGCTTGCATCCGGCTTGAACGTCCCGTCGCCGTATCCTTGAACGATCCCGAGTCTTGCGAACAAGCGGATGCTATGAGCCGCCCAGTGATCTTCCACATCCGCAAAGACGGGAACGTTCGCATTGCGGGGATCGTTGAATTTGACGGTAAGTGCGTCCAGCATCGTATGGATCGCTCCCGCGTCATTCATGTCGATCGGCGGTCGGCCGGGAACGATGTTGAGTATTGGGGGCTTCTCAGACGGCTGCGTTGTCGGAACTGTCGGTGCCTCAGGGGCCGACGGTGTCGTCGGATGTGACGGCGTTGTCGGGGTATCACCACCGCCTAGTTGACGCTCGTAGATCGTGATCTCTTGGCTTCCGACGCTCCCGGAACCATCCAAGGCCGTCGCCTGAACCGTTACGAGGCCGGCATGCTCTGCTTTCAACAATCCCGTCTCATCAATGACGGCCCTGCCGGTACCCCTTTGTATCGACCAAGCCACCTGCTTGTTGGTGGCATCGTCCGGACTCACGCTGGCGGTCATTTGCAGCGTGCCGCCTTCATAAACGGAGGATGTGGCGCTTGTCACCTTGATGCTGGCAACCGGGATATCGACCGGTGCCGAGGCCCTCGTGATCGTAACATGATAAGTTTTGGTTGTACCATCTTCTGCCGTTACGATTATCGCTACGGGGTTGGAACCGACATTCAGATTGACCTGTACGGGCTGACCTGAATCCGCTACATTTCCGTTGACGGTAACGGTTGCCGCCTGATCGGATACTTCAGGTACGATCGCGACGCTGCTTGTCGCATATCCGACGTCGGCGGTATAGCTGGTATTCCCGGCTTGAAACCGAGGCGTCAAATCACCTGCGCTTAACGTCAAACCGGCTAAGTCGGCATCCGAACTCGGATTCGAGCCAGGCAGCGGGCTTACCTGAATCGATACCGTTGCAGGCTCCGCATTCGATAAATCGAGGGTTGCCGACAGCTCGACCGATGCAGTCTCGAAGACATAAGGGGCCTTCCAATAGACTTGGAAAGTGCCATTCTTATCGGTCGTCACCGTTGCCTTGTCGCTCTCCGTTTGGCTCCACTTGCCTAAGTTCGAGCTGCTCAGGCGAACAGAGATATTGGCTTGAGGCGTAGCGCCTTCATCATATACCGTACCGGTAACCAAGATTTCTTGACCGCTTAATGCCACAGTGCTACTCGTGACTAGACTTAGCGCGAGCTGCATCACGGTATCGGCTCTGCGCACGAATATCAAGAACGTTCGAGCATTGATCCCATCCCCCGCGGTTACATCGATTCTAATGATATTCATTCCGGTATGCAGAGGTACGCTGACGGGTGAACCGCTGACGGCAGGTAAGCTGCCGGTAATGCCGGTGTCGGCAGACAAATGGTTGATTACCAGAGTGGACTGATCGCTCGCGGTCGTCGCCATTACGTCGATACTCGTTACGACATTGCTGACGTCCGCCACGGTATAGCTGTACGTGTCACCCGAAAATTCCGGAACGAGAGCGATGGACCCTAGCGACAAACCGCTTAACTCGGCATTGGACTCATCTGGCGGAACGACCTGAAACGTCCGACTGTCCGCCATCCCGTCCGTACCGTCTACGCTTGCATAAATCGTTACTGATCCTGGGTTCGCTACCGAAGGAGCCGTCCATTCCACTGCAAACCCGCCGCTTGCATCCGTTGTTGCCGACACGTCGCTGTTATCGGTAAGCTTCCATTTGCCCAGGGTGCTACGCAAATTCACGACGGCGTTCTCAACAGGTAAGCCGGTATCGTCCCTCACTACGCCGGTGACCGTTAGGCTATCGCCACCTGTTACATGGTCGCCATCCTTCCCTAACGCTAAGGACGCGATTGTTGCTGCTCCGTTCCACTTCCATTTCGCATACAACGTCATATCTTCGGTGACCGTGTCGTTGTCATAATCCCACGTATCGGTATATTCCGGATCCGTATACCATCCGACAAAGGCATATTCCGCCCTCGCAGGCTCCTCAGGCTTGGGAGCTTGTCCTCCGTAGCCAATAGATTGGGCCGGGATTTGCGTTCCCCCTCTTGTGTCGAAAGACACTTGATTGGAATTCGCCTCCCAGTTGGCATATAAGGTAAAGCCTCCGTCCCGAATGCCATAAATAATCGGATAGTTTCCGTCCGAATAATTCGTCCCGCTTCCATCCGGCTTCGTGTTCCATCCTTTGAAGGTGTGACCCGTCTTCATTAACGCGCTTGGATCTTGATCTAGATCTGGTATCGGCACCTTAAATACCTGATTATAGCAAACATAAGGAGTATTCAATGGAGCGGTCCCCCCTGTATTGCCATTTCCGTCATAGGTAATATTATAATTGCAGGGAATAATCTTGATTCTGTATTTCGCAGCGTGGTTAAAAACCTTTACACTTGTCTTCGGGAAATAAAGGATTGCTTCCGAATCAAATACAGGATGCATTTCCGATCCGCCCAGAGTGACTTCCGGCGGAATCGCGACATCACCCAATGAATTGTTCATGAACGCCCCGGGGTAAATGGCAATTACCGACTTCGGAATCTGGAGCGTCTTTAATTGATTGCCATTGAACGCATAAGAATCAATTAGCTCTAGTCCTTCCGGAAGGGTCACGCTTGACAAGCGATTATTCTGAAAAGCATACCTTCCGATGGTAGCCAGACTGTCCGGAATCGTCACGCTTTCGAGTTGATTGTCAGCGAGCGCATACTCATCAAGAAAGGTAACTTTTCCAAACACAATGCTTTGCAGCCGGTTGTATTGAAAGGCCCCTCTTCCAATGCTCGTGACGCTCGGAATCTCAATTGCGGTTAATTCATTGTGGGCGAATGCAAAACTGGAAATCATCGTAACGCTAGACGGGAGCGTTACGCTTGTTAGTTTAGGTTGACCAGGATTATTAAGTTGATCAAATGCATTCGACCCGATGGCAGTGACCGGCTTGCCGTCGAACTCGCTCGGAATCACGACGTCCGTGCTCGTTCCTGAGTAATCCGTAATCATGAAAGTGTTGTCTGATAGCAGCAAATAAGTAAAATCGCTGTCCTGGATGGCATCCGCATGTGCAGCCGGTACAGGCAAGCTGCCGCCAAGCAGAGCGCACAACATCAACAAGGATAAGATCCGACGCATAATTCTTCTCCTCCGATAGTGAGTGATTCATTGTATATTATTGTAAAATAATCGGATATATTAAAAAATCCCCCGATTGGGGGGGATTTTTGAGAGCTTATCGGCTATGGAATGATCTTCAATTCCTTGGCGCGCTGCAGCGCCCTTACGCGGTTATTGACATCCAACTTCCGAAAGACGTTCTTCAAGTGATACTTAACCGTCTCCGAAGTGATGTGCAAAGTCTCCGCAATTTGCCTATTGGATAACCCTTCGGCCATATATTGAACGATTCGAGTCTCCTGTCCGGTCAGCAGACCGTTTGCGCCCAGCTTCTCCTCGGAAGCATAATCGCGATACTTTTCCTTGATCTTCTCCCACGTTCGGGCGAGCCGTTGTTCCGTTACTGGCTTCATTAAGTAATCTAATGCATTCACTTCAAAGGCTTGTACCGCATAATCGTCATAGCCCGTAACGAATATGACAGATAGGAAGGGATCGCGCTCTAGCAATAATCGGGACAAAGACATCCCGTCAACATCCGGCATGGAGATATCGAGGAACGCCACCTGAAAGGGGTTGGCTCGCGCATACTCATACGCCTCGCGTGGGGTTAGAAATGCGCCGCATATCTCGAGTTCCTCGAATTCGGCAAGCATATACTTCAGCCGTCGCACCGACAAAAGTTCATCGTCCACGATTATGGCCCTTATCATCCATTTTCCTCCTGTCTGGCAGATAGGGAAGCTCGAAAGACACTTTTGTTCCGATCCCGACCGTGCTGTTGACTTGCAAGCTTGAGTCGTACAGCAGCTTGATTCGTCGCGATATATTCCTCAAACCTATTCCACTACGATCCGAACCCGAGCCAAGGACTTTTTGCCGCTTCGCCACGCTCATTCCGCACCCGTTATCCTCGACAGCGAACTGAAGCTTATCGTCATGCTCCAGAATCGAGATTGTAACGGTACCGCCTCTTTCGTTAGACATCAGACCGTGCTTGATCGCATTCTCGACCAACGGTTGCAAGACGAGCGGAGGAATGGGGAGATTCGGATTGGCATCGATGTTGTACTCGATGGCTAATCGTTCGCCGAAGCGTACCTTTTCGATATTAAGGTAAGCCTTGGTCAATTCTAATTCGTTCTCCAATGTCGTGAAAGTGTCCATTTGATTGAAGTTGAGCCCGATTCTGAAATATTGAGCTAGGTCTAGCGTAAGCTTCTCCGCCTGCCTAGAGTCCTCCACGCAGAGAGCGGCTATCGAATTCAAGGCATTGTATAGGAAATGCGGCTGAATCTGCGAACGTAAAAAAGCGATCTCTGCATCTTTGGCCTCGGCCACTCGCTGCTGATTTTTCACTAGCGTCTCCTTAATGACCTCATTCATCGCAACAAAGATCAGCACGACGGCTATCATGACCAAAGTATACAAAAGCATAGCGCCTAAGAATGTTTCGGATAAGCCGATGAAGATAGCCATGGACAGAAAGCTGCAAACGCAATAGCTAACCGTAAGCCCTGTCGCTATCCACAGCCTTCGGTTCTTATTGCCTTTCAGAAATCGATACTGGAAGAATATGAATATTGGGATGCACATGAACACCGCCAGCGTCGTCGCATAGAAACCGTCATCTATCCCAAGGTAGGAGCGGTAAATCAGAATAAGCAAGGATAGAAACATCGTCGTCTCGAACCCGCCGTAGAACGTCCCCAGAAGCAGCGGAACGATACGGATGTCGATGGTTAGTTGGTCGGTAACTTGGACGGGAAAGCTCATGCACAACACAAGCGCTACTCCGAATAAAACAGCCTGCATCAGCCTGAAATACTTAAATCTCCCGAAGCCGATCAAATAAATGAGCTGGAAGGTGAAAATCAACGTAACGACGAACGCTACTTGCAACAATAAGTCTTCGAGGATACTCATGATAACAGCCCTATATCCTTCCTACCATTCTATTAGGAACATTGTAAATAATTTCTGGCTCTTTTGTCTATTGGGGAAACGTCTCGATTACGAAGTTGATAAGGTTCAGGGGCAAGTCCATTGAGGACCGACCGGCGCTTCGCAAACTGCTTCACATTGGCCACATAAAGTAAATCATATTTATTTTTGAGAAGAGGTCCAGAATTGCTCTGACCTTAAATTAGGGGAGAAAGATATGGCGATATTTAACCACAGAAATTATCCGTAAATCTCATTCCAGCTGCTACCTCGGCTCATCCTGTTGAGGGAAGGCGATATACCCCTAACGCATTCGGACATTACTGCCCAATTATTTTTAGATATTGGATATTCGTACAACTATAAATCCATTGATCCCAAGATGCGTGACGAAGTGTTGGCAGAATGGAAAAAAGATAAGCATGGCCGTTTAAGTTCGAGTTCGACGGCAACCTTTGGTTCCTGACCAAAAAAACACCGGTAAATTCCATGAATTGCTTCGGAACCGGCATGTCAACGTCCATATCAGATAAATCATTCGTCTCCATCGATGGTGAAGCCGAACTTGTGGAAAGTCTTGCGAAGTTACAACAATTCTGGAGCCCGGCCTATGAGGAACTAGTTGAACCACATATGATGATCCGAACCTCATTCTCGTCAAGGTAAAGGCCGAAACCGCTGAATATTGGAATACTGGCAACAAGTTCAAGATGACGATGTTCTTGATCCGCAGGCTGATGGGCAAAAATACTTCAAGCGAAACTAAACAACCAGTCGCCGATTGAATATCGGCAACTGGCTGCTTAACTAAATAAGGTGTTTTGATCTCTGTCTCAAATTATCCCCGCAAACCCTAAAGTTGCGCTCTAAAAGAGATGACCATACACTATTCGCATGATCAACTCATTTGAACACGACAAGGCAAATTGGTTGAAACTCAATCAACTACCGGCTCCTTGTTATTGTTATAGTCATCAATAATTGAAATTGTTTTAAGAGTTGGCCATCGATAAAGTACATTGCATTGATATTCGGCGATAATTAGGGCGAGACGCGCAATGTCAGCTGAATAGTCACGTAATTCAATACCTCGGAAGTTCGTCAATGGTATATCACTCTCACGCCCGCGTTCACCGCGCCGCTCGTTAATGGTGTTTTCTATCTCCCGCATCTGCTTGTAGGCTATAACCAAGAAGTTGCCTGAGCCACAAGCTGGATCAAATACACGAATCTTTGATAGACGCTTCCAGATTATCAATATGCAAAAGATAGAAGCGCGCAATTCTGCTAAACTTCGGAACATCTACACTATCCGAAAGAAGCCCACCGTTCACATAAGGAAACGCATCCGCCCAACGTGGTAACTTTGCTTCTATACGATCAAGATCCTTTTTGTTCATAGCGCGGAAGATTTCTCTAATCACCTCATGTGTATTCGAGGCATCTTGCACGCTCATCTGCTCAATGGTGTCAGTAAATAGACGTACTCTGCTAAAAATTCCGGTGTCTTCGGCAAAGAAGCAGCAAATGAGCCGCACCATGAAATGGTTCATCTCGTGACGTCGCTCTGCCGCCCCCCATTGCGGATTGTCTTTCAGGAGCTTTACATAAAGCCTGTTTAACCGACCTGTTGCTCCCCCTCCATTTCTGTGGTCCCAGTTCCGCGCGGGTGTAATGCATTTCCTTTTATCTTGTTGTTTCTTCGAGTTGTTACGGGGGCGACCTCTTTTATTCTCATATCAGGCTTTCTCACGCCGTTTGGACCAGACCGAGTACCCCAACCAAGCCAGACCCAACCCTAACGGCACCGCCAGTATCCGATCGTACGGGTGATGGATCAGCGAGGACAGCGGGAGGGGCAAAAGGGTCCCGATGGTAAGCAGACCGGCAGCCCAGCGCGACAGAATGCCTGCGCGGAGCGTAGCGATGCCGAACAGCAGCCCGCCGAGCAAATACAAGCCCCCTGTTACCGAATAGATCGTTTCGAGGTATCCGACATTGATATCGCCAACATTGCCGCTTGGAATTCCCAACATGCCCTCTACAAAGGTTGGCGATTCGGCAGCGAGCGGTGGCGAGACAAAGGCTTCGATGAATTGAAAAGCCATTGTGAGCGCATAGAAGTTGCTCAACAGGAGATAACCGGCCAAACCGAGCCAACCGGCCTTCTCCACTTGCCTTGCGTAGATCCCCGTTACGCCGAATATACCCAGAAAGCACATGGCGACGCCCAAGTAGTGAACAATGGCCCATCGACCGGTGTTGACTGACGAAAGAATATCGGCAGGATGGATCATCTGAACGACAATAAACAGGATCCCTGTCAGCATAGCGGCTATACCTGCAAAACGGATAAGATTCGGGGCTGTAATAGCGGCTTGCCGATTGGTTTGCATGTGCTCGCTCCCCTTTAGAACTGCGGTAGGTTGATTCGTTGTCATATGTTTGTCTCCTTTTTTTTCGAATGATTAGGATCTTTGTTCTCGTTGCCATTCGGACCATTCGCCTGATTGGGATCAAGCTGGAGGACCGAGACCAAAGGCAAGCCGAGATCGCGAACTTTCCTGAGCACGCCGTGCAATGCGGGCTGATCGACCACTTGAACAGTGAGGATGGTTGTTCCGTCGCTTTCGTGGGTGAGGCTTAGCCCCTCGAACCTATAAATCCACCGGTCATCCAGGTGACCCTTGAGTCGAATTTCATACAGATCGGGGTTGTGATGTTCCTCTCTAGAACCGTGTGTTTCACTCATTTTTTACCTCCTTCATTTCCTCCCACGGAAGCATCTCCAAGTCGTTTCTTAACTACCGCCACCGACTTCCTTGCTTCTTCACGTAGTTGGCAACCACATAACGCAAAGGAAAAATGAAAGAAAAATAAAGACCATTGAGGTGGATGTGTTCCTTGCATAATCAAAAATACACGTACATAGGGTGAGACCGCATCACCACATGTGGTGAGTGACGTGGTGATTTTTTCAACAAGGGACTTGCTGAAAATGAAAAAACGCCCAGCAATTGTGCCAGGGCGTGGGGGGATGAACTATTCAAGCTCACATTAATAGATCGAGTTCCTCAGCGCGGCGGACGGCTGCCCGACGGTTATTTACCTCAAGCTTCTCGTAAATGTTCTTGGTATGGGTCCGTAAGGTGTTCAGGGACACCCTGAGTTCGCGGGCCATATCCGGGCCGCTTAAGTCGGTTCCGAGCAGTCGAAGCACGTCGCGCTCACGTTCGCTTAGCGGTTCGCTCAGAGGTTTGCGAATAACGGGTTTGGCAAGCATTCTGCCCTCTTCTTTCCCAAATGCCGTCAGGAGTCGTCGGACATAGTTCGGGGCTATCCCCTCTTTCTCAGCCGCTTCCAGCAGGACCTCCATTGGCCGGCCTTCGTCTGCAAAGATTCGGACGTAGTCTTCCCGCTCAGCAAGCTTTAAGGCTCGTTCCAGAAACAAAAGCGCTGCAGGAATGTCGCCTTGCATATGGCGAGCAATTGCCTGCAACACCAGGATTTCGATCGCGCTTCCCGACCTTCCTCCTTCTTCGGCTGCTTGAAGGAGGCGCTCCAGGAGACCGTTCGCCTCAAGTACGGTTCGATCCGTACGGTCACTTCTATATTGGGCCAGAATCACCCTTGCCAGGATGATGTGCTCGAATTCGCGCAGGTAGCAAAGATCGTCCTTGGCGGACAAGCCCTGCTCCCGTGCCCAATCGAGGGCTTCACCTAACCTCCCCTGCTTAACCCGCACCCGCGCCTTTAACGCCGCTATAGGACGTACATTTAGGAAGAAGTCATCCACATACAGGGACTCCGCCTCGCAGAGAAGATCGTGCGCGTCGTTCAAATCCCCTTCGGCCTCCCGTATTCGAGCCATTGCGACTCGCCAGCGATACCGGTATTGCGGGAACCCAGTGTGCTCACCCTGCTCCTTGCTTCTTAACAGGTTCCGTGTGGCGGCTTCCAGATCGTCATGCTCTCGGCAGAGTTCGCTCATACCTACGTAAATGTCTGCCGTCCCCCGCAGAGCAGGCTCGCCATGTTCCGCCGCAAGCTGCAATCCCCGCTCATAGATGTGCATCGCCTCGCGGAGTCGGCCTTGTGCGATCCGTATTTCGGCCAAAGCGATGGAGCCATTGATCGCGTCGGAGATAGCCCCAGCCTGCTGCACGCTGGCTATGCCACCGGCAAATATCCGGCGCGCCTCCTCGAGATCCCCGTTCCTCCATAATGCAAGTCCCAGGAGCGCAGTCGCCGCTCCGCGCGGAAGATGGTCATCCTCGGGCACGAGGTCGAGCGTTCGCCGCGCGTAGTTCATGGCGGTGGGCACATCACCGAGAACCAAGGCTAGTCCGGCCCGATACACGGTGATCAAACCCGGGAGACGGCGAAATTCCTCTTCGTCCACAACGACCATCTTGATCGGTTGGCATTGCTGTCGTTCACCCGGATCTGCCACTGTCTCAAGCCATTGTTCGGCGTCTCGCAGTCGGACCTCAACGGCATCTAATTTGCCTCCGGCCAGCAACGCCCCGGCATACCAGACGCTGAGCACAGGTCTGCAACGGATCAGTTCGTCGGGGAGCTCCTTCAGCCATTTCAACATCACAGCCTCTTGTCTGCTCCTGCGCAAGGCTGGTATCGCCAGCTCGATCAAGTCTGCCGCCCGCCCGAAATCATTGCCGGCCAGCGCGTGTCGGATCGCATCGTCCGGCAAGCCATGCCGCTCAAACCATATGCTTGCGCGCTGATGTAATGCAGCCACCTGATCGGGCTGATCCGACCTCAAATGGACAGAGAGAACCTCGGCGAAGAGGTGATGATAACGATACCATTGGCGCCTGTCATCCAGCGCAACGACAAAGAAGTTGCCTCGCTCCAAGGATTGGAGCCGCGCTATGCCATCCACCTGGCCGGTGATGGCATCACATAACGGTCCATGCAACCGGTCGAGAATGGAGGTCTGAAGCAAAAAGTTCCGGGTCGGGTCGGACTGGCGCTGAAGGACCTCTTCGACCAAATAGTCCATAATGTACCGATTGTCTCCGGCAAATTCCTGAATGAACGTAGGGATATCCTCGCGCCCCTGCATCGAGAGCGCCGCCAGCTGAAGCCCCACGATCCAGCCTTCGGTACGGGATTCCAGTACCGTTATTTCGTCGGCCGCAAGACTCAGATCCATGACCTGCTCGAGGAACACAGCCGCTTCGCCGGCAGTAAAACGCAAGTCGGAGTCGCGCAGCTCGATCAAGTGGTTCCGAGCGCGTAACCGGCTCAAGGAAAGCTGCGGATACTCGCGGGTGGCGATGACAAGGTGTATTTGTGGAGGGAGATACTCTAGCAGGAAGTTGAGAGCATCGTCGATCCATGTGGCATCAATCACATGGTAGTCGTCCAGGACGAGGATGAATTTGTACGGGAGGGCTGAGATTTCATTGAGCAGGATCGTTAGAATCGATTCGATTGACGGCGGCTGCGGGGAATGGAGCGCACTAACCGCGCCCCCTCCCAAATTTTCCCTAATCGTCTGCAGAGCAGCGATAAGGTGAGACAGGAAGCGCGTAGAGTCGATATCCCCTTCGTCCAGCGACAACCAAGCGACAGGTCGATAGCAGCCGACGACCCATTCGCTGACCAGCGTCGTTTTGCCAAAGCCGGCCGAGGCCGAAATGAGGGTCAGCTTGCGGTCCAGACCCTCGTTCAGCCGATCGATCAGGCGCGGCCTTTGGACAATTTTAGTCCGTGGCACGGGGATATATAGTTTTGTGGTAAGAATGGTCATATTCATAGAGTTATACTCACCTTTACATAAGTTCCGCCTATTAAACATTTTATCTTCAATAGTTGCTTTTTACCATTTCAATTTATGTTATTCCGGATGATTAGTTGTTGCCCTTCCAACCTCAAAAGGCGATGTTCCAGTCGACCTACGATGATTCAGTCTTGCTCAACGTAGCGGATGTTCGATTCGGCGTGTATGTCCAGATGAAGCTGCCGCTGACCGTCACGCTCGTGCAGCCGGAGCAAATCGAGCAAGCGGTTCGGAAGATCGTCGAAGAGGTCAAAAGGGAAGTGAAGTCTCACCCTTAAAGGGCAAAGAATCCAGAACGAGAAACGTTCGATCCGATCATTTCGCCTTACTTATGGTAAGGCTCAGCTTAACGGGGCCATCGGCGAAAAATGCGAAAGGAGCTTGCCGCGGCACAGGATTGCCAATAGTTTTTGCTTAAATAAACAAAGCTCAATTCAATAAGGCCACCGAAGTAATCGGCGGCCTTATTATCGATAATTTAACTATCGTTCCGAGTTAGCGCAACGACTTACTCTGTTGAATTTCGTGTTCCTCAACATAAAGCGGCATCAGAGAAGGCGAATCGTACCTTATCGCGGCCTTTAAACGACAAAATGGTGCCAATAGCCATAGCCCCATAGCTACAACGAAATAATGAGCCTAATCCGACAGTGCTCGCATGATGTTGGATTTCGCCTCTGCCGCAATCGCTTCATTCCCGTCATCGACCGCTTGCATCAAGATCAGTACAGGGATGTATACCGCGATCAGCCGCGCCAGCAGCTTCGTTTCCTCGTCCGCTCCTCCGTAAGTTTCGAAAAACACGCCGCGAGCATAAGGTGGTAAAAAGCTGTAAGCAACGCTCAAATCGCAAGCCGGATGGCCTACGCTCAGATCGCCCCAATCAATGATGCCGGAAACGATCCCGTTCTCATTCACAAGCATATTTTTGAAATGAAGATCGCCATGTAGCAGTGCATTCACCGCCTCGACACGGTCCGTTTGCAGCCTGCTAATATACGCTTCGATCACACCGGACTCCTCCGGCGACAAGTGTTCAACCACCTTCGATAGAAAGCCCTCCAATTTCACTTTGCGCGATGCTATGTCCGTCAAGCTTCGATGATCTTGCTGAACTCCGCACTTCAGCGCCGCCTGCACCGGAAACTCATGCAATCTCCGCAAAAATTTCGCCAGCGTTTCTGCCGATAAAGCCCGGCGTTCTTCCGTCAAACCGATGGGGAAATCTCCTGGCACGTAGGCATATCCAAGAAATGGTGCCGGGTATTCGTCACTTGCTTCGCCATAAAACAACGGTTTCGGATAGGGGATGGTCATAAATGCCTCCAGCTTGGGCAGCAGCTTCCCTTCCATACGAATCGAGCCAACTGCAATCGTTCTTCTTGGAAACCGGAACACGTACTCGTCACCGATGAGAAAAACCGTATTGTCCCAGCCCCAGCTCAATCGCTTTACTTGCTTCGATGACAGCTGAGGGAATTGTCTGCCGATCAGCGTCCGCGCCTGCTCTTCGTTAACCTCCCACTCCGCATCCCATACATTCGTTCCTCCCA
>Ga0180215_1004338_pt1 | contig 12669 bp, 3 predicted proteins | sample eDN3rd37CBELigBY_FD_128871 | JGI IMG/M metagenome (GOLD analysis project Ga0180215, IMG submission 128871) | Enriched backyard soil microbial communities from Emeryville, California, USA - eDNA 3rd pass 37_C BE-Lig BY (version 2) (version 2) | ecosystem: Environmental > Terrestrial > Soil >...
CGGCGGCAGCGCCCTCGCCGCTGCGCTGGAGAAGCTGGAGGGCGAGCGCAGGGAGGCGGAGCGGGAGCGGCTCCGGCTGCGTGAAGAGCGCCAGCGAATGGAGGAGCTGCAGGCCCAGGCGACGAAGGCGAGGGAGGAGGCGGAGCGGGCCCGCAGCGACGCGGAGGCCCTGGTCCGGGAAGAGCTGCGCCAGGAGCTCGAGGCGGCGCGCAGGGAGGTAGGTGAGCTCCTGGCCCGCCTCACCTCCCAACCCAAGGTCGCCGACGCGGTGCAGACGCAGAAGATCCTCCAGGAGCGGGCAGAGGCCCAGGCCCACGCCCAGGCCCGGGCGAGGGCCCAGCGGGAGGTCGCAGGCGAGCGGGCTGCAGCGGGCCCGGCGGCTCCGATCCGCCCGGGCTCTCGGGTCCGGGTGGTCAGCCTGGGCAGCGAGGCGGAGGTTGTGGAGCTCACCCGATCCGATGCCCTGGTCCTGGTGGGAGCCCTCAAGACCCGGGTCCCCCTCGACGATCTCGTCTTGCTCTCCGCGAGAAAGTCGACGACTCCATCACCATCCGCAAGAGGCCGACGCGGGGGAAAGCTGCGAGCGGCAGAGGTGGCGGCGGCTCCAATCACCGGACCGGCTGCCCGCTGCGACGTGCGGGGCCTGCGCGCCGATGAGGCAGCGAGGGAGATCGAGGCCTTCCTGGACCGCGCCTATTCGGAGGGCCCCTCCTCCGTCTCCATCCTCCACGGCCACGGCAGCGGCGCCCTGAAGCGCCTGGTCCGAGAGACCCTGGCCTCCTCGCCCTACGTCAGCCTCGTGCGTCCGGGCGAGCGGCACGAGGGCGGCGACGCGGTGACGATCGTGGAGCTGAGACTTTGAGGTCCATCGCTGCGACGGTACGACCCACCATCCACGCTTCAGGTTCCCCGCGGAAGTCTCAAGCGATCCGAGACAAGGTTTCGTTCGCGCGGACCACGGAGAATTCCGGATCCAGCAGATAGCCATCGGTCTGCCGGAGGAGGATCTCTGCCAAGCCGCGGGTGCGCAGGATTCGGATCGCGACGTAGACCCGCGCCGCCGCTGCGCGGGGATGGGCCTTCTCATCCCCCCAGCCGATCACGAAGAGTTCCTGCTGACTGAGGCCCTCTCCCGGCTGGGACCGCCTTGCCTCCACCAGCGCCTCCAGGATTCGCCGGGCGGACATGGGGCTGCGCATCTCGACCCGCTCTCCGTCGCCCAAGACGAACCATGCAGCACCCTCTCCGACAAGCAGCCGTCTCGACGACTCAGTCGATGCCGAGACGATGTGTTCGCGGCTTGCAAGCCGCTGCACGATTCGCCTCGCAATGGCCAGGGTGTCTGATTTGAGCCGGTGGGCTGCAGCGAGCTTGGCGGCGAGCCGGGTCCGGGCCCGCTCCTCCAGCGCGACGGCCTCCTCTCTCCTCCCCTCTCCCGCCCGGACTCTGGCCTCCACGAGATCGGGAACCAACTCCATCAATTCGACCAGTACGTTCCCCTCTTCGACCCTTCTGGCGGAGAAGAACTCCCGCGCCTGGGCCAGCCCTCGACGGGCTTCCTCGAACTTGCCCAGATGCGCCTCGGCGGCGGTCAGAAAGCAGAGGGACTCCGCCTTGAACCCAGCCCCCTCGATGTCCCCCATGATGCGGATCGCCTCCAGGAGTTGCTCCTGACCGAGAAGGAAGTCGCCCCTCTCGATCGCCACCACCCCCAGCGCGCGCAAGGCCACCGCCTCGAAGCGGCGATCGCCGAGCTTCCGTAGCATCTCGAGGGCTTCCTTCAGGTAGAGCTCCGCTTCATCGAGGCCCCCCGCTGCGAGCTCCAGCACCCCCACGTTGGCGAGCAGCTTGGAGACGGCATCGGCTTCGGCGGAGGCGACCTCCAGCTTCCCGAAGGCGACCCGCGCCTCCGCATAAGCGATCCGAGCCTCGCGAAACTGCTCCATCCTCGTGCAGGTCTCCATGAGATGGAAAAGGGCCCTCCCCTCACGCAGCAGATGTTGCCCGCGACGAAAGATGAGCAGCGCCTGCTGGATGTGGCCGATGCGCTTCTTCGCCCATTCCTCGCTGGCACTGCTCTCCCAGGCCACTCCAAGGAAGTGGAGGACGTCTCCCTCGACCAAGGAGTCCCCAATCTCACGGGCGATCTGCAGGGCCTGCTCCAGATCGGCGATGCCCTCGCGGAAGGTATTGATTCGAACCTTCAGCAGTCCGGACTGGATCAAGAGCAGGGCCTCCATCCGCGGTTCGGAGGACGCTCGCATCAGCCGTAGGCCGATCTTCACCATCGAGAGCGCTTCGGGGACCGCCCCATGGTACCGACGGATCCATCGAATCTGTCCCCGGAGCGCCTCTCCCAACTGGACCACCTCCCCGCTCGCCAGCGCTGCGCGGACGGTCGTCTCGAAGAGATCCTGGGCCGAGCGCGGGGGGCCCTCGACAAGGAGGAGGCTGGAGAGGGCGAGGCCCGCTTTGGCAGCGAGCTCGGCCAGGTCGGAGTCGGGTCCCCTCGTGGGCTGAAACTCCTCCAGGAGGCGGCTGAAATCCGGCGGACCATCCGGGAGACGGGAGGCCCCGTCGTTCACGAGCTTCGTAGAAATCGACGCGGGAGGAAAGCATCGACGATGGGCGGCGAGGAGGTTCTTGCGTTCCGCCGAGAGCCAGCGGATCGCCGCCGGGATCTCCGGACCGTCGAAGTGGGCCGCCTCTCGAACGCCCCGCTCCGCGTAGTAGCGGGCATGACGTCGGAAGAACTCGCTCTGCTGCCCCGAGCGCTCCAGCTCGCGGGCGGCAAATTCCCGGATGCTCTCATAGAGCGAGATGCGGGGGAGCTCGGAGTCATCCAGCTGGAGGAGCGCCTTGCCGCGGAGATCGTCGAGGACGTCGAGGAGCTCGGCCTCTTCTCCTTCATCGGGCAGGATCTCCTCTGCAGCCTCCAGGGTGAAGCCACCCGCGAAGACGGAGCAACGGGCCAGGACCTGCCGCTCGCGATCCGAGAGGAACTCCCAGGTCAGGGAGATGGCCCGATGCAGCGAGCCCTGATGCCCCTGCCGCTTGGACTGGAGGAGGTCGAAGCGCTCATCGATGCGCGAGAGCAGGATGCGGGGTGGGAGGATCCGGATCCGGGCCGCCGCCAGCTCGATGGCCAGTGGGCTCCCGTCGAGACGGCCCACGAGCTCCTCGACCGCCGTCCGATCGGCGTCGGAGAAGACCCGATCGGCCCAGGCCTGGTGCGCGCGCTCGATGTAGAGAGCGACGGCGTCTCCCGGCTCGAGGGGGCCGAGCTCGAAGCGGATCTCCCCGTCGATGCCTGCCGGTATGATCGAGGTGATCAGGATTTGGAGCCCGGCGCAGGTGTCGAGCCAATGCTCCAAGAGCGATCGGGCCTCGGCGGCCACGTCCTCGAAGTTGTCGAGGATCAGCAGAGTGGGTCCGCGGTTGGCGAGGGCCTGTCCGAGGGCGGAGCCATCACGAAACGGGATGGAGAGGCTCTCGGCGATGGCGGCCTGCAGGTCGCCGGCGGAGTGACAGCCCGCGAGCTCGACGAAGAGCGCAGAACCGACCCTGCGATCCCCGGAGTCCAGGAGATGTCGTGCCAGACGGGTCTTCCCCACGCCGGATGGTCCCACCAAGGAGAGCAGGCGGGATCCGCGGCGCAATTCCCTCTGCAGCGCCGCCGATTCACGATTGCGGCCGATGAAGGAGGTCCTCGTCTGGCTGGTGCTCCTTGCCTCGGCAATCATCGAGTGCTTCCGTCTCCCATCCCCGTCGTGATCGAACCGGCCCCCCGAACGCCTGCATCCCGCTGAGGAACGAAGCGAGAGTTCGATTCTATCAGATACGAAATCAGAATCGATTAGATGCAATGGGCCCCTCCTGCTGCGAGCCTTTTCAGGAAGCCTAAGGAGCGGAGTGACTCGGCCGCCAGCAAGGAGGAGCAATCGTGAATGTACTTCTGATGGGCCTGATGAAGCGACTCTCGAATGTCCACATGTTGAGGCAGCTGTCGTCCAAGGTGGCGATCGTGGGGATCATCGTTCTCCTCGGCGCCGCCGCCTGTGGCAGCGATGAAGGTCCTCGCGACGACCAGACGCAGGGAGAGGGCGGAAGCGGAGGCTCCGACGGCCTGGGTGGCTCCGGCGGCGAGGACGGAACCGACGGCGAAGGGGGGACCGGCGGCGGGGACGCTAACGACGGTGAAGGCGGAACCGGGGGCGAGGACGGCAACGACGGTGCAGGCGGGACCGGCGGCGAGGGCGGCGAAGGCGGGACCCAACAGCCGGAGCCGATCCGGGTCGAGATCTCACCCGAGGCCCCTCAGGTGCAGGAGCGCAAGACCGTCCAGCTCACCGCCACCGCCTATGGCAACGACGATCAGGTTCTGTCGGGCCTCCCGGTGTCCTGGTCGACTTCGGATCCCAACACCGCCACGATCGACGCGGGCGGCCTGGTGACCGGTGTCGGGCCCGGCACCGCGCGCATCACGGCGACGATCGAAGGGGAGGAGGCTCAGGTCGATCTGACCGTGCACGAGGCTGCGGTCTTCGCCGTCACCATCCTCGATGGCCCTTCCGCGCTTCTGGTTGGTAACTCCGTGCAGCTCACCGCCGAGGTAACCGACGACGTGGGCTTCCTCCTCGAAGGGCGGGTGATCAGCTGGTCCTCGTCGAATCCCGCTGTCGCGGACGTCGACTCCGATGGGAACTTGACGGCGATGGCAAAGGGCGAGGCCGTCATCACCGCGGAAGCAGAGGGCGTGGAGGGACAGATCTCCGTGACGGTGGAAGGGCTTCGGGTGGAGATCTCCCCGTCTTCCCCCCAGGTTCGGGAGCACAAGACGGTCCAGCTCACCGCCGCCGCCTATGACATCGACGATCAAGAGGTACCCGGCCTGCCCGTCTTCTGGTCGAGCTCGGATCTCACCACGGCGAGGGTGGACGCAAATGGTCTGGTCACGGGGGTCAAGCCGGGCTCCGCCCGCATCAGCGCGACCATCGAAGGGGAGGTGGGCCAGGTCGATCTGATCGTGGAGGAGGCCGCCGTCTTTGCGGTCACCATCCTCGATGGGCCCTTCGATCTCCCGGTCGGCAGCCTGATCGTCCTGGCAGCCGAGGCGGTCGACGATGAAGGGATCGTCCTGGAAGGCAGGACCGTGACCTGGTCATCGTCGGCGCCGGCGGTGGCGGAGGTCGCGGCCGACGGCACCCTCACCGCCATCGCCGCTGGAGAGGCAACCATCACCGCGGAGGTGGACGGGGTCCAGGGACAGACCGCGGTCACGGTGGAGGCACTCCCGCCGCCGCAGATCTCGATGGGAGCCGGCCATGCCTGCTTCCTCGAGATGCCGGGCGTCGCCTGGTGCTGGGGAAAGAACGACAAGGGCCAGCTTGGGACCGGCGCCACGGGCGCCCATCAATACAGCCCCGTTCGCGTGATGGCGACGCAGAACTTCGAAGTCATCGGCACCGGGCACAATCACAGCTGCGGCATCACCGACACCGGCGCCGCCTTCTGCTGGGGTACGAACGACCGGGAGCAGCTCAGCCTCCCCAAGGCGTCCGGCACGAGCTCCACCTCCTTCGTCGCGGTGCCGGGTGGTCCCTACGACGCGATCCATGGGGGCAACTACTTAACCTGTGCCCTCGATGCTGCCGGGAAGGCGTGGTGCTGGGGCCTCGACTCCGTCGCCCACTATCTCGGCAATGCCGAGAACACAGCCCAGACCCCGAACCCGATCGCGGTCTCGCCCCCCGCCGGTGCGACGAATGCGCTCTCCTTCCAGCGCATCGCGCAAAACACCACCACGACCTGCGGGCTCACCACCGCACAGGAGCTCTACTGCTGGGGCGAAAACGGCAGCGGGCAGCTCGGGGTCGGAACCAAGGACCGATACCCCGTTCCCCAGCGAGTCCTCCCGACGCAGACGGTCACCGACTTTGCGATGCTCGCGCTGGGGGGCTGTGCGCTCACCACCGGCGGGGATACCTACTGCTGGGGCGGAAACAACGCGCCGATCATGCCGGGACCGCTGTGGGTTCAGAACACCACCCCGGTCCTGGTCCCAGCCGATGGGAAGAAGTTCACGACCTTGTCCGCGGGATCGAACCACGTCTGCGGCCTCGACGCTGCAGGAGAAGCGTGGTGCTGGGGTGACAACTGGAAGGGTCAGATTGGAGCCCCCACCTCGACCGCGGACTCGCTGACGCCGGTGAAGGTGCCGGGCGGGCATCACTTCATCGCCATCACCTCGAGGGAGAACGCCAACTGCGCCATCACCGACAGCTACGAGGTATACTGCTGGGGAGACAACGCCACGGGCCAGCTCGGCAACGGGAACTCCGAGGTCGCCAGCTCCCATCAACCGATCAAGCTCACCTTCTGATCGAATGGCTTTCGCCGGATCCGGCAACCTCCCACTACGAGCGCCGGATCCGGCCGAACCAGTTCCGCTGTCGGCACCGGGAACCTCGAGCCCCTTGTGGCACCACGGACGAATCCGGGGGAACTCTCCGTCGAGGTCTCATCGCCCACCTTCCCCGCGGCCGAGACGTGTCGCGACGAGAGACGTCGAGAGTTTTATGAGAAGGTTTCAGTTTGGACGCAGAGCGCCAGTCTTGGGGGCATGGCTGGCGCTCATCCTCGCCGCCACCTCGTGCAGCTGCTCTGACACCAGGACCACCGGGCAAAACGCGAGATTCGCCTCTTCCCTCCAGGAGGATCCGTCGGGGAAGGCCGACTATCTGATCGAGTTCGGCGTCGTTGCGATCGGCGATCGCAAGGTCGAGCCTACCTCGATCCGAAACATGGGGAACCGGGAGCTGAGGCTCTCGAGCGCGAGGCTGGAACGACCCTTCTCTCACGACATCCCCTCCACCGGCGTCGGCATCGAGGTCGGTGGGTCCCACCCGATCCTTTTCGCCTTCGAGCCGCGTGAGGAGACCCAGGACCCCATCGAGGTCATCGCCGTCATCAACACGAACGAAGGTGACGGGACCGTCCGCACGGTGCGGCTGGTCGGCCACGGGAAGAGGGCCCGGCTGATCTGCGATCCCGCCGCGCTCAGCTTCGGCGCAGTGCCTCGATCTTCTTCCAAGACGGTCTCCACCACCTGCAAGAACCTCCTGGAGGTCGAGCTGGAGGTGACGATCGATGGCTTCAGGGGAAACCACGCCCAGTTCTTCTCCGCCCAGATCCGCGATTCGGCCGCCGAGACGGTGACGGTCGCCCCTCACGGCGAGCTGCACCTCGACGTGAGCTTTCGAGCCGAGTCCCTGGGTGCCAACGAGGCAGCCCTCGAGTTTCGAGACGCCTTCGACCGGAGCCTCGTCGAGATCCCGGTGTCGGCGAACGCGGTGGCCAGCACCGTCGTCGTCGAGCCGGAGACCTGCCTCGACTTCTCCTACGTCGGAGTGGGTGAGCGTGCGACGAGGTCGCTCTGGATTCGGACGATCGGCGATCGGCCTGTGCAGGTGATCGATCTCCGCCTCCCGGAGAGCAGTCGGGAGCACTTCTCGCTCCGCACCGCGACGCCTCTGCTCCTCTCCCAAGACGGCGCGAGCCAGGAGATCCAGATCGAGTACCACCCTACCTCCAGTGGCGCCCATCAGACCCCGATCGAGATCTACACCGACGACCCGCTCCCGGATGCAGCCCAGACCACCGCCTGTGCCAAGGGCTTCGGCGGCGGACCCGCCATCAGCTGCACCCCGCAACGGATCGACTTCGGGATGGTGGCGGTGGGGATGCCGATCCGCCGGGTCCTCGAGTGCATGAACGCAGGGACACCGATCCCGGGCGTGGAGGTCGATCCCCTGGAGATCACCGATGTTCGCTCCACGGCGGGTAGGTTCTCGGCGACGGTCGTCGATCCCGAGACCCGAGCGGTTGGGCCCAAGCCGGGTGGCTACGAGATCGGAGAGCGCTTCGTCGTCGAGGTCGTTTACTCGCCCGAGGACGAGAGCTTCGACGACGCCACGATTCAGCTCGAGACGATCAGCGCACCTGAGGGCGTCTACGAGACCACCGTCTCCGGCCAGGGCCGTGTCCTTCCTCCCTGCGACTTCACGGTCGAGCCCCGATCCCTGCGCTTTGGCGTGGTCGATCGCGGCGCTCGGCTCACGCTCCCCTTCGTGATCGAGAACAAGCTGGAAACCTCCTGTCTGATCCATGATCTGCGCATCGTCGCCGACGCCGACGGGGCCTTCTCGGTGGAGCCGATCGACAGCCAGGAGATCCTCGGCCTCCAAAGCCTCGAGGTGCCGGTGACCTTCGCACCCATGGCCTACAAGTCGCTCTACACGGCGGCGGTGGAGTTCCAGATCTCGAACGTCGACGACAGGCACCAGCGGGTCGAGCTGCGCGGCACCTCGATGATGCCCTGCCTCTCGATCGACCCCATGCCCCTCGACTTCGGAATGGTGGGGCCAGGCTGCACCAGCCGGGAGCGGTACGTGACCATCGCCAACGTCTGCGGCGCCCCCGTCGAGATTGAATCCATCCGCCTCAACCACTCGCTGGGCGCGGACGCGTTCCAGATCCGTCGGCGCCCTTCGCTTCCCCGAACCCTGCGTGAGAACGAGTGGGAAGAACTCACCCTGATCTTCAGCCCGATGGAGGTACGCCCCTACAACGGCTCCATCACCATCGAGATCGAGGACGCCGAGCCCTACGTCTTCGCCTTGACGGGGGAGGCAGTGGACAACCCGGTCCAGACCGATACCTTCGCTCAGCGAAGGAGGCCCAAGGTCGATGTCCTCTGGGTCATCGACAACTCGGGCTCCTTCTATTCCTACCAGGAGCGGATCGCCACCAACCTCCCGGCGTTCCTGAGCGCCGCCACGGAGAACAGCGTCGACTATCGCATCGCGGTGACGACCTCGGGTCTGCTCCCGCGCAGCGAGGATGGGCAGATCTGCCCCGGCGGCGCCGAGGGCGGGGAAGATGGCCGCTTCTTTCCGATCGATGGCAGCCATCCCCGGATCCTCACCCCGAACACGCCCAACCTGGAGGAGCATTGGTCCCACAATACGAGGGTCGGGATCTGCCATGGGGTCGAGGAGTATTTCGAAGCTGCGTACCGAGCGCTCTCGCCTCCCCTGATCAACGATGTGAAGAGCTCGAAGCACTACTCGGAGACCACCTACGACGACGGAAACGCGGGCTTCCTGCGCAGGGAGGCCTCCCTCTCGATCATCTTCGTGGCCGACGAGGCGGACCAAAGCACCAAGTTCGGAAAGACGACCCATGACTACCTCGCGTTTTTCGAGGGGCTGAAGGGCCGCGATATGCTTCGGATCCACGCCATCTCAGGGAGCAAGGCAGGTGGGAACTCGGCGTGCGGAAGGCTGAATGGGGATCGCTTTCACACGCTGATTGAAGCAACCGGGGGAACATGGCTCGACATCTGTACGCCGACCGAAGACGCCGGTGCGTGGGAAGCGGGTCTGAAGAAGATGTCCGAGGGTGCGTTTGGATTCCTGGAGCGCTTTCCGCTCAGGGGAACGCCGGCCGATCAGAATGGGGATGGGGTGGTGAACGAGCACGACATCGAGCTTCGGCTCGATGGTGCCGTCTACTCTCCCATCGGCGAGAACAAGGCGCAGCGCTGGCACTACGATCCGGCATCCAACGGGATCGAGTTCACGCCGCTATTCATTCCCAAGCCGTCGGTCGAGATGTCGGCGACCTACCGGGTGGCATGCGGCTCCCCTTGAGGCTGCGCCGGAAACGGGGAGACCGGCAGGCATGAAGGCTGCCCTCTATCTGAGCATCAACCAGCATCCCTCTCCTTGAGGAACGACGTGAACCCTCCATTCCTCTCGACCTTCTCCCTCTCCCGGCTTCTGCTCGGCGTGTCTCTCCTGCTCCCTGCAGCGGCGGGGGCACAGGCCGCTCTTCCGATCTCGATCTGGCCCTCTACCTACCAGCGCATCAGCTCGATGGAGGGAGGAGCGGACGCCGATCTGATCCTCGAGCTGGGCGGGGGGGAGGACGGCGAGGCAGGGGTCGCTCAGGTGACGCTCCCCTTCGAGTTCTCCCTCCTCGGCCAGGGACCGTTCACCGAGTTCGAGGTGGGCTCGAGGGGGTTCATCGTCTTTGGGGCCAACCCGACGACGGCGGCAGACCCGAACGCGAGCCGGCTTCTGACTGCCTCCAGCCCCCAGCGCCTGATCGCCGCCTGGTGGGGACGACATCGATGCGCATCCGAGGGCGGGGTCAGAACCAAGACCCTCGGCGTCGCCCCCGAGCGGATCTTCGTCGTCGAGTGGGCCGACTGCGAAAAGTTCGACCCGATCCTCAGCAACCCGCGGGTCAGGTTCGAGACCCAGATCCGGCTTTACGAGGGGAGCAACGCCGTCCGCGTCCATTACGGCCAGATCGCTCCGGAGACCACGCCCCCCTGGGTCGAGCTGAGCTGGGGGATCAAGGGAGCGAGCGCTGGCGTCCTCGGTCCGAACCTCGACGGCGAGAGGAACGCCTGTCATCCCCTCGGCAACCTGCCCACCCAGCCGCGAAAATGCGAGCGTTCCGATTTCCCGCGCGACTCGGTGATCCAATACGGGGTGGTGGAAGGAGCCGATCTCGCGGGACGGCCGAGGCCCGGCGCTCTGGCGGTCCAGCCAGCCACCTTCGAGTTGGAGGCGGAGCTGACCCTCTTGAACGTAGGCGACCAAGCGCTCACGAAGGCGGGCTTCGACCTATTCGTGGTCCCCGCCGACGTGGTGGCCCCGAGCCCGGGGAGCGGGACCCGCATCTACGCGGAGCCTCCCGGGCTGAGCCTCGCGGCTGGCGAGTCGATCCGGCGCCTGGTTCAGGCGCGAGCCCCGCGTCCGCCTCGCGGGATCTACCGCCTCTGCTCGCAGGTGGATCCGAGGCAGGAGGTCCCGGACGTCGATCGCTCCAACGACTGGAGCTGCTCCCACCAGACCTTCTCCCTCGGTCCCGATCTCGAGGTCGCCTCGGTCACCGCCCCCTCCGAGGGTCGGCCCGAGGGCGAGGTGAAGATCGAGGCCGAGATCCGAAACGTCGGTAACGACCACGCGGAGACCTTCGATTTCAAGCTGCAGCTGGAGCCATTCCAGGGGGCCAGCTCGGTCGTCGAGGACATCTATCGAGGGACGGTGGCTGGCGGGCTTGCGCCTGGTGAGACGAAGAGCTTCAGCCTGAACGTCGAGCTGCCGAAGATCCTCCGGGCCGAAAGCTACAAGATCGCCCTCACCCTCGATCCGGATGAGGTGATCGATGAATCCGATCGCCGGAACAACTCCCTTCGCAGCGCCGAGATCATGGCCATCGTCCGACCCCAGCTCGAGATCTCGACCCAGACGACCGGGGTCGTCCTGCCCGATGGCTGTTTTTATGGCGAAGAGATCCAGGCGACCCTCAACATCTGCAACAGGGGTGGTGTCGAAGCCCGGGGCTTCCACCCCGGCGTGGTCATGGGAGACGAGCCCCGGGTGGGCATGACCGACGACGTCATCGCGACCTCCGTACCGGCCTTCTGCGGAACGCCCGGCACCGGGAACTACATAGCCTGCGAGCCGGTCGGCTCATTGGAGCCGGTCTGCGCTTTCCAGTTCTGCCGAGCGGAATGTCAGCACGACGCCCAATGCGGGGACGGGCTGATCTGCGGGGATGACGAGATGCTCTCGGAGCTCCTCGACAGGCCCGCGAGAGCGTGCATGACCTGGCTCGATCACGGCCAGGCTCCCATCGGCGAACGATGCCAGCGATATACGATGAAGGGTCGAATCCCGACGGAGGACCTGAAGGGCGAGCGCTACACGGACAGCATCCGCTACTTTCACTTCGTCGACGATCTCCTGTTCAGCCTCAGCGTGCCTTCCCCCGAAGTGGTGACGGGCGAGGCGATCCGCTGTCGGCCTGCCCTCCTGGATCTGGCGGCGGTGGACCTCCAGCCGCTGGGAGGTCTCGTGGCAGGGAAGGACGTGGTGATCGCACGGCTCATCCGGAATGACGGCTTCATCAACGCCTCGCCGGAGGGAGGGCCGCCGCCGGAGCGCGTGACCTTCCACTACCGATACTACCTGGGAGGCACCCGGGACGTCTCCGCCCGGCAGATCCCGCTCGAGGTCCGCGGCGGCAGCGGCGGCTTCGGCATGACCTCGATCTCCCGGAAGGGATCGGAGCTGGACACCGACGTCGTGAGGATCCCGGCGATCGTTCCACCGGGGACCTATTTCCTGGGTCTGGTCCTCGATCCCGAGAACGAGCACGAGGAGTTGGAGAAGGGGAACAACGTCTTCGTTTATCCGGACCCCATCGTCGTCGAGCCGCGGGCACTGACCATCCTCACCGAACGGCTTCCCCGCGGGATTGTGGGAACGCTGTACAACTTCTCCCTCGTCGCGTCGTCCGGGGTCGCCCCCCACATCTGGAGCGCGGAGAACCTCCCGCCCGGGCTGAGCCTTTCCCCGAACGGCCTTCTTCAAGGCAGGCCCGCCGAGGCAGGTGACTTCGCCTTGGCGATCCGGGTCACCTCGGCGGAGGCAGTCGACGAACGGGTGGTGGTGCTGCAGGTGCTCCCCGGCCAGAGCAGGCTCGAGATCGCCACGAAGGACCTCCCGATCGCGGTGAAGGGGGAGTCCTATGGAAGGCGGTTCGACGCAGCCGAGGGCATCTACCGCGAAGGGGTGCAGCTCGCAGCGA
>Ga0180215_1004339_pt1 | contig 12668 bp, 12 predicted proteins | sample eDN3rd37CBELigBY_FD_128871 | JGI IMG/M metagenome (GOLD analysis project Ga0180215, IMG submission 128871) | Enriched backyard soil microbial communities from Emeryville, California, USA - eDNA 3rd pass 37_C BE-Lig BY (version 2) (version 2) | ecosystem: Environmental > Terrestrial > Soil >...
CCCGACTCCGACTGGGACCGCCTCGCACAGTGCGAGTCCGGCGGCAACTGGGGCATCAACACCGGCAACGGCTACCAGGGCGGCCTGCAGTTCTCGCCGAGCACCTGGAACGCCTACGGCGGCACGCAGTACGCACCGACCGCCAACCAGGCCACCCGCGACCAGCAGATCGCCGTCGCCGAGCGCGTCCTCGAAGGCCAGGGCTGGGGCGCATGGCCGTCCTGCTCCTCGAGCCTCGGTCTGAGCAGCGCACCCACCCAGCGTTCGGCGCCGACCTCCGGGACGCTCGCGGACAAGGTCGAGACGCCGCAGGAGCAGGCTGCTCCCCAGGCCACCGCCGAGGCCGCGCCGACCCTCCAGGACAGCATCCCGTTCCTCGCGCCGCAGAGCGCCAAGGAAGGCTTCGCCCAGGGCATCGAGGCGCTGCGCGCCGCCGGCATCCCGGTCGATCAGGGCCTGGTCGATCAGGTCACGGCCATCCTGCCGAACTGACACGAACACAGAGAAGGGGCCCCGCACCGGATTGGTGCGGGGCCCCTTCTCTGTGTTCGGAAGCTCTGCGTTCGAGAGCCTGAGGTTCGGAGAATCAGCGGTTGATAACGGTCTGCGGGTGCGTGTACGGGAGGGACTCGACCGGAAGCGGGAACTCGGTCTCCTCACCGTACGGAGAGAGCGGACCCGAACGCGTGGAGGACAACTCGGTGACGGCGAGATCGCCATCGACAAGTTCCGGCCACCCGCGATCAACGTACTGGTTCTTCGAATTGTTCGCCATGCGCTCATTTTGGCAGGTGAGTTCGCGGCGGGCCACCTCAGGTCCGTAATCTGGGTCGGATGACCCTAACCACCTCGTCCGGGCCGAACCCAGGGCCCTCCACCCTCGCCCGGTGGCTGACCGGACGTCGCGACTCCGACCTCGCCGCGCTGCTGCGCGCCCGGCCGGATCTGGTGGTGCCGCCCCCGGCCACGATGACCGTGCTGGCGAACCGCGCCCAGCAGCGGGCGTCGGTGTTCCGGGCCGCCGACGAACTGACCACCGGCGACTTCGGGGTCATCGAAGCGCTCGCCCGCCTCGGGGCCGCCGAGAAGCCGGTGACGCGCCGCGCGCTGCTGGACCAGCTCGCCGGTCGCACCACCGCGAAGAACGTCGACCGCACCCTGGACCGTCTGCGCACCCTGCTGCTCGTGTGGGGTCCCGCCGACGAACTGTCCCTGGTGCCGGCGGCCACCGAGACCGTGCCCTGGCGCATCGCCCGCAGCACCGCATCGGATCTGCCGGACGACGCCGAGCTCGCGGCGATGATCGACGACCTCGACGCCGCCCGCCGCGGCATCCTCGACACCCTGGCCCGCACCTCCCCCGTCGGCCGGACCAAGGACGCCGCCGCGGACACACCCGCCGACCGGCCGGTACAGCAGCTGATCGCGGCCGGGCTGCTGATCCGCCTCGACGACGAGACCGTCGAACTCCCCCACCGGGTGGGCCAGTATCTGCGAGGCGAGGCACGGTTCGATCCGGCCGCGCTCAAGCCGCCGCCCGCGGCGCCGGCCACCCACACCGTCGCCGATATCAACTCGACCGCCGCGGGTGCCGCCCTCGAACTGCTGCGGCACGCCGAGGAACTGATCGACGCACTCGGCACCGCCCCCGCCCCCGCGCTCAAATCCGGGGGACTCGGGGTACGCGAGGTGCGCAGACTCGCAAAAACCGTGGGCATCGACGAAACCCATGCGGCGCTGCTCGTCGAGGTGCTCGCCGCGGCCGGACTGATCGCGCGGGGCCTGCCGGACCCGCCGCCACCCACCGACGTCGACGACTACTGGGCTCCGACGACCTCCGCAGACGGCTGGGCGAAGGCCCCCAACGGGCATCGGTGGGCGGTGCTCGCCGGCGCGTGGCTCGACTCACCGCGGCGGCCCTGGCTCGTCGGCCGCCGCGATCAGAACGACAAGCCGATCGCCGCGCTGTCCGACGAGGTGCAGTCCCCGCCCGCGGTTCGCGACCGGCGGCTCCTGCTCGAATATCTCGCCGAAACCCCCGGCTCCGCGCCCGGCGTCGGGGAGATCCGCGCGGCACTCGCCTGGCGTCGACCGCGGTGGGCGGGGCGGCTCGGGGGCGACGCGGTCGCCGAAATGCTGCGGGAGGCCACCGTGCTCGCCGTCGTCGCGCACGGGTCGATCGCATCCCCGGGCAAGGCGCTGTTGCACGGCGGCGACGCCGAAGCCGAGATGGAAGCCGCACTGCCGGAGCCGGTGGACTACGTCCTCGTGCAGGCGGATCTCACCGTCGTCGCGCCCGGGCCGCTCGTGCCCGACCTCGCCGCGCGCATCGCGCTCGTCGCCGACGTCGAATCGGCCGGTGCGGCCACGGTGTACCGCATCAGCGAGGCCAGCGTGCGGCGGGCGCTGGACGCCGGCACCGGGGCTGGAGATCTGCACGCGCTGTTCGCGACGCATTCGCGGACACCGGTGCCGCAGTCCCTGACCTATCTCATCGACGACGTCGCGCGACGGCACGGGCGACTGCGCACCGGCATCGCGTCGTCGTTCGTGCGGTCCGACGACCCGGCGCTGCTCGCCGAGGTCCTCGCCGCGCCGGTCGCCGCCACCCTGGCGCTGCGGGCGCTGGCACCGACCGTCGCGATCTCCCAGGCCCCGCTGGCCGAGGTTCTGCAGGAACTGCGGGCGGCGGGTTTCGCTCCCGCCGGCGAGGATTCCTCGGGGGCGGTTCTCGATCTGCGGCCGCCCGGTGCCCGGCTGGCGGTGCCGCGCACGCGCGCCCGCTATACCGGTCCGGTCCCGCCGACCGCCGATCAACTCGACACGCTGGTCCGCACGCTGCGCGCCGGTGACCGTGCCGCGACCACGTCGGCGTCGAAGTCCGTGCAGGCGGACGGAAGCCGGTCCGGCGGTGCCGCCACGATGGCGCTGCTGCAACTCGCTGTGCACAGCAAGCGCAGCGTCAACCTGGGATACGTCGACGCGCAGGGCGTCGCGACCCGGCGCATCGTCGACCCGGTCGCGGTGAGCGGCGGCACGCTCGAAGCGTTCGATCCGGCCGCCGGCACGGTGCGCAGCTTCGTGCTGCACCGGGTCACCTCGGTGGCGCTCGTCGACTGACGGGCACCGACTACACGGCCCCCGGCACCCGCACTCTGCGGAGCCGCCCTGCCGGGTCCGCCACCCCGCCCCTTCCGTCCACCCCTCCCCTTGTCCGAGCGAACGGTACATTCGATCGATTGAAGGAGACGAGCGATACATTCGCTCGGAAAGGACGGGGGCGGGCGGGCAGGGATCGCGGATTCAGGACCGGGAGTCGTCCCGGACGAGCACGAACGGCGACGCCGCCACCCGGGACCACGGTGCCACGGCGAACGTCAGCCCGAGCATCGTCCGTTCGTCGAGGGCACGGAATTCGTCGCGTACCCACCGCCACGGAATCGGGCCGTCGGATCCGTAGGAGACCACCACCGCGGGCCGGCCGTCGAGCCAGGACGACTCGGTCTCGACCCGGATGGGCAGGTCCTCCCGGAGCGTCCCGTCGTCGGCGGCGAGCAGATTGGCCGCGGTGCCGTCGGCGGCGACGCGCTTGCCGTACCAGCGCGGCATGCCGCCGAGAGCGATCGCGCGCGGTGCCACGACGCGCAGCAGGGCCGGTCCGACGAAGACGGCGCGGTAGGTTCCCGGCGTCATCGTCGCGTCCCACGACAGCGACCGGAACCGTTCGCGCAGTCCGCGGATCGACCCGGGCAGACTCCGGATCGCGTCGGTCTCCCCTGTGTTCACGCCGTCTCCTTCGTTCCCTTGCGTGCCGCGTACCGCGCGGCGAAGCGTTCGGCCATGGCGGCGATCGTCAGGCTCGGGTTCACGCCCACGTTCGCGGGGATCGCCGAGCCGTCCACCACGTACAGGCCCGGATGCCCGAACACCTCGTGGTCGGTGTCGACGACGCCGTGCGCCGCGTCGGCGCCGATCGCCGCGCCGCCGAGGATGTGCGCGGTGATGGACTTGCCGCCGATGCTTTCGAGCAGGAGGTTCAGGGGACGACCGCCGATCGATTCGGCGAACGCGCGGGCGACCGCATTGGCCTGAGGCAGATAGCTCGGTGCCTGCCGGCCCTCGACACCGTGGGAGCGAAGCACTTTCCGCCACGGCCGGATCGGCGACCGCGCGTAGTCGAGCCGGATCTCGCTTTCCACGTCCTGCATCACCGTGAACACGCTGAGTCGTTCGATGAAGTTGCGCGCGAACATGGTTCGCAGCTGCTGCAGAGGATGTCGCAGCAGGATCGCCGCGGCCTCCCGTCGGCGCCGGCGTGGATCGGCGCCGTCGACGAGCGGCCCGACCTGGAACCGCATGTGCCAGCCGCCGACGTATCGGTTCTGGGTCACGTGGGTGCGTTCGTCCGGGTAGAACTCGCTCGAAATGGTCGGTCCGCGAGTGAGATCGGCATCGACGTCGTCGGCGAGGACAGCGGTGATCGCCTCCGAGTTCGTGCGCACACGCTCGCCGAGCCGCGCGGAGACGTTCGGAAGGCCACCGTTCTCGCGGGACCGGAACAGCAGTTCCACGGTTCCGAGCACACCCGCAGCGAGCACCACCTCGGGTGCGCGCAACCGTTCACCGCTCGACAGGTGCACCTCGTACCCCTCGTCGAGCGCGGTCACCGACGTGACGTGCTGCTCCGGACGGATTTCGACGCCGCGGCGCTCGGCCAGCCACAGGTAGTTCAGGTCCAGGGTGTTCTTGCTGCCATAGGGGCATCCGATCAGGCACGCACCGCACAGTCGGCAGCCGGTGCGGTCGGGCCCGTCGCCACCGAAGAACGGGTCGGGCACGGTGACGCCTTCCTCCCCGAACCAGATCGCCATCGGGGTGGGTCCGTAGGTGTCCTCGGCACCGAGCTTCCCCGCGACGACCCGCAGATGCTCGTCCATCGGGCCGCTGAACGGCGCACGGGTGCGGCCCAGCATCCGCGCGGCGGTCGCGTAGTGATCGGACAGCTCTGCGCGCCAGCCCTTTTCGGAACTCGGCCAGGACGGATCGGTGAAGAACGCCTGCTCCGGTTCGAGGAGCACACCGGCCCAGACGATGCTGCCGCCCCCGACGCCGGCGCCCCCGATGATGCCGACGTGCGCGAACACCCGCTGCCAGAAGAACCCGCGCAGCCCGAGTTCGGGCAGCCACAGGTATCGGCGCGGGTCGCGGCGCGCGGCCGCGAAGTCCGCCCGCGCATGCCGCCTGCCCTGTTCGAGCACCAGCACTCGACGTCCCTGCTCCGCCAACCGCAGGGCAGTGACCGAACCGCCGAATCCGCTGCCGACCACGATCACGTCGACAGCGAATTCCGGATTGTCCTCGGCTTCCACGGGGCACAGCATAGGTCCTGCAGCGGGACGAAACGGACGGACGTCCGGTGAGCGAATCAGCAGGACGCAAGCGATTCGGGTCACAGCGGACCTGTACCGGAACACCGTTTCTTCCGAACCCGATATTCCGTTGCGCCCGGGATTTTTCCGGGCGACTGGCTTTTTTCGGTAAATGGGCTATGGTCGGGTCCTGTCGGGTTGTTCAACCCCTTTTTCGAGAGGAGAAAAATGGCCGACAAGGGCAAGGAACGCAAGAAACCGGCGATGTCCATCAAGGAGCGTCGGGCGGAGAAGCGTCGCAAGCAGGCGAACGAGGGCGAATTCGTGACGAGGCGCAAGCCGAACTGAACCGCCGGGAGACGCCGTGACCATCTCAGCTCCGAAACTCCTCGACAGCTTGTACGAGCAGTTCACAGCCATGTCCGATCAGGCGGCCGGTAACGAACCGCAGTCCGCCTTCCTCCACGGCCGCCGGGCCGCCCTGGCTCGCGCCCGCCTGTACGTCCTCGATCAGCAGGCCGCGGAATGCACCGTGATGGTGTGATTCCGGAAAAATAAATCGAATCGACGACGAAAAGCAGGAAGCGCAACGTGAAAAGAACACTGTCGACCCTGGATAAAATTCAGGACAGACTCGAGAAAGAATTGGATTCCTCCCCCGCGATGTCGGAAAAAGATGCGGGCTACCGGTCCGGAATTTCCGAAGCGCTCGTGTGCGTGATGGAGATGCGGCGCTCGCTCACGAGCTGACGGGACCGCAGGGGGATCGCAGGAGCAGGGGGATTACAGGGGGATCGAGCCGGAGGCGGCGCGCGGGTAGCGCGCCGCCTCCGGTGTCTGGAGAATGGGAGAGTTCCGCTGTTCCCGTGCTAGGAGGCGTCCGTGCCCGACGGACCGTTGATCGTCCAGTCCGACAAGACCTTGCTCCTCGAGGTCGACCACGAGCTCGCCGACGCGGCACGCCAGGCGATCGCTCCCTTCGCCGAACTCGAACGCGCCCCCGAACACGTCCATACCTACCGGGTGACGCCGCTGGCACTGTGGAACGCCCGCGCCGCCGGGCACGACGCCGAGCAGGTCGTCGACGCACTGGTCACCTATTCGCGGTTCGCGGTGCCGCAGCCGTTGCTGGTCGACGTCGTCGACACGATGGCGCGCTACGGGCGCCTGCAGCTGGCGAAGAATCCTGCCCACGGGCTGACCTTGGCGAGCACCGATCGCGCTGTGCTCGAGGAGGTGCTGCGCAACAAGAAGATCGCCCCCATGCTCGGCGCGCGCATCGACGACGACACGGTGGTGGTGCATCCGAGCGAGCGCGGCCGGCTCAAGCAGATGCTACTGAAGATCGGCTGGCCGGCGGAGGATCTCGCCGGCTACGTCGACGGCGAGGCGCACCCGATCACCCTCGACTTCGAGTCCGACCCCTGGCACCTGCGCGACTACCAGGAGATGGCCGCCGAGTCGTTCTGGGCGGGCGGCTCGGGCGTGGTGGTGCTGCCGTGCGGCGCTGGCAAGACGATGGTCGGGGCCGCCGCGATGGCGAAGGCCGGCGCGACCACGCTGATCCTGGTGACCAACACCGTCGCCGGCCGCCAGTGGAAGCGCGAGCTGATCGCCCGCACCTCGCTGACCGAGGACGAGATCGGCGAGTACTCGGGCGAGAAGAAGGAGATCCGGCCGGTCACCATCGCGACCTATCAGGTGATCACCCGCAAGTCGAAGGGCGAGTACCGCAACCTCGAACTGTTCGACTCCCGCGACTGGGGTCTGATGATCTACGACGAGGTACACCTGCTGCCGGCACCCGTGTTCCGCATGACCGCCGATCTGCAGTCGCGGCGCCGGCTCGGCCTCACCGCGACCCTCGTCCGCGAGGACGGCCGGGAAGGCGACGTGTTCTCGCTGATCGGCCCGAAGCGGTACGACGCGCCGTGGAAGGACATCGAGGCGCAGGGCTGGATCGCCCCGGCCGACTGCATCGAGGTGCGGGTCACGCTCACCGACGCCGAACGGATGGCGTACGCGGTCGCCGAGCCGGAGGAACGGTACAAGCTGTGCTCGACGGCGCGCACCAAGATTCCGGTGGTCGAGTCGATCCTCGCCAAGCACGGCGACGCCCCCACGCTGATCATCGGCGCCTACATCGATCAGCTCGACGAGCTCGGCGAAGCGCTCGACGCCCCGGTGATCAAGGGCTCGACGCGCACGAAGGAACGCGAGGCACTGTTCGACCGGTTCCGCAACGGGGAGCTGAAGGTCCTGGTCGTCTCGAAGGTCGCCAACTTCTCCATCGACCTGCCGGAGGCGTCGGTGGCGGTGCAGGTGTCCGGCACGTTCGGATCCCGGCAGGAGGAGGCGCAGCGCCTCGGCCGGCTGCTGCGCCCCAAGCAGGACGGTGGCCAGGCGCACTTCTACTCGGTGGTCTCCCGCGACACCCTCGACGCCGAGTACGCCGCACACCGGCAGCGGTTCCTCGCCGAACAGGGCTACGCGTACCGCATCACCGACGCCGACGACCTGCTCGGACCGCAGATCGGCTGACGCAGCTCCCGGTCACACGGGACGGTATTCCTGCTCGGGACGGCCGGTGGTGCCGTACCGCAACTGCATTCGCAGGTGGCCCTTCGCGACGAGGGCCGCGAGATAACGCTGGGCGGTCGCGCGCGACACCCCGATGGTCACCGCGACCTCCCCGGCGGACAACGGCTGCTTCGATTCCCGAAGAGCTTGCAGCACAAGGTCTTTGGTCACAGACCTCGGGGGCGCCTCGCGGGCGGCCGGCAACACCGGCCGCAACGCCGCCAGCGCCGTGTCGATCTCGGCCTGGGTGAGCTCCTCCCCCGCAACGACCCGGCGGTACTGCGCGTAGGCCGCCAGGCGTCGGGCCAGCTCGGTGCTCGCGAACGGCTTGACCAGATACACCAGCGCACCGGCGGCGAGCGCCGCCCGCACAGTGGCACCCTCACCGGCGGCGCCGAGCACGAAACTGTCGCACTCGAGACTCCGGATCAGGTCGACCCCGGACCCGTCCGGCAGGTACACGTCCACGAGCGCGAGATCGACGGGACCGGCCCGGACCGCGTCCCGGGCCGCGGCGACGCTCCCCGCGACCGCCGCGACCACGAATCCCGGCACACCCGAGACAACCGACGCGTGCAGATCCGCGACCCGGAAGTCGTCGTCGACGACGAGCACCCTCAGATCCGTTCCGCCCATCCCGCATTTCCCTCGTCGAGCACCCCGGTCAGCGTCGCCAGGAACACCGCACCCCCGGTCGGATTGTCCGGGGTGCGCCGGCCGCCGCGGTCCGCGAGCACGACGTCGCCGCCGTGCATCCGCGCCACGCGTCGTGCCAGCGCCAAACCCATCCCCCGGCCGCCCGGCACGGACGAGTCGACGCGGGTGGTCGCGCCCTCGGCGAAGACGTCGGGCAGCTCGGCATCGACGCCGTCACCCGTGTCCGCGACACTCACGTGCAGGTCGGCGCCGTCCTCCACCAGCTCGACCTCGACTTCGGCGGGACTGCGCCTGCTCACGCGGGCCGCCTCGATCGCGTTGTCGAGCAGATTGCCGAGCACGGTGGTGACGTCGACGGGCACCTTCACGGTGGCGTGCACCCACGTGTTCTCACCGAGCACGAGCGTCACGCCCTGCTCACGCGCGTGCGCCGCTTTCGCGGCGAGGAAGGCGTGCAGATACGGGTCGGCGAGCGCGTCGGCGCCCTCGAGCTCACCGAGCGGACCCGAGCCGAGGACCTGTTCGATGTACTCGACGGCCTGCTCCGCCCGGCCCTGACGGAGCAGGCCGTCGATCAGGTGGAGCCGGTTGGCGAATTCGTGCCGCTGGGCCCGCAGCGCGGTGCTCATCGACTTGACGGCGCCGAGTTCGCGCGTGAGCGTCTCGATGTCGGTGCGGTCGCGCACCGACATCACCGTGCCGAGGTCGCGGCCGTCGCGCACGACCCGTCGCGAGACGGCGACGACCACCCGATCGCCCGTGGTCGCGGCGACCGGCGTGCCGTCCGCGGCGCGCAGCACGTCGAGCAGGCGCGGGGTCATCCCGAGCGTGTCGACGCTGCGGCCGATCCCGTCGTCGAGATCGAGCAGGCGACGCGCCTCGGCGTTGACGACGGTGACGATGCCGTTGGCGTCGGTGCCGACGACCCCCTCGGAGATCCCGTGCAGCACGACCTCCTGCTCCCGGACCAGTTCGGTGAGCTGCTCGGGTTCGAGCCCCAAAGTCAGCCGCTTCCAGCGGTTGGCGAGCAGCAGCGACCCGACGGCACCGCACACGAGCGCCGCGAGCGCGATCAGGACGGCGTCGGCGAGATCGCTGCGCAGATCCGCGCGCACCCGGTCGGTGGCGATGCCCACGCTCACCTCCCCCACGACCCTGCCCGACGACGGGTCCGTCACCGGAACCTTGGCCCGCACCGAATCACCGAGCGTGCCCCGCTCGCTGGTCACGACCTCGTGGCCGGCGAGAGCCTCGGCCGGATCGGTGCTCACCCTGCGTCCGAGCTGCTCCGGATCGGGGTGCGCGAGCCGGAGCCCCTGATCGTCGGTGACCACGACGAACAGCGCCCCGGTGGCGGTGCGGACGGCCTCGGCGGCCTCCTGCACCGCACCGGACGCGAGTTCGGGGTTGTCCGGAGAGACAACCCCGTCGTCGGCGGCCGCGTAGCGGGCGACCTCGTCGCGGACGGTCTCGTCGGCGGACACGGCCCGGGCGATCGCGAGCGCCCGCTGACCGTGTTCGTCGGTGACACGGTCCTCGGTGGTGGTGGCGAACACCGTGAAACCGATGCCGAGCGCCACCGCCACCACCGCGGACTGGAACAGCAGTACCTGGGTGCGAAGTTTCACCGCGTCGTCCCCGTTCGTCCCACCTGCCCAGTGTGGCCCGGGCGGATCTCAGCCGAGCGGAATCTGCCCGAGGAGCACGCCGACCACCAGCATCGCGATCGACACCACCCCGGCGCGCCACAGCACCTTGCGGTGGTGGTCGGCCAGCGGCACACCGGCGAGGGTCACCAGCAACAGGATCGCCGGGACCAGCGGGCTCTGCATGTGCACCGGCTGCCCGGTGATCGACGCGCGCGCCATCTCGACCGGTTCGATGCCGTACTGCGCCGCGGTCTCCGCCAGAACGGGAAGGACCCCGAAGTAGAAGGCGTCGTTGGTCATGAAGAACGTGAACGGGATGCTGAGCACGCCCGTGATGACCGCGAGGAACGGGCCGAGCGAGTCGGGGACGACCCCGGTCAGCCACAGCGCCATGGACTCGACCATCCCGGTGCCCTGGAACACCCCGGTCAGGACCGCCGCGGCGAACACCATCGCGACGACCGACACAATGCTCGACGAGTGCCGCGCGATCGCGGCGGACTGGTCGACGACCCGCGGGAAGTTCACGGCCAGTGCGAGTCCCGCGGCGATCATGAACAGTACGGGGATCGGCAGGATGTCGAGGACGAGGACGACGAGCAATGCCACCGTGAGCAGTGCGTTGAACGGCAGCAGCCGCGGACGCAGGGTCGGGCGGTCGGGGTCGAGGCCGGCGGCGAGCTGTCCGACCTCCGCATCGGTCGTGTCCGAGTCCTTGCCGATCGTCGTACCCACTCCCGAGGGACCGGCGCCGAGCGGCATCATCTCGGGCTTCCACACGAGCCGCCCGATGCGGCGACGTTCGGTGATGCCCAGGTGCACGGCGAAGCCGAGGACGATCAGGAGTCCGACGACGAGCGACGGGATCATCGGGACGAACACCTCGGACGGGGACAGCCCGAGCGCACTGGCCGCGCGCACCGTCGGCCCACCCCACGGGATGATGTTCATCGTGGCGTTCGCCAATCCCGCGACGACGGTGAGGACGACCGGGCTGACCTTCAGTTTCAGGTAGAGCGGCAGCAACGCGGACGTGGTGATGATGAACGTCGTGGACCCGTCGCCGTCGAGGGACACGACCATCGCCAGCACCGCGGTGCCCACCACGAGCCGGGCCGGGTCGTCGCGCACGAGCCGCAGGATGAGCCGCACGAGCGGGTCGAACAGGCCGACATCGATCATGATGCCGAAGAAGATGATCGCGAAGAACAACAGTGCCGCCGTGGGGGCGAGACTTTCGACGCCGTCGACGATCATGTCGCCGATGCCGGTGCCGGCCCCGGCGATCAGTCCGAACGCGACGGGGACCAGGATCAGGCCGACGACCGGGGTGGCCCGTTTCGACATGATCAGGTACATGAACGTGGCGACCATCAGGAAGCCGAGGATGACGAGCATGGCGCTGCCCACTTTCTGACTGGGTCGGGCCGGACCGGGCACACGTCGACCACGGCCGCTGTCGCGACCTGGGTCGGTGTGGGTTCCGGCACCGAAAGCCGTCCGGGGTGTGATCTCTGCTGCCGCCGAAGCGGTGTGATCTCTGCTACATCAGAGTGTGTGACCGCGTCCCGCGCGGAGTCACCGTTGAGCGCGATAGTGCCGTTCTGCGCATTCTGCTCGAGCCCATCGCGATCGGGTCGCCGGAGGCGTTCCCATATGCTGGACGACGTGCGCCGATTCGAATTCCCCGTCGACCTTCCCCACGCCAAGTCCGTGAACCAGACCCTCGCCGAAGTGCGCAGCCTGCGGATCTCGGGCATCGTCGTCGCGCTGTTGTGCGCGGCCGGAGCGGCGTGGCTGTTCACCCTCGGCAAGCCCTGGGCCTACATCGTCGGTGCGGTGCTGGTCGTCGCGGCAGTCACGTCGGCGTGGGTGGCGTTGTGGGCGCCGCGGAAGGTCGGATCGGTGCAGGACCTGTACCACGAGAGCCCGCTGGTGCCCGCCGTGGTCTCCGAGATCCGGCCGCGTGGTCTGACGTTGCTGGCGCTGGTCGACATCGCCAAGCCCGGCACCGCCGACCGCCGCTTCGCGCTGGTCACCCGCAACGTGCAGGCGGTCCCGGGACATCAGAAGCGTGTCGGCGAGCAGGTGCCGTGCGTGGCGGTGCTGTCCGATCGCACGACCCGCAACACGACCGGGTCGTGGCAGATGGTCAGCCCGATGCCGATCGCCTGGGGAACCCGCGACGCCAAGGTGCTGCGCGAGGCAACCGACGCGATCGACGACGCCGAATGGAAGCTGCTGAAGAGCAAGGTCGACCTGTCCGAGAAGGTCAGCTCGACCGAGGACCATCGGCTGGTGCTCGATCGCGACGACCTGCCCGGCGAATTGCGCTGACATGCAGGTGACGTCGCTGTCGGACGGGCGGGTGCATCTGACCGTGCCCGTCCCGCACGACGTCGACACGATCACC
>Ga0180215_1004340_pt1 | contig 12664 bp, 9 predicted proteins | sample eDN3rd37CBELigBY_FD_128871 | JGI IMG/M metagenome (GOLD analysis project Ga0180215, IMG submission 128871) | Enriched backyard soil microbial communities from Emeryville, California, USA - eDNA 3rd pass 37_C BE-Lig BY (version 2) (version 2) | ecosystem: Environmental > Terrestrial > Soil >...
AAATAATATTTTCGACATTTTCATCCGCCCCATTAACTATTTCTTTCATTATAAATAAAAGTACCCCATAAGAAGGACTTTTTTTAAGTGTCCATCTTATAGGGTACATTTTACCCGTAGATCGGGGCTTTTTTTTTTGGGGGTGAATAGAGGGACAGAAAGACTGTCCCCGATGTCCCAAAGTGGTGGGACAGAAAGACTGTCCCCAATGTCCCACTATAGATGGCGGTTTAAGAATTCTATGACGCGAGTGAAGGCTTGTTGGACGGTTGGGTTGTTCCAATCTTCGTCGAAGACGTGTTTGCTATTTTCGATTGTGATTAGTTCGGTTGGTATGTTTGCTTTTGTTAATGCTTCTGACATAAGTACTGATTGTTCATAGGGAACATCCTCATCCAAGGTGCCATGTAATAGAAGGGTAGCTGGAAATGAACTAGTGATATTGTGTAAAGGACAATATGCAAACAGATCAGATCGATGCAATCCACTTATACTTTGGATCCAATTAGCGCTTTGTCTTCCATACATGTAAATGGCATATCGTTTTTGAATTGGGCCATCTGTTATGACTTTGTTTGTTACAAGCATATCTGCTAATTCTTTCGGTACCTTCGTCATTTTTTCGTAATGTGGGCTTGGTTTATGAGCCCAATCCCCATGTATATCACCATAGCCATAAAATGAAACAATGCAATTTGGTTTTGTTTCAAATGTGCCACTTAATAGAGCTAAATAGCCACCTGCAGAACCACCAATAACCGCAATTTTTTCAGGATCATAGTTAAAGTGATCGACACCTTCATGCTTTAACCAATAAATCGCATGTTCAATATCTGTTATTATTTCTGGTAATTTTGTTTCAGGTGCGAGACGGTAATTAATTGAAAAAATATTAAACCCCGCACCAAGGTAAAACTCGATTTGTTCCTTCTTCAAATCTTCTTTTGAACCCCAAACGAGCCCACCACCATGAATAAATACAATGACTGGAGCTGATTCTCTTTTAGAAGGGTAAAAATCGGCTTCTATTTGAAACAGATTTGTTTTTTTATATACGACTGTAGTTTTCATTTGTTTGAAACACACACTTTCTAATATTAATCCTTTTAGTTTATCCAATTGGACTTAAATTCTTCGAATAACATCTAAGAGTTTGATTTTTCATTTGAACTTTCATAATAGAGTCCAACTCTAACTTGATATCATATTTTATCCCTAAAAGGAAACAATCTTGAATAGGATTATAACTTTTTATCCACTATTTCTAAAAAGAAGAATCACTTTTATCAACTTCTTCAAATGACTATATATCAATATATTTATAAAATTAGGACGGTGAAGTTGGAAGCGTTTTCCGATTACCTTCAATTAACATATTTGAATTGATATCAATTAGGTAATAACTATATAAAAATTGCTTACATATCAATATTAGTTCAAGAGGTGTTTTAAAATGGCAAAAATTTTAGTAGCAGGGGAAATTCCACAAAAAGGTTTGGATCTATTAAAAGAGAAACATGAAGTTGAAGTTTTTCCAGGTGAAAAATTAATAACAATAGAAGAATTGAAAAAACGAATCCAAGGAAAAGATGCCCTGTTAAGTTTACTTTCAACACCGGTCACTAAAGAAGTAATTGATCTTGCTCCAAATTTAAAAATCATTGCAAATTATGGTGCTGGATATAACAATATCGATTTCGAATATGCCGCATTAAAAGGTATTCCAACGACAAACACTCCGATTGCCTCAACTGCAGCAACTGCTGACTTAACAATTGCACTTCTACTAGCTGTTGCAAGAAGAGTAGTAGAAGGTGATGAAGTCTGTAGAACTGTTGGTTTTAATGGATGGGCACCACTTTATTTCCGTGGACGTGAAGTTACGGGGAAAACAATTGGAATTGTTGGATTTGGTCAAATTGGACAAGCAGTTGCAAAAAGAGCCGCTGCATTTGATATGAAAGTACTTTATTATAGTCCTAACCGAAAAAGTGAAGAAATAGAGAAATCCTTAAACTCTACATATGTCTCCCTCGATGAGTTAATTAGAGAAGCAGATTTCATTACACTCAATTGTTCCTATAATCCTAGTATGAAACACATGTTTAGTACAGAGCAATTTAATAAGATGAAAAATACAGCCTATTTGATTAATTGTGCTCGTGGTCCGATTGTAGATGAAGCCGCTCTAATAGATGCTTTAAGAGAAAGAGTAATAGAAGGAGCAGCACTTGATGTATTTGAATTTGAGCCGAATATTGGTGAAGGTTTAAAAGAACTGAAAAATGTAGTGTTAACTCCTCACATTGGAAATGCCACATTTGAAGCTAGAGATGCAATGGCCGTAATGGCTGCTGAAAATATTGTAAAAGCATTAAATAACGAAGCTCCTTTATATGTAGTAAATGGTGTGGGAAGCAAGTAATCAGGAGGAAGTAACAATGACATATGATTTAATTATTAAAGGTGGAAATGTTGTCTTTCGAGATGGAGTCCGCCGTGTTGATATTGGTGTAAAAAATGAAAAAATCTCTTGTATTGCTGAGCAAATAACAGACGATGCAAAAGAAGTAATCGATGCAACTGGTCAATATGTAATGCCAGGTATGGTAGATACACATGTTCATATTAGTGAACCAGGTCGAACACATTGGGAAGGATTTGAAACGGGTTCAAAAGCGATGGCAGCTGGAGGTACAACAAGCTATGTTGAAATGCCTTTAAATGCACTTCCTGCGACGATTAACAAATCAGCTTTAGATCTTAAACTAGAAGCAGCAGTGAAGCAGAATTATGTTGACTATGGTTTCTACGGTGGTCTAGTACCTGAAAATTTAGATAAACTAGAGGAATTAGCAAATGCGGGCGTATTAGCATTTAAATGTTTCCTTTCAGACATTACAAGCGATGTACCAGAAGATTTTACACATGTAGACGATTATACAATGTATAAAGGAATGCAAAAAATTGCTGAACTAGGCGGTATTTTATGTATTCATGCTGAAAATCCAAATGTAACGAAAAGAATTACAGAAGAAATGATTAAAGAAGGTCGTACTTCTGCAGCAGATTATGTTGATTCACGACCAACATTCACTGAAGTTGAAGCGGTTCAACGTGCAATTCTATTTGCTAAAGAAACAGGTTGTAAATTGCATTTAGTACATATCAGTACATCTGAAGCAATTCAAGTCATTCAAAATGCCAAAGCTGATGGTGTTGACGTTACAGTTGAGTCATGTCCACATTATTTTGCGATGAATGCTGAAATGTTACCAGAAATTGGTCCAAGAGCAAAATGTCAACCACCATTACGTAGAGCAAAAGACCAAGAAAAATTATGGGAAGAATTACTAAACGGAAATATCGATTGGTTAACTTCTGACCACTCACCATGTACAGAAGATTTAAAACAAGGGAATATTTTTGAAGCATGGGGCGGTATTGGTGGAGTTCAAAACAACGTTGATTTAATGTTTGATTTAGCTGTCAAACAACGTGGACTGGCAGTTGAAAAATTCGTAGATTTAATTGCCTATAACCCTGCACAAAGATTCAATTTGCCAAATAAAGGTGAAATTGCAGTAACAAAAGATGCAGACATTATTTTAGTTGATCCAAATCAATCTTATGTTGTAAAACGCGAAGATTTATATTATAAAAACAAGCACTCTGCTTATGAAGGTCGTCAAATTGATTGTCGTGTAACGAAAACAATTGTTCGTGGTCATGTTGTATTTGATTTAGAACAAGGAATTGTAGGCAAACCAATTGGTAAACTACTAAGCGCAACTAGATAAGCATACGTATTTTGAATTTTTGTAGTAAAGGAAGATCATACTCATGACAAACTACGATTTAATTATTAGAAACGGTAGAATTGTAACTTCTGAATCTGTTTCAAAGGGTGATATTGCTATTAAAGATGGCAAAATCGTTGAGATAGCTTCAAATATAATTGGAAAAGCAACAAAAGAAATCAATGCAGATGGTCTTCATGTTTTCCCAGGATTAATTGATACTCATGTACATTTTAATGAGCCTGGACGAACTGAGTGGGAAGGTATTGAAACAGGTAGTAAAAGCTTAGCTGCTGGTGGTGTAACATCATACTTCGATATGCCTTTAAACAGTACACCTCCAACGATTGATAAAGAAAATTTAGATATTAAGAAAAAACTTTCTGCAGAAAAATCAGTTGTAAACCCGAACTTCTGGGGTGGACTTGTACCAGAAAATATTGATAAATTAAAAGAACTACATGAAAATGGAGTTATTGGCTTTAAAGCATTCATGTCTCCAAGTGGAATTGATGATTTCAATCGTGCTGACGATGAAACACTATATAAAGGTATGAAAGAAATTGCAGCTGTTGGTTCTAGACTAGCTGTGCATGCAGAAAGTACTGTTATGTGTGATCAACTTGCAACTGAGAAAATAAAAGCGGGCAAAACATCCGCTAGTGACTTTGTTGAATCACGCCCGATTATTTCTGAGATTGAAGCTGTTCGTCGACTAATTTCTTATGCTGAAGCTACAGGATGTAAGGTCCATGTTGTGCATGCAAGTAGTAAAAAGGTTGTGGACGTAATCAGTGAGGCAAAACAAAAAGGCGTCGATATTACTGTTGAAACATGTGCACATTACTTATCATTAACTGTAAAAGATTTAGAAGAAAAGGGTGGATTGGCTAAATGTGCTCCACCACTTCGTGATCAAGATGAAGTAGAAGATTTATGGACTGCGGTACTTAATGGAGAAGTGGATATGATTGCCTCTGACCATTCACCAGCCCCTACCGAAATGAAAACTGTAACTGATAATTACTTCGAAGGTTGGGGCGGTATTTCAGGGGCACAATCTACACTAAACGTTTTGCTAACTGAAGGATATTTTAAACGCAACTTGCCTTTAGAGAAAATCGTTACATTAATGGCAACAAATCCTGCGAAAGTATTTGGATTAGAAAACAAAGGTGATATTGCAACTGGTTATGATGCAGATATCGCAATCGTGAACTTGGATGAAAGTTTTACATTACAAAACGAAGATTTATATTACCGTCATCAACATTCACCTTATGTTGGTAAAACATTTAATGGTAAAGTGTTAACAACAATCGTAAATGGGAAAGTTGTTTATGAAAATGGCAAATTTACAAATGCGTAATACGAACTTTATGTTCAACGCATTAGGGAAATAATGAAGATAGTTAAAGGGCTGAGAATTTCTCTGCCCTTTTCTTCTAATAGAAAGGAGATGCCTTCTTGGAGTTTTCTGTTCAAGACGTTTTGAATTTACCGTCGATGAAAGAGGCAATTGTTTTAAGTGGGCAACAAAATTTACATAAAGTTGTAAAAGGTTCAACAATTATGGAAGCTCCTGATATAACGGACTGGTTAAAAGGTGGAGAACTACTTTTATCTAGCCTTTATGCGATCCGTGATTTCGATGAAAATGAACAAAAGGAATTTATCCAAAAATTAGTTAGTAAAGATGTCAGTGCTTTACTGATAAAGATTGATCGTTACGTTAAAGGGGTACCAGAGCCTATCATTGAAATGGGGAAAAAATTAAATTTCCCTATTATTCAAATTCAAAAAGAAGTACCTTATGTAGATATTATGTACCCCGTAATGGAAGAAATTTTAAATATTCAACTGAAAAAACTTCAATATTATAAAGATATCCATGACCAGTTCACGGCTTTATCGTTAGCTGATGAAAGTCCACAAAAAATTATAGAAACATTAGAGAATTTAATAGGGAATCCTGTTGCGATATTTGATCGAAATTTCTATTGTATTGCGACAACAGATCCCTCACTTGCCAAATTTAATATTGTCGAAAAATTACATTACTACAATATCACGGAGACAATGAAGTTCCCTCATTATCGACAAGTTGTAAAATATACTGAACAGAATGAACAAATCGGGCATCAAATCGTTGTGCCAATTGAAACGATTAATCGAATTAAAGCTTATTTACTCATTGGTGAAGTTAATAAACCACTTGGAGAACTTGATTTTATTGCGGTAGAAAATGCAGCTACATCACTTTCTCTTGAGTTTGTAAAACAATTTGCAGTAGCTGAAGTGGACAAACATTTTAAAAATGATTTATTGGAACAATTAATTGCTGGTAAATTGCCATCAAATGTTTTATATCAAAATGCGAATTTAATTGGTTGGGATATCGAAGGTTCTTTTGCAGCGGTACTTTTCAAAATATGGAGAAACGAAGAGGAAGTTCATTCGAAACAATTAAAAAGAGGCTTAGCAAATGGGAAAGATGAATCCTTGCTTCAAGAAGCGCTTAATCAATATTTACCGAATGCAATAATCGGGAGTAAAAGCGGTACAAAAATTGTACTTTGGAAAGTTAATCAGAATGATGATTGGCTGAAAAAGGTTAAAGACAAAGTTACAAGTATTTTAGATCGAGTGAAAAAACATGAAAGTGGGATCATTATTCAAGTAGGGATAGGAACAATTTCAGAAGAAATCAATCAAATTTCGGATAGTTATAAAAAAGCTTTTGATGCTTTGGAATTTGGAGAAATCTTAAATGGGAAAGATTCCATTACCTCTTATTCAGAATTAGGAGTCTTTCGTATGCTAGGGCAGTTCACGAATTCTGAAGATCTAAAGAGTTTCATCCCACCGTCACTACAAAAGTTGCTTAATTACCAACAAGCAAATAAAGCAGATTTGTTAACGACGTTAAAAGTATTTTTACAGTGCAATCAAAATGCGACAAAAGCATCACAACAACTGTTTATCCATCATAAAACGGCTATTTATAGAATTGAACGCATAAAAGAAATTACCGGAATGGATTTTGAGGATGCCGAGGAAATGTTATTAGTACAAATCGGTCTTAAAATAATTGAACTTCTTGAAAGAGAAGAACAGCATAAATACGATGTTTAAATGAAACGATTTAGGAGTGTTTTTAAATGGTTAGAAAAACATATCAAGCAAAAAATGTTACAGCTTCCGGCCCATATTCACATGCAGTAGACGCGGATCCATTTATTTTTCTATCAGGTCAAACGGCAATGAATTCAGAAAATGTTGAGGATTTACAAGGAAATATTGCAGAGCAAACAAAACGCTGCTTTGGAAATTTATTAAGTGTATTAGAAGAGGCAAATTTAACATTGGATGATGTCGTGAAAGTAAATGTGTATTTAACAGACATGAATAACTTTACAGCTATGAACGAAGTCTACAAAACGTTCTTTAACGATCCATACCCTGCTAGAACTTGTGTGGCGGTTTTAGCTCTTCCATTAGGAGCGGAAGTTGAGATTGAAATGATAGCAAAGAGAAAAGTATAAGCCTCTTTAAGAATAGTTTTAATGATTACTTACAAGCAAAACTTAAAGTTTTATTGTTAGTTAATAACAATGACATCACATATTAATGAATATGACATACTACCCGAGTCGTGAAATGATTATACAAGTGATTAGTCTGTTCTAATTAGAGTTAATAATATTACGTTAAACTTGGTATGAAGAAAAAGTGTTAACTAAAAAATCCGCGAAAAAACAAAAAATTTCTGTAAAATGATAAAATATTTTGATTATTGACAGATTTGTACGTCGATTTTCTTTGTACAAAATGCACAAACCATTGTTCAAAAAGGCCAATATTGTAACAATAGTTAGTCATAATACATAACAAAGGGCTTGTGCATTTTGTTTAATAGCGATAAAGACTTTGAAATCTAAGGTCTGTATAATTAGTTTAGTGCTTGAGTGAAAACGTTTTCTTTTAGAGTGGTAAAGGTATACCAACAAAAATTAAATTATTGAATGATTAAGTACTTAACAAAAACCAGTTTACATAATTCAAGTACACTCTTTTTCCTTAGTGAAAAAATAATAAATGTAACAGGTAAAACTCTAATTATTGTCATAACTAATCACAGTTTTAATTTCATCATTAATAAAGGGGGATGTCATATGTCTAGTAACGATACACAGATACAACATGACACAAAATTGGATCAGTCATTACATCCGAAGTCTGACAAGGATCGAACTGTCAAACCAAGAGATTACATTTTTATGTGGATTGGTGATGGAGTTAATATAGGGAATATGACATTAGGTGCCAGCGTTATAATCGCAGGGGTGGCAACTTTAAATATACTTCAAACTATAATAGCAGCTCTAATTTCAATTGGGATCATTTCAACGATCTTTGCTTTAAATGACCGACTTGGTTACAAAACAGGTATTCCTTACGTTGTGCAACTAAGAATGGCTTTCGGTACAAAAGGAACAGTTATATCGTCATTATTAAGGGGAGTTCCTGCTATTGTCTGGTATGGTATTCAAAGTTGGATTGGTGGTACAGCGCTAAACGAAATAGCAAAAATTGTAACAAACGGATCTTTCGACAATGTATTTATTTGTTTCGTAATTCTGCAATTAGTACAAATTGTTATTTCTCTATACGGTTTCCATGCAATTAAATGGGTTGAAACAATTGCTTCGATCATTTTCATCATTGGACTTATTTATGTATTTGGAATCCTAGTAACACAATATGGAGAAGAAATTACTTCTACATGGGTTCAAGCAGAAGGATCATGGGGATTACCATTCTTTGGTCTAATTATGGTGTTCTTAGGTAACTATGCGGGTATTTTCGTTAGTGCTGCTGACTATTCACGTGAGTTAAAAACTGGTTTAAGTAATACGAAACGTGGAGCTTTATACTTTATTCCAATAATGCTTTCTTATGGTTTTGTTATCGTGATTGGTGCGATGTTAGCTTCTGCAACAGGTGTAACAAACCCTGCAATCGCATTACCAATCATATTAAATAATGATATTCTTGCTGTAGCTGTATCTGCATTCATCGTATTTACAGTAATTGCAACAAACATGGTGGCAAACGTTATTCCACCAACTTACGTTATTACATTACTTACTAAATTAAAATATAAACCATCTGCAATCTTAGCAGGTTTACTTGCACTAGCTGCATTCCCATGGTTACTAGTACAAGAATCATCTGCTGCAGGTCTGAACATGTTCGTTCTAATTTACTCTGCATTTTTAGGTCCCGTAATCTCAATTCTATTAGTTGATTATTATATTATAAGAAAACAAAGAGTAGATCTTGGTGACTTATACAATGAAAATGGACCATTTAAAGGGTTCAACCCAGCAGGTTTAATTGCAATGTTTATCGGTGCTGCTGCTGCGTTTATCCAAGTGGATTTAGCATGGATCATTGGTTTAATCGTAGCAGGTATTTCATACTATCTACTTGCAAAATTTGCATTTAAAGGTTCTAGTTTCAAAAAAGGTACAATTTTCGAGAATAAATAATCAATTAAAAAACCTCATGGTGCTCATCGCACCATGAGGTTTTTTTCGTATAGAATGTTTATTCTTTTTCATCATTAAGAATAGATCCAATAATTAGTGCAACACGAATCCTTAATGAATCAGCTGCATCTCGGAATGAGCAGTTTAGTATTTCTTGCGCTTTTTCTATTCTATATTTCACCGTATTTCGGTGTACGAATAATTTTCTAGAAGTCTCCGAAATTTCGCATTGAGAATCTAAGTATACTTGAATCGTATAGATTAGCTCTTGATCTTCCTTTGTTTTTGGATAGGCTAATGACTTTAATGTATTTTCATATAGAGCTTTTAAATCTTTACGAGGAAGAGATTTTAATAATTCTTCTAAATCTCTTGTTTTATAAAACTTGATAAATCCAGTTAAATTTTGTTCGTAGCCTTGTAAAATAGCCTCTACCGCTTCGTTATAAATTGTTGGTATTTCTTTAAGGGTTGGTACAGAGTGGCTAACTCCAAAGGAAAGAGTGACATCTCCATTAAAGTTTTCCTGAATTTTTCCTAAGAAATGGGTAATTTTATTTATTTCTTCATCATTATAACTGTTGAATTGTAATATGATGGCGAAGTACTTTCCTTTAGTAAATAAAGTAGCGTTTAAATTTTCATTAATAATTTCATCTTCGAGTTGGTCATAAACCGTATTATGCAACTCACCAATTTTTTTCTCATAAAGTTGTAACGATTCATATGTTGCCCCTTTGGCATCGATGGTGCAAACAACACAAACATTCTCCATTTTCTTTTGTAAGCCATAATAATTCGAACGGCTATAAATTTCATCATCTGACTGAATCTTCATTTCAATTAAATCAGCGAAAAAGTTATTTTTTAACAATCTGGAGTTTTCTTCAATTGCTTGTTCTTTAACGATTGTAAATGAAATGACATTAGCTGCTTGTTCAATAGCCATTTGTGATGAAGGATAAGGTAGGGTGGAAGAATCGTAAATAACGAGCATACTTGGATATTGCCGCTTTGTAAATACTGGAAATGTCGACACACTTACTAGATCCTTTGAAGTGATTGAAAACGTTGTACCTTCACGTGTCAAATGTAAATCGTCCTTCACCTTTCCAAGTATTTCTTGTTTAATAACTCTCATAGATTCTTTTAAGAAATCATGACTTTGTGCGATTATTTCTCCTCTATGATTAACTAACAATGTTGGACGGACTAATAGATGTCCTAATTGTTCAACTAAAGCATCCAAACTATATCCTTTAATAAGCATATTTGAAAATTCTTTTTGCACATGTAATGCAAAATACAATTGCTCTGCCTCATGATCATTTAAATAATTTAGGATGTGTCGTGCAACCTCACCTAATGTATGGTTAGTTGGTAAATCAATGATTGGAAATGCAAGATTATCAGCTAATAGCTTAACCTCAGGTGGTAGTTGTTTAAAAAATCGGTTAATTTTTAAGACTATGCCAGAGCAATTTAGTTCGTGCATTTGTATTATTAGCTCACAAAATTTATCTATATCATCTTTAAACGCATATCCAGTAGAAAGTAGGAGGTGGTTTTCAGATAAAAAATTGATAACATCCGGTGTATCAGATATATTTACAGATTGTACATTTCTTGTCAGTCCACGATGACCGGCGAGTACAATTCCTTCTTTCATACCTTCTAAAATAAATAAATCATTAACGGTTTTCATAGTATACCTCTCAAGTAAAGATTTACATTGGAACTTTCATTCTTGTCCAGTGGTGATTATTTTACGTTAATAGTAAACAAAAATCAAAGCATAAATTAGCCAAAGTAAACAATGACAATTGTTTAAGATGCTTGTAGACTAGAATAGCTAAGGCAAATAGTATTAAATTAAAAAATATATAAGCCTAATTATTCAAATAGAAAAGGTGATTTGCTATTAATGAATTATTAAAATCAAGTAACTGGATATCGGGCTTACAGTGGCTCTTTTTTATTTTCACAAACATAGTTGTTATACCAATAACGGTCGGAGCAGCTTTTGGTCTTTCTCAAAGTACAATTGTCAATATGCTTCAACTTTCTTTTATCGTTACTGGATTGGCTTGTATTGTTCAAGCATTTTTGGGACATAAAAGAGCCATTATGGAAGGACAATCAGGTCTTTGGTGGGGTGTAATTTTAACATTATGTTCTACTGCAATGGCGCAAGGAATGCCTTTACATATATTGGGTGGAAGTTTGACAGTTGGAATAATAATTACTTCGATCATCACTCTTTTAATTGGATTAACAGGACTTGCTCCTCATATTGCCAAATTATTTAATCCAGCCGTAATGGGCGTGTTTATGTTTTTGTTTGGATGTCAATTGATTGGTATCTTTTTAAAAGGAATGTTAGGAATTCCATTTGGCAATCAAGTAGGTAGTGCAACTATTGATGTACCTATTTCTTTATTATCTATCGCTATAGCAATATTTGTGATTTTTATTAGTGTGAAAGCACCAACAAGCGTTCGTCGCTACGGATTACTAATTGGAATTATCGTTGGTTGGATTGCTTATGTGCTAATTTTCAAACCTGAGAATGCTAGTAATGGATCAACATCATTTAGCCTAGAGTTATTCCCATTAGGAGCACCTGCATGGGATTTAGGAATTATTATTACGACTGTAATAGCTGGATTGTTAAACACTGCTAATACTTTTGGTGCATTAAAAGGAACTGAAAGTATTTACAATGTGGAAACAACTAAGTCAGAGTACAGAGCTTCTCTTACAATTACAGGGATTTTCACTTTTATCGCAGGAATATTTGGTCTAGTTCCAAATTCTCCTTATGTATCTTCTATCGGTTTCTTAAGCCAAACAGGTATATTAAAAAGAATTCCTTTCGTACTAGGTGGATTTATGTTTTTAGTAATGGGACTACTTCCACCAGTAGGACACTTTTTCTCACAATTGCCATTAAGTATTGGTAGTGCAGCGCTATTTGTATCATATTTACTGTTATTAAATTCTTCATTGAATTTCTTTAAACAAGTTAAATTTAATACGGTGAATATATATCGTTCGGCTGTACCGTTGTTCGTAGGGGTTGTAGTAATGACTCTACCCGCTTCATATTTCGTTACGATTCCAAGTATCATCCGTCCAGTTCTAAGTAGTGGTTTATTGGTGGGAATCATCGTTGCACTAATATTAGAGAACCTCATCGATTGGGACAAATACGGGAATGAGGAAATAAGTAACCAAAAAGAGATCCCTAATTCAGTTACCGATAAAAAAGCAATATCAAGTAAATAAATGTGATCTTCAGATTTAAAA
>Ga0180215_1004342_pt1 | contig 12660 bp, 8 predicted proteins | sample eDN3rd37CBELigBY_FD_128871 | JGI IMG/M metagenome (GOLD analysis project Ga0180215, IMG submission 128871) | Enriched backyard soil microbial communities from Emeryville, California, USA - eDNA 3rd pass 37_C BE-Lig BY (version 2) (version 2) | ecosystem: Environmental > Terrestrial > Soil >...
CTTATGCGTTCGATGCGAACGGCAACCCGTACGACTACAATGGGGACGGCAAGGTGGAGAATCTGCTCGCTGATCCCAACAACGACGTGAACGGCTGGTTCCACGGTATCGGCGATCGGGGCTCCGACAGCTCACGCTATGGCTTCCGCCATAAGGATCTGGGCTCGCTTGCCGATTTCTCGCAGGAAAATGCGAATGTCGTTGCCCATCTTGAGCAGGCGGCGCTATTTTGGAAATCCAAAGGGGTAGACGGCTTTAGGCATGACGCCACTCTTCATATGAATCCGGCCTTCACTAAAGGGCTTAAAGACGCGATCGATTCTGCCGCAGGCGGGCCGATGGCCCATTTCGGCGAATTTTTCATCGGACGCCCGGATCCCAAATATGATGAATATCGCACCTTCCCTGACCGTACCGGCGTGAACAATTTAGATTTCGAATACTATCGCGCGGCTACGAACGCATTTGGAAATTTTAGCGAAACGATGACGAGCTTCGGCAATATGATGCTGACGACAAGCGCCGATTACACGTATGAGAACCAGGCGGTCACATTCCTCGACAATCATGACGTTACCCGGTTTCGTTACATTCAGCCTAATAATAAGCCGTATCATGCGGCGATCGCGGCGCTTATGACATCCAGAGGCACGCCAAATATTTATTACGGAACGGAGCAATATGTCACATCGGCGGACAGCAGCGATATTTCGGGACGCGTATTTATGGAGAAGGCAGCGTCATTCGATGAAACGACTACGGCCTTCAAAGTGATCAAATCGTTGTCGGCGCTGCGCCAGTCCAATGAAGCAATCGCATTCGGCACGACATCCGTTTTGTACAGCACGGATAACGTTCTGGTCTATCAGCGCCAGTTCTACGACAAGCAGGTTATCGTAGCCATTAATAGACAGCCGGATATTTCGTATACGGTGCCGGCGATCAATACGACGCTGCCGACCGGCACCTATAATGATGTGCTGAACGGGCTGTTGTATGGAGCCGCAAATACGGTCACGGCCGTATCGGGACAAAACAAGCTGTCCAGCTTTACGCTTTCCGGCGGAGAGGTTAGCGTGTGGTCCTATAACCCGTCGCTTGGCACAACCTCGCCTAAGATTGGCGACGTCATCTCAACGTCCGGACGGGCCGGCAACACGGTGTATATTTACGGAACGGGACTTGGCGGCTCCGTTACGGTGAAGTTCGGAACGACTGCCGCAACGGTTGTATCGAACAGCGATACGTTTATTGAAGCTATCGTGCCGGCTGTTGCAGCCGGGCCGCGATCGATTACGGTAACGAAAGGCTCCAATGTAAGCAATGGATTTATTTATGAGGTGCTTTCAGGCGATCAGGTCCAAGTTATATTCAAAGTTAATGCGACAACGGTGCTTGGCCAGAACATTCATATCGTAGGCAGCATTCCGGAGCTAGGCAGCTGGGATCCGGCCAAATCGACCGAAGCGATGATGAATCCGAACTATCCGGTATGGTTTCTGCCTGTAAGCGTGCCGAAGGGAACGACCTTTGAATTTAAATTTATTAAGAAGGATGGCGCAGGCAATGTCGTTTGGGAGAGCGGCAGCAACAGGGTGTTCACGTCGCCGTCAAGCTCGACGGGCACGGCAGATACGATTACGTACACTTGGTCATGAAAATATTGCCTAGCATAAGGAAGGGCAGCCCGATTTTCGGGCTGCCCTTCAGGTTGATTCATGAGTTAGTTCATCTTTAAAATCAAATAGCCGTATGCAGGCAAGGATAGGGTGAGCAGATCCCCCTTAAGGCTGGCGGTTGCTGTTTTGTTGGCGCTGCCGCTTGCAAGCAGAATATCGGAATTCCGTACGCCGTCAAGCGATAGCTGCAGCTTTGCAGCTTTGCCGCGAGCATTCATTGCAATCAGCAGTCGTTCTTCACCGTCAAGCCGTTCATAGGCTAGCGTGCCGTCTATATCGCTGCCGCTGGCATGAACGAAACGGATATCGCTGCTGCGAAGCGCGGCATACTTATGGCGAAGCCCGATAGCTTGCTTGTAGAAGGCAAGCAAATCGGCATTTTGCTTCTCCGGCTCCCATACCATACATTTGCGGCAGCCAGGGTCGCCCGCGCCGTTAATGCCGACCTCGTCGCCGTAATAGATGCAAGGCACGCCCGGATAAGTAAGCTGGAACAAGGCGGCAAGCTTCATCGCGGCCTCATTGTCCTCGCAAATAGTAAGCAGGCGAGGCGTATCGTGGCTGTCCAGCAAATTAAAGGCCGACTCCGTTACTTGCTGCGAATAGGCGGCAAGCTGGCCGCCGATCGCATCCGTGAACGATTTGGCGCTTATTGTCTGATAGGCGAAGAAATCGAGCACCGCGTTCGTGAACGGATAGTTCATTACCGCATCGAATTGATCGCCCTGCAGCCACATCATGGAATCATGCCATATTTCACCCAAAATATAGGCTTCAGGATTTACGCTTTTGACGATGCCTCTAAATTCGCGCCAGAACTGATGATCCACCTCATTGGCGACATCCAGCCGCCAGCCGTCGATGCCGATCTCCTCAATCCAGTAGCGCGCAACCTCGAACAAATACTGCTTTACTTCCGGATTTTCTGTGTTCAGCTTCGGCATAAGCGGCTCAAAAGCAAACGTATCGTAGGTCGGAATGCCGTCTATAACCTGAAGCGGCCATTCCCGCACATGGAACCAGTCAGCGTATTTGGACTGCCGGCCATTCTTTTGGGCATCGACAAAAGGCGGGAAGGTTCGCCCCGAGTGGTTGAATACAGCATCAAGCAGCACGCGGATGCCGCGGGCATGACAAGCGTCAACAAGCTCCTTAAGCTTCTCGTTCGTGCCAAAATGCGGATCGACCTTCATGTAATCCTGCGTATCGTATTTATGGTTCGTCGTCGCTTCGAATAGCGGCGTAAAATAAATAGCGTTAATGCCAAGCTCGGAGAGATGGTCCAAATGATCGAGCACCCCTTGCAGGTCGCCGCCGAAAAAGTTGCTTGGCGTAGGCTCGCCGCCCCATTCCTCTACTTGCTTCGGGCTAATCGAAGGATCTCCGTTAGCGAAGCGCTCAGGGAAGATCTGATAGAACACAGCGTCCTTCACCCAGGCAGGCGGCTCAAACACGTCGATCGGGTTAATAAAAGGAAAATCGAAAAAGGTATTCGGATTATCAGGCAGCTTCTGGACAAAGCCTTTTTCCGTCATAAAGACATCCGCGCCGCCATCCGTTCCCGTCAGACGAAAAGCGTAGCGCAGCCGGCGATAGGGAGGAACGACACTCGTCTCCCAATAATCGAACAGCTGATCCGAGGATAGAAGGCGCATAGGAATGCTTTGTACCGTGCTGCCCCAAGTATATTTATCCCCGACGACAGCTTCGACCTTTGAACAATCGTTTCTTTTCGTACGGATACGCAAATGGATGGTCCGGCCGTCATAAGCGTATGCCCAGTTATGCTTAGGGCGATGGTAAATGGCTTCTAACAACATTTGGCTATCACTCCTTGGAAAAGTGTGTAAAAACAAGAAAAAGGCACAACCAAGGGCTTCTTACAGTCCGAGGTTGTACCTTTCCCAAAAAAATGTTCCGGCGCCGCTCTCGCGAAGCGTATCGAACAAATAGGTGTGCGGTAGCATTGCCTTTCTATTTGTAACTCTCAACTCTTACATTATACATGACCGCGATAATTTTTGGAAAGCTTTTTAAAGAAATTATCAGAAAATTTATATATTATGGCTGCTCGTTCCGCTCTAAATAGCGTTCGCAATCGAGCGCCGCCATGCATCCGGTGCCGGCTGCCGTTATCGCTTGACGGTAACGGCTATCCTGTACGTCGCCGCACGCGTATACGCCTGGAATATTCGTTTCAGTCGTGCCTGGCTTAACCAAGATATAGCCCTGATGATCGGTATCGATCTGGCCGCCGAGGAAGGCGGTGTTCGGCGTATGGCCGATTGCGACGAATACGCCGTCGGCTTCGACGAGCTCTTCCTCGCCTGTCGCATTATTCAGCACTTTCATCCCTTGCAGGCCGAGTCCAGTCTCGCTTGGCATGATCGCGACCGGCGTACAGTTCAGGCTCCAGCTGATTTTTTCGTTCGCGCGGGCGCGGTCCTGCATAATTTTGGAGGCTCGCAGCTCCTCGCGGCGATGAACGATGTGAACCTCGGCAGCGAAGCGGGTAAGGAATATCGCTTCCTCCATAGCGGAATCGCCGCCGCCGACAACGACCAGCTTTTTCCCGGTGAAGAAGTAGCCGTCGCATGTTGCGCAGGTGCTGACGCCGCGGCCGACATTTTCCCGTTCGCCGGGAATGCCCAAATATTTGGCTGTCGCTCCGGTCGAAATAATAATAGACTCCGCCTGCAGCTCGCCGCCGCCGTCCAATTTCAGCGTATACGGCTTTTGACTGAAATCGATGCTTATTACTTCACCGGTTTTGAAGCGCGCTCCGAAACGGTAAGCTTGCTTGCGCATGTTGGAGATGAGCTCGCTGCCGAGCACGCCGTTTGGAAAGCCGGGGAAATTTTCAACCTCGGACGTTGTCGTCAGCTGGCCGCCCGGCTGCGTCCCTTCTATAATAAGCGGCGCCATATTGGCTCTTGCCAAATAGACGGCCGCCGTTAATCCGGCAGGACCTGTGCCGATAATGATTGTTTTATGCATAAAAAGAATGCCTCCGGTTGCAATAGAATTAATGGTTTCTTTCTTTTTTAAAGAGATAAGCTATTATAGCATGACTGTCTATTAATAGGGTGAAAAACGGAAGTTTTATGGAAATAGCTTTTAAAAAGAGATATGATGATTACATAGGTTTTGAGGCGGTTAAATGACAATCGAGGAGATATGAAGGAATGGATAGAAAGATACGCAAAGCGATCATCCCGGCCGGCGGACTGGGGACGCGGTTTCTGCCTGCCACAAAAGCGCAGCCGAAAGAGATGCTGCCGATCATCGATAAGCCTGCGATTCAATACATAGTAGAAGAAGCAGTAAACTCCGGCATTGAAAGCATCGTCATCGTAAGCGGACGCAACAAGCGGGCGATTGAGGACCATTTCGACAAGTCGGCGGAGCTTGAAGCGGAGCTGGAGGAGCGCGGCAATGAGGAAATGCTTAGAACGGTGCAGGAAATATCGCAGCTGGCCGATATTTACTACGTCCGCCAGAAGGAGCCGCTTGGGCTTGGGCATGCTGTGCTGTGCGCAAGGCGGTTCATAGGCAACGAGCCGTTCGCGGTGCTGCTTGGCGACGATATTTTGAAGTCGGATCCGCCTTGCTTGCGCCAAATGATGGATGTGTATGAGGATACGGGATCTTCGGTGGTCGCCGTTATGGAGGTGCCGTGGGATCAAACGCATAAATACGGCATCGTCGACATCGAGGCTGGGCGGAAGGTCGCCCCTGTGCGCGATATCGTCGAGAAGCCGCTGCCGGGTGAAGCGCCTTCCAATTTCGCGGTTGTCGGGCGCTATGTGCTGGACCCGGCCATCTTCGATTTGCTGGAGAACGCGTCGCCGGGCAAGGGCGGCGAGATTCAGCTGACGGACAGCCTGCAGCAATTGAACCGCATAGCCTCGCTGTCATCGCTCCGTTTTGACGGAAAACGCCATGATACGGGCGATAAGCTCGGCTTCGTGCAAGCGACGATTGATTTCGCGCTGGAGCGCGAGGATCTGTCGGCCGACGTCCGCCGCTATATGATCGAAAGATTGAAGCAAATGGACATGTAATGGAATACAAGCAATAAGCAGCAGTTCACAACGGATCCGCTCTTCGCGTGCAAATGCACCTGAAGAGCGGATTTTTTGCGAGCGGAACGAATAAGTCATCCAAGCATTTGATGATGTCCGTACAAGTTGAGTTTATGCTATACTACAAGGCATACAACTATACGAGCCGAGGTGTAAAGTGAAGGATCAAGGGCAGCCGAAATATATGCAGTTAAAGCAGCAAATTTTGTCGTGGATCGTAACAGGACAGTTCAAGCCTCACGACAAGCTTCCGTCAGAAAATGAAATCGGGAAGCAGTTCGATATGAGCCGTCAGACGGTGCGTCAGGCGCTTGGCGATTTGGAGCAGGAGGGCTGGCTTTACCGCGTACAAGGAAAGGGGACGTTCGTCGGCGATCAGTCCGCCGCTGAACGGCGCGGCTCTTCGCAGACGATGGCGATCGGAATGATTACGACCCACATTTCGGATTATATTTTTCCGACGATCGTCCGCGGCGTGGAATCAAGCCTGCGTGCCAGAGGCGCAACGATGCTGCTGGCCAGCACGGACAATGAGAAGGAAAAGGAGCGGGACAGCCTGGAGTCCATGCTGCGCGAGTCGATTGCAGGATTGATTATTGAGCCGACGAAGAGCGCGGAGGGCAATCCGAACTTCAATTATTTTCTTGCGCTGGATGCATTGGGCGTGCCCTACGTCATGTTGAATGAGCGATACAGCGATGTCGATGCCCCTTGCTTGCGAGTGGATGATGAGCTTGGCGGTTATCGGGCGGCGGAGCATTTGATCAAGCTGGGGCATAAGCGAATTGCCGGCTTTTTCAAGACGGATGATTTTCAAGGCGTACACCGGATGCGCGGATTTCTGCGGGCGCATCGCGAGCATGGATGGACAGTGCCGGCCGATCTTTTGCTGCGCTATACGACGGAAGAGAAGGGGACGAAGCCGTTGAACGTTCTGAAGGCCTTGCTGCAGCGGGATCGTGATCAGCGTCCAACGGCATTAATTTGCTACAACGACCAGCTTGCAGTGAAATGTCTCGATGTTATTCGCCAGGCGGGGCTAACGGTGCCGCAAGATTTGTCCATAATCGGCTTTGACGATTCCAATCTGGCGATTGCAACCGAGGTGAAGCTGACGACGTTAGCCCATCCGAAGACGAAAATGGGCGAGGATGCGGTCGAGCTGCTGTTTGGCATCGTAGAAAAGGGGCAGCGTCCGGATGATCGGGTCTATGATCCAGAGCTAGTCATCCGCGAATCGACAGGCGAGCCCTCTTTGTGAAAAAAAGAGTGACATACTTGTACGTACAACTTATAATAATTCTAGGCTAACACTATTGATATGTCCGTATAAGTGAAACGGGCAAACATAAATTTTTGTTTTTGAAGGGAGCTGTACGGCAATATGCTTGAAGCTTTGAAGAAAGCGGTATGGGAGGCCAATATGGACCTTCCGAAGTATGGACTCGTTACTTTTACATGGGGCAATGTCAGCGGCATTGATCGGGAATCCGGCTATGCGGTTATTAAACCGAGCGGAGTGCCTTATGATGAGCTGAAGGCGGAGCAAATGGTTGTCGTCGATTTGGAGGGCAATGTCGTAGAAGGCGATATGCGTCCATCTTCCGATACGCCTACGCATGTGCTGTTGTACAAGGCGTTTCCGGGCATCGGCGGCATCGTGCACACGCATTCGCCTTGGGCGACGAGCTGGGCACAGGCCGGAAGAGGCATTCCGGCGCTTGGAACGACGCATGGCGACTATTTCTACGGCGAGGTGCCTTGCACGCGTCCGATGACGGAAGCGGAAATTAAAGGCGCTTATGAGTTGGAGACAGGCAACGTCATCGTCGAGACTTTTACCTCTAACAATATTGATCCGAATCAGGTGCCTTCCGTGCTCGTGAACAGCCATGCGCCTTTCTGCTGGGGCAAGGACCCGCATAATGCGGTCCACAACGCCGTTGTGCTCGAGGAGTGCGCGAAGATGGCGCTGCATACGTATCAGTTGAATCCGAATATAGGGCCGATGGACCAGCATTTGCTTGACCGTCATTATTTGCGAAAGCACGGAGCGAATGCCTACTACGGGCAAAAATAAGGAGGACGCATAGACAATGAGCAAAAAATATGCAATTGGTGTTGACTATGGAACGCAATCCGGACGCGCGGTGCTGGTCGATCTGTCGAACGGGGCAGAGATCGCCGAGCATGTTACGCCTTATCGTCACCATGTAATCGATGAGCAATTGCCTGTATCAGGCATTAAGCTGGAGCATGATTGGGCATTGCAGCATCCGCTCGACTACATTGAGGTGCTGGAAACATCGGTTCCAGCCGTCATGAAGGAATCCGGCATTGACCCGGCTGACGTTATCGGTCTTGGCATTGATTTTACAGCTTGCACGATGCTGCCGATCGATGCGGCGGGAGAGCCGCTCTGTACGCAGGATGCCTATAAAGATAACCCGCATAGCTGGGTGAAGCTGTGGAAGCATCATGCGGCGCAGGACGAGGCGAATCTAATCAATGAAATTGCTGCTCAGCGGGGCGAAAAGTTTCTTCCGCGCTACGGCGGTAAAATTTCATCCGAATGGATGATGGCCAAAGCTTGGCAAATTTTGAACGAGGCGCCTGAAATCTATGAAGTTGCTGACAAATTCGTTGAGGCGACCGACTGGGTCGTTGGACAAATGACTGGCAATATCGTTCGCAACAGCTGTACGGCAGGCTATAAATCGATATGGCATAAGCAGGAGGGCTATCCTGACAAAGCGTTTTTCAAAGCGCTTGATCCGCGTCTTGAGCATTTGACCGAAACGAAGCTTCGCGGCGAGGTGCTGCCGCTGGGCTCGAAGGCTGGAGAATTGACCGAAGGGATGGCTGCGCGCATGGGCCTTGCTGCCGGTACGGCCATCGCAGTCGGTAATGTCGACGCGCATGCAGCTGTTCCTGGCGTTGGGGTTGTTGGCCCAGGCAAGCTCGTTATGGCAATGGGCACGTCTATCTGCCATATGCTGCTCGGAACGGAAGAGAAGGAAGTCGAGGGGATGTGCGGCGTCGTCGAAGACGGCATTATTCCGGGCTACTACGGCTATGAAGCGGGGCAATCGGCTGTCGGCGATATTTTTGAATGGTATGTTGAGGAAGCGGTTCCGGCCTATGTGCTGAAAGAAGCGGAAGCGGCTGGCGAGCATGTTCATGTTTATTTGACCCGCAAAGCTGAAGAGCTCGCAGTAGGCGAATCCGGCTTGCTGGCGCTCGACTGGTGGAACGGCAACCGTTCGGTGCTTGTCGATACCGATCTTACAGGCATGATCGTAGGCATGACGCTGCTTACGAAGCCTTGGGAAATTTATCGCGCGCTGCTGGAAGCGACAGCATTCGGCACTCGCAAAATCGTCGATGCATTCCATAGCAACGGCGTAGAGGTTAATGAGCTGTACGCATGCGGAGGCTTGCCGCAAAAAAACCGTCTGCTTATGCAAATCTATGCGGACGTAACGAATCGCGAAATTAAAGTAGCGGCATCCAAGCAAACGCCGGCGCTTGGCGCGGCGATGTTCGGAGCAGTAGCGGCAGGGGCAGCGAAGGGCGGCTATGACAGCATTGTGGATGCAGCCCAAAAGATGGCTCGCGTGCGCGAGGAGACCTTTAAGCCAATTCCGGCGAATGTTGCCGTATATGAGAAGCTGTACGCGGAGTACAACACGCTGCATGACTATTTTGGCCGGGGTGCCAATGATGTGATGAAGCGCCTTAAAGCGATCAAGGAAGAGCAAGCATAGGTCTTATATCTTATCCGGCAGGCCGTTTGAAACGGTCTGCCTTTTTTAACGTATTTTATTCATGAAAAGTTCAAATTCCCACTAATTTAAAATGGTGATAAATTCCCATTTCATATAGAATAGAATGAAGTGAAAATAGAGAGAGATGCTAGAGCTGGGGGATGAAGGAAATTGTATTGCCATCATTGCGAGAAAAAGCAATTGGATGACGCTATTTATTGCAGCTATTGCGGCCGATTGCTTGATGGGGCTGACACGCAGGAGGAAGAGGTCTCAGCTGGCTTGGAGCAAGCTGCAAGCCTGGGCTTAGGACAAGCGGTCCGGCACAGGGAAGCTGAGAAGAGGAAAACATCCAGATGGGTGTGGGCTGCTCCGGTCCTGTCAGCTGTTATCGTGGCCGCATCGTTAGCTGTTTATTACAGTCATGAAGCCGGAATTAACGCGAAGATCGTAACGCTTCATAAGCAGGCGCAGGCTGCGGCGCTGGAGGGCAAGTATGCCGAAGCTTCCGATAAGCTGGAGGAGGCGCTGCGGCTGCGACCGCACTTTGCGGCGCTGCAAGCGGATGAAGCGATTGTGGCGATGGCCGCAAAGCTTGAGCATACGGTACAGGCGGCAAGCAAGCAGCTGGACGAGAGGGAAATCGTTGAAGCGGAGAAAGGGCTTGACTCCGTTGTGGACAACTTGAACAATCGCGAGGAGGCGCTTTTCGTCCATGTACGCGGGCAACTGGAGGAGCAGCAGGAGCGGCTTACGTCGCTTCGTCTCGTAGAAGGGTTGGGCGAGCTTAACACGATAAGCGATTTGGCGTATGCCCTTTCTACGATTAGCGGTCTGGCCGGCGCCGAGGCGGAAGCAGCGCGGAACGGTCTTGTCGGCAAAATCGTTGCGATAACGGACGAGTCAGCTAGAGCGTTGCTGCAGAAGAAGAAGTTCAATAATGCGATAACGATCGTCAATAAAGGCTTGGAGTATGCGAATGACAATGAGCGGCTTAAGGAGCTTTTGGATGAGATCGTGAAGGCAAAGGAGCAGTATGAGCATAATGAGCAGCTGAGGCTCGAGCAGGCGCTTCAAAAGGCTGCCGCTGAGGATCTGAAAAACCAGACGGCGGCGGTCGAGGTTGTGAAGCTGGAATCGAGGCTTGGCGAGGAAGACGTTCTGCTCATTCAAGGCGAGTTGAAAAATGCGGCTACGCGGCCTATCTATTCTGTAACGGTGGAATTTACCGTCTATAACGCGGCCGGAGAGGCGCTGGGCTCAAGCAAGGCGGAAGCGACGCCTGAATATGTGGAGTCTGGCGAACACATGTATATTTACGGAGAGCTGCCTGATATTCATGAAGAGCAGACAACGGTTAAAATCGATAATGTCACCTGGTATTTGGACTGAGCGGAGGGGCGAGATGAACAGAAAAATAATCGTGAGCACAATAGCATCCGTCCTAATATTTTGCGGCGGCGCAGGGGCGTTTGCCTTCATCCGTTCAGAGCTGCCTAAGCAATTGGACAATAAGCCTTTGCTGGCGTCGTCGGTTGACCGCGTAAAAACGCTGAAGGAAGTCATTTTTGAAACGCAGAAGCTCGTTGTCATAATCGAAACCGAGGACGGTACGCAGGGGTCGGGATTTTTATACAATTTACAGGGCGATTTCATTACGAACGCGCATGTCGTATCGGGCGCCAAGCATGTAACGGTCAAGCTGTCTGATGCCCGCGAGCTGCAGGGCGATGTTATCGGCATCAGTCAGGATATCGACGTCGCTGTCGTACGGGTAGCAGAGTTTGCGGGGACGGAGCCGCTGCAAATGGTACGGAGCGAGAAGGCTGAAATCGGCGACGAAGTGATGGCGATCGGCAGCCCGCTCGGCTTCCAAAATACGGTGACGACCGGCATCATTAGCGGCTTGGACCGAAGCTTCGAGATCGAGCCGTATCGCTATAAGGATTTGTACCAAATATCGGCGCCGATCGCCCAAGGCAACAGCGGCGGGCCGCTTGTCGTCAAGGGGACCGGCGAAGTAATCGGCATCAATACGGCGGGAATACAAGAAGGCTCGATCGGCTTCAGCATTCCGATTAGCAAGGTACTGCCTTTAGCGGAGGGCTGGTCGCAAAATCCGATGGAGGAGCTGCCGAATCTGACGTATATCGATGATGCGGGAACGACGCAGGAGGAAGCCTCCATCGATGAGCTGGGAGAATATTTGGTGACGCATTTTTACGATAGCCTCAATCATGCGGACTATGTCTATGCCTATTCCTTGCTCGGCGGCAGCTGGAAGGAAAAAACGACTTACGAGCGCTTCAGGGAAGGCTATCTGCCGACGCGCAACGTCGTAATCGATACGATTCATACAAAGGATAAAGGCGACGATACCGCGGTGGTGACCGCCATTATATCCGTTGACGAGCGGGTGGACGGCGAATATGTGCTGAGCAAATATCAAGTGACGTACGAGGTCGGCTACGAGAACGATCAGCCGAAGCTCATAAGCGGCAAAGGCACGAAGGTTTGATAACGCAGTGTAACGATAAAAAGCTCTTGCGAACGTCTTATGGAGACGGCTCGCAAGAGCTTTTGTTAGGTTAGCTTGGTGAGAAAGAAAGAGCATAAGCCTGATAGTCGGCTACGGCTCAATGGGTTGGTCATCCTGCTCGAAGGGTTCGTCGTCCTGCTCGCTTGCAATGCGGGGCGCCGGATTATACAGCAATGTCATGGATACGACATCGTTCGGTTGGATTGGGAACGTCAGAAGCGTTGAAGGGACCTCGCGGCTATTCAGCGTAAGCTGGTAGTCGACATCGCCGCCGATCGGGATATCGTTGAAGTTCGCGATTTGCCCGCTATCGTTGAATCGGACGATTCCGGTGCTGGCTAATGCGTCGGATATCGTTAAGCCGGGCGCATAGTTAACCGAGAAGGAGCCGCTGATATCGGAAAAGCTGTTATCGCCGTTGAACAGAACATTTACAGATTCATGGTTTCGAATAAAAGGCTGCGGAAATACTCCCCATCCCGGAGAAAACGGCCAAAAGCCCGGCCAAAACGGATGGGGTCTTGGCGGATGAAATGGCCACGGTCCGCCCGGCCCGCCCGGCCCAAACCCCGGCCCGCCGGGTCCAAACC
>Ga0180215_1004343_pt1 | contig 12659 bp, 11 predicted proteins | sample eDN3rd37CBELigBY_FD_128871 | JGI IMG/M metagenome (GOLD analysis project Ga0180215, IMG submission 128871) | Enriched backyard soil microbial communities from Emeryville, California, USA - eDNA 3rd pass 37_C BE-Lig BY (version 2) (version 2) | ecosystem: Environmental > Terrestrial > Soil >...
AATCGTTTGGTGACGATAGCGAGAAGGTCACACCCGTTCCCATCCCGAACACGGAAGTTAAGCTTCTCAGCGCCGATGGTAGTTGGGGTCTTACCCCTGTGAGAGTAGGACGTCGCCAAGCAAAAAAGAGTATCCATTTCGGATACTCTTTTTGTCGTTTATACAAATAGAGAGCGCAATTTCACTCTAATGCAATCGATTGAATAAAAGTTGGTATACCAGAAATGGCCCCTTTTTTGCTGTCAGCTTTAAAAAACGGGCAATAAAAGGGTAGTCTTTATTTGGCATTGTTTTTAAAAGTTCACTCCACCACTCTGTTTCATATCTCGCAATCATGCTTAAATTATAGAGCAATAAATAATGTGTAATCATTTCCGAAAGGGTTAAGAACTTTCCTCTTAAGAGAGAAAAGTAAAAGTTCTGATCTTCCAAATTGTATTTTATCGGTGTTAAACAAATATTCGAATGGTGATAGTCAAAAAGCAAACAATCTGATAAGCTTTCCTTATATAATAAACTGTTGGAAGACTCCGTTTGCAAAAAATTAATAAAACGATTCTCTGTCATATGGAAGACATCTAGAACCTTTTTGGGAAAGGCAAAGGACCCCTGTTCAATAGGTACCTTGATATATGTATGCTTTCCCTCCAGCTGATTAAACAGCGGGTCTAACTCAGGGATTTGTTGAAACAACTCACACATTGTTACTTTATCACCTTCAGTATGCTTTATGTTAAACAAATTCTCCAACATACAGGATAATAATCCATTCTTTTGAAACTTCACTTCATCCTGAAAAAACTCATATTGCTGCTTTTTTCGTTTTCTTGTCGATACGCCATGTGCCAGCATGGATGTATTCTCTGGATAATGAGGGTCTTTTGTCAATAAACAAGCTTTGATTAAATGGGTAAAACCGTAAAATAACAGAATCGGTTGAATTAAAATCGGTGCTTGGACAGCTTGCTGGTAATAAATTTGTGCATGTTCCAAATAATAAATAAAGGGATAGCAGTTTTCATAGCTTTTTTGTTCTGCTTGTTCTACGGATAATTTTTGATAACAATTTTTCAAATATAATTGCGTGTCTGAGGCTGAGAAAAAGGGCAAAAAGGAGTGGAAATCCTTGTATGATTGAATCAAAGTAATTACCTCCATATTTTCAGAAATATTCGAATTAAAATACTTTCATTGACATTATTTTATCCAATTGATAACCTACTAATAATATTTTTCAGTCTAGGAGGTCTTTTTCATGTGGGAAAGTAAGTTCGCCAAAGAGGGATTAACATTTGATGATGTGTTATTAGTCCCTGCAAAATCAGAAGTACTCCCTAAAGATGTAAGTTTAAAGGTAAATTTAACGGATAAGGTGAAATTAAATATTCCGTTGATCAGTGCAGGAATGGATACTGTAACAGAAGCTGAAATGGCTATTGCCATGGCCCGTCAAGGCGGTTTAGGAATTATCCATAAAAACATGACGATTGAACAACAGGCGGAACAAGTAGATAAAGTAAAACGCTCAGAGAGCGGGGTTATCACAGATCCGTTTTTTCTAACACCGGAAAAGCAAATTTTTGATGCGGAACATCTAATGGGTAAATTTAGAATTTCTGGCGTTCCAATTGTCAATAATGTAGAAGAACGGAAACTAGTTGGTATTCTTACTAACCGCGACCTCCGCTTCATCCAAGATTACTCTATTAAGATTTCAGATGTAATGACAAAGGAAAACCTAGTAACAGCTCCAGTCGGTACAACTCTAGCAGAGGCAGAGAAAATCCTACAAAAATATAAAATTGAGAAGCTCCCTCTCGTTGATAGTGATGGTGTATTACAAGGGCTTATTACAATTAAAGATATTGAAAAAGTTATTGAGTTTCCAAATTCTGCTAAAGATGCGCATGGCCGTTTATTAGTCGGAGCAGCGGTCGGTGTTTCAAAAGACACAATGCTGCGATTAGAAGCATTAGTAAAAGCTAATGTTGATATTGTTGTTATCGATACAGCTCATGGACATTCAAAAGGAGTTATTGACACAATTAAGGATATTCGCAAGGCATATCCAGAGCTTTCTATTATTGCTGGAAACGTTGCAACAGCTGAGGCGACAAAGGAATTATTTGAAGCCGGTGCAGATGTTGTAAAAGTAGGAATTGGACCTGGTTCCATCTGTACTACAAGGGTTGTTGCTGGTGTGGGCGTACCGCAAATTACAGCTATTTATGACTGTGCGACAGAAGCAAGAAAGCACGGAAAAGCCATTATCGCAGATGGCGGTATTAAATACTCCGGAGATATTGTAAAGGCACTTGCTGCAGGCGGACATGCTGTTATGTTAGGAAGCTTGCTTGCCGGTACTTCAGAAAGCCCTGGGGAAACAGAGATTTTCCAAGGACGCCGCTTCAAGGTCTACCGTGGCATGGGTTCTGTTTCAGCTATGGAAAAGGGTTCAAGCGACCGTTATTTCCAAGAGGAAAATAAAAAGTTTGTTCCAGAGGGAATCGAAGGACGTTTACCATACAAGGGACCGCTTAGCGATACCATTTATCAACTAATAGGCGGGCTTCGCTCTGGTATGGGATATTGTGGTGCAGGGAGCTTAGATGTTTTAAGAGAAAACAGTCAATTTATCAAAATGAGTGGAGCTGGTTTAAGAGAAAGTCACCCGCATGATGTTCAAATTACAAAAGAAGCTCCAAACTACTCTATTCAATAAAATAACAATAAAGTAGGGATTTACTCCCTGCTTTTTGTTTTTTATTCCTAATACAAACTATAGTCTTACTATCCTACTTTGAAAAAAATAGGCATTTACGTAATCTATTTTTTCATAAAAACTTATGATAATATAAAAAAAGTGTATTAAAAGTTGGAGGGCTTTAAATTGAAAAAGAAAATGTTTCGGAAACAAGTAGCTGGGCTACTGGCAATGCTCTTATTCTTAAGCCTTTTCGCAGGGTTTAGCAGTGTAAGTGCAGAAGAAGATACTTTAGGTGTGAATGCTGATGCCGCTATATTGGTGGATGCTGAAACGGGAAGAGTCTTATATGCAAAGAATCCTGATGAGGTCCTTGGTATTGCGAGTATGACAAAAATGATGACGGAATACCTTCTTCTTGAGGCAATCAAAGAGGGACGTGTGAAATGGGACCAGGAGTATTCCGTAAGTGATTATGTGTATAATGTTTCACAAGATACAAACCTGTCAAACGTTCCATTGCGTAAAGACGGAACTTATACGATTAAAGAGCTATATGAAGCAATGACAATCTACTCAGCAAACGGAGCAACTATTGCTATAGCTGAAACGATTGCCGGATCTGAAGAAAGCTTTGTAAAAATGATGACAGACAAAGCAAATGAGTTTGGTTTAAAAAGTTTTAAATTTGTTAATTCATCTGGATTAAATAATCGCGATTTGAAAGGAATGCATTCAGTTGGCGGTGCTGAAGAGGAAAACGTAATGTCTGCCCGAGCTACTGCAACCTTAGCATTTCATTTATTAAAGGATTATCCTGAAGTACTAGAAACAACAAGTATTCCATCTAAAATGTTTAGAGCAGGAACAGATGACGAAATCAAAATGGATAACTGGAATTGGATGCTTCCAGGGCTTGTTTTTAAATACGAGGGTGTTGATGGTTTAAAAACGGGTACAACTGATTTTGCTGGCTATTGCTTCACCGGTACTGCTGAGCGTAATGGAAACCGCTATATCACAGTTGTAATGAATGCAAAAGGTGAAGGTGGACAAGGTACGTATAAATCAAGATTTGATGAAACAAAAAAGATGCTAGATTATGCATTTAGTAATTTTTCTAAGGAAGAAGTATTAAAGAAACATCACCAAGTGAAGAACACGAAAACTTTACCTGTAAATAAAGGGAAAGAGGACCAGGTAAAAGTTTATACAAAAGAGGCAATTGAACTATATAGCAAAAAGGGCGAGAAGGATAATTATAAGCCGGTCCTTGTATTAGATAAAAAGCTTCTGAATAAGGATGGGGAATTAACAGCTCCTATCAAAAAAGGTGATAAGGTAGGTTATATTAAGCTAGAAACAAAGAATGGAACCCCAATTCAATTCCTTGATGGGAAAAGTCCTCAGGTTGATGTAGTGGTTGCAGAAAATGTCGAAAAAGCGAACTGGTTTATTCTAAGTATGCGTGCAATCGGTGGATTTTTTGGCGATGTATGGGGCAGTGTATCTTCGACCATAAAAGGTTGGTTTTAATAAATAGAGAAAAGGGGTTCCTCATTCTAAGGAATCCCTTTTTTATAATCCCTTACTAAATACGTTCCTAATATGTTCAAGAATTATAATAGAATTTTGCATAATCCTATAGTAAAATGGAAATAGTTAATTTTAGTAAGAACATTACATACCATATCGTTTAAAAGCTGTGAGAGGAAATAGTAGCAAGAGGGTTGTTCTTGTAGAGAGCCGATGGTTGGTGAAAATCGGCGGATGACGCTTGTGAATCCATCCTTGAGTAGAGTATGGAAAGCCGACATTCGGTTAGTAAATACTTTCGGATAAAACCGTTATCGTTTTAAGGTGGAAGGCGTATGCTTTCAACTAGGGTGGCAACGCGGGTAACTCTCGTCCCTTTTTAGGGATGGGAGTTTTTTGTATTTCCGAAAATCTTAACGGTCTCTTATCAAAGCTTTAATCGAAAAATGGAATAAAAGGAGGATTCTTATGCTTGATATTAAATTATTACGAGCTAATTTTGAAGAGGTAAAGGCAAAGCTTCAACATCGCGGTGAGGATCTATCAGAGCTTGGCCGCTTTGAGGATTTAGATGTTTCACGCCGTGAGTTAATTGTTGAATCAGAAAAACTGAAAAGCAGACGAAATGAAGTTTCTCAACAAGTTGCTGAATTAAAGCGTGAAAAGAAGGATGCAGATCATCTTATTAAAGAAATGCGTGAGGTAGGAGATGAGATTAAGGTTCTTGATGAAAAGCTAAAAGCAGTTGAAGATACGTTAGAGCAGCTCCTTTTAGGCATTCCTAACCTTCCTCATGAAAGCACTCCTATTGGTGAATCAGAGGATGATAATGTGGAAATTAGAAATTGGGGAGAGAAACCTCAGTTTGATTTTGAAGCAAAGCCTCACTGGGATATTGCTGATTATCTTGCTATTCTTGACTTTGAACGTGCAGCTAAAGTAACAGGAAGTCGATTTGTTTTTTACAAAGGCTTAGGTGCAAGATTGGAAAGAGCGTTATTTAACTTTATGCTTGACCTCCATACTGAAGAGCATGGTTACCTTGAAGTACTACCGCCTTATATGGTCAACCGGGCCAGCATGACAGGAACAGGCCAGCTTCCAAAGTTTGAAGAAGATGCATTCTTAATTGAAAATGATGACTATTTCTTAATTCCAACGGCAGAAGTCCCTGTTACAAACCTTCATCGTGATGAAATTCTAAACGGCGAAGAACTTCCAATCAACTATGCGGCTTTTAGTGCTTGCTTCCGTTCAGAGGCAGGTTCCGCTGGCCGGGACACAAGGGGTTTAATCAGACAGCATCAGTTTAATAAAGTTGAGCTTGTAAAATTTGTTAAGCCAGAAGAGTCATATGAACAACTTGAAATCTTAACTGGTCATGCCGAAAAGGTTCTTCAGCTCTTGAACTTACCATATCGTGTGATGAGTATGTGTACAGGTGATCTTGGTTTTACAGCTGCGAAAAAATATGATATCGAAGTTTGGATGCCAAGTTATGACACATATCGTGAAATTTCTTCTTGTAGTAACTTTGAAGCATTCCAGGCGCGAAGAGCAAATATTCGTTTCCGCCGCGATTCGAAGGGAAAACCAGAACATGTTCATACATTAAATGGATCTGGGTTGGCAATCGGCAGAACTGTAGCGGCTATCCTCGAAAACTATCAGCAAGAGGATGGATCTGTTGTAATTCCGGAAGTATTGCGTCCATATATGGGAAATCGAGAAGTAATCACACCGAGATAATAAAACTTCTTAGGTTAAATAAAAATAAAAAATCCGGGCAAGCTATTATTGCCCGGAAAATACTATATTTAGCCTCGGCATATTGTTGACATTAATCATGATTTTATGATATATTTTGTTTTGTCTTAAACGGAGGAATACCCAAGTCCGGCTGAAGGGATCGGTCTTGAAAACCGACAGGCGGGTTAAACCGCGCGGGGGTTCGAATCCCTCTTCCTCCGCCATAATATAAAAAAACAAACGCGCATAAAATTGGAGATATAATCGCTATCCTATTGGGTAGCGATTTTTTGTATATTAAAAGTAACTTAATGGATTGCGTCCAGCTCCAGCACCTAGCCCCTTGAGGTCATAAGACAAGTCGATGATGAAGTTAAGGGGCGAACCTCACCCTCGACTTGTCTTATGCTTGTCGGGGCTGGCCAAGGCGCTTCCGCTTCCAGTTTTTATCTTCCAATTTTCCGCACATTAAAGTTTTCCGTAATTAACAGCCAATTTTGCGGGAAGGACAGTCCGAGTTTCCAATAGCTCATACCCCGCAGTCCTAGCTCCTTAATTAAATCAAACTTTGCCTGGATGGAACGGGCATCTTCAAACCAAACCTCATGCTGTTTTCCTTCATCATCCGTATATCTGAAAAAGGGTGCTTGTGACTCAGTACTATACTGAATCGGAACATTTCTTTGGGCAGCTAATGCAATGGCCTGCTGCGGGCTTAATGCTTTGGCAATCGTTCCTTGCACAAACGGCAATGTCCAATCATAGCCGTACAAGTTTTGCCCCATTAATATTTTTGAGGCAGGCATTTCCGTGATTGCATATTCCAGTACGTCCCGCACGGGTCCAATTGGAGAAACAGCCATGGCTGGCCCTCCGCTGTACCCCCATTCATATGTCATAATGACGACAAAGTCTACGATTTGTCCATGGGCTTTGTAATCATGTGCCTCATACCACTCGCCCTGTTGTTCGGCGCTCGTTTTCGGCGCTAAGGCTGTGGATAGCAGCCAACCTTCTTGGTTAAAGCGTGCCTTTGCCTTTCGTAAAAATTGATTATAGGCCTCACGGTCAGCAGGCCGCAAAAATTCAAAATCAAAATGGATATCCCTAAAGCCGTATTTCTTCGCAGTTGCAACAATGTTATTTAGGAAACGGTCTTGAATAGCCATATCATTTAGAAGAATCCGGCCTAATTCATTACTAAACTGATCATTTTCTTGATTGGTTATAACCATCATTAACACATTGTTATTTGCCCTTGCTATAGCAGGAAAGTTATTTAATAGCGGTTCTTTAAGTGACCCATCTCTAAGAGCTTGAAAGCTAAATGGTGCTAAATAGGTTAAGTATGGAGCGGCCTCACGGGCGCTTGTTTCTAACACTGGTGCAACAGAAGATCCCCTTGGCTCTACATATGCATTGAATTCTCCTCTGCTTTTTGGGCGGGGGGGAATATATAATCTTGAACCCACTATAAGGGGTTGATTAACAGAAATTCTGTTTACTGTTGCTAGTTCTTGATAGGACATTCGAAAGCGACTTGCAATGGACCATAGACTGTCACCTGGCTGAACCCAATAAAAGCTTCCAACAATAGGGATAACTAATGTCTGACCCACAACAAGGTTATTTGGATTCTGTAATTCATTCGCCTCTACTATATCGTTAACAGTTGTTCCAAATGCTCTTGCAATGGATGTGAGTGATTGATTTGGTCTTATTACATGAATTTGCATGCAATTCCCTCCTACAGCCATACTGTTTACTTTTATCCAAAATGTTATATAGACATGTTTGTGAGTAAACGCCATTATCAATTTATGTTTGAAATGATGAATCATGATATAATTTTTTAATCATACTCTGGACCATAAGTATTTTTAGGAAGGATTGTAATCTATGTTGGAAAAACATTGGGATGAATATTATATGTTGGAGGCAATCAAGGAGGCAAAGAAGGCGGAAAGGCTGGAAGAGGTTCCGATTGGTGCAGTTATTGTCTTGGGCGGGGAAATCATTGCAAGGGCACATAATTTAAGGGAAACGAATCAGAGTGCTGTTTCGCATGCTGAATTGCTGGCAATTGAACAGGCATGTGAAGCTGTTGGGTCATGGCGGCTTGAGGAAGCGGAGTTATATGTAACACTGGAGCCATGTGCTATGTGTGCGGGTGCGATTATTCTTGCGCGAATGAAGCGGGTTATCTATGGTGCAGCAGATCCTAAGGGCGGTTGTGCTGGTACATTTATGAACCTCTTGCAAGATGAGCGCTTTAATCATCAAAGTGAGGTTGTCACAGGAGTTCTGGAACAGTCATGCGGGCAGCTGTTAACTGATTTCTTCCGTTCAGTAAGAGAGCGGAAAAAGGCAGAGAAGCTAAGGAAAAAACAGGAGTTTTCTTTAGAAACAGAATTTGGAAGTGATTAAACGTTGCATTTTAAGTCGAATATTAGTATACTAATCATGCGTCAATAAAGACGCCTAACATTATGGTATCAATTTTGCCGTGCTAAGCGGGGAGGTAGCGGTGCCCTGTACTCGCAATCCGCTCTAGCGAGGCCGAACTCCTTTCCCGAGGCTGATCTCCTGTAGGGTCTGCCTTGAGTAAGTGGTGTTGACGTCCGGGTCCTGCGCAATGGGAACCCATGAACCATGTCAGGTCCGGAAGGAAGCAGCATTAAGTGGATCATCCCATGTGCCGCAGGGTTGCCTGGGCCGAGCTAACTGCTCAAGTAACGCTTATGGGAATCAGTCGACGGAAGGTGCACGGCAGTTTAAATTATACTATTAAAACCCATCCTTAATCGGATGGGTTTTTTATTGCGCGAAAAACAAGGGAAGGTTTTCTTCTTAATTTTTTTGTATAATAGAAAATATATACGTTATAATGATTTAGGACATGAATTCGGAGGGGGCGCTGAAGTGAGTTATCAAGCATTATATCGTGTGTGGCGTCCACAAAGTTTTATTGATGTGGTTGGTCAAGAACACGTAACGAAAACATTGCAGAACGCCCTGCTTCAAGATAAGATATCACATGCCTATTTATTCTCAGGGCCTCGTGGAACGGGAAAAACGAGTGCGGCTAAAATATTGGCGAAGGCAGTTAACTGTGAAAAGGCCCCGATTGAGGAACCTTGTAATGAGTGTCCGGCATGCCGGGGCATCACTGACGGTTCAATTCCTGATGTTATTGAAATTGACGCGGCTTCTAATAATGGGGTTGAAGAGATTCGTGATATACGGGATAAAGTAAAATATGCACCTACATCGGTGAAATATAAAGTGTATATCGTCGATGAGGTCCATATGCTGTCCATTGGTGCCTTCAATGCTTTATTAAAGACATTAGAAGAGCCGCCAAAGCACGTAATTTTTATCCTAGCCACAACGGAGCCGCATAAGATTCCACTCACAATCATCTCTAGATGCCAGCGATTTGATTTTAAACGCATTACAGCTCAGGCGATTGTAGGCAGGATGGCTCTCATTGCCCGTGAAACAGGAGTAAATTATGAGGATAATGCACTGCATGTAATCGCAAGAGCAGCAGAAGGCGGGATGCGTGATGCATTAAGTCTATTAGACCAGGCGATATCTTTTGGTAGTGAAAAGGTGACAGTCGATGATGCATTAACGGTTACAGGCGCAGTTTCACAAGTCTTTTTATTGAACCTGGCTAAGGCAATTAAGAATCATGATGTAGTAAGCGGATTAGAATCATTAGAAGAATTGCTTTTTCAAGGTAAGGATCCAACGAGATTTATTGAGGACCTCATCCTATTCTATCGTGATATGCTGTTGTATAAAGCTGCTCCAAATTTAGAGGAATCACTAGAGCGGGTGATGCTTGATGAGGAGTTTAAGACACTTGCTGAAGACATAAATCCTGATGAGATTTATCAGCTTATAAATATGTTAAGCAAAACGCAGCAGGAAATGCGCTTCACAAACCATCCGAAGATTTTCCTCGAAGTAGCGGTGGTCAAGTTGTGTCAGCTAGAAACATCTGTATCTATTTCAGCGGACTCGCCGGCTATTGAGCAGCTGATGCAAAGAATTAACCAGCTTGAGACTGAAATCGGTGAATTAAAGCAACATGGCATTAGAGTGACGGAAGAGGAGCAGCAGCCGGCTGTTCAAAAACGACCGCAAAGAGTAGCAAGAAGAGGATTTCAGGCACCAGCAGGAAGAATTAATGAGATTCTAAAGTCTGCAACAAAACAGGATCTTCAGATTATCAAAGGCCGTTGGGCGGAGTTGATTGAAGCATTAATAGCGAATCAAATGCGTTCGCAGGCCGCGTTATTAAAAGAAGCAGAACCTGCGGCAGCTTCAAGTCAGGCATTGATTATTAAATTTAAATATGAAATTCACTGTCAAATGGCAATGGATAATGATAAATTTGTAGAGGCGATCTCTTCCATTTTGCAAAAACTAATCGGTAAAAGAATGACCGTAACAGGTGTTCCAGAAGAACAGTGGTTATCCATCCGTGAGTCTTTTGTAAAAAACCAGCGTCAGGATGATAGTGGGGGAGAAACAACAGAGTTTGGCACATCCGAAGAAGAACCGATTATTGCGGAAGCAAAAAAATTATTTGGTGCTGACCTAATTGAAGTAAAGGATTAATTGTTTGGGATTTATCGTACAAATATTGATAAAAATATCTATTAATTGGAGGTAATGAATATGATGCGTGGCGGCGGTATGGGTAACATGCAAAAAATGATGAAACAAATGCAAAAAATGCAAAAGGAAATGGCGAAGGCCCAGGAAGAATTAGGAGAACAAAGAATTGAAGGTACAGCTGGCGGCGGGATGGTAACAGTAATCATGACTGGCCATAAAGAGGTTGTCGATGTGAACATTAAAGAAGAGGTTGTTGACCCAGAGGATGTAGAAATGCTTCAGGATTTAGTACTTGCAGCTACAAATGATGCTTTGAAAAAGGTTGATGAACTGACTAATCAAAAAATGGGGAAATTCACTCAAGGAATGAATCTTCCTGGAATGTTCTAGGAGGTAAGACGGGATGCATTATCCAGAACCCATATCTAAGTTAATTGACAGTTTTATGAAATTGCCAGGTATCGGCCCTAAGACGGCTGCTCGTCTGGCTTTTTTTGTCCTGACGATGAAGGAAGACACTGTATTAGACTTTGCAAAGGCTCTTGTCAATGCAAAGAGGAATTTAACCTATTGTTCTGTATGCGGACATATAACAGACCAAGATCCATGCTATATTTGTGAGGATCAAAGAAGGGACCGCACGATTATTTGTGTTGTTCAGGATCCAAAGGATGTTATTGCAATGGAGAAAATGAAGGAATTTAATGGTCTTTACCATGTTTTACATGGATCCATTTCTCCAATGGAGGGGATTGGACCTGAAGACATTAATATTCCCGCATTATTAAAAAGATTGCAGGATGAAACGGTAAAAGAGGTTATCTTAGCAACGAACCCTAACATCGAAGGTGAAGCAACAGCCATGTATATTTCTCGACTGTTAAAGCCATCAGGTATTCGAACGACCAGAATTGCTCACGGTTTACCGGTAGGCGGAGATTTGGAATACGCGGATGAAGTTACTCTATCAAAGGCAATGGAAGGCAGAAGAGAGGTTTAGCTCTATTACATGTAGAAGAATTTAATTCTATGGGGGAGAAAGCGAATGTTTTTTCGGAGAAAAGGCAGGCTGCGAGCGGAATTTGACCAACAGTTGCTGTTGCAATTAAAGCGGTTAAAACAAGAGTGGGATCATCAAAGTACACTAGCTGAAAAAAGCTTTGATCCTTTTGGTGAAATGGAGCTGCAAACAAAACTAGCTAGGGCAAAATATCTTTTATTATTACGTGAAGCAAAAAAAAGAAATATATCCCTTCTGAAATAACGCGACTACATTTTTAATCTGATACTACCCGCCATGTTCTATTTTGTACAGGCTCTTCATAAGAATAGTAGTACAAAGCTGGAAAGGGAGAGTGCAGTTGGAGCCAATTGTGATTGTTGCTATTTTGGGAATCCTCATTTTACTGCTTTTTTTCAATGGTTCACCTTTAAAACCTTTACGTTTGATCAGCCAAGGAGCAGCGAAACTGGTAATAGGGGCCTTTTTTCTGTTTTTCCTTAATATGCTAGGGAACCAATTTGGCATCCATATTCCAATCAATTTGATAACATCTGCAGTATCTGGTTTTTTGGGTATTCCCGGTATGTTTGCACTCGTAGCAATAGATATGTGGATTATATAAGCAGAAAGGCCATGTTCATTCGAAGGGGCCTTTCTATTTTTTTGTGAAAAAGGATTGATTCTTCTATGTGTGTTAGATATAATGTCCCAAGTTGCTATTACAAGACTAATTATTAAATTAGTTGTTAATTTTTTAAAATAAATAGTTGACATGTTTTTTTTGTAATGATATATTATAAAAGTCGCTTGCGAGTGACGCGGATTGATCTTTGAAAACTGAACAACAAAACGTCAACGTTAATTCTAGTTGTCTTATGGCAACACAATTTATGAGCAAGTCAAACGATTCTTTTGGAGAGTTTGATCCTGGCTCAGGACGAACGCTGGCGGCGTGCCTAATACATGCAAGTCGAGCGAACTTTTGGGAGCTTGCTCCCAAAAGTTAGCGGCGGACGGGTGAGTAACACGTGGGCA
>Ga0180215_1004344_pt1 | contig 12658 bp, 11 predicted proteins | sample eDN3rd37CBELigBY_FD_128871 | JGI IMG/M metagenome (GOLD analysis project Ga0180215, IMG submission 128871) | Enriched backyard soil microbial communities from Emeryville, California, USA - eDNA 3rd pass 37_C BE-Lig BY (version 2) (version 2) | ecosystem: Environmental > Terrestrial > Soil >...
CCCCCACGCCCACGGCGGCCCCACTCACCCAGCAAACGGTGTACTCCTGTGCTGGTACCACCACCGCACCATCGACACCTCCGGTTGGGAGATCCGCATGACCAACGGTGTCCCCCACCTCAAAGCCCCACCCTGGCTCGCCACCGACAACCACTGGCACCCCACCACCAAATCCCCCACCCGAAAACAGGAACGGCTCAGACGACAACGGCGCGAGACAAAGACACGAGGTCGGCACGGGAAACCTACGACAGGCCACAACGGGGGGCCGCCCGGCCCGGAGCCGAGCCAGTAGCATCCCCTACATGGAGCCAGCCCCCCAGAACCAGCCCCTACGAATGAGCGCCTCCGGCCGACTGGTCGGCATGCTGCGCGGTCGCGGAGGTGCCGTCACCGCCGCCCTCATCGGATACCTGTTCTTCGTCGAAGTGGTCAGCGGCATGCTGCAGGGCTACTACGTGCCCCTCATCCCCGACCTGATCGCCCACCTGGGGCTCGAGAACGACGCAGATTTCAACATCTTCGAGGGGGCCCAACTCCTTCTCTCCGCCATCGTCGTCCCCATCCTCGCCAAACTTGGCGACATGTACGGCCACAAGCGCATCCTGCTGATCTCCACGGCAGTCACCGCCGCAGCCACGTGGTGGCTCGCCTTCTCAGGCGACTTCACCACCTTCCTCATCGCCTGGACCCTCCAAGGCTTCTACACCGTCTGGCTCCCACTTGAGGTCGCTCTCATCTTCGACCGCGGACGCACCACCGGCCGAGGAGCATCCCAAACCCGCAAAGCCGCCGGACTGCTCGTGGTCGGCCTCGAGACGGGCGCCATCATCGGTGCACTCGGCGCCGGAGCCATCTTCGGCGCCTTCGGAGGCGATACGGCACTCGCCACCGCCATCGTCCCTACCATGGTCATCCCCGCAGTCGCCGTGACCCTGGTGTTCTTCGTCATCCTCTTCGGAGTGCCTGAATCCACCCCCCTCCCCGGACGCAGCCTCGACCTGGTCGGCTTCAGCATCCTCACCATCGGCCTGATGATGATCACCTCCGGCCTCAGCCTGCTCAAAATCAACCCCATCGACACCTGGTGGGTCTGGGCACTGATCGCCGCGGGCATCCTCAGCTTCATCCCATTCACCCGCTACGAACTCAAGCAGAAAGACCCCGCCATCGACCTGCGAGTGCTCGCACAGCCGAACATGTGGCCGGTGCAGCTCACCGCCGGACTGGTGGGCATCAGCCTCCTGGGGGCACAGGCACCACTCGCTGCCTACGCAGGCACAGACCCGGAAGCCAACGGCTACGGCCTGGGTCTCAGCACCGGGCAACGCTCCATCCTCATCGGCGTCTACCTGATCTCGATGATCGTGGGGGCCCTCATCTTCCCGTGGATGTCAAAGAAGACCTCGCCGCGGGTCGCACTCATCGTCGCGGCATTCTTCGTCTCCGCCGGCTACTTCCTGTTCCTGCCGTTCCACCTCGAGACGTGGCAGGTGTTCACCAACATGTTCATCGCAGGGCTCGGCTCCGGCGCACTCGTCGGGGCGATGCCAGCCGCCGCAGCAGCAGCCGCACCGCGCGGTCAGACCGGCATCGCATCCGCCCTCACCAACACCACAAAGACCATCGGAGGATCATTCTCGTCATCGGTCTTCGCGATCGTGCTCGTGATCGGCGCCGTGCAGGTGGCAGGGAACACCGCGTCGAGCCTCGTCGGCTACATGATGGTGTGGACCATCTGCGGCGCAGGGGCACTCATTGCCGCACTACTACTCTTCGTGGTGCCCAAACTGGCGTTCGCCGACGTCGCCGATGAGGCAACAGACCAGCAACCGGTCGTCACAACCTAGGCGAAAGCACCCCACGCACCACCTTGTGCGGCGCCGCCTGCGCCACCGGCTTGATCGTCACCACATCGAGATTCACGTGACCGGGAAGCTCGATGGCGTGCACGATCGCCTCCGCGATGTCCTCCGCGTAAAGCGGGTTCGGCACGTTGTTGTACACGGCTTCGGCCTTCTCCCGATCACCGCCCAGGCGCACCAGCGAGAACTCGTCGGTCTTCACCATCCCGGGTGCCACCTCCATCACCCGGATGGGCTCACCCGCCAACTCGAGGCGCAGCACCCCCATCAGGGCGTGGGCAGCGAACTTGGCCGCGTTGTAGCCACCGCCACCCTCGTACGGGATGTGACCGGCAATCGAGGTGATGGTCAGGATGTCGGCGTGTGGAACATCCGCACCATCGGCAACATCCGGCTCGAGCGCAGCCTTGCGCAGAAGGGGAAGAAGAGCGCTGATCATGCGCTTCACGGCCACCACGTTCACGTCGAACATGCGCGTCCAGTCCTCAGCCGGGCTCTTCTCAACCGTGTCGACACCCAGAGCGCCACCCGCATTATTGACCAGGGCGTGCACGGGCCCCAGCTCCACCAGGTAGTCCCGCAGCGCATCCACCTGGGCCTGATCGGTGACGTCGGCGGTGAACACGTCGGCACCCGTCTCTGCGGCAAGCCGCTCCAACCGGTCGGTGCGCCGCGCAACACCCACGACATCCCAGCCGCGCTGGCGGAACAGCCTCACGGTCGCCGCACCGATACCGGAACTCGCACCCGTAACCACAACGCGCCTCGTGCCCACGCGCACCCCTTCCTGTACCTGAGATCTCCCAGCTTTTTCAACCGTAGCGCCGCTACCGTGAACTCGTGACCCAGCCGCCCACCAGCCGAACACCGACAGGCCAGCTCGCGGCCGCCAAGAAGCGTGTACCACTGTGGGACAACGCCCGCTTCCTCTGCGTCACGCTCGTGGTGATCGGCCACGGCATCCAGCGCATCACCTACGACGACGACTACGCACTCATCGTCTACCTCGTGATCTACGCCTTCCACATGCCCGCGTTCGCCATCATCAGCGGCTACTTCTCGAAACCGGATGCGCCCACCTCCCGGCAGATGAAGAAGGTGATCACAGACATCCTGCTGCCGTACTTCATCATGGAGACGATCTGGACGCTCGTGCAGTTCCTGGTGGAGGGAAAGCGGGAGTTCAATCCGTCGCAGCCGTCGTGGACCCTCTGGTTCCTGCTCGCACTGGGGATCTTCCGGCTCATCCTCCCCTACCTCGCGCTCCTGCGCCTGCCACTCGTGTGGGCGCTCGTGTTCTCGGTCGGGGTCGGCTACCTGAACAATGTGGACACGACCTTCTCACTGTCGCGAGCCATCGGCATCCTGCCGTTCTTCGTGCTCGGGTGGAAGCTGCGGGAGTGGGGCCTGGTCGACAAGTGGCGGCTTGCCGACAGCCAGACCTGGTGGATCCGCGCCGCAGCGGTCGCGCTCTTCGCCGCCTGGACAGCCGTGATCTGGATGTTTATCGACACCTGGCGAGACATCGACCTGCGGTACTGGTTCTTCTACGTCGACTCGTACACGGGCCTCGGAGAAGACAGCTGGTACGCCGGGTTCATCCGACTCGCCCTGATCGTGCTCGCCGTGGTGCTGAGCGCCGCATTCTTCGTTCTGGTTCCGCGCTCGAAGACGTGGCTCACACCGTTCGGGCAGGCGACCATGTACATCTACCTGCTGCACAGCTTCGTGCTGTACCCGCTGCGCGAGACCGGCGTGCTCCGCGGGGACCACCCGACCGTCTTCTGGCTGGGCGGGATGATCGTGGCCTGCATCCTCATCAGCTTCGCGCTGGGCAGCCGACCCGTCAGGCGAATCTTCCGCCCACTCATCGAACCGAAACCCAGCTGGCTCTTCCTTGCCCGCGACAGCAAGCCGGCAGCCCCCTCCCGCGTCGACCCGACCGGCTCGCGCCGAGACAGATGACACGAATCGTTACGCCATATTTCGCGCGGCGTTGACCCTCCCCACAGCCATTCCTAGGCTCACAGCACGGGACTTCGCATCCCCACAGAATTCAAGGAGACGACCATGAGCGACGCTGCAGCGAACTGGAAGTTCGAGACCAAGCAGATCCACTCCGGGGCCCAGCCAGACCCCACCACGAACGCACGTGCAACGCCGATCTACAACACCACGGCATACGTGTTCAACGACGCGGAGCACGCCAAGAACCTCTTCGCCCTGGCGGAGTTCGGTAACATCTACACGCGCATCCAGAACCCGACCCAAGACGTGGTCGAGCAGCGAGTCGCAGCCCTTGAGGGCGGCTCGGCAGCACTGCTGCTGGCCTCGGGCCAGTCGGCATCCACCCTCGCGATCCTGAACATCGCGCAGGCAGGCGACCACATCGTCTCGTCGTCCTCCATCTACGGCGGAACCTACAACCTGTTCAAGTACACGCTCGCCAAGCTCGGCATCGAGACCACCTTCGTCGAGAACCAAGACGACCCCGCCGAGTGGAACCGCGCCGTACGACCGAACACCAAGCTGTTCTTCGCGGAGTCGATCGGCAACCCGCGCATCAACGTGCTCGACATCGCCGCAGTGGCGGACGCCGCGCACGGCAACGGTGTGCCCCTGATCGTCGACAACACGATCGCGACGCCATACCTGATCCGCCCCCTCGAGCACGGTGCAGACATCGTGATCCACTCGGCTACCAAGTTCCTGGGCGGACACGGCACCGTCATGGGCGGCATCATCGTCGACGGCGGCAAGTTCGAGTGGTCGAAGAACGTCGAGAAGTTCCCCGGGCTCACCGAGCCCGACCCGTCGTACCACGGAGCCAGCTACACCACCGTGCTCGGCGACTCCATCGCGTACATCATCAAGGCACGGGTGCAGTTGCTGCGCGACCTCGGCCCTGCCATCGCCCCCGCGAGCGCCTGGCAGCTCATCCAGGGCATCGAAACCCTCAGCCTCCGCGTCGAGCGCCACGTGCAGAACGCGCAGGAGATCGCCGAGTGGCTGGATGCCCGGGATGACGTAGACACCGTCTACTACGCCGGGCTTCCGACGAGCCCGTGGTACCAGCAGGCGAACAAGTACGCCCCCCGCGGCGTGGGTGCCGTACTCTCGTTCGAGCTCAAGGGTGGTGTGGACGCCGGGCGCGCCCTGGTCGACGGGGTGAGCCTGTTCAGCCACGTCGCGAACATCGGCGACGTGCGCAGCCTGATCATCCACCCGGCGTCGACGACGCACTCCCAGTTGACCCCTGAGCAGCAGCTCACGGCGGGTGTGACCCCCGGGCTGGTTCGCCTCTCGGTCGGGCTGGAGAACATCGACGACATCAAGGCCGATCTCGAGGCAGGGCTGGCCGCCGCCCGGAACGCAGTGAACGCGGCCCGACCCGCCTGACAGACACACACACGAGCCGGTTTCGGTCACCAGCACCTGCCGCGGCGGGGCACGGTGACCGAAACCGGCTCTTTCATTCCCCCGTGCGGGTAACAGTCCTGCACTCTCACCGCGCAACAGCGATACTGGCTGAGACATGGATTGGCAGACCCCAGAAGACAGCGTTCCCCTCAGCTTCGTCACGGAAGCGGATGGGCGTGCGCTACTCGGCAAGCCACCTGCCACGGGCGCGTGGCGGGAAGGCGACCGCCCCGGCAACCGCAAGTTCGTCGGCCTGGGTTCGTTCGACACCGAGCGCGGTGGACACCTGCCGTTCGTTCGTATCGCATGGGAGTCGTGGGGCGAGCTCAACGACGACCACAGCAACGCCATCCTCGTGCTGCACGCCCTCACCGGTGACAGCCACCTCACCGGCCCGGCAGGCAACGGCCACCCCACGGCAGGGTGGTGGTCGGGCATCATCGGCCCCGGCAAGTACCTCGACACAGACAAGTGGTTCGTGGTCGCGCCCAACATCCTCGGCGGCTGCCAGGGCAGCACCGGTCCGGCATCGCACACCGTCGACGGCGTGGAATGGGGCGCACGATTCCCCTACCTGACGATCAGGGACCAGGTGGAGGCCCAGGCGCGGTTCTCAACCGCCATCGGCATAGAGCGCTGGGCCTGCGTGATCGGCGGCTCGATGGGCGGAATGCATGCCATCGAGTGGGCCATCACCCAGCCCGACCGCCTCGAGCGCGTGGCCGTGCTGGCGGCCCCGCCGAGCACATCCGCCGACCAGATCGCGCTGAACTCCGTGCAGCTGGAGGCCATCCAGATGGACCCGGGCTTCCACGGCGGCCACTACTACGACGAGAAAGACGGAGACGGGCCACACCGCGGCCTCGCCCTGGCCCGACGCATGGCGCTGCTGAACTACCGCTCACCGGCCGAACTGAACAAGAGATTCCAGCGAAGCTGGCAGAGCGGCATCAACCCGCTCGGCGGCAGCGGAAAGTTCGCGGTCGAGAGCTACCTCGACTTTCACGGAAACAAGTTCGCGCGCCGTTTCGACGCGAACAGCTACATCGTGCTGGTTGAGGCGATGAACTCGCACGACATCGGCCGCGGTCGGGGCGGTGCCGCGGAGGCCCTGGCCCAGGTCACCGCAACCGCCCTCGTCGTCGGTATCGACAGCGACCGACTGTTCCCGGTGGAAGGCCAGGAGCTGCTGGCCGAACACCTCAGAAACAACATCGACGGTCAGCGGCCCGTGGTCATCCACTCCGACTTCGGACACGACGGCTTTCTGATCGAAGAGGATGTCGTGGGCACCCAATTGCTTCGCCTTCTGGCCAGTTGAGAATAGAGTTTCCCCAGCGAGGGGTGTAGCGAGCGACAACGAAGTCTCCGCTAGCGCGAAGGGGGAATTGCCGTGGGGCAGGACTCGACAGCAGTTGCGACGGTTCCGATACGGGTGGCGGTCGTCGACGACCACAAGCTGGTGCTCGACGGCATCAGTGCGCATCTCGACGCACAGCCTGACATCGACGTGGTGGTGAAGGAACCCACCTGGGTGGGCTTGCTGTGCCACGACGAGTTCCCGGTGGATGTGGCCGTGATCGACCTCGACCTGAGAGACCAGATCACGATCGGCACGAAGCTGAGAACGCTGGCGTCTGCCGGGGTGCGGTCGATCGTCATGAGCCGTCATGCGGATGCGGCGTCCATCCACTCGGTGATGGTCCGTGGTGCTCACGGGTTCGTGCCGAAGTCGGAGTCAGGGCACGAGCTGCTGGTGGCGGTGCGTGGCGCGGCGAATGACGCGCGCTACGACTTCCGCAGTGCCATGAAGTCGACCATCGAGAACGGGGAGAGCCCAGGGCCACGCCTCGGCAACCGCGAGCGCAGGGCACTCGTGCTGTACGCCGCAGGTCACCCCATCAAGGAGGTCGCGGCTGCGATGGGAACGACAGAAGACACCGTCAAGTCGTACGTCAAGCGCGGCAGACGCAAGTACCGGGCAGCCGGCATAGACATCGGAACCCGCGTCCTGCTGCGTCGCAGGGCAATCGTGGAGGGCTGGCTGAGCCCGGAGTAACCTCGACGGGTGTCCGCTCGAACACTCGCAGCAGTCGCCGGCGCTCTCACACTGGCGGCGGGTGTGGCCGCGGGCGCATCCGGATGCTCGCGGGTCACCCTCACCAGTCTTCCTGACGGCATCGCGGTGAGTGTGCACCAGAACCGACCAGACACTGAGGATCGCCGCCTGCAGGTGCGCATCACCAACGGGTCGGAATCCGCGGTGACGATCACTTCGCTGGAGTTCGCGTCACCGCGCTTCGCCGAGGCGGCCGAGTACGCCAAGGCACCGACCACCATCCGTTCGGGCGGCGTGACCGATCTGCCTGTCGACCTGCCACCGCCCGAATGCTCACAGAGCGATCCGGATGCCCAGGCCCACGTGACGATCGACTTCGTACTGCACGACGGGCACAGCGGTTCCGCCTCGGTCGTACCGGATGACCCGCTCACGCAGCTTGACGGGATCAGCGAGCGGGACTGCCTTGACGTGGCGATCTCTCGCGTCGCCGCAATCACGCCCCCGGATGAACTCAGGGTCGAGACCATCGAAGGCCGACCTGTCGCCAACCTCGACGTGAGCATCGCACCTACGGGTGCAGACGGGGCGTTCACGATCGAGTCTGTCGATGACACGGTGCTCTTCGGGCTTCACGATCCCGCTTCCGCGACTCCCGCTGAGAACCTGTCGCTCGGCATCGACGTGCACGGTGACGACCCACCACGAACGCTTACGATCCCCCTTGTGCCCGCCCGCTGCGACGCACACGCCGTCGCAGAGGACAAGCGCGGCACCCTGATGCCCCTGCGGGTCACAACGCAGGACTCGAGTGGCATCGTCTACCTGGCAATGCCCGAGTCGGTGAAGGGCCAGCTCTACGAGTACCTGAACGGTGCCTGCACCGACCGCTAAACGCGCAAGAGGGTCGCGCTACTCTGCGCGACCCTCTTAGCAACGTGCGACGACCAACTGTACGACGGTCGTCAAATCCCCAAATGTGGCTGTCGTCTTAGCGACCTGCCCCTCTTCGTACGCTTTCGACTGTACGCGCTTGCATTCCCGCCGCGGACGGCGTTGCACCCCCAGTTGAGGTCACAGTCTGTGTGAATATGGCACAGTGGACAGCCTCGCCAAGGAACGCGACATGCTGCTGCAGAAGTCTGCCCGACTGATCGGCATCAGCTTTGGATCGGTGTCTCTGGCGATCTTTCTCATCCCCGGCGTCGTTGACCCGTCACGGCTAGGACTCATCGTGCCACTGCTTATGGCGATGCTCGTCTCGCTGTACTTCGTGGGCAACAACCGCTCCCTGCTTCTGATCGCCGGCGGTCTGGTTGCGGGCCTCGGGGCGATGGCGGCCGCCGCCTTCCCGCTCGGGGCATCCGGAACCTCAGACCCGCTCGACGGCGTGGTGCCGCTTGCCGCAGCAGGTATCGCCGCCTTCGCAATGGTGCTCATGGGGAGCACCACGCGCCTGCTGATCCTTGCGGCGACCTTCGCCGCAACTGTCGCACTCGTAGCCTTGGCCGCGACGGGTGAGGAGCTGTGGAGCGCCCTGTTCGCCATCTGCACGGGTTGGGTCATCATCACGGTGTTCAGCTACTGGCTCACCTCAAGCGTGCCGCATGCCGCTCGGCGCATCTACAGCATCGGGCGCGCCCACCGGGCTGAGCGTCGTGCGAGCGAGACTGAGGCGCAGCGCCGGCAGTCTGCCCGCCTGCTGCACGACACCGTGCTGGCCACCCTCACGCTCCTCGCGCACTCTGGTGTGGGAGTCACCCCCGCTGCGATGAAGCAGCAGGCTGCGGATGACGCCAAACTCCTTCGGCAGCTGCGCCTGGGCACCGTTCCGATGCCTGCGGCGTCTGGTGAGTACAACCTCGAACCCGTCGATGAGACGCCGCTCGGCACGACCCTCGAGTCGGTGAAGCAGCGTTTCGGACGCATGGGGCTGGAGGTGAGCTGGCACGGTACCGGGCAAGTGCTGCTGCCCAGCGACGTTCTCGACGCCTTCCTGCTCGCCCTCGCCGAATGCCTGGAGAACGTACGCCGCCACTCCGGTGTGACGGATGCCCACGTCACCATCACCGACAGCGACACCATGGTGCGCGCGATGGTCACCGACTCCGGGGTCGGCTTCGACATCAAGAACGTGGATGAGGCCAGGCTCGGCCTCAAGGATTCGGTTGTCGGGCGCCTGAAGGAGGTCGGGGGCAGCGTGAGACTCTTCTCGGCCGAGGGCGCAGGCACCACGGTCGTGCTGGAGGTTCCGCGGGCGTGAGTTTCATCGACGAGAACACCCTCGGCGTCGTCGTCGGTCGGAGGGGAAAGCCCGTACAGGGCGGTGCGGGCACCACGAAGGCAATGCGGCAGGCCAGGGTCATGGGCGAGCGCCTGGGCACGGGCAGGCTCGGGGTGGGCACGGGCATCGTGGCGGGGCTGCTGATGCTGTTCGGCCTGACCCGGTTCGCCATGAACTACGACGCGTACCCAGACACCCTCCTGGTCTCCGCCGCCTGGCTGCTGCTGATCTCGTCACTGGGCACGGTGGCCGTCGCCATCGCAGCGCAGGGCGAGAACATGCCCGGCTGGATGTTCGCGGGCATCCTCGTGATGATGGGCATCGTGATCGCGCTCGACCTCGTGGCGATCTGGCCCATGCACGACCTCGCGCGCTGGGGCTCTGCGTCGATCTCGGCCGGTGCGGGCCTGCTCGTGGCCGTGACGCTGCGGTCATCGCGCGAGATCCTGATTCCCGCTGTCTGCTTGGTCGGAGTCTTCGCGGCAGCCCTCGCCGTCAACTCACCCGGTGACCTGCAGATCCTTCCCGACCAGCTGAGCATCCTGGCATTCGCCGCGTTCCCCCCGCTCATCGGCCTGTACCTGGTGCAGCAGTTCCGCCGCATCGTGCAGACGGAGCTCGACCGCGTGCTCGTGCAGAGCACGGTGTCTGCACCGCGGTTCGCGGTTGGCATGCTCGCGTCTGAGGAACTGGCCAGGCTCGACCTCGCCGCTGAGGAACTGCTCGACTCGGTAGCCACCGGTCGCACGAAGCTTCCCCTCTCGCCCAAGGTTGCGTCGACTGCTGCGTCACTGGCGACAGAGCTCCGGCTTCACCTGATCGAGGGCAGGCGCGAGACCTGGCTGTACCACGCCGTCACAGAGTCAGAGACCCTCGGCAAGGCGGTCGTGCTCACGGATCCGGGCAGCCTGGCCGGGCTGCTCGACCCCGGGCAGCGCGACGGACTGTTCGGAGCTATCTGGCTGCTCGTGAGCGAGGGCCGCAAAGCCCCCACGAACATCCGCCTGGGCCTCGGCCCGGCCCGCTCCGATCTTCCCGGCCTCACGCCGGGCACAATCTGCGTGCCCATCGTCATCAGCACGACCGGTGTTCCCCGCAACCGGGTGAGCCCTGCCGTGTGGAGTTCTCTGGGGCGCGTCGGCCGGTTCAGTGACACAATCGAACACTCAAGCCTGCGTGTCGATATCGAATGCATCGTGGAAAACCCGGCAGACCAATAGCATGCCCATAGCGAATAGTTGAATAGGAATTAACTGTGACTCCAGCATCTGATCCGATACGGCTCGCCATTGTCGACGACCACAAGATGCTGCTGAGCGCCCTCACCGAGTGGATTCGCACAGCAGCGGATGACATCAACCTGGTCGCAGCAGTGTCAACCTGGCCAGAACTCCTGACCCACGCAGAGTTTCCCGTCGACGTCGTTCTGCTCGACCTCGACCTGAAAGACAACATCCCGATCTCGCTCAAGATCTCCACCCTCAAGACCACCGGGGTGAAGACCGTGCTGATGAGCACGTACTCAGACCCGAACGTCGTGCGCGAGGCCCTCGCGGCCGGTGCGCTGGGCTACCTCGTGAAGAGTGAAGACGCGACCATGATCGTGGAGGCCATCCGCGCAGCTTCGAACGGGGAGTCGTTCGTGTCTGCAGAGCTCGACCTCGCCCTCAACTCCGGCGACGTGGGCGGTTCGCCCAAGCTGAGCGCCCAGGAGCGCAGGGTCATGGCCCTCTACGGCGGCGGTGAGCCCGTGAAAGCCGTCGCCTACCAGTTGGGAATCTCCGAAGAGACAGCGAAGTCGTACCTCAAACGCATTCGTGAAAAGTACCGCATCGCCGGAATCGATGTGGGCACCAAGGTGGCGCTGCGCAAGCAGGCCATCTCAGACGGAATCCTGCTGAGCAGCGACGCCCCCCGCGACTTCTGAGCCAGCGCCGGCTCTCAGCCAGCGGGGTGCAGCAGTGACGCGACGGTAGCCGATACCGCCGTTGCGAGGTCCAGGGCGAGCAGCGGCCCTCCCCCGCTGACGCGTGCCGCCGTCTCGGCGTGCACGACCGCAGCGGTCGCGGCCAGCCTGGCGAGCGCCCCCGGGTCTTCCGCGACAGCATCCGCCCGGCTCGCGACGAGTGCCCCCAGGATGCCGGCCAGCACGTCTCCAGTTCCGGCGCTCGCCAGCCACGGTGTCGCAGGCCCGGTCACCCAGCGGTCACCGCTGGGGCTGGCGATCATGGTGCGCGACCCCTTGAGCAGCACGGCCACCCCGAGTCGATCGACAGCGGTCGAGCACCACGTAGCAGGGTCTGCGGCAATAACCTCAGCGTCCACGGCCAGCAGAGAGGCAAGCTCTCGGTAGTGCGGGGTGATCACGACGGCACCGGATGCCCGGGCGAGCAGGTCGAGCGCGCCGGAATCCACCACGACGGGCACCCCATCGCCCAGCGCCGAACGCAGCCGCTCCTCGGTCTGTTCGTCACGGGCGCCCGCGTCGATTCCCGAGCCGATCAGCCACGCCTGCACGCGACCCGGCCTCGTCACGGCCTCCGGGCGTCTGGCCAGCACCAGTTGGTCGGCGGCACCCAGATAACGAACCATGCCGACCCCGGTGCGAAGCGCGGCCTCAACGCCCAATACCGCTGCCCCCGGGTAGTCTGCCGAGCCGGTCACCACACCGAGCACGCCGCGCGAATACTTGTCGTCGGCCGCCGCAGGCGCCACCAACTCGGAAGCGGCCTCCCTGATGGTGAACTCTCGATAGGCGCTCATGCCATCACGATAGTTTGATCTGGTGACGTCACAGCTGTTCTCGCCATATCGCATCCGTTCGACCACCATGCGCAACCGACTCTGGGTTGCCCCGATGTGCCAATACTCGGTCGAGCTGCTCGACGGGGTTCCCACTGAGTGGCACCTGGTACACCATGGGACCCTGGCGCGCGGCGGAGCAGGACTCGTGATGACCGAGGCCACGGGTGTCTCGCCGGAGGGGCGAATTTCCGCAGAAGACACCGGAATCTACAACGATGCGCAGCG